>Ga0210057_1000201_pt1 | contig 104268 bp, 113 predicted proteins | sample CryGeyCG2114_010_2_FD_183968 | JGI IMG/M metagenome (GOLD analysis project Ga0210057, IMG submission 183968) | Groundwater microbial communities from aquifer - Crystal Geyser CG10_big_fil_rev_8/21/14_0.10 (SPAdes) (version 2) | ecosystem: Environmental > Aquatic > Deep subsurface > Groundwater...
AAAGGTCGAATCGCCTTGGTTTTGTTAAGTCAAGTGAGTATTTAATTAAAATTGAAAACTATGAAAAAATTTATTTCTTTTATGAGTATCTTTGGTCTGTTGGTGTCCATGACCCCAGCTTTGGCCGATACTACAGTTACCACTGGTTTGGTTGCTGACACTTCAGGTGGCACAGCTCCAATTGTTTTGGCTAAATGGGAAGCCAACACTGATCGTTATACTGATGCTTCAACAGCTGCCGGCGCTCAGTTTACCGCATCAGGTCAATATAATGGTCATAAAACCATTGCTATCTGCGCTATTGTTGGCGACCCTGATGGTTTGGCTGATGTGAAAAATGTCTATGCTGATGTTTTTTATCCAGAGAACATTGCCTTGGGTTCTAGCCATGTGGCATTAGCCGATCAATCAGGTTTAGGTTGTGGTGGCTTAATGCAAGAAGATAGTCTGGCTAAATTAGGCAAACAGGCTGGCATCGATCTTTTCTGCACCAATGTTAGAACTCGCAATAATCTTTTGCCAACTATTAATACAGATTACAGCTATGATAAGATTTGTAACACTGATGGCGAACTATGGAAAGATACCGCTGCCGTCTATTGCACCACTAAAACTATTTCTTATGAAGACCCGTCCGGCGATTATAAAGTTTGGGCTGTGGCTCAGGATACTAACGGCAAACAAGGTATCTTGGAAAACCACTTCACTTATTTGGAGACAACCGCTTTTGAAACAGACTTCAATAGCGTTAGCTATGGTAATGTTCGCTTAAATATCCACAAAATTATCAGTGGTAATTTGACTTGGGAACCAAGCACCTCCACCAGACCAACCGTTCGTAACACTGGCAATACCAGATTAAAAATGAAGGTGTATCAAAACGATATGGGTTTAGGTTTAACTGATGGAAAATCCAATGTTAAATTTGATGCCAGAGTCGGCAGTGATGCTCCTTATGCGGTTTATTTACCAAACACTTGGACTCCCTTAGCAAATGACTTGGATTTATCCGAAATGAATGAAATGGATTTTTCCATTGACATTTCTAAGTTCCCCCCTGATCATGTAGGTGCCAACTATACAGGCAACATGACTTTGAGTGGTGAGTCAGTTAATCATTTGACTTGCACAGGACAACCTAGTTAAAAATAGTTGAAGTCAGGAGACGACCAATTTGGTCGCCTCCGGAGATTTGGCGCAATATCATATAATATGGCGTCAAATCTTCGGCTAGATTGTTTATATATGATATAATTCATAAATATATGAAAAATACTAAAAATTTAAAAAAGTTTGGCAAGTTTATGGCTTTTTATTTATGCCTAACCTTTTGTTTTGGCACAATGACCTCACTTAGAGTTTTAGCCGAAGAATCTGGCGAAGGTGTCGTGCCAACTCCACCGGTTGTTGAAAATAGCGCGCCAGCTCAGACTGAACCGTCTCAACCGGCAGTTAACGCCGAGCCTGCAAGCAATCAAGCTATTGGAACTCCAACCGTTGAGACTCCGGCTAGCCAAGTTGAACCGGCTGTTGAAACCCCTGCAAATTCAAACGAGGCTCCAGCAGAAGAACCAGCTCAACCAAAAGCTGTTGTAGATCCAGTGAGCGAGCAAACCGAAACAACCAAGCCCGTTGAACCGCTTGAAATTTCTGTTATCCAGCCGGCTAGCCCAGCGCCAACAGAGCCCAGCGCCGGTGAAACAGCTAGTGATGCCAAAGCAGATAGCGAAGTTGTTGCTCCGCCAGCCACAACCACTCAGCCGATAGTTTTTGATTTTTCCCAAAAAACGGCCAGCGAGCCGGTTGTCGTAGTTTGTGGTAACGCGGTTGTTGAGGCTAATGAGCAGTGTGATGACAAAAATTTAAAAAACGGTGATGGCTGTAGCGCCACTTGCCAAATAGAAAAACCGGTCAGTCAGGAAGTCGCCACCGGCATTATTTTGCCGACAAATAAAAAACAAACCATAGTGGCGCAATGGCAGATGTCTGTTAATCAAGATAATACTCAAAACGGCTTAGATGATTCGTCGATTGCCGGAGGCCAATTTTTACCATCAGGGCAGTATCAAGTTGATAAAAAAGTTATGGTTTGCGCTATTGTTGCCAATGACGCCGGTTTGGGCAGTATTAAAGCTGTTTCGGCAACTGTTAATTATCCGCAAAATATCTCTTTTAATAATTCCACCTCAAGTGCCAAGCTTGGCTGTGGCGCTGTACAGAGCGAATTTACTTTAAATTCCTTGGAACCGGTAGTTGCCAATGATTTGCTCTGCAACCAAATTAGAAATCAAAATAATAATTTATTAAAATGGTCTAATGATCAGCAAACCAGTGTGGCCTACAATTATGAACAGCTCTGCGGTGAAACCGGCTTTTTAGCCAAACAAACGGCTCAAGTTTATTGCGCCCAGACAAGCTTGGCCTACAATGATCCGGCCGGCGACTATCAGATTAAAATTAGTGCTCAAGACAATCACAATGTTAAAATTGAAGCAGACAGCAATTTGCAATATTTGCAATTAACCACCTTTGAAAGTGATTTTTCCGATATCCAATACGGTGTAATTAGTTTAAATGAAACTAAAATTTTATTAGGTGATAAGATTTTTAATCAAGGCACAGCGCCAACTATCAGAAATACCGGCAACACTCGTCTGCAAATTAAAATTTGGCAAAATGATTTCAACTTAGGCAAAACTGGCGAAGAATGGAATCTGGAATACCAAGCAAAAATTGGCAACCAGCTAAATTATACAAAATATTTGCCTGACCAAACTATTGTTTTAAATGATTCGCTTGATTTAGGTCAAGTTATGAACGCAGATTTTGGCGTATTGGTCAAACGTTATCCCGAAACCAGCGACCAACAAGCTTATTTGGGCAAAATGACCTTGTCGGCTGATAAATTGGCTTACTTGGGTTGTCAGTAAATCATTGACTTTTTTTATAGGTGCGTTATAGTAAATAACTAAATATATTGTAATTTTTATTTGTAAATTATAATAATTCTAAAAGTATGAAGAAACTAATAACAGTAGCTTGTTGGTTATTATCACTATCGATTGTTTTGCCTTTGCCAGCCTTGGCTTTTGGTCAGATGACTCAGCCTATTAATATTACCAACGCTATGCGTGGTCAGAAAATCAATCAAGAATTAATTATTGTCAACTCCGACAATAAACAAATTGGCGTCTCTTTTAGCGCCGAAGGGCAAATTAAGGATTGGGTGCAGTTTTATCAACCCAAAGATTTGAAAAATGCAGTGACAACCGCCACCATTCCGGCAAAATCTAATCTCAATATGATTGCGATTATCACCGTGCCTGATGGCGTTGCCAATGGCGAATATACCGGCGTTATCAGTGCCACCAATGCTTTGGACAAAGACTTAACTAACGACAAAGCTTCTGCTTCCTTATCTCAAAAAATTGATCGACAAGTGACTGTTAAAGTGACAGACAAAGAAAATATTAAATTGGCTGTCTCGGTTATTCCTGAAAACTATGATGTGGCTCTTAAAGAAGCTCTTAAAGTTAGGATTATTTATGACAATCAAAGTAATATCAATCTAAATCCGCAAATCAATTTTAAAATCAAACAAGGCGACCAAACTGTTTATAATGTGATTTATCCTTATCCGGACGGCGAAGAAACAGTTAATTCTATGGGACAGCACGAAATTCCCGCCTTAAGCATTCCGACCACCGATTTGTCTAAGGGCAAATATTTGGCGCAATTGCAGTTTATGCGCGGTGATCAAGTTTTGGCAGAAGAAGAGTTTGGTTTTTCGGTTGGCTCCAACAGAGCTGTTTTGGGAACAAAAATATTCAATCTTTACTCCGGCAAATTGTTGCTGGTGGTGGCCTTGGCATTAATTATTGTCTTGGCGTTTTTTGGTAAACAAATTAAAAGTAAGTTTATAAGTAAAAAAGAGTCAACAATCAAGCTCAGACAATCAAGAAAGAAAATGTCAAATACCTAAGTTAATAAGGAGCCAATAAATCAATTTATTTTAATCATTTGCTTGTCAGTCGTTTAATTTGTTATTTATAAATGTATGGGAAATCAATTGGGTGACTACTTTAATTTAGCCAAGAACAATCAATCGATTAAAAATCTGCCGAAGTTGTTTAAATTTATTGTCTTTTTTTTATCGGTTTGTTTAATTAGCGTGCCTGGCAATCGGCAGAATGTTGAGGCGGCTAATGATAAATTGTGCCAGCAGGCAGTTGATGTTGTGCTGTTGATGGATCGTTCCGGTAGTATGGATTATACTTCTCGCTGTGATTGGTGGGGGCTGGAATGTGTTGGTGTAAAGCCTAATTGCAGTTCTTACGCCTGGACACTTAATACCACTTATAACGAAACTCAAGCTTGGTGTGATGCCAAGACTTCATCGGCTCCTCATCAATCGGTGTATTTGAATATTGATCCCAAAAAGATTGTGGCTGCCAAGAGTGCGGCTGACAATTTTGTTGATTTTTTAGGCACCAATGATCAGTCGGCTGTTATTTCCTTTGCTAACGAAGCTATTTTAAATAAAGGTCTATCTAATGATCACCTTGCTAGTCAAGGCGCTATCAACAGTATGGTTGCCAGTGGAGCCACTAATATTGGCGATGCTATTAAAAGAGGTATCCAAGAATTGCAGTCAAACAGAGTTAACCCTCAGGCCGGCCATATCATGATTTTGTTGACAGATGGTAAGGCTAACAAGCCCAATGGCAATGGCAATGATGAAAATCCGGCTGATGTGGCCTATGCTCAAAATCAAGCTGTAATTGCGGCCACGGCTGGTTTTAAAATTTTTACTATTGGTTTAGGCAGTGATGGAGAAATAGATCAAACAATGTTGCAAAACATTGCCAACACTACCGACGCTCAGTATTATCACGCGCCAACTCAAAATGATTTGCAAGCGATTTACAGCGCTATTTCCGAAAGAGTTTGCCAGTACGGTTCTATTAGTGGTTGCAAATATCAGGACGCCAATCATGACGGTTCAATTGACGGAGAAACCAAAATAGCCGGTTGGCCGATAACTTTAACTATTGGTTGCAAAGTTTTTAATCAAACCACTGACGAAAGTGGTTGTTTTCAGTTTTCCGGACTTGAGCCTGGCACCTATACCTTGAGCGAGGGTACCAAGACTGGTGTTAGCTCAATCAAAACTTATCCAGATCAGGCTAATTATCAAATTAATTTAAGTGAAGGCGCTAATCTAAGTAATTATAATTTTGCTAATTATATAGTTGTTTGCGGTAATGGCATTAAAGATGACACCGAACAGTGCGATGACGGCAATACTGCCTCGGGCGATGGTTGCAGTGCCAGCTGTCAAACTGAAACTCCGCCAACATCGGTTTGTGGCAATGGCGAGGTTGAGACAGGCGAGGCCTGCGACAATGGCGCCACCAACGGTGACCATGTTTTATGCTCGGCACAATGTCAGCTTAATTCGGCTTGCAATAATGGCTTAGATGACGACGACGATAGTTTAAGCGACCAAGCTGATCCCGGTTGCCATAGCGATAATAATCCGACTAATAGTGAGTCTTATGATAAAAATGACAATAATGAAACCGATCAGCCAGTTTGCGGTAATAATTTAGTTGAGTCCGGTGAGCAATGCGACGATGGCAACACAACTGCTGAAGACGGTTGTAGCGCCACTTGTCAAACAGAAGGTGGTGGTGGTCCGGTTTGCGGAGATGGTGTTAAAGAAGGTTCTGAACAGTGCGACGACGGTAATACTGCCAACGGTGACGGTTGTAGCGCTTCTTGCGTTGTTGAGCAACCGGCTTCAGTCTGCGGTAATAATAAAATTGAAACAGGTGAGGCCTGCGACGACGGTAATACTGCCGACGGCGATGGTTGTAGTGCTTCTTGCCAAATTGAAGTGCCGGTTTGTGGTAATAATAAAATTGAAACAGGCGAAAATTGCGATGATGGCAACACCACTTCAGGTGATGGTTGTTCAGATCTTTGCCAAACAGAAGGTGGCGGTGGACCAACCTATAGTTGGTTGATTGCCGATTGGGGAACTTGTAGCGCCGATTGTGGCGGTGGCACTCAAACTAGAATTGTCGTTTGCCAAGATAATAATTCACAAGTGGTCGCCGATGAAAAATGCACAGAAACCAAACCAAGCACCAGCCAATCATGCAACCCTCAGTCTTGCGGTGGTGGTGGCTCAACTTATAGTTGGTTAACCGGCAACTGGGGAACTTGTAGCGCCGATTGTGGTGGTGGCACTCAAAATAGAACCGCTATTTGTCAAGACAACAATCAGCAAACTGTTGCTGATGAAAATTGTCCCAGCCCCAAGCCAGAACTTGGCCAAACCTGCAACACTCAAGGTTGTGGTGGCGGAGGCGGTGGCGGAGGTGGTGGTGTGGTTTCGCAAGATTTGATAATTTTTAATGAAATGGTGTCTGAAGTTACTGATACTACAGCGACAATCACTTGGACAACCAACAAAAATGCTACTTCCAGAGTTGTTTATGACACAGTTAGTCATCCCGAGATTAGTGGTCAATTACCGCCAAAGTATAGCTACGCTTTTTCCAATACCGAAGACAGCACCAAAATTGTCGGCCATTCTATGATTATTACCGGCTTGACTCCTCAAACTAAATATTATTTCAGACCAATATCTTCAGCTTCTCCGGAAAAAATAGGTAAGGAAGTCACTTTTAATACTGGCGGTGTGGCTGGTGTTAAATTAACAGAGCAGGCGGTTTTAAATATTAATAAACAGGCCATGGTGTCTTCGGCCAAAGCTGGTGATGTAGTTAAATTTAAAATTACCATAGTTAACAGTGGTAATCAGCCGGCTATTAATGTGGTGGTGACTGATATTTTGCCAGAGGGCTTTAGCTATCAAGATGGTGCTAAGGGCACTTGGTCTTTGGGTGATTTGGCGGCTAATGACAGCCGAGAAATTGATTATGCTGTTAAAGTTAAAGATGATATAAAAGAAGGTGTTTATACCAACAAAGCTCAAATTAAAGCCGACAACCACGACTTGGTTAACACTACGGCCTCATTGGAAATTAAAGAGGGTAAGGTGCTTGGCGAAAAATTAGCCGCTACTGGTTTTAGCACGGCTGATTTATTGGTTTTGTTGTCGGTGTTGACCACTCTCATTGGTTCAAGTATATTTTTGCGCCGGAAATATTTAAGCTAAATGTTTCAAAAAATAGACGACGAAAAAAAAGAACAGTTAGAAACTCTGGTTAAATTACTAGAGTTTTTAACTATTGTCTTAATAATTTATTTACTGGTATCGCCTCGTTGGTTGGCTTGGAAATATGATCATGTCTATCAAGCGGATAATCAGACAAATTGGCAAAATAAAGAGCTTGTCAAAACCGAGACAGAAAAAATTGTTGTTAAAGACAAGCTTAAGGGTAATTATTTGGTTATTCCTAAAATTAAGGTTAAGGTGCCAATCGTTCAGGGAAAAAATGCCGACCAAGCTTTAAATAAAGGCGCTTGGCTTTTGCCTGATGGTTCACAACCAGAGAAAGGTGGCAATACAATTATTTCCGGTCATCGTTTTAAATATTTACCACCCAGCAATCAAACTTTTTATTTGCTGGACAAGCTGAGCAAAGGGGATTTGCTGACAGTTTTTTGGCAGGGCAAGCAATATTTATACCAAGTTGAGCGCACTGAGGTGGTGGAGCCGGAAAATTTGTCAATTTTGGCGCCTAGTCAAGAATCAATTTTAACCCTGTTTACTTGCCACCCAATTTTTTCGGAAAAACAAAGGCTGGTGGTGGTGGCTAAATTGATTGAGGTTAAATAACTTGACCTTGACATTTTTTTAAAAGTATGATATAATTAATATAGTACTTTAAATATGGAAAGGTAAGAAATGGCTAAATTAAGGCCTTTTTTGCTGATTAGCATCGTCTTTATTTTGCTAATAAGCAAGTCTTTTACAGGAGAATTTTTTGACAAAAAAACAGAGACTAAAAGCAATCCGTCAAAGATTGACTCTGTGACTATTATGACGATGGCCTCAATCAGCAAGTATGTGGCAACCGGCAATAAAATGGCACTTTCCAAGGAATATCCTTATGACGGTTGTGCGGCAGTTTCTGATAGAACGATTCCTAAGGGCAGTTTGGTTTATGTCCACGGTAGAATTTATGTGGTTAAAGATGTGACGGCCAAGTGGGTTAATGATAAATTTGGTCTAACCATTGATCTTTACAGCAACGAATCAGAAGCCGAGTGCAATAATTTCGGAAGAAAGTATTGGCCGATTGTCATTAAAATTTTTAAGAAAAAAATTCCTCAAAAAAAATCCTCGTCGTAAAGCGGGGATTTTATTATTAACCAGATAAACCGCCAGCGTCAGCTGGCAAGTACGCCTGCCTGCCAGTAGGCAGGTTTGAAGGCGTAGTCCTTGGCGATGCTATAACCATACTGTTTAATCGCTAAATTTATTTTATAGATAAAACTTTTCTACTCCATTATCCCAGGCCATAACCACCCGCCAATTCTGTCATCCTAAGTCACGACCACCCGCCAATTCTGTCATCCCGGGCCGCGACCCGGGATCCAGGAGCTGATTTAGGCAAATGTGGAGTCTATTGATTCTCGTTAGTCATGCTCAACCTTAGATTCCGGGTCGCGGCCCGGAATGACAAAAAAATAAAACAGAATATTTTGGTGATAGTTTAGACGAGCCAGCTCTTAACTCCAGACCCCTCCTTGTTCCTCCCCTAGCTTAGGGGAGGAAACTAATCATAATGTTTGGCTAAAAAAACATCTTAGTGAAAAGTAGATGTAAGACAATTATTACGCTTAATCTTTTAATTAATAAATTAATTTTTTAAAACACGCCCCCGCGAGCTGTACCTAACCTGCCTAGCTCTTAACTCCAGACCCCTCCTTGTTCCTCCCCTAGCTTAGGGGAGGAAACTAATTATATTGTTTGGCTAAAAAATAGCTTAGAGTAAAAAGTAGGTTAAAATAATTAGCACATATTACACCCGATATTTTAATTGCTAATTAATTTTGGGTCTTGTTTGGCAAATATTTTATTTTGTCATTCCGGCCCGCGAGCCGGGATCCAGGAGTTAATACCTATTAAGGTGAAAGTTAGCTAATTCTTTTTAGTCAGCGACCAACCATGGATCCCAGCTTTCACTGGGATGACATAAAAAAAAATTTTTTTTAATTTTTAAATCGCTTAATTTGCTATATTTCGTAGGTCTTTCCAGTGTATTGTATCATAATTTGCCGGGCAAGATTCTTAATTTTATAAGTATGCCCTTAAGAGCTATGCTTTTAAACCTGCCAGAGAGCAGGTGCACTTAGTGGCTCTATCTAACACAAAACCCCGTAGCTAAATGCCTGCGGGGTTTTTATAAAAAATACCCCTGAAAAATTCAGGGGTATCTAAATTACGCTTCGTCTTCTTCTTCGGTGGCCTCATCGTCCATGTCTTCATCATCCACGGCTTCGTCATCCGTAGCCTCATCGTCCATGTCCTCATCTTCCACGTCTTCATCGCCACCAAGATCAGTCTCGTTTTCTTCATCCACGGATTCTTCATCCATTGGATCCAACTTTAAATACTCATTGAGCATAAGTTTCTCTTAAATTATTTATTATTTAAACCTTGGTTTTTATTCCAAGGTTGTAGGGTAAGTTTAAAATAAAAGATAACTAAAGTCAAGTTTAAAATTAAAGATTTTTGGCTGTTAAATTTTAATATTATTGTAGGGCAAGCCTTTATGGCTTGCTGTTGCAAATGGGGTGGGAGCCAAAATAGGACAGGGTTAAACCCTGTCCCTACTCTTATTGCAAAAATGTGTCCGAGGGGAGAACCTACCTGCGTACCGCAGGTAGGCAGATCTGCCAGTTCCTATTTTTTTATTAGTGCCCGAGGAGAGAATCGAACTCTCACTCCGTTGCCAGAACACGATTTTGAGTCGTGCGCGTCTACCAGTTCCGCCACTCGGGCTTGTTGTCTTTATATATTATATGAATATAGTCTGTTTTGTCAAAATTGTCAAAGCCGGCTAAGTAGGTTATAATGATTGAAAAGATATGGGAAAAATTATCTCTATTGTCAATCAGAAAGGAGGCGTTGGCAAGACTACTACTGCCGTCAATTTGGCCGCTTATTTGGCTCATTTGGGTAAGGAAGTCTTGCTGGTTGACGTTGATCCGCAGGCCAATGCTACTTCTGGTATGGGTATTGAGCACGAAAAATTGGAGCACGGTATCTATGAAGCGATTATCGGCTCCAAAACTTTATCAGAAATTGTTAAAAGAACCTTGCAAGGGCGTTTACAAATTGCTCCGGCCACAGAAGCTTTGGCTGGCGCCGGTATAGAATTGGTTAGCTTGGAGGATAGGGAATTTAGGTTGCATAATATTTTAAACGAAATAAAGCATGAATACGACTATATTATTATTGACGGACCGCCATCATTAGGCTTGTTAACCGTCAACAGTCTGGTGGCTGCCGATGAAATTTTAATTCCAGTACAAAGTGAATATTTTGCCTTGGAAGGTTTGGGTCAGCTGTTGAATACCATTAACTTGGTGCAAAATAATTTGAAGCCGAATCTGAATATTATGGGCGCAGTTATTACCATGTTTGATAAACGTAACGCTTTGTCCGGAGCTGTTATGAACGAGCTGTATCAGTATTTCCCCAATCGGATTTTTAGGACAATTATTCCCAGAAGTGTCCGTTTGGCCGAAGCTCCAAGTTATGGCCGTAGTATTTTGCACTATGACGCCACTTCCAAAGGTGGCAAGGCGTATGAAAAATTAGCTAGAGAAATATTGGCGATAGATTAATTTATAAATTAAAAATTTATCATATGGCAGGTTTAGGTAGGGGATTAGGTTCTCTTATTCCACAAAAAGTTAATAAGCAAGCAGACGACAGCATTACGCCGGCCGTTAGTATTATTAACGAAGAAGACAAGATTTGGCACATTGCGCCATCGGTTATCAAGGCCAATGATTATCAGCCACGCGTTGCTTTTGATGACGCAGCTATAGATGAGCTAGCTCAGTCAATTAAAAAATACGGTGTCTTACAACCATTGGTAGTTAGTAGAGAAGGCGATAAGTATATGTTGATTGCCGGTGAACGGCGCTTACGAGCTTCTCAAAAAGCCGGTTTGGCGACCGTGCCGGTAATTATTCGCCAAGCTAACGAGCAAAAAAGATTGGAATTAGCCTTAATTGAAAATATCCAGCGTCAGGATCTTAATCCTTTGGAGCTAGCCATGGCTTATCGTCGTCTAGCTGATGAATTCAATTTAACTTACGACGAAGTAGCTGAACGTTTGGGTAAATCTCGATCGGTTGTTGCCAATACTGTCCGCTTTTTAAATTTACCAGAAGAAATTCAGCGAGCCCTGTCTGATGGCTTGGTTAGCGAAGGCCATGCCAAGGTTATTTTGGGTCTGGATTCTGAAGCTAAGCAATTTGAGCTTTTTAAAAAGATAACTGCCAATAAAATGACAGTGGCTCAGGCTAGTGGTGAAACCAAAAAGATGGGTGGCACTAAACAGGCCAGAATTAAAGAAAATTTGGGCGACAGAGACAAAGAAGCTCGGTTGCAGGCATTTTTTGGAGTCAAGGCACTTATTAAGCGAAAAAATTATGGTGGCCAAATTGTTATTGATTTTTGGGATGAAGAGGAATTGGGCGAGGTGATGAAGAAAATTTTATAATAATTCTATAAATAAACCAGCTTTTGTCATCCCAGCCAGCAATCTAGGATTTAGGATTAAAATCACAACACTTGTCATCCCAGCCCACGAGCTAGAATTCAAGATAAAAAATCACAACACTTGTCATCCCAGCCCACGAGCTGGGATCCAGGATTAGAAACTATAATCATTAAAATTGTATGAAAGATTATAGATACTATGTCTATATTCTTGCCAGTAAGAGAAATGGTACTTTGTATATAGGTGTGACTAATAGTTTGCTAAAAAGAACAGAGCAACATAAAAATAAAGAAATAGCTGGTTTTACTAAGAAATACAATGTAGACAAATTAGTTTATTTTGAGATATACGGAGAAATAAGCCAAGCTATAGCCAGAGAAAAACAACTAAAAGTCTGGCAAAGACAATGGAAAATTGAGTTAATTGAAAAAGATAATCCAAGTTGGCGAGATTTATATTACGATTTTTTTAAATAAATCATCAGTACTGCTAACTCCTGGATTCCAGATCTTCGCTTCGCTCCGTCTGGAATGACATAGATTTAGGGGATTATGAAGAAAATTGTTTAGTAGCTAAACTATGATTTATCATCCCAGCCCGCAATTTAGGATTAAAGATCAAAAACCGCAACATTTATCATCCCAGCCAGTAATCTAGGATTTAGGATTAAAATCACAACATTTGTCATCCCAGCCCGCGAGCTGGGATCCAGAGCCAAGGACAGCGGTCATTAAATATTTATTAATTAGCGTGATTTGTATAAATAGCTTGTTTTTACTAATTTTTCCTGGATTCCAGATCTACGCTTCGCTACGTCTGGAATGACACATTTTTTTGGATTCCCAGATCTACTCCGCCAGCTGGCGGACTGAAATGGCACAAAATAAAGAGATTTGTATATTTGTAATTATTTGTATTTGTAGAGATTGTGGATAAATAATTTATTTTTAATAATTTATAAATTTAAGGATAACTTATTTTTAAAGAAAATTTATTTAATTTTAGCTAAAAATTAGTAAAACTTGACTATTTCAAAATTTTAGTCAAGTTATTTGACATTTCTATTTTTTTTTGTTAGGATAATAGAAGTAAAAAGTAGCAAGCTAAGCTGATGCGAACTCTGACAATTGAATCAACAGGACCGAATTGAAAAGAGCGACCAGTTAAGACGCTTATTTTGGCGTCTTTACCTTATAAAAAGGTAAATTTGGGTCGTTTTTGTGTTTTCAAAACATTACAATTACAAATTAATTTTTTAAAAATATTTGGCCAACAATTGCCTAAAGTAAAACAGCCATAAACTCAAACAAGCTAAGTTTGAGATTTTTTTGTGGCTATGAGGGTTTTGGCCTTAAAGTTCACTTCAGTTTTAAATTGAGGTGGGCCGATAATCATTTAAATAATTTTCGCTATAGTTGGCTTTATCCCCAAAATTTTTTGGCTCTGGGGGAAGCCAATCGCCCAAAACTATGCCTAAAACTTTAGTAAATCTTGATCGCCACCCTGACCGTAAATATTTTATCGACTGTGAGGCGGTGATGAAGATGCCTGATTTAATTGAGGTGCAAAAAAATTCGTATGATTGGTTTTTTAAGGAAGGGCTTAAAGATCTATTTGATGAATTTTCACCGATTACCGATTTTATCGGTCGTGACTTGGAGTTGTCTTTTGGTGAGTATTATTTTGATGAACCTAAATTTAGTGAAGCCGAGAGTAAAGCTAAAAATATTACCTACGAAGCTGCCTTGCGCGTCAAGGTGACTTTAATGAATAAAAAAAGTGAGCAAAGCGTTACTCAGGAAGTCTTTTTGGGCGACTTTCCTTTGATGACCAAAAACGGCACTTTTATTATTAACGGTATTGAGAGAGCCATCGTTTCTCAGCTGATCAGATCAGCCGGTGTGATTTTTTCCATGGCGCCGATCAAGGGTAAAAATTGTTATAGCGCCAAAATCATTCCTAATCGAGGTGCTTGGATTGAATTGGAAACCGATAGTAATAATGTGATTTGGGCGCGTATTGATCGCAAGAGAAAAATTGCCGCCACTTCGCTTTTAAGAGCTTTTGGTTTTAGTGCCAATGAAGAAATTAAAGAACTATTTAAAGATACTGAAGTTGGCTTTGATGACAATTTTATTGAAGCAACTTTATCTAAAGATACCACAGCCAATGAAGAAGAAGGCTTGATCGAAGTTTACAAAAGAATTCGTCCCGGTGATTTAGCCACAGCCGATAACGCTCGCAGTTTGATTCATTCAATGTTTTTCAGATTCGACCGTTACGATTTTGATCGAGTCGGTCGTTATAAATTAAATAAACGCTTTGGTTTTAATATTCCCAACAACAAAGAAACCAGAATTTTGCGTCGAGAAGACCTCGTGGCTATTATCAAAGAATTGATTCGTTTGTCACATGTTCAGGGTCCGGCTGATGATATCGATCATCTGGGTAATCGTCGAGTTCGCGCTATTGGCGAATTATTACAAAATAAAACTCGCGTCGGTTTTTCCCGTATGGAGCGCATCATCAAGGATCGCATGAGTATTATGGATTTGGAAAGTCTGACACCTAATAAATTGATTAATGCCAGACCTTTAATCAGCGTAGTTAAGGAATTCTTCATGAGTTCCCAGCTGTCGCAATTTATGGACCAGACCAATCCTTTGGCTGAATTGGAGCATAAGCGTCGTTTGTCAGCCCTGGGGCCGGGTGGTCTAACTCGTGAACGCGCTGGTTTTGAAGTTCGTGATGTGCACTCAACTCACTATAGTCGTATTTGTCCGATTGCTACTCCAGAAGGTCCTAATATCGGTTTGGTCGGTCACTTTTCGGCTTATGCTCGTTTAAACAGCTATGGCTTTATTGAGGCGCCTTATCAAAAAGTTTTACATGATATAGAAAACAAAGCTTCTCTAACTGAAGGTAAGATTGCCAGAGAAGATATTTATGAATATGACAAGGACGGCAAGCAAAAAGACTTGTTGGTTAAGACTGGCGAAACTATTGATGCCAAGAGAGCCAAAAAGCTTGAAGAAAAAGCCGGTCCGATTTTAATTCCGATTAAACCGGTTGTTAGTGGTGAGATTATTTATTTGGACGCCATTGAAGAAGAAAAATATATTACCACAGCTTTTACCGTACCTTTAGATGATAACGGTTATTTTTTGGTAGAGAGAGTGGAAGTTAGAAAATACGGTGAACCAACCGTGGAAGAAGTTGATAAGATTGATTTTATCAGTGTGGCCGCCAATCAGATTGTGTCGGTGGCAACTTCTTTGATTCCTTTTTTGGAGCATGATGATGGTATCCGCGCTTTAATGGGTACCAACATGCAACGTCAGGCTGTGCCTTTGGTTTGCGCCAAGGCGCCGATTGTTGGCACTGGCGTTGAAGCCAGAGCTGCTTATGACTCCGGTCACGCTATCATTGCTGAGGAAGCTGGCGAGGTGGTTAAAGTTGACGGCAGACGCATCGTGGTGAAAAACGCTCAAGGCAATTCCCAAGAATATATTTGTAATAAATTTTTACGCTCCAATGCTTCCACCTGCTTAAACCAACGACCAATTATCAACAAGGGCGACAAGGTTAAACAAGGTCAGGTTATGTCTAATGCTTCGGCTGTGGACAATGGCGAGTTGGCTTTGGGTAATAATGTTTTGGTGGCTTTCATGACTTGGGAAGGTTTCAATTATGAAGATGCTATTATTATTTCTGAAAGAATGGTTAAAGAAGATTTTTATTCTTCCATTCATATTGAAAATTATACTATTGATGTTCGCGATACCAAGCTTGGTCCTGAATTGGTGACCAATGATATTCCAAATATCAGTGAAGAAAAATTAAAGAATTTGGACGAGCAGGGTATTGTCCGTATTGGCGCTGAAGTATCTTCTGGCGATATTTTGGTTGGTAAAATTACACCAAAAGGTGAAACTGAATTGTCAGCCGAGGAAAAATTGTTAAGAGCTATCTTTGGTGACAAAGCCAAAGATGTTCGTGATTCATCGCTGTATTTAGAACATGGCGAACATGGCAAAGTGATTGATGTTAAAATCTTTTCACGTGAGCAGGGCGACAAGTTATCCACAGGTGTTATTCAATCAATTCAAGTGACAGTGGCTAACTTACGCAAGATTCGTCAGGGTGACAAAATGGCCGGTCGTCACGGTAATAAAGGTGTTATTTCCAAAATTGTGCCGATTGAGGATATGCCTTATTTGGAAGATGGTACTCCAATTGATATTATTTTGTCGCCTTTAGGTGTTGTCTCCCGTATGAACTTGGGTCAGCTCTTGGAAACTCACTTGGGTTTTGCTGCCAAGAAATTGGGCTACAAAGTAGCCACCCCGCCTCTTAACGGTTTGACTGAAGATCAGATTAAAGAAGAATTGAAAAAAGCCGGTTTACCTGAAGATGGTAAGCTGTCCCTGGTTAGTGGCAAGAGTGGTGAGACTTTTGATAATAAAATAACTGTCGGTTATAAATATATGTTGAAGCTCAACCATATGGTTGAGGACAAGATTCACCAACGCTCCATCGGTCCTTACTCGTTAATCACTCAACAGCCGTTGGGTGGTAAGGCGCAGTTTGGCGGTCAGCGTTTCGGTGAAATGGAAGTTTGGGCTTTAGAGGCTTATGGCGCAGCTCACAACTTGCAAGAAATTTTGACTATTAAATCCGATGATGTGGCTGGCCGTTCCAAGGCTTATGAGGCCATCATTAAAGGTAAAACGATTGAAAAGCTTAATGTGCCTGAATCGTTTAATGTTTTGGTCAGGGAATTAAAAGGTTTAGCTTTGAGTGTGGAATTGTTGGATGGTAATGACGATCCGGTTGATTTGGAAAATCGCAATGAGGAAAGGGAAGAAAAGAAAGTTGAAGAAATCGTAGAACCAACAATCAACGAAGAAGCTTAATTTAATTAATTTGCAATTAACATACCGGATATGCTTAACCCAATAAAAACCAGCGATTTTGAAGCTATTAAGTTAAAAATCGCTTCGCCCGAGGAAATCACAGCCTGGTCTTATGGCGAGGTAACTCGGCCCGAAACTATTAATTATCGCACGCAAAAACCGGAAAAAAACGGCTTGTTTTGCGAAAAGACTTTTGGTCCAGTTAAGGACTATGAGTGTCATTGTGGTAAATACAAAAAAATTCGTCACAAAGGTATTGTTTGTGAAAAATGTGGCGTGGAGGTGACTCGCAGTATTGTTCGCCGTGAGCGCATGGGTCATATTAAATTATCAACCCCTGTCACTCATATTTGGTTTTTGCGTGGTTTGTCTTCAAAGTTGAGTTTAGCGCTCAATATGTCTGTCCAGTCTTTGGAAAGAGTGGTTTATTTTGCCAGTTTTATTATTACCGATGTTAATGAAGAGCTTAGAGAGGCGACCTTGGAACAAATTAAAGAAGAATATAAAGCCAAGCGTAAATCAATTGATAACGAATTTGAAAATAAGGTTAAAGCTATTCAGGCCAAGAAAGCTGATATAGTTAAGGAAGGCAAAAGCCAGTTTGAAGCTAATGATACCTCTGATAAGGAAATTGATTCGCTAAGTAAAATCAAGGACGAAAAAATCCATGATCTAGAAGAAGCCTTTGCTCAAGCTCAAAAGGAATTAAAAAGCTTAAGAGAGATGACTGTGGTTTCGGAAAATATTTATCAGAATTTAAGCTTGAAATACGGTCATATTTTTACAGCCGGCATTGGTGCCGAAGCTATTCACAATCTTTTGAGTCGAATTGATTTAGACAAGGAAATTAAAGCTTTGGAAAATGAATTAACTGATTCCATTGAATCGAAAAAAGAAAGATTGGTTAAGCGTTTGAAATTTTTTAAGAATTTAAAGAAAAACGATATTCGTCCAGAATGGATGATTCTAACGATAATTCCGGTTATTCCTCCAGATCTCAGACCAATGGTGGCCTTGGACGGTGGTCGTTTTGCCACTTCTGATTTAAACGATTTGTATCGTCGCATCATTAATCGCAACAACCGCTTAAAACAGTTGGTTGATTTGAGTGCGCCTGAAGTTATCTGTCGCAATGAAAAACGTATGTTGCAAGAAGCGGTTGACGCTTTGATCGACAACTCGGTTCGTCATGGCAAAACTGTGGTAGCTTCCACCGGTCAAAAGAGAACTCTTAAGTCTTTGGCTGATTCACTTAAAGGTAAGCAAGGTCGTTTTCGTCAGAACTTGTTGGGCAAGCGTACCGATTATTCCGGTCGTAGTGTTATTACTGTTAATCCAAAATTAAAATTGTATCAGTGTGGTATTCCCAAAAAGATGGCTTTGGAATTGTTTAAGCCTTTTATTATCAGTCAATTGATTGCTAATGAGGTGGTGCACAATGTCCGCAGTGCTTCTCGCTATATTGAGGCCGGCCATGATGATGTTTGGGATATTTTACAAAATATTGTGGATAACTCTTTTGTTATGTTGAATCGCGCGCCGACTCTGCATCGCTTGGGTATTCAGGCTTTCAGACCTTTGATGATTGAAGGTTTGTCTATTCAGATTCATCCTTTGGTTTGTACAGCCTTTAACGCGGACTTTGACGGTGACCAGATGGCTGTCCACGTGCCTTTAACTAAAGAAGCTCGTGAGGAAGCAGAATTTATCATGTTGGCTTCACACAACCTGCTTAAACCGGCGACCGGCGAACCAGTAGTGGCGCCAGGTCAGGATATTGTTTGGGGTGTTTATTATCTAACCAGTGAAGAGCCGACTGAGGAAAAAGATGTTAAAATTTTTAGTGACGCCACTGAAGCCAAACTTTATTACAACTTAGGTTTAGTTAAGTTAAGACAAAAGATTAAAGTTCGCATTAATAAATATGGTTTGGAAGGCCTGACTGAAACCAGTGTCGGTAAATTGATTTTTAATGAAATTTTACCTGAGAAATTGCGTTATGTTAATAAGATTGTGGCTAAGGGTGAATTGAAAAATTTGGTTAAAGATTGTTTGTATCATTACGGCGAAGATGAAACCGTGGAATTTTTAGATAAATTAAAGAACGAAGCTTTTAGCTATATCACTAAATCTGGTTTGTCATGGGGTATGGACGATTTGATTAAATTTGACGAAGTTGAACAAAAAATCAGCGAGACCGAAGTTATGGCCGATAATGTTATTGCTAGTTATGAAGAAGGCCTTTTAACAGAAAGTGAACGCTATTCAAAGATTATTGAATTGTGGACCAAGGCTAAAGAAGAGGTGACTGATATTTGTATTGATAAATTAGACAAGAATGGTCCGGTTTTCTCCATGATTAAATCTGGCGCTCGCGGTTCCTGGGCTCAGCTAACTCAGATTTTGGGTATGAAGGGTTTGGTGACTTCACCGTCAGGTGCTATTATTGAATTGCCGGTTAAGGGTAATTTTAAAAAAGGTTTTGATGTTTTGGAATATTTTATCGCTACTCATGGTGTCCGTAAAGGTTTGTCTGATACAGCTTTGCGTACCGCCAACGCCGGTTATTTGACTCGTCGTTTGGTGGATGTTTCACAGGATTTGGTAATCAGTGAAGATGATTGTGGCTCGGAAGACGGCATCACTTGGGAAGCTAAAGACAGTACCCAGATTGGTAAAAATTTGGTGTCAAGAATTTTTGGTCGTTATTTGGCAGCCGATTTAAAAAATGCCAAGGGTAAGGTTTTGGCTAAAAATGGCAGTTTGGTGACTCAAGACTTGGTGACAAAGTGGGCTAAAGAAGAAATCAGCGAGGCCAGAGTTCGCTCGGTTATGACTTGTCATTCAGTTAAGGGTATTTGTCAAAAATGCTATGGCTATGACTTGGCCTACAACAAACCAGTGGCTCATGGCACAGCTGTTGGTATTATTGCTGCGCAATCCATTGGTGAACCTGGTACCCAGCTGACTATGAGAACCTTCCACACTGGTGGTGTGGCCGGTGGCGATGATATTACTCAGGGTTTACCGAGGGTTGAAGAAGTCTTTGAAGCCCGCACTCCCAAGCGTCGCGCTTTCGTGGCAGATGTTTCCGGTAGTGTCAAAATTGAAACTCAAGCCAGAACCACTGAAGACGCTAATGGTAAAGTTTTATTTAGCAATTCTCGCGATAAAATTTTACAAATTAGCTATGAAGGTGAAGACGTGGAACGTTATCCACTTTCTCAACTAAAAGATAAAAGCAAGAAAAAACCAGAAATTTTAGTGGCTGATGGTGATAAAGTTAAAAAGGGCGCGGTTCTTTTCCGTTTGGGTGACAACGAAGTAGTGGCTAAAATAGCCGGCACAGTCAAATTGGAAAAACAAGCGGTCAGCGTGGCTTCATCGGCTGATAAAATTAGAGAATATGTTATCCCTCGTGGTTTTGGTATCTTGGTATCTGATGGTGATTATGTTAAAGCTGGTGCTCAGCTGACAGAAGGTAGTGTTGATTTGAAGCGTTTATATGAATTAAGAGGCTTAGAAGAAGCCCAAAAATATATTATTAAAGAAATTCAGTATGTTTATTCATCTCAAGGACAGCCTTTAAATGACAAGCATATTGAAACCATCGCCCGCCAAATGTTCTCCCGCGTTGATGTGACCGATGCCGGTGACACTGATTTGCTGGAAGGTGAGGTTGTGGAAAAAACCATTTTTGATCGCGAAAACCTTAAGGCTAAACAGGCTGGCAAGAAAGAAGCTAAAGGCAAAATTTTACTCATGGGCATTACTAAGGTTTCTCTGTCCACCAACAGCTGGTTGTCCGCCGCTTCCTTCCAAGAAACTTCTCGTGTTTTGATTGATGCCGCCGTCACTGGTAAAATTGATTATCTGGAAGGCCTGAAGGAAAATGTTATTATCGGCCGACCGATTCCAGCCGGCACAGGCTTGGCATATAGGAATAATAAACAATAGACTTTGCTATATTTTAAAAACCGCTGGCTAGATGCCAGCGGTTTTTTTATAATTACGAATTAAGGTGTCGCTATACGACTTTTTTAATCAATAAACCGTCATTCTGAGGGAGCGAAGCGACTGAAGAATCTCTTAATTTAAGATTAGTAATTAAAAATTAGGGGGGTCGTTATGCGACTTTTTTATTATTTTTATTTAATATTAGCCATATTTTTGTGGAAAAATACTGTTATATTGACAAATATTATTATATGTGCTATTATATAAGTATAAGATAAATTGTTTTTTTACATCTTTTAGGAGAAAAGTATCATGGCAGAAAAAGGTAGCGATTCTACAAACAATCTTTCTGGGATTGGACCTGACGACGACGCTTATAACAACGTTGAGAGAAAAAATAATTGGGAGCTAATAAAAAAAATAGTTTTCAATAAATCTCTTAGTAATTGCGAGCTGCAGTCGGTTCTGGTGACTCTGCCGGGATTATTTCCCGACGTGTCGGCAGCAGAACAGAAACATTTGCGCTTGCGGTTTGGTCTTAAATTACTTGAACAAAATCCCTCTGTAGCCGATTTGTGCTGTGTCGCCAATGCTGTACCGGAGTTAAGTCTCGAGGCGGCAAAAACCATTCTTGATAAAGAAGGTTATCATGCGGCGGTCAAGCTTGCAGCAGATGGTGCGGTTTTAAAAAATTTAAAGGCCGTAAAAGGGCAAGCGTATGATTTGATAGCCGAATTGGAGTTGGCCACAGATTTGGAGAAATTGTAGACAATCATAAGATTGCTTACCTAAACCCTCATTTTATATTTTATAAGATGAGGGTTTTTTTATTAATAAAATTAGGCGCCGATAATAAAATCGGCGTTTAATATTTTTTGGCGAAGCGTTACATAATTTTTATGTTTGAGCGTAGCGAGTTTAAAAATTATGTTAGCGAGAGTCAAAAAATATAGCTGATTTTATTCAAGGCGCGATTTTTTGCTACTTTTTTCTAAAAAAAGTAGAGGAAAAATATAAACTGTGTTTTGAATGATCCCGCCACGGCGGGACTAGATGCCGGCCTGCGCCGGCATGACAGTTTTTGGTAATTTTTTAAACAAAAATAAAAACCCTGTCAAATAGGGTTTTTATAATTAGTTAAGATTTAAAATAAATAGTATCCCAGCCAGCTTACCAACAAACCAATAATCGCGCCAACCATAACTTGTTTTTTGCTGTGGCCGAGCTTCTCTGCCAAGTGTGGATATTTGGTGTCCAAAAGATCATCTTCGTCCAAGTCTGATACTAGGTCGTTGATAATTTCGCCTTGTTTGCCAATCTGGCGACGTAGGCCAACGGCATCGCGAATAGTTAAAATTGCCAGCACTAAAGCTACGGCGAAGGTGGCTGACAAGCCCTCCTCCAAAAAAATAATAGTTGCTAAAGCCACGGTGATAGCACTGTGTCCCGACGGCATGCCAGAGTAGGCAATCATATTACCCCAACTCCGCCAGCTGAATTTGATATGATTGCTTTTGATGAAAAACTTGCTAAATTGGGCAATCAGACCGGCCAAGATAGGCAATAAAATTATTTTCATATTTTTGTAAAGCCTGTGGCTGTTTACATTTTGTTTTAAGTACTGTTATTATAGTATAATGGGTATTGTTAAACAAGGGTAATATTTATTTAGAAGGCGGTTATTGAATTTATGAAATTAGCCTTTGATAATTACAAAAATTAAAAATTGTATCTAAAAGTATGAAAATCGTTATTCGAGCCGGTGGGGTTGGCTCTAGGCTTTGGCCAATGAGCCGTCAAAGCAATCCCAAGCAATTTCAAAAGGTCGTTGGTGAGAAGACTATGTTGAGGTCAACCTACGAAAGACTTGTTGGCTTGGTCGGAGCCGAAGCGATTTTTATTTCAGTTAATCAGCTTTTGGTTAAGGCTTTAAAAAATGAATTGCCGGAATTAGCCGATAAAAATATTATTGTTGAAACCGATGCTAGAAATACCGGCCCGGCTATGTGTTTGGAGGTAGCTTGGTTAAAACAATTTTGCCAACCGAATGAGGTTATTGCTTCTTTGCCCTCCGATGATTATATTTCCAATCAAGATGCTTTTCATAGTTTATTGAAGTTGTCGGAAAATTTTATTAATGACAATCCAGAATATATTTTGACGCCAGCTGTCAGGCCGTCGGTTTTGGATACTGGCTATACTTATTTTAAAGTTGGCGCCAATTTGGCGAAGGTCGGCGAGGAGGCGATTTACGAGGTGGCTTTGGTGGCGGAAAAACCAAACCAAGAGCGTTGCCAAGAGTTGATTGATTCCGGTGTTTATTATTGCCATACAGGCATGTATATTTGGCGTTTGGACTATATTGATGGTTTGTTTGCTAAACTGCAACCACAAATGCACGAAGTTTGTCAAAAAGTCGTGACAGCAACTTCGGCTGGCGATACAGCTTTGGCCACAGAGCTGTATGCAACACTTGAAAAAATGACTATTGAGTCAGCCATTACTGATAAAGCGCCTAAGCTGGCTATGAGCGTGTCCGATCGCATCGGCTGGAGTGATTTGGGCAAATGGCACATCATTAAACATATGTTGTCGGCTGAGGGTGACAATTTGCTGAGAGGTGAGGTGGTGCTTAATGAGGTTAGAAATTGCTTGGCTTACAACAATAGTCCTAAAAAAGTGATGGTGCTTAATGATGTTGAGGATTTGGTGGTTATTGAGACGGCCGATGCTTTATTTATTTCTTCCTTAAAAAATTCCGCTGAAGTCAAAAAGTGTTTAGAGAAGGTTAAGGAAGAATATTTATAAAATTTACAATTTACAATTTACAATCAATTTTCAATTAAAGTAATTTTAAAATTTTTTAAATTGAAAATTAAACATTGATTGAAAATTGAAAATTGATTATTGTGAATTATTATATATCTTATTTTATGAAAAAATTTTTATATAGCATAGTTGTCTTAATTGTTATTTTGTTTAGCTTGTTTGTTTATTATCAACTAAGCCTAGGCTATAAAATCAAACAAGACATTAAATTTAATATTATAGAAGGTGAGAGTATTGGCCAGATTGCCGAAAATCTAAAACAGGCCGGCGCTGTTAAATCAAGTTTGTTTTTAAAGATTTATGCTCGCTTAGCCAACAAAACTAAGTGGCAGGCCGGTGATTATGTTTTTCAAACCGGCAACAATGCCAAAGATATTGTCAGGCGTTTGGTCAAGGGCGAGGCTGATTTTGAGGAAAAAAATATTTTAATCAAAGAGGGATTGCGTCTCAAAGAAATCAGCGCTTATCTCAAAGACAATAATTTGCTCAACGACAATTGTGACAAACTGCTAAGTAGCAAAATTAGTCAACTGCCAGCCGAATTTGATGGCTATGATTTTTTGAAAAAGGCGCCCAAGAACGCCAGCTTGGAAGGCTATTTGTTTCCCGATACTTATCGGGTGTTTGTTGATGCTGATTGTCAGGATTTGCTTTTGAAAATGCTTGATAATTTTTCAGCCAAAGTTGGCGCTGATTTATTGGCAGAAATCAAAAAACAAAATAAAAGTTTGTATGAAATTTTGACTATGGCTTCGCTTTTGGAAAAAGAGGTTAAAAGCGAAGAGGATATGAAAATTGTGGCTGGTGTTTTTTGGGACAGAATTACCAACGGTCAGCGCTTGGAATCCTGCGCCACCTTGGCTTATATTTTGGGCGAAAACAAACCGCAATACAGCTTGGCTGATACGCAAATTGATTCACCTTATAATACTTATAGAAATGACGGCCTGCCACCTTCGCCAATTAATAATCCAGGGCTCAAAGCCATCAAAGCGGCGATTTACCCAACCAAGACCGATTACAATTTTTTTCTCAGCCGGCCAGATACCGGCGCCACGGTTTTTGCCAAAACCTTTGAAGAGCACAAAGCCAACAAAGCTAAGTATTTGAAATAAATAAGGTTAGAGAATTTTTAAGTTAAATAGGCTAAGTTAATTATTTAAAAATAGTTATTTAAGATAGATAGGTCATTTAAAATTTTTTGATTAATAATAGAGGAGAGTGTTTCATGAATAAAAAGACAGAAAAATGGTTGGCTGGCTTTATACTTTTATTTTTAATGATATTGTTTGCCCTTTTGGTTTATTTTAGACAGAATAGTCAGGATACAGCGATCTTACAGCGGATTTATAATAATCATACTTTGCAAATTGATTCTTGCGACGGGACTAAGAATCTTTTTAATTCGCCGGAATTATTAGAAGTTGAATATCCACACAATCTAAGCCTAGATAAGCAGGGAATGGCTACCTCTGGAAGATCAGTTAGGGTATATGAACAGATGAGAGCTACGCGGTTAAAACAGATGTTTCAGTTTTTGAACCCTAATTTAGACCAATTATGTTTGACTCAACATCAAATTACAAATTTTGTTAAGAATAACATCAAGGACAAACAAGATTGGCTAAATGAAGGTTATAAGGCTAGGGAAGAGTATAAAGATTTTGGTCATGATGGTTTTCTTTTTCTTTTCAAGGAAAATGGAGAATATTTCGTTGCCGATATCTATGTCTTGGCTACAACAGGAGGGTTATATGTTAAGTTCTACGAGCTTAAAAAATCAGATAATACCTATTTTTCTAGAGAGAATTTGTGGGTTGTTGTTCCCCAGCTAAATTAGTAATTAATTTTAGAACCCGACGGTAATCAGTCGGGTTTTTTATTTGGGAAACAGAGGAGAAAATAAAAAAGCAGTTTCGTTTTTAGGGAAACTGCTCGTATTTTTGTAATTAATCGTCTATTGCATGAATATTATTATCCAAGCAATGATTGTTAAAATAATTGACATCGTTATTAAAATTTTTGATGTCTTAATTTTATTATCATTGGCGACTAAGACGACGACGGCGGCGGCGAAGGCGGCGGCGAAGGCGACGACGAAGGCGGTGGCGACGGCTAAGGCGACGGCTAAGGCGACGGCTGGGGCGGCGGCAAAGACGGCGGCAAAGACGGCGGTGACCAATTTTTTTGTAAAAATTAATAAGATGGTTGTTATTAATAACAGCCAACCAATAATTGCCAACCAAGAAAGTTTTGTTTCAAAGGCATAATCGCTTTGTTCGTGGAAACTGATTGTTTTACCCTGCCTACTAGCTAATAATGATTTTTGAAAGGTGCCATGTTGCTCATAAGGAAAAATATTTTTGAGCATAAATCGTATTTTCAGGTTGCCTCTTTCTTCTACTGTTTTTATCAAGATTCTGTCTGTCCTGTTAATAGTTAATTGATAGGCAGATGAAATTAGGTCTTCGGGCGAACCGTAATAATTTAAATCCAAACCCTTTTCTGTCATAACGGTTAATTTTGTGGTGTCAATAATCTCTTTAGATTGTTGGTTCGATCCGTTGTCTTCTGTAACGGTAAGGCTTTGTTCGCCGTGGCTGTCTTGCTGTTTAATTATTAAATAATCACCTATTGTATTTTGAGCCAAATTGTTTGAAGTTAAACAGAGGCTCAATAAAAAGCTGAAAAATAATAATTTCTTCATGATATACTCCTTTTTTAATTGTAAAAAACAAATTAATACTATATTTTATTATTAAGATTATTTCATATTTTGTTGTTATTGTCAAGATTCAGCATGTAAATAAAAATACCCCACATTTTTATATGTGGGGATTTTTTAAAGCCTTTTGGCTATTTTTTTGATAAGGATTTGTTGGATGTGGCTGCTACTTTTTGATTAGCTTTGTTAGCTTCAATTTTTTTGTCGCAATATTTTATAAAGGGAATCATAAGTGCCGCGAATGCTAGACAACTATAAGCTATAATCATGACTGAATCCTTGTATTGTTTTTAAGAACCTTTGTTTATTTTATATTATAATTATAGCATACTTTTAATAATTTGTCAATAGCATCGAGTTATTTTATAATTTTTGGCTAATTTTAAATAAAATAAAACCCGATTAATTTGATTATCAATCGGGTTTTTTGGTTTTTAGGTTTATTCGCTAAAAACCGGCGTAACGCAGATGTTCTGCCGGGATATTATCAGACATTTGTTTGCTTGGCGGTTTGGGGTGGTTGGCGGAGTATCTGCCCTTGGCTTTGGCTTGTTGCTCAATAAGTTCGGCTGTTTTTTGGGCATTTTCAAGCACCGGCAAGGTAATTAACATGTCGCCCGGTAAGATCGGCGAGTCAAAGCTTATTTTTAAGCCGTTTTTATCAAATTTTTCAATTTCGGTTATTTTTTTGAAAAATAATTGATATTCTCTATCGTCTTGTTGGTGACTTATCAGACCGGAGTCAAAATTAATAGTTAAGCTTTGTTTGTTGCCGTTTTTATCAGCAAAGTCAATTAAAAGATCGCCGGTTGTCAGATTTGATTTTGGCTTGGTTTTTTGGCTGGTTTTAGACTTAACAGCCGGTTTTTTCATTTCTGTCTTGAATAAATTAAACCATTTTTTAACCCTTATTAAGGCATATAGTATAACGCCACCGCCCGTAAGAGAAAGAATACCAAAAGCAAACTCTTTTTTGAAGTTGGCCAGTAGACTGTTAGCCGGAAAATTCTGGACAAAATCAACGCTTAGCTTTATGGCCAAGATGCATAAAATACTTACAATAAACAACTCACAGGCCAATTTAAGCAAGCCACGATAGTAAAAAGAAGCGGAATAAGACATGATAAGCTCCAAATATGTTGAAAAATAGTTGTAAAGGGCAATTTCCATTAATCTATAATTATAGCATATTTTAAGAAAAAAGTCAATAGTTCGAGCTAACTACAGGTAGTTTGGCAAACTCACCATAGGTAATATACATACCTTTTATTTAATATTAGCTATTTTTATTGACTAAAAATTCAAATTATTACAAATTTACATATATTACATGCAAGATTGTAGGGATGGGGCTTGCCCCCATCCGCCGTATTCATATAAAAACGGTCAGCCACAAGGGCTGACCCTACTATTGCACGATTATTGTTTAATTGGTATTGACATTATTTTTGTTTATGATATGATAAGGTCACAATTTAAGTCGCAGACCGCAGGCCATCATAAGTCCTGCCGAGACGTAAACGCTTCGCGAATTAATAATGAAGAATTAATAATTATTAATTTCAGGCTATACTTACTGCGACTTTTTAGGTCGCTTTTTTTATTTATTATCAAGTAAACAACAAATAATCTGACTGTCGACAAGGCGAGCAAGTAATGGGACAGAATAATAATCTTAACTTGCTATAAGCACCTTGTTGCTTGTTGTGTGAATTTTATGGCAAAAACCAAACTTAAAAAGCAAGAGATTTTGCGCGATTTGACTAATAAGTTTGATCGGGCGAAAGCCGTGGTCTTTGCCCGCTTTAATGCCGTTAAGGTGGCTGACAACGAAGTGTTGCGCAACCAACTAAGGGACGAAGCGAGTGAATATTACGTAGCCAAAAAAACTTTGCTTGATTTAGCGCTTAAAGAAAAAAACTTTTCAGACTTTAAACCTCGTGATACCGAGGGGCAAGTGGCCGTCGTTTTCGGCTATGAAGACGAAGTGGCACCGGCTAAAATTTTGAACAAGTTTATCGGTGAGCACAAAGAGCAAGTTAGTTTTTTGGGTGGTATTTTGGAGGGTCGTTTGATTGAGGCTAATCAAGTTAAAGCCTTGGCTGAATTGCCTTCACGCGAGGAGCTTTATGCCAAAGTGGTTGGCTCCATCAACGCGCCAGTTTCCGGCTTTGTTAATGCCTTGGCCGGCAATCTGCGCAACCTGGTTGGCGTTTTGAGCGCTATACAGGAGAAGAAAAGTAGTTAATAAAATTCTCAATTAACAATTAACAATTTTCAATCAATTTTCAATGACGAAATTTTAGAATTTTTAAATTGAAAATTAAGAATTGATTGTAAATTGTAAATTAGTTATTATAAATTAATTTTATGTCAGAAGAAAAAAATGTTGTGGTCCCAGAGAAGTTTGCTTCTTTGGTAGAAACCATTGAGAAAATGTCCGTTTTGGACTTGGCTGAATTAGTCAAAATTTTAGAAGAAAAATTTGGCGTCTCAGCTTCTGCTCCAGCTATGATGATGGCTGGTCCGGCTGTTGCTGCTCCGGTTGTTGAAGAAAAAGACAGTTTTGATATTGAATTGACTGATGGTGGTGCCAACAAGATCAATGTTATTAAAGCGGTTCGTGCTTTGACCGAACTTGGTTTGAAAGAAGCTAAAGATTTGGTTGACGGCGCTCCGAAAATGATTAAGGAAGGCGTTTCCAAAGATGAGGCCAACAAGATTAAGGCCACTTTGGAAGAAGCCGGCGCTAAGGTGACTCTTAAATAAGATTTGCTTTAAATTTCAAAAACCGCTGGTTATTTAATCAGCGGTTTTTGTTTAACCCAATGTTGTTTAGATTTTGGTAGGGGCTGGGCTTGTCCCTGCCTTGTTTCAAACACCAAAGCAAGAATCGACATGACGGTAAGCCACAAGGGCTTGCCCTACAACTTTTATTTTATCTGGTTTTTGCTTAAATCAAGTTTATAAATATCGGAGCCGTTTAAAATATAAGCGATTTTACCGCCAGGTTCAAAGCTTAAATCTTTGAGATCTGTCCAAGCTTCGGCAGTGTACTGGCTAAGCAACTTGCCGGAACGGCTGAAAATAATTAGACGCTTAGCAGCTGGTTCTAGCACGGCTAAGATATCGGTGGCACTGGGCGCTACTAATTTTTTAGCCTGAGTTATGGCCGGGAAAGGCGGGTCTAAAATTAAAAATTGGCTTTGTCCGGAGTCGTATTTGAGAATCTGATCGTTGGTTAAAAGAAAAATTGAAGCATCAATAGCTATGTCATTGATATCAACCGACAAAGCTTCTTCTAGCCAAGTGCTGGGATTGCTTAAATTGGCGCTAATTTGATAGCGGTAAATTTGTTTGTCGCTGTGATTAAATACATAAAAACGGTTGTTGTAAACATTGGCCACTACCGGCTCGGATAGTTCGTCTGATAGGTTTTGATTTTTTTGGCGACCGGCTTTATCAATGCTGATCAGTTTGTTTTGACTCAAAAAGAAGATATTGCCGTCGCGATCGGTGTTTAAGAGTCTCAAGCCAGCTTCGTTGTCAATAATTGGTTGATAATTGTTGTTGGTTAAGTCCAGACTGTGAGCGGAATTTTGTTGCCAGCTGGCCAGATAAAGCTGGCCATTAGCATAGACCAAACTATCGGCTGACTGATCGTCGGCTAATGTCCAAACTTTATTCGGCGCAGTTAGTCTGATTAAACCACTAATTTCGTCAACTAAAGCTTGATAACGTTCTTTAATAGAGCTTAATTCTTGAGTGTGTTTGTCGCCAACGTTTGTTTCCAAATCTTTTAAGATGTTTGTCATTTCTTCAAGGCTAAGCTGAGCCTTGTTTTTATTTTCATAAATTAAATCAGCCTCAATTTGTTTTTCTTTTTGGCTAAATTGGTCATTAGCCTGAGTCCAAGCTTCTTCTTTAAGTCTTTTGTCTTTTTGAACTTTGGTGTAGTAAAGACTAAAAACAAAAGTCAGCATAAAGAAAACAAAAACCGTCAAAACAATCAGATGTTTTTTGTTGAATTTTTGTTTGAAAAGCGAGGCTTTAATTTTTATTTCCTGAGGTTCTTGTCGATTAGTTATGGCGTGCCAGCCGTCTGCTGTCACTGAAAAAATAAAGGAAGCACCTTTTAAAAAGCCAAGAGAGATTTTTTTAACAGACAAAATTCCTTCGCGTTTAATCCAAGATAAATCAGAGCGCTTGATGATGAGTTTGTTTTGCTGTTTGTTGGCTGATGATAGTTTTATTTTCTTTAAAAGTCTTTTTATTTTTTCAATATTAATAAAACCCGGAGGCCTGAGAATTTGGGCGGTCTTGGCAGCCGTGCGATTGAGATTTTTAATGGATTCTTTGTTGAGGTCGCGTTCCTGACGGAAGTCTTGCTCGCGACGGCGTTTGGGCTCAATGGCATGATGAACGGTTGAAGGCTCAAGCTTAACTCGAGGATCAACAGCCAGAAGTCGGCTGTCCATGGAGCGCTGAGGTTGCTGGTTTTTAATAATCAATCCGGTGAAGGGCATGTAAATATTAGTCTGTTCCAAAATATTTTTAATTTGTTCAGCAGCGCCTGAAGGTGGCAGGGTAGTAATGATTTTGATTAATTGTTTTTCTGATAAAAATTCGTATAATGATTCGTTGGCAAAAATCATATAACCTTCTGGTGGCACAGAGCCGGAAACGGTGTTGGTAAATAATTTGTTTTCCAAGACTATTTCTTGCGTGGGGTCGGCGGTGCTGGCGGTAATATTGAGAAGGTTGTAGTCGTTGATTTGTCGGTTGTTTTTGGTTTTTGATTTATAAATCAATAAAGCTTTGTTGTGGCCGATGCCGGTAAAATAAAGTTTGTTTTTAAAAAGAACCCCGATGGTGGCATTGAAGTTTTCGGGGTTGAAAGAAATTTTTTCAATTTGAGTGAAGTTAACAATCTCTTGGTTTAATTTGGCCAGACTACTTTCAAAAATGTCACTAACAGTGACAGTGGCTAGTCTGGCTAAGAGGGGTGCTTGCTCGTTTTGATAATAAAAAAGATTAATTCGGTCAATAATAAAATTAGCCAACATGATGTCGGTTTTTTGATTTTTTATTTCCACCAAAACGAAAAGTTTACCCAAGATTTGTTCTTCTTCCATGCTGGGTTGACTGACAAAAATCCGGCTGAGGATGTCTGATTTGTGTTCAGGGCTAACCAAGAGCTGGGCAAGTTTGTAGGGCATAATAAATTGGCGCTGTTTAAAACAATTAAACAGCCAAGTTTAACTTGACGCTCGCTTGTTTATATTATACTATAAACCTGATAAAAATTGAAGCCCGTTGCTGGCTAATTTCAAAATCAAAATTTCCAAGTTCAAATCAAGCCAAAAATCAAAATTCAAAATATAAAGTTACTCCTGTGCGAAAATTTTTAGTCGTTTATCACTAGATAGGGGTTTATAGCTTAAAACTTGCAAGTAATAATTATCTTGTTTATATGTTAATTTATGGCAATTTCTGAATTTCGATGGTTTGTAGTGTTAATGAAAATTGTGTTATAGACAATGATTTGCAAAAAATTTGAAATTTAATTTTTGGATTTGATTTGACATTTGTCATTAGTTATTGGTAATTATTAGTATATGTTAAGTAAGCTATTTGGTTCAAATTCAAGAGTTAAAATTCTTAAGCTGTTTTTGTTAAACCCTAAACAGAAGTTTTATGTTAGAGAGGTAGCCAGAAATCTTGATTTGCAGTTAAACTCGGTTCATCGGGAATTGGCCAATCTTTTGGAGATTGGTTTGATTGTGGCCAGAGAAGATGACACTGTTGCTGAAAAAGGCGTAAAAGTTGTCAAACAAGACAAAAAATATTATCAGGTTAATGAGTCTTTTGTTTTTTATAACGAACTCAAGGCCTTGTTGGTTAAGTCGCAAATTCTTTATGAAAAAGATTTTACCGACAAACTTAAAAAAATCGGCAATATTAAACTGATGCTATTAACTGGTTTTTTTGTCAATGATCCAGAGTCAACAGTTGATTTGTTTGTGGTGGGTGATTTTTCCAAGGACAGATTGGCTAAGCTACTTAAAGAGCTGGAATCTGACTTGGTTAAGGAGGTAAATTATTCGGTTATGAATGAGGAGGAGTTTAATTATCGCCGAGAGATTGCTGATGTCTTTTTATATAATATTTTGGACGGTGAGAAGGTGGTTATTATTGACGAGAATGGCGTAATTTAGAATCACAAAACACATAACAACTTGTTTGTCACGACTTTTTTGCAATAAGTCGTGTTTTGTTTTTTTAAGGTATTTTTGGCTGAATTTTTGGTCCAATTTGACCCTATTTTGACATGTCTTTTTGGGGGGTTGACTATTTTTTAAAAAGATGCTATATTAGATATATAATATTTTAATAACTTATAAATAACATAAAAATTGTTTAATTTTAGGTAAAAAAACTTAAAATAAAAGATATTAGGAGTGATATCTTTCTTTCAATATGAAGGACGAATCAATTCTTAACACTATTATTGCTGACAACCAGATCAAAGACCTTTCAGGCTTTGATGTGACCCAGGCAGTAGAAGCGTTATTAGAACAATTGAATATTAGAGAGCAAGATGTCCTGAAGCGCCGCTTCGGCTTGTTGAACGAGGCTCAGGAAACATTAGAAAGCATTGGCCAACGCCATAAGCTTACTCGTGAGCGTATCCGCCAAATTGAGAGCGGCGGTGTTAATAAGATTAAGAAAAGCACCGAATTAGAAGCTCGCTTGGGTCGTTTGAGACAAATTGTCTCTCAGTTGACCGAGGAACACGGTGGCTTGATGAGCAAGCGCTATTTGTTTAGTGTTTTGGATTCTTTAGCTAAAGCTCAAGGCGAAACCAACGCCAATTTAGAGCCTTATTTTGAATTTGTCTTGTCTCGCTTGTTTAATGATCATTTTGACGAAATCAACAATTCTAAGTATTTTAACAGTTTCTATAAATTAAAATATCAGGATTTAAATCACTTGGAGATTGTGGCTCAGGAATTAATTGGTGAAATTAAAAACTTGAAAAAATTAATGGCGACAGATGGTTTGATTAATACAGTTAAGAAATTAAAATCTTACGAAACTCACGCCGACAAGTTTATTACCCCTAATAATTTTGAAGTCAAGGACATTCTAAGCTCAGCTTTGCCTGATTATAGTGATTTGATCCATGACAATCGCGTTGTTTATTCTTTGCTGGAAGCCATGTCCGATATTGAAAAAAACAAATTCGGCAACTGGGGTCACAGAGAATGGCGCGAAATTACTCCTAAAACTATTAACGATAAAATTTATTTGGTTTTGAAGGAAAACGGTCAACCCATGTATTATGGCGATATCGCCAAAAGAATTTCTGAAATGGGTTTTGATGTCAAGAAAGTTAATACAGCGACTACTCATAACGAATTAATTTTAGATGATAAATATGTCTTGGTCGGTCGTGGTCTTTACGGTCTCAAAGAATGGGGTTATAAAGAAGGCACGGTGGCCGATGTTATTGAAGGCATTTTGCTGGAGGCTGGTGAGCCTTTAAGTAAGGAGGAGATTAATAAATTAGTGACCGGTCAGAGACTGGTTAAACAAACCACGGTCAATCTGGCGCTGATGAATAAGAATCGCTTTGAAAGAACCCGTGAAGGCAAATACAAAATAAAAGAAAATAAAATAGACTAAATAAAAACCCCGCACTTGTTGCGGGGTTTTTAGTAAGTAAATATGAAGCAAGGTGAAATTTGGTTATTTAAAAAATTTTCGAGTTTTAATTAGCTTTCAAAATAACAAAATAATGCTGATTTTAATTGTTATAAATTTGTGGTAAAATAAAGACATGCCCAGAAGAGGGCTTTGTTTTGGCTTTATGGTTATAAATATTGATTTGACTCAGCTGGCCGAAATGCGAAATTTGCCATTTGATCAAATAGTTTGGCGAATATTTTTTTGGTATTTCGGTTGGTTGCCGGTGGCCATTGCTTTTATTTGGGGAGTTTTGCAGCTGTGGTTGTTTGACCGTCAAAATAAATGGGCGGAAAAAAACATGAAGATGATAGTTTTGGCTATTGATATTCCCCAAAACAATGTTCAGTCACCCAGGGCCGTGGAAAATTTATTTGCCTATTTGCATGGTGCCCAAAAAAATCCCAACTTGATAGAAAAGTGGTGGGAGGGATTTTTTCAAGTTAATTTCAGTTTTGAAATAGTTTCCATTGAAGGCTATATCCAGTTTTTAATTGTGACGCCATCGCAATTTAAACCATTAATAGAGTCGGCTGTTTACTCGCAGTATCCTGATGCCGAAATTAGTGAAGTGGAGGATTATATTCAATCTACGCCGGAGAATTTTCCTGATAATGATTATGATATGTATGGCACGGAATTATTGCTGGTTAACTCACCGGCGTTGCCGATTAAACTTTATCCAGAGTTTGAGCACCAATTTGGCCCGCCGGAAACCAACTATCGCGACCCTATGGCCAGTTTGATGGATTTGATGAGTAGTTTAAGAAAAGGCGAACAACTGTGGTTTCAGATTATTATTAAACCGGGAGGTTTTGATTGGATGAAAGAATCCGATAAAGAAGTGGGTAAAATTTTAGGAGAAATTAAAGCCATTCCAAGCGTCTTGTCGGTTGTTAGGGGACACTTGGTTGATATTTTTGATGCGGCTATGGGCCGAGAATTGGCCGTTAAAAAAGACGAGCCAGAACCTCTGAAAATGATGAATTTAAAACCCAGACAAAAGAGACAAATCGAACTAATCCAGACCAAAACATCAAAAATCGGTTTTGATGTTAAAATGAGAGTAATTTACATGGCCAAAAAAGATGTCATGAATAAACCCAAAGTGGTTAATGGTTTTTTTGGTTATTTAAAACAATTTCATGCCAGCGATTCCAACGGCTTTAAACCGGATTCGGCTAAAACTGCCACCAACACCGCTTTTTTTCAGGCTGATAAGCGAGGTAATGTTAGAAAAAATAAATTAATTAAAGCTTATAAATGGCGAAGTGCTTGGCGAGGTCGTTTGCCTTATATCATGACAGTTGATGAGCTGGCAACTATTTGGCACTTCCCAATTGACGAGGTGGTTAAAGCGCCGTTGATTCAACGCAGTACTGCTCGCCGAGTTGAACCGCCGATGCGCTTACCGGTTGGCGAAAACCAACCAACAGCTAGTTATGAATCTATTTTTTCAGACGATTTCGAGATTGAGGCTGAAGCCCCAGCTAGAGGTGGACAAAAATCTGACAGCAGTTTTTTAGAAGAAGAAAAAATTGACGACAAGACGCCTCAGGACAAGCCACCTGAAAATTTACCTTTTGAATAAATATAATTCAAATGGGTTTTGCCCAGAAGATTTTAGGTCGATAAACATCAAGATTAATAAAATTAAACAGTTTAAACAATAAATACATTTGTCATGGCGATCCGCCCGGGGCGGAGTGGCCATCTCGTGTTTTTTACCGGTTATTAACGGGATTGCCACTCCGTCCCGCCTGGGCGGGAGCGGATCGCAATGACAAAGTTTTCTGGGCAAGACCCATAAATAAATATGATTTATCATTCCGATTTAACTTTATTTGGCGAGACCACTTTTCGCAATCAGCATCGCAAATTTGGTATTAAAACCGACGACCGTCGCCGGCATATGTATATTATTGGTAAAACCGGTATGGGTAAATCAACGATCTTGGAAAACATGATTGTTGAAGATATTCGCGCCGGTCGAGGTGTGGCTGTGGTTGATCCGCATGGTGAATTGGCTGAAAAAGTTATTAAATTTATTCCCGACGATCGTCTGTCTGATGTGATCTATTTTAATCCGGCCGACACTGATCACCCGATTGCTTTTAATATTGTGGAGCAAGTTGATCCGCATCATCGGCATTTGGTGGCCTCTGGTTTGATTGGTATTTTTCAAAAACTTTGGGCTGATTCTTGGGGGCCTCGTTTGGAATATATTCTACGCAATGCTATTTTGGCGGTTTTAGATTATCCGGGATCAACACTTTTGTCTGTCACTAGAATGCTATCAGACAAGCCTTTTCGCAAAAAAGTTATAGAAAAAATTCAAGATCCGGTAGTCAAGGCTTTTTGGCTCAAGGAGTTTGCCGGTTATGCTGATAAATTTGCTTCTGAGGCGGTGGCGCCTATCCAAAATAAAGTTGGTCAATTTTTGTCCAGTTCGCTAATCCGTAATATTGTTGGCCAGTCAAAATCGTCAATAGATTTGCGTCAAGTTATGGACGAAAAAAAGATTTTAATTCTCAACTTAAGCAAGGGGCGCATTGGTGAGGATAATGCTCAGCTTTTGGGTTCTATGATGGTGACTAAAATTCAGCTAGCGGCTATGAGTCGGGTGGAAATGAACGAGGCTGATCGCAATGATTTTTATCTTTATGTTGATGAGTTTCAAAATTTTGCCACAGACAGTTTCGCTAATATATTATCAGAAGCCAGAAAATATCGATTGAATTTAATTATGGGCCATCAATATATTGAGCAGTTGTCAGAGAAAGTTAAGCCGGCGGTTTTTGGCAACGTTGGCACTTTGGTGGTATTCAGGGTTGGCGCAGCCGATGCTGAAGAATTGGTTAAAGAGTTTACGCCGACTTTTACTGAAGAAGATCTGGTTAATTTGCCCAAGTATAATATTTGTTTGAAATTAATGATTGATGGCGTGGCCTCCAATCCTTTTTCAGCCAGAGGTTTACCACCCTTAAGAGAAGACGAAGAAACCAATAGTGTCGAAATGGTTATTAATTATAGTCGCAATCATTATGCCGGCGATCGCGAAGCAGTGGAGCAGGCTATTGCCACTTGGCACGAAGATGAGATTGCCAATGTGCAAACAAAAGTTGAAACTGCCGATGACAAACACAAGGTTATTTATCAGGATAGGGCCCCTTCAGCCGGCAGTGGCAAAGAAGTGGAATGCGACGGTTGCGGTGAAAAAACCATGGTTAACTTTGAGCCAGACGGCATCAGGCCGGTTTTTTGCCGGCAATGTCTAACTAAGTCAAAAGAAGAAAGAAAGTTCCAGCTAGATTCAAGAAAAAAAGCCAAGGAGCGGGAGATAGCTTCTTTAGTTGAAGAGCCGAAAACAGCTACCGGTGCAGAATTAAGCTTGTCTCAATTGGGTCAAGCCGCGCCGGTTGATTTTCGTGGTCGGAAATTAAATTTAAAACAGACAGAAAAACCATGAAACTAAAAGCCAGTTTGCATGTCCACACAGCTGAAGATCCTTCTGATGGATCTTTGATTGATTATGACGCTCGTTGCTTGATTGATTTGGCTACGAAAAATAATTTTAAAATCTTAGCCATAACTTGTCATAACTATTTTGCTTGGACCAAAGAATTAGCTGATTACGCCAAACAAAAAAATATTTTATTATTGAAGGGGATTGAGTTGGAGTTGAGAGAAGGGCGACGTCGGCCTCATGTGGTGGTGCTTAATTGTCAAAAAGACATTGTTAAAATTAAAACTTTAAATCAGCTCAGGCGTTATAAGCAAAAACATCCGCAAATTTTTATTTTGGGAGCTCATCCAAATTCCGACAGTTTTTTTTCTTTAGGTTTGGTTTCGCTTAAAAAGAATTTGGATATTTTTGATGGCATAGAACACACTTGGTTTTATTCAAAATATTTTAATACTAATAGACCAGTCGAAAAATTAGCCGAAGAAAATAATAAGCCAATAATTGCCACGGCTGATTTGCATGATAAAAAATATTTAAACGGTGATTATACAATTATTGAATCTAAACAATTAACCCAAAGCTCTGTTGTTGAGGCCTTAAAGGCTGGCCAGGTAAAGAATTTTAGTTCGCCAAAGGATTTTTGGTCTATGTTTAGTTTTTTATTGAAATTTTTAGTTTTTAAATCATGTTTGTGCTATCATTACAATCGCAAGAAAAGACTATGAAAAAAAATAAAGCCTTTACTATTATTGAATTGCTGGTGGTCATTGTTATTATTGGTATTATTGTCACGGTGGTTATAATTAGCCTCAATTCCGTTAGAGCTAAGTCCAGAGACACTAAGAGAGTCTCTGATATGAAACAACTACAAACTGTTTTGGAAATGTACAAAATGGACGAGGGTGGCTTTCCGGCATCTTTAACCGGCAACGAACCATTAGTCGGCCCAACTTCCGGCATCACTTATATTAAAAAAGTACCAGAAGATCCTTCGTCTACCCAAAGCTATACATATACAGCAGTCGGCTCGTCGCCTTATACTAGCTATTATATTAATTATACTTTGGAGGTTGATTCTGGCATAGCTTCAGCTGGTGCTAAAACCACCACGCCTGATATGGTTGTCAGCTCTGTGCCTTCTTGCACCCCTAATTGCACCGGCAAATGCACTGGTGGCGATGATGGTTGTAGTGGCACTTGTACTAATAGTTGTAGTACTGGTTATAATTGTACCGCCGGTACTTGCGTGTTTATTCCAGGTTATTCTTGGACAGAGCGTCAACCCGCCGGTGCATCTGATATAACTTGGGGAGATGTAACTTCTGATAGTGATGGTTCGTTTCTTATGGTTAGTTATGGTAGTGGTCGTTTGTATACTTCGTCTGATAGTGGCGCTAATTGGGTTGAGCGTCAACCCGCCGGTGCTGCTAATAAAAGTTGGCAAGCATTAGCTTCTGATGCTGATGGTTCAAACTTGATTGCCGGTATTTGGGGCTCTCGTTTGTACACCTCATCTAACAGTGGCGCCAACTGGACTGAGCGTCAACCCGCCGGTGATGATAATTTTGGTTGGTATGGATTAGCTTCTGACAGCGATGGCTCCTTTTTGGTTGCTGGTACTAATCTTCGTTTATACACCTCAGCTGACAGTGGCGCTAATTGGGTTGAGCGTCAACCCGCCGGCGCTACTACTAAAAGTTGGCACGCAGTTGCTTCTGATGCTGATGGTTCAAATTTAATTGTTGGCGTTAGCCCAGGTCGTTTATACACCTCGTCTAACAGTGGTGCTGATTGGACTGAACGTCAACCTGTTGGCGCAGTAAACAAAAGTTGGCAAACCGTTGCCTCTGATGCTGACGGTTCAAATTTAATCGCCGGTGTTTATAACGGTCGTTTGTACACCTCGTCTAACAGTGGCGCCAACTGGACAGAACGTCAGCCAGCCGGTGCGGTTGATAAGGCTTGGTATGACGTGGCTTCTAGCGATGATGGTTCAACCTTAGTCGCCGTGGTTAGCGATGGTCGAGTTTATGTTTCTACTGACAGTGGTGCCAACTGGACAGAACGTCAGCCAGCCGGCGCTGCTGATAAAAATTGGTCAGCGGTTGCTTCTGACGGGGATGGCTCAAATTTAATTGTTTGTAGTTATAATAGCGGTAGACTTTATACTGCGCCCTAATTATTTTATACAAAATTTTTAATAAAGTTTTGTTTAAAAACAAGACTTTATTTTATTTAGAGATTTTTTTGTGCTATTATAAAAAAATGGAGAATTGTGAAATAAAAAAGTTTAAAAAAGCTTTTACTTTAGTTGAACTAATAATAGTTATATCTATACCTCAACTGATTATGGCGTTAATTGGACAACTTTGACCAACTCCGCCACCGGCATTTGGTATGATATTGCCACTTCGCCAGACGGCACTAAAATCGTGGCGGCTCGCGACAATGATTATATTTATACCTCGCCTTAAGTGGAGTTTTTATTGGCCGTTGACCAAATAGTTTTTTTGTGTTAAAAATTTAGCCATGACAGACTATTTAAAAATAGGTAGAGCTACCAACTTAAACGGCAAAGATCGCCGACTTTACCGGTTATTAGAAATATTGCCGGGTTTTTTGTCGTGGGGAACTTTGTTGGGTTTGGCGATTTTAGCTTATTGGCAACCGGTCTGGGTGGCGGTGTTTGTGATTTTGTTTGATATTTTTTGGCTATTGCAAGTGGTTTATTTGGCTATTTATCTAGTATCTTCTTATCGTCAGATGAGGCGAGTTATGAAGACTGACTGGGCGAACAAGTGTCAAGAATTATCTCCTCGAGAATTTATTATAAAAACCAAAGAAGGCCAAATAAAAAAAACTTTCGGCTGGCAGGACATTTATCATTTAATTATTTTCCCGACTTCAACCGAAGGGGCAGATGTTTTAAGGTCAACACTTAACGGCTTAGTTAAAGACGGCTATCCTAAAAATAAATTAATTATAGTTTTGGCAACCGAAGAAAGAAGCGGTGTTGAAGGGCAAGCGGTAGCTCAAGAAATAAAAGAGGAGTATGGCTCGTTGTTTGCTCATTTTTTAATAACTATTCATCCAGGAGACATAGCCGGTGAGATTAAGGGCAAGGGCGCTAATCAGGCTTGGGCTGCTAAGCAAGTTAAGCAAGAAATAATTGATAAAGAAAATTTTGATTATGACAAAATTTTGGTTAGTGTTTTTGATAGCGATACAGTGGTGGAAAACGGCTACTTTCATTGTTTGACTTACAGATTTTTTACAGCCAATGAGCCATATCGTTCAAGCTACCAACCAATTCCGGTTTATAACAATAATATTTGGCAGGCACCGTTTTTCGCTCGTATTGCCGCTTTTTCCAATACTTTTTGGCAGATGATGTTGCAATTGAGACAGGAAAAATTGGCAACCTATTCTTCGCACTCCATGACTTGGCGAACTTTGGTGGAGATTGGTTTTTGGTCAACTAATATGGTTAGCGAAGATTCTCGTATTTTCTTTCACTCATTTTTTTATTACAGAGGCGACTATAGAGTTGAACCGCTTTATTATGTTGTGTCCATGGATGTCTGTATGGACAAATCTTTTTTGCACACAGCTAAGAATCTTTACAAGCAACAACGCCGTTGGGGCTGGGGCGTGGAGAATGTGCCCTATTTGACTTTTAATACTATTAAATTGTGGCGTGAATTGCCAAAGAGAAAATCTTTGTATCAAATTTTTGTTCAAATTTATGGTTTTCATTCTTGGGCTACCAATGCTTTAATTATTGCTGGTGTTGGTTGGTTGCCCTTGCTTATTGGCGGTGATCGTTTTAATGAAAGTGTTTTGTCCAACAATTTGCCGGCCATCACCCAGTCTTTAATGAATTTGGCTATGGTGGGTATGTTGCTGTCGGCCGTTATCTCGACTTTAATCCTACCACCAAAACCGCCTAAGTATGGTTTTGGTCGTCGCCTGATAATGTTTTTTCAATGGTTGTTTTTGCCGATTTCTATCGTCATTTTTGGTGCCATTCCTGGTTTGGAAGCTCAAACCAGATTGATGTTTGGTAAATACATGGGTTTTTGGATTACTCCTAAGAAAAGATAACTTAATTTTTAAGATTTTTGTCTAGAAAACTCTGTCACTGCGATCCGCCTGGGGCGGAGTGGCAATCCCGTGTACTTCTGTCATTGCGAGCGACCGTAGGGAGTGTGGCAATCCCGTGTTTGAATATTTTCATTATTATACAACACCCCACGAGATTGCTTCGGTCGTTTTACTCCTTCGCAATGACAATAGAATATTTATAAAATTTCAAAATCCAAATTTCCAAGTTCAAATTAAGCTCAAAGTCCAAAGTTCAAAATTTGATGTTTTGTTTTTGGATTACACCAAAAAAGATAAAAATTAAAAAATCTGCCCGTTAGGGCTGATACAAAAATTTGAAATTTGAAATTTAGATTTTTTATTATGACCATTTTTGATCACAAAAAACCGGGGATTAGTTTTATTAGATTTTTTGTAGCCATGGGTTTATCTTGGTTGCTGATTGTTGTGGTTTTTTTAAATCTATAGTTTTTCCTAAACATATGATATAATAATATTAGACATTAGGTGAGGGTATTGCTATTTTTGATTTTAAACACAAACTATATATATATTTATGCGAAAACAACATTTAAAAATCAAAAAACTAAAATGGGGTTTTACCCTCATTGAACTATTAGTAGTCATGGCCATTTTAGGCATTATTGTTACTATGGCCACCATTGGTCTAACCAAGGTTAGAATCAAAGCTCGTGATGATAAAAGAGTCTCTGATATCGGTCAACTACAAAAAGCCCTAGAAATGTACCGCAATGATAATGATGTTTATCCAGGCTCTATTGTTGCCGGCCAACCCTTGGTCGGTCCCAATGGCATTACTTACATGAAAAAAATACCGGCTGCCCCTAATAGCCTTGATGGTGACTGTCCAGCTGATTCCTACGTCTATACCTCTCTTAGTAGCGCCTCCTATTCCATTACCTACTGCCTAGGCAGTGCCGTCTCTGATGTCAGTGCCGGCCTATGCACTGCCGTACCTGGTAATATTCGCTATGCCTCACCAGCACCTCCAGCACCCACGGCCTATGATACCGGTTGGGTTTATCCCAGCACTTTGGCCGACGTCGATTTAATGAGTAGCCCTTGGTATGATACGGCTAACGCTGCCACTACCAACAGTAGCTATACGTATAATAGTGCCGGCGGGATTACTGATACTAGTTGTGATTATCGGGTTAGAATAGTTAAAGGCGGTTCTATTTCCACTACGGAAAGAAAAGATACTGCCAGCCCCGCTTCTCTTTGGGGTGCAGCTCCGGATCAAACAATCACCTATGGCTCCGGCTCTACCGATCTTTGGGGTGAAACTCTGTCTTATGCTGATGTGACGGCCTCTACCTTTGGCTTTGTTATGTCGGTTGATAGTTGGTGTGATGCCAGCACTTTTTATTCGGATTATCTTAAGGCTACAAATTTTAATTTCAGCTCCATTCCAGACACTGCCACAATTACCGGCGTGCAAGCGCAGGTTGTTAGACATAATGGTAGCTCCTCATTTTTAGCCGGCACGAAAATTAGCACACCAACTGGTTTAAAAAATATTGAAGATATAGTAGCTGGTGACGATGTCTTGGCTTTTGACACCGCGCAAGAAAATATTGTCACAGCCAAAGTTTTGGCAACAGTCAACAGGGAATCAGATTACATGGAATTAGCAACGGCTAATCGTCAGGTTGAGGTGACAGCCACACATCCTTTCTATGTTGGCGGAGGTAAATTTATAGCGTCCGGTGATTTACAAATTGGCGATTGGGTTTATGTTTACAACGGAATTTATCCATACCAAGAACAGATTACTGCCATCAAGAAAATAACCAACAAGACAAGAGTTTATAATTTTGAAGTGGAAACCTACCATGATTATGTAGCTAATGGTTTTGTTGTTCATAATCTTGTAGGCGCTTCCTATGGTTGGGTTGACTCCATGGCCTTAAAGGTTTATTACACTAACTAAATTGCAAATAACTTAAAACTAAAACCCGCCTTAATTGGGCGGGTTTTAAAATTGCATAAAAGTTTTAATCTTTTTTCATTGTCTTGATGCATTTGGTGCAAGTTTTCAATTTAGTACCGTTAACAGTTTTGGTCTGCAGATTGATATGCTGTCGTTTTAAAGTTTTTATATTGGAGTGGGATCGGCTGGCATCACGAGTGGAGCCACGTCCACAAACATCACATTTTCGGGACATAGAATTTTAAATATTATTTTAATTTAAATTCAGATTACATTGTTTTTTTGACTTTGTCAAATTTATCAGTTATGATGGTAAAATCAAAAATTCAAATAACAAATTTCCAATAAAATTCAAATTACTAATTTCAAAAATTGTTTAATATTTACTGGTAGGCCGGTTGGAAATTTGGATTTTGTTATTTGTTATTAATGTTTATGGTTATAATGATTTTTCTTATTGTGGCTCTGATTATGTCGGCCGTGGTGCACGAAGTGGCTCATGGTTATATGGCCTATCGTTTGGGCGACAACACAGCTAAGGATTTAGGGCGACTAACGCTTAATCCGATTAAACACTTGGACATGTTTGGTTCAATTATTTTGCCTTTGGTGCTGGTTTTAACCAAATCAAGCTTTTTTTTGGCTTGGGCCAAGCCGGTACCTTACAATCCTTATAAATTAAAGGATTATCGTTGGGGCGATTTAAAAGTGGCCTTGGCCGGACCAGGCGCCAATTTGATTTTAGCTACTTTCTTTGGTTTGTTGGCCAGATTTTTGCCAATAGCCTTTTCGGACAAAATTTATTTAACCAACCATTTTCTTATGGGGCAAAATGATCAATTACTAACCATGATGTCAGGCTCTTTTGCAAATAGTTTATTTGCCATGTCGATAGTGCTGTGTATTTTAAATTTGGCCTTAATGATTTTTAATTTAGTGCCAATCCCGCCTTTAGACGGCTCAAAAATCGCCATAGCCTTTATGCCAGCCAAGGGGCGCGAAGTTTTTTATCGTCTGGAAGCTTATGGCTTAATTATTTTAATAGTTTTGATTGCCCTTAATTTTTTTAGTTTTATTGCGCCGATTATTTTTTCGGCTTTTAGTTTACTAACAGGTTTGAAATAAAAATATTTGATTAGCAAAAATGAATATACCACTAGCTTAAGGCTGGTGGTATTTATTTAGCCGGCGAAGCTGGCTGGTTAATTTGGTTATAAACTTTGTTTTATTTCTTTTGTCATTCCGGCCCGCGAGCCGGAATCTAGGGTTGGATAGGACATCTCTGTCATTCCGGCCCGCGAGCCGGAATCCAGGGTTGAGCAGGACTAACAAATATTAATAAATCCCAAGTTTATACAAATTGACTCATGGATCCCGGGTCGCGGCCCGGGATGACGGAGTAGACCTGGATCCCAGATTGCGATCTGGGATGACAGAGCAAAAAAGTTTTATCCATAAAACAAACCTAGCGATTAAAACAGGACAGGGACAAGCCCAGTCCCTACGGCAAATCTTAAAACAGGACAGGGACAAGCCCAGTCCCTACGGCAAATCTTAAAACAGGACAGGGACAAGCCCAGTCCCTACAACAAGATTTTTGCGTACCACGGGTAGGCAATGGTTAATTCGCCTCGTCTAAAATGGCGAGTCGAGACAGGGGTGAAATTATGTAGGGTAAGCCCTTGTGGCTTACCGTCGTGTTAATTCTTGCTTTCGTCCTTAAAACAGGACAGGGACAAGCCCAGTCCCTACGGCAAATCTTAAAACAGGACAGGGACAAGCCCAAAACTTTAGTAATTAAATAGTTTAGTTAGGTTCTTACTAAGAGCTACGCCCTTAAACCTGCCTACCGGCAGGCAGGCGCAACCGCCAGCTCACGCTGTTGATTTATTTGGTTAAGAAAAAACCGTTTGATTTTTTCAAACGGTTTTAAAGTATTGGTTTTTATCGTAGTTTAAAGCCATCCTGTAATTCGCAGACATCTCTGACGGTTTCAATGATTAATTTTATTGTATTTTTAGACAAGAAAACACTGCCTCTCAATCCTTTGTCTCCGAAAGCCTCTTTGAAGGCGTTTTTGGTCATTAAATCGATAGAACCAAAAAGTTTGACGTTGAGTATGTTTAGGACAGTTTTAGCTTTAGGGCTAATGCGATAATCGTCGTCATCGTTTTTTTTGGAAGTAATTTCGAAAACACTTGAATCTTCAAGAGATTTTTCTAAATTGTTAAGTAATTTTTCAATCAGTAGAGTGTCAAGGCCGTCTTGCGTTATTATAAAGTTATTCATGACCTTTAACCTTTCTTAAAATTGTGAAAAAACAATATTTTTTTAAAATAAGATAATTTTTGGCTAATTTGGTTATGATTTTGTAATGTGGGCGTTTATTTCAGCCTTTGGTTTACTAACAGGTTTAAGCTAAAAAGAGACTCATGAGATAAATAAAAAACCGTTTGATTTTTTCAAACGGTTTTAAAATTTTAGATTTGTGTTTTCACCTTCGTATTTAGCAGGGCATAGGCTGTGCCGCCGTGAATACCGCAAACCCTAAATTTTAAAGGGTCTTTAATATTTTCAATCATGGCACAAACTTTTTCTTTGTAGATACTCAAAGCGTTTTCCTTGGTTGATTCAATAGCTGGTAACCTTACCATTCTGCTGATAGTGGCATGAAAGATGTTGTTTAGTAACAAAACCTTGTCAAATCCGAAATCCTTATAAGACACTTCCAGCTTTTTTCTAGTATTAATCAGTTTTTGAGGCACTTCGGCTGTTATTAGTAAATTGCCTTTATCAAACAATAACCAGTCAAAACAAAATTCATTTAACATTAATTCAGCCGATGCTAAGCCTAATAAGTAAACCGCGATTGTCGCTCTATCAAAATTAAAAATTTCGGAAAAAGTTGCCTCCAAAATAGTGGCGTGAAGAGGATAGTCTCTGCCGGCAATTATTAGATTAATGTCAGTTTCTTTTTCTGTCGCCTCTAGTGGCTCAATAATGTTTTGTTGGTAATTGGTTGTTGTTTCAAAAAGCATTGAAACGTTAAATCTTTGTTTTAGATTATCCGGCAATATAAACGGAGTAATTGTTCCGCTTTCTATGGCCTCTAAGCCAGCCTCGTTGATATTCGCATATTTTGTCAGCGTGACGATAGTTTCGCTAATCTTTTTCATTCTTAACTTCCTTGGTAGTTGTAAAAAAACAATATTTTATTTTTTTGAAATTTACCAATAAAATATAAATTTGTCAATGTTTTTAATTATTTGGTTTAATATTAGCTAAATTTTATTTATAAATTTTTGTTTTTAGCCAATTTTATTAAGAAAATTTTATAACCAACATATGCCGTCACTTTTAACTTTATACTTTTAATTTTATACTTAATATTGTGTTGACTTATTACAAAGTTTCTGATAAAGTATTAAACACGATTAAAATTCCCGAAAGATCGGGTTTTATTTTAGTTTTTTAATATAAAATTTTAGATACCTAATTTTACAGAACTAAGCTCATTGTGTTTGTTGTTTATTTAGTTTTAACTTTATAAACTTTTAACTTTGTGAACTTTTAATTTATTTATGCCAACAATTAATCAATTAGTCAGAGGTTCAAGAACTAAAACCAAGAAAAAGCCAAAATCTCCGGCTTTAAAAATGACTTTAGACAGCTTGCACCGCAAAAAAAGCACCACTATTAAAGGAGCATCTTTTAAACGAGGTGTTTGTTTGAAAGTGACTACCACTACACCAAAAAAACCTAACTCAGCTTTAAGAAAAATCGCCAGAGTCCGTTTGTCTAATGGCATGGAAGTGACTGCTTATATCCCGGGTATGGGTCATAATTTGCAGGAGCACTCTATTGTTTTATTGAAGGGTGGCCGTACCAAAGATTTGCCTGGTGTGCGTTATAAGGTTATTAGAGGTGTTTATGATGCCCAGGGTGTGGAAAGTCGCCGTCAGGGTCGTAGCCGTTATGGCAATAAGAAACCTAAGAAATAAATTTTTAATTTTGTAATTCTTAATTTTATTAATTATGCGTGGAAAACAAGCCCCAAAAAGAATAATTGAACCAGATACTCGCTACAATGATGTTGATGTTTCTAAATTTATCAACTACATCATGAAAGGTGGCAAAAAATCCGTAGCCGAAGGAGTGGTTTACGAAGCTTTTGATATTGTCAAAGAAAAAACCAAACAAGACCCGCGTCATGTTTTTAATAAAGCTTTAAAGCAAGTTTCACCTTTATTGGAAGTCCGTGGCCGACGCGTCGGTGGCGCCAACTACCAAATTCCTTATCAGGTTAGGGGAGAACGTCGCTTCGCTTTAGGTTGCCGTTGGATGATTGATGCTGCCAGATCTCGTAAAGGCAAAAAAATGGCTGAAAAATTAGCCGAAGAAATCATCAATTCAGCCAAAGGTGAAAGTGCTTCAGTCAAAAAGAAAACCGATGTTCATCGCATGGCTGAATCCAACAAAGCTTTTGCGCACTTTGCAAGATAATTTAAAAGTATAAATTTAAAATTTAAAAACAATTTTAAATTTTAAAAATTTAAATATTAAATTATTGTTTTAAAATTTTAAATTTTAAATTAAAAATTTGAATTATGTCCCGAGATTATACATTAGATAAGACAAGAAATATCGGCATTATGGCCCATATTGACGCCGGTAAAACAACTTTTACCGAGCGCGTTTTGTTTTACACCGGTAAAAAACACAAAATAGGTGAAGTTCATGAAGGTGCTGCTGAAATGGATTGGATGGAACAAGAAAGAGAACGTGGTATTACCATTACTTCAGCTGCTACCACTTGTTTTTGGAAAGATCATCGCATCAATATCATTGACACCCCGGGTCACGTTGATTTTACTGTGGAAGTTGAAAGATCTTTGAGGGTTTTGGATGGCGCGGTGGCTGTGTTTGATGGCTCGCAGGGCGTTGAACCACAGTCCGAAACTGTCTGGCGTCAGGCTGATAAATATCATGTGCCCAGACTTTGCTTTATTAATAAAATGGATAAGATGGGTGCGGATTTTTATATGAGTTTGGATTCTATCCGCGAGCGTCTTAATACTCGAGCTTTTGCGGTACAGTTGCCAATTGGCGCTGAAGAAACTTTTAGTGGCGTAATCGATCTTTTGGATCAAAAAGCCTATCAATTTAAAGGCGCTAACGGCGAAGAAGTCGTAGAAATTGCCATACCCGAAGATATGAAAGAAAAAGTTGCCAAATTCCGAGCGGAAATGGTTGAAAGAATTGTTGAGGTTGACGAAACTTTAATGGAAAAATATTTAGGCGGTGAAGAGATTTCTATCGACGAATTAAAAAAAGCTATTCATAAAGGAGTTATCGTTAATGAACTATATCCGGTTTTTTGCGGTAGCGCTTTAAAAAATATTGGCGCGCAATTAATGCTTGATGGCGTGGTCAGCTATTTACCATCACCTTTGGAACTGCCAGAACTATACGGCTTGGATCCTGATGACGCCGAGAAAAAGATTTTAGTGCCGGTTGATGATACTTCGCCATTTATGGCTTTGGCTTTTAAGATTGCCACAGATCCTTTTGTCGGCAAACTTTGTTTTGTCCGCGTTTACTCTGGTGTTTTAAAATCAGGTTCTTATGTTTTAAATCCAGGCAACGGCACCAAAGAACGCATTGGTCGTTTGGTGCGTATGCACGCTAATCATCGTGAAGAAATTGATGAAATTTATGCCGGTGATATAGCTGCTGTTATTGGTTTGAAAAATACAGTCACCGGTAATACTTTATGTGATGAAAACCATCCCTTGCTTTTAGAATCAATTACCTTCCCAGAGCCGGTTATTAAAATCGCTGTGGAGCCAAAAACTAAGGCCGACCAAGAAAAAATGGGCATGGCTTTGGCTCGTTTAGCTGAAGAAGATCCAACTTTTAGAGTTGAGTCCGATGAAGAGACTAATCAAACCTTGATTTCCGGTATGGGTGAACTGCATTTGGATATTATCGTTGATCGTATGAAACGAGAATTTAATGTTGAAGCTAATGTTGGTCAGCCTCAAGTCAGCTATCGCGAAACTATTCGTGGTAAAGCTGAGGGCGAAGGTAAATACATCAAGCAATCAGGCGGTCGCGGTCAATACGGTCACTGCTGGTTGCGCATTGAACCAAATGAACAGGGTAAAGGTTTTGAATATATTGATGAAGTTAAAGGTGGCGTGATTCCTCGTGAATATATCCCAGCTATTGGTAAGGGTGTTAAAGAAGCTGTGGAACGTGGTTATTTGGCCGGTTATCCCATGGTTGATATTAAAGCCAGTGTTTTTGACGGTACTTATCACGAAGTTGATTCCAGTGAAGCCGCTTTTAAAATGGCCGGCATTATGGCTTTTAAAGCCGCTTGTGCCAAGGCCAGTCCGGTTTTATTGGAGCCGATTATGAAAGTTGAAGTGACCACCCCGGAAGAATATATGGGTAATGTGGTTGGCGATTTGAATGCCAAGCGCGGTCAGATTGAAGAAATGACTGATCGTGGCAACATTAAAGTTATTCGCGCTAAAGTGCCTTTGGCTGAAATGTTTGGCTACGCCACTTCACTCCGCTCCATGAGTCAGGGTCGCGCTAACTATGTTATGGAATTTTTGCATTACGCTGAAGCACCTCGTCATGTAGTTGACAAAATTATCGGCGAAAAAGGCAAAAAATAACAAAATTGTCATCCTGTCCCGCCAAGGCGGGATCAGGATCTCGTCTCAATAGTGAATATTACTAAATACAAAAACAACCCGCTAAAACGGGTTGTTTTGTTATAATAAATTTGTTATAATTTTTTTACTATGGAAAATAATGAAAGATATTTAACCAAAAAAGATTTAGAAGAAGCTTTTGATAAATTTAGCCGAGATATTTTAATGCCGGCCTTTGATGGTCTTTATGGGAAGTTTGACGACATTGATGACAAATTTGATAAAATTGACAAAAGATTTGAAGCCTTGGAATATCGCCTTGGTTGTTTAGAAGCTGATATGAAAGCCGGTTTTAGTGATGTTAATTCAGAGCTTTTTGCTATCAAGCAAGAATTAAAAGAAGTTAAAGTCGGCTTAGCTCGTTTGGAAAAAAGAACTAAAGAAGATAGCGATGCTCAAGGCAGGGATATTTTAAGGCTTGAAGAAAAATCCAAAAAAATGGATTTGCGAGTAACAGCCTTGGAAGTAAAAATAAATAAATAGTCAAAATAAAAAACCGCTCCAATCTTCTGGATCGGTTTTTATTATTCCAAAAACCGTCGGCTAAAGCCGGCGTGTGCGCCTGCCTGCCGGTAGGCAGGTTTATCGGCGTAGCCCTCGGGGCGTGTTTTAAAAAATTAATTTAGTAATCAAAATATCTGGTGTAATAATTGCCTTAATCTACTTTTCACTAAGATGTTTTTTTAGCCAAACATTATAATTAGTTTCCTCCCCTAAGCTAGGGGAGGAACAAGGAGGGGTCTGGAGTTAAGAGCTATCTCGTCTAAATTATCATCAAAATATTCCTATCTTTAGACCCCACCCTAACCCCTGCCTACCTGAGGTACGCAGGCAGACTCCCTTTACTAAGGGGAGGGAAAGACCGCAAACTCTTTAGTTAAGTCTTCGCACTTTAAGCCCGCGTAGCGGTTAGGATAAAAATCGCCAGCTTATTGCTGGCGATTTTTATTTAGACCATACTATAGCAACCCCTAGAGCAACCCCTAAAAATTTGTTATAATAAGGGCATGGACAAATATCTTATTAAGCTCAACAAAACTTCGCGTTATAGCTATTCAATAACCATCCCCAAGGCAATTGTTGAAAAATACTCTTGGCAGTCAAAGCAGAAACTGATCATCAAAGACAAAGGTCGGGGGCTTTTAGAGCTTCGTGATTGGAAAAGCAGATGATTGGCAACTAAAAAACGGGCGGTTTTGGTTCGTCTAAAAGACTCTTAAAATGTTATACTTAAATTAAGACAATTAAATGACCCATTTCGGGGTAATAAAAAATTATGAAAAAATTAAAAATTTTTATCCCAACATTTTTATTAATGTTGACCTTTTTGTTTTATGGCAGTCCACAAAAAGCCATGGCAAGTATTATTAACGTGAAAATAAAGACCTTGGATTATGATTATTACAGCGCTGGTTCTTTGGTGTCTGCTGGTAATAAGGTTTTATTTTTTGCTGATAATAATCTACCAAGCTTGGTTGTTTCTAATGGCACTGAGACTGGCACCACAGTATTAAAACAGGGCGCTTCTGGTGATGTTTGCGATAGATCTTTTTTATTTTCAGGCAGTAACAAAACTTATTTTTTAGTTAAATCCGGTAACTTAGCGGATAATATTGAAGATCGGCTTTGGATTACTAACGGCACACCAAGCGGCACCACCGCTATTTATAATTTTGGCAAAGACATTACTGTGCAGGGGGCGATTGTGGCTGATAATATTTTATATTTTGGAATCAGAAACGACAGTAATAATGGTTTGGAGCTATGGAAATCAAATGGTACTACATCGGGTACACTTAAAATAAAAGACATAAGTGACTCTGGTTTTAGTACCAAGTTTTTAGAACCAGTTATTTTTAAGAATAAGGTTTACTTTACTAATTATGATCAAGAGGCTGGAAAACAAAGTATTTGGATGACCGATGGCACTGAAATTAATACGAGAGAGCTCTTTAATTTAGACGTGCCATATTTTAGTGAACGCATCAAGTTGAATTCGGGTAGTGATTGGCTATATTTTGTCAAAGGATATGAGCTATGGAAGTATAATGGTTCATCTAGCCAAGCTGCATTGGTTGGCTCGTGCCAGGATGATAATAATGGCAGCATAGTAAATATAGACGGTTCAGTCCAGTATTATGAGTGTTATTATTCGGATTTTATTATTAAGTCAAGCACTCAAGATATTTATAGCTCTCTTAATAGTGATGTAAGCTATAAAAATTTTCGGTATAATAATAAGTTGTATTTTTTCCGTCTATCCTCTACGGGTAATAATAATCTCGATTTGTGGTCTATAAGTAATAATAGTGTTGATAGTGCTAGCAAGGTAGCTGAAAATTTAAATGATCAGGGCCTATATAATGATGATGGTTTATATATCTATTTAGTTAATAGTGGTGGTCGTGCTGAATTATGGGTCGTAAAATTAAACCAAGACACCTCGGTGTGTGGTAATGGCGTTATTGATTCCGGTGAAGCTTGCGACGGCAATAATTTAAACAATCAGACCTGTGCCAATAAGGGTTATTCTGGTGGCTCATTGTACTGCGCTAATGATTGTAAGAGTTTTTCTACTGGTTATTGTACAAAAACTAATAGTTGTACTGATTCTGATTCGGGGAAGGATTATTATGTCAAAGGTTATGTAAAAGATTATAATGGCAAATTTGAAGATAGTTGTTCTACTGATGGCTATATTTGCAGTAGCGACCCAAATGATTTCCGTTGTATTACTAATAACAAATGGAATAGTCAAGGTAAAAAATTTATTGATGAGCGTTTTTGTAGTGATTATCACAACGATGTTATTTCCTATGAATGTGAATTCGGTTGTGTGAATGGTGCTTGTAAAAAACAAGCTGATAGTGGTTTATGCGGCAATGGCATTATTGACTCCGGTGAAGTTTGCGACGGCGATAATTTAAATAATCAAACCTGCGTGGGCAAAGGTTATGACGAAGGCAAGTTGAAATGTTCTGACGATTGTAAATCATTTAATAAAATGGGTTGCCTCAAAGCTTCGGCTACTGCTCAAGCTAAAGCTACTGCGATTAAAGAGGGCAATGATGTTATTCTCAGACTTTCCAGATTAATTAGCGAGCTGGAAAAAAAAGTCATTAATCTAGAAAAACAACTGACCAAGAAAATTAACAAAGTCCTAGCCAGCAGATTAAAAGGTGTTTTACTAATTCAGCCGGAGGCCAATGGCGAAGTTTGGTTTATCAATCCAGATACCGGCGAACGTTTCTATATTAAAGACGGCCAAGCCGCCTACGAAATATTGGCCGGCATGGGCAAGGGGATTACTGCCGCCGATTTGGAAAAAGTGCCCTTGGGCTACGACAAGCGTATTAACGAACAATTAACCGATACCGACGGCGACGGTCTGCCTGATGTGTTGGAAGACTCTATCGGCTCTGACAAAACCAAAACCGATACCGACGGCGACGGCTACAGTGATTTGGCGGAATATCAAGGTGGTTACAAATTAACCGGCACCGGTCGCTATGCCCTAAACAACAGTTTTGCCGCCAAACTTAAAGGTATTTATTTGGATGTGGAGCATCGCGGCGCCGCTTGGTATATCAAAAATGGCTTACGTTATTACATCAGTCCGGAAAATGCTTACAATGTTATGAAATACTTAAGCTTAGGCATTTCCAATGATGATTTAAGGCAGATTGGCGTCGGTGAAGTGATAGAAGACGCCAGCGTGACAGAATAGATAGTTTAAAAACAAAAAAGAAGGCTTTTTAAAGAGCCTTCTTTGTTTTTTACTTTTTGTAAAACTTAATCAATTCTTTGTCGCCTTGGAGAATGGCCAGATGTTTGGCGATTTTGGCCAGCGTTTCCTCGGAATCGCTGATAATGATACTTTTTTTCGGTGGCACTAATTTTTCAATCATCTTCAAGGAGATTAAATAAAAGTCGTCGTAATTAACTTGGCCGACCGTTGACGCCATTAAGTCATAGCTTTCATAAACTTGCCCGGCTTTGTGAATTAAGGCGATATTACCACCGGAATAGGCAACCATATACCAATCGGCTGCGCCCAAACGTTCCTGCATGCCGGTAGTAATTCGCGCCAACCATTCGTCATGGGCGAGAGTGTCGCAGGTATAAGCGAAACCCACAGCTTCACTGCGGATATCGCAAGTTTCACTAAAAGTTGCCGATGAATGCGCCGAACAGATTAAACTGGTGGCGACGAATAAAACGATAAATAGCGTTGTTTTCATGAAAAACCTCAAAAAAGTGGTAAAAAGAGCTTTTTGTATATAATATATATTATATCATATTTTAAGGAAAAAGTCAAGGGGGTTGATAACTTTAATAAAAAATAAAGTAAAAATATTAAGGTTTTTTAGACTTTAGTTCTTTTTAAAATATTTTGGCTAATATTAAATAAAATTTTAAACATAAATCGATCAATTTCTTTAGCTTTGAAGAGCTTGACTAATTTCCCTAAAAGCCTTAAACTGTATATATAAAATTTGTTTATAAAACAGATTTATTTTTTGTCTTCTTCGACTATGGAATCAGCATTAGAAAAAATCTTAAATTTGGCCAAAAAAACAGGCGATAATGTTATAGTTTATAATCCGGCCAGACCTAAGGATTCTTATGTAATCTTAGCCTTAAATTCTTATGAAAGATTGGTTGAAGATTGCTATGATGATGAATTCTTGACAGAAGATTATCTTGATGATAAAATAAACGGCGAAATTGAACCTTGGACTGAAGATTGGCAAGATAAAACATCAGTTCCCTGGGAAGAAGACGAAGAGTCGTTTTTACCGGAAGATATTTTTGGCCAAGAGCGTTTTACTGAAGCCAAAGCTGATGACGAAGCGGAAAAAGAATGGGAAGAAGAAGTTAACTATCTTTACCCAACAGAAGAAGAATTTGCCGCTATGGCCAAAGAAGAAATTATTAAAGGCGGTAGCGATTTCAACTCTGTAGCCGATATCCTTGGCACCAAGCACGAACAGAAAGAAAATTGGAGCGCCCCGACGCCAAGACAAGATTTAGAAAATTTAGAATAATAAATAATCAATTATATTATAACGGTTGGCAGTCCCACTAGTTGGGATTAAAAACTTTAGACCAACTACTAAAGACCGTTAATCAATTACTATGGCAGATAAATTCGAAAGAACAAAACCTCATGTCAATGTTGGTACTATCGGCCACGTTGACCATGGCAAGACGACTTTGACCGCCGCCATTTTAACCGTTTTGGGTAAAAAGGGTTTTAAAGCGAGCCAAAGAAGCGTCGATCAAATCGACTCCGCTCCGGAAGAAAAAGCTCGTGGTATTACTATTGCCACTGCTCATGTTGAGTATGAATCTGAAAAGAGACACTATGCTCACGTTGACTGTCCTGGTCACGCTGATTATGTTAAAAACATGATTACCGGCGCTGCTCAGATGGACGGTGCTATTTTAGTTGTATCAGCCACTGACGGCCCTATGCCTCAAACCAGAGAGCATATTATTTTGGCTCGTCAGGTCGGCGTACCTTACATTGTTGTTTTCTTAAACAAATGCGATATGGTTGAAGACCAAGAATTAATTGACTTGGTCGAGGAAGAAATTCGTGATTTGTTGAAAAAATATGAATTCCCGGGCGACACCACCCCGATTATTCGTGGTAGCGCTTTGAAAGCCTTGGAATCTCCAGAAGGTGAATGGGGCAAAAAGATTGAAGACTTGGTGGCTTCGTTGGATGAATATATTCCTGAGCCAACTCGCGAAACCGACAAGGAGTTCTTGATGCCGGTTGAAGACATCTTCTCAATTGAAGGCCGTGGCACTGTGGTGACTGGCAGAATTGAAAGAGGTATTATTAAGGTTAACGATGAAGTAGAAATCGTCGGTTTGCATGATACCAAGAAGACCGTTGTGACTGGTATTGAAATGTTTAACAAATCCTTGGATCAAGGTCAGGCTGGTGATAATGCTGGTTTGCTCTTGCGCGGTACCAAGAAAGATGAAGTTGAGCGCGGTCAGGTTTTGGCCAAACCGGGTTCAATTACCCCACACACCGAATTCGAAGGTGAGGTTTATGTTATGTCCAAAGATGAAGGTGGCCGTCATAAACCATTCTTTAAAGGTTATAAACCACAATTCTATATCCGTACTACCGATGTGACCGGTGAAGTCGATTTGCCGGAAGGCACTGAGATGGTCATGCCTGGTGATACCGTTAATTTGAAAATTAAGTTGATCTCACCGATTGCCTTGCAGGAAAAGCAACGCTTCGCTATTCGCGAAGGTGGCAGAACTGTTGGTGCTGGTGTGGTGACTAAGATTATCAAGTAAACATTTTGCCCCGCCCTTAACGCTAAGAGCGGGGTTATAATGTTTATTTATTAGTAAAAATAAACATGCCTTTAGGCTAAAGAGCCGAAGATTTAAAAAAATTAGATGGTTGAAACTAAAGACAAAAAGCCTGGTAAAGAAGAAGTGGGCCAGAGAATCAGAATTAAGATTCGGTCCTTTGATCATAAGATCATCGACCAGTCGACTAAAACTATCGTTGACACTGTCAGACGAACCGGCGCCAAATTTCATGGCCCGATTCCTTTGCCGACAGAAAAAAAACGATACACTGTTAATGCGTCGACTTTTGTCCACAAAAATTCTCGTGACCAGTACGAAATGCGCACCCATAAGCGTTTGTTGGATATAATTAATCCAACTGCCGAAACCGTAGAGGCTTTGAGCAGTTTGAATTTACCAGCCGGCGTTGATGTGGAAATTAAAATGTAGACTTAACACCAGTTTGAAGGTCTTCCCGCTCAATTTTGTTTGGGGCAGGGATAAGCTTTCAAGATGTAGTGTTGGGTTTATTAGGAGATTAATAAATTCAAGTGATAAAAGTTAAACAACATTTTTGTAAGCCCTGATGAGGGCGGGTTGTTGACGCACTGATTTATTAAAACAGGCGTTTTTTTATTTATAATTAAAGTTTTCAAATTTATTTAAACCAGATAGCTTATCGTGAATTGATAAGTCTGCAAATCAGATTTTATAAGCGATGGTGGTTTGAAATAATTTGTATATTTGCTTGCCAGTAGGCGAGTTTGAATAGTTATTTGTAGTATTTGAATTATTGTATGAAATTTATTTTAGGTAAAAAAATTGAAATGACTCAGCTTTGGGTCGGTGATAATAAAAAAGCGGTGACCAAAATACAGGCCGGACCGGTTGTGGTGACACAACTAAAAAGCCAAGATACAGATGGTTATTCTGCTGTGCAAGTAGCTTTTGGCGACAAGAAAGCCAAAAATTTATCAAAATCAGTTTTGGGTCACTTAAAAGGCTTGGGTAGTTTTCGTTATCTAAAAGAATTCAGAGTTGAAGCTAAGGATTTGTCTGGTTTGAAAGTTGGTGATAAGATCAAAGCTGAAACTTTTGCCGAAGGCGATAAAGTGACAGTTACTGGTTGGTCAAAGGGTTGCGGTTTTGCCGGTGTGGTTAAACGACATGGTTTTCATGGCCAAGACAAAACTCACGGCAACAAAGACCAATTGCGTATGCCTGGTTCCATTGGTTCTGGCGGTGTCCAAAGAGTTTTCAAGGGCGTCAGAATGGCTGGTCATATGGGTGATGCTAAAATTACTTTTCATAACGCCGAAATTATTAAAATTGATGAAGAACAAAATATTATATATTTAGAAGGTGGCGTACCCGGTTCTCGCGGTAGCTTGATTTTGTTGACAGCTAAGGGTGATTTGAAAGTTAGTCAAGATGTTAAAGAAGTTGAAGTCAAAGAAGCCGAGACTGAAATTAAAGAAGTTGAAACACCAGTAAGCACCACCGAAGAGCCAAAAGAAGCTCCGGTGACAGAAATAAGTGAAGATGATAAAAAAGAAGCTGTGGCAGAAGATGCTACCCCTAATAGCTAAAATTGATTATGATTAAATACCAAGTTTACAATCAGCAAGGAGAAGTAGTCGGTGAACGCGAACTTGACGCTAAAGTTTTTGGCGTTAAAGCGAACGCTGATTTGCTACACCAAGCTACTGTTGCTCAAATGGCTAACGCTCGCCAAGTTTTGGCTCATACCAAAGACAGAAGCGAAGTGGCCGGTGGCGGTAAAAAACCTTGGCGTCAAAAAGGTACTGGTCGAGCCCGTGTTGGTTCAAGCCGAAGTCCGATTTGGCGTGGTGGTGGTATTACTTTTGGTCCGACCAATAATCGTAATTTTTCCAAGGACATCAATAAAAAAATGAAGCAGAAAGCTTTGTTGATGGCTTTGTCAGATAAGGTAGCTAGTCAGCAATTGGTAATTGTGGATAAGTGGGATTTGGCATCTGCCAAAACCAAGGCTTTTAATCAAATGCTTGGTAATTTGGAAAAAAAGATTTTGGGTGATAAGGTTAAGCGAAGCTGGTTGTTGATTAATCAGGGTCAGGAAAATTTAGTTTTATCAGCGCGCAATTTAAAATATACCAAAGTTATTAATTTAGATAATATTAATTTAGTTGATTTGTTGAGCTTTAGGAATTTACTCCTAAGCGCCGAAGTGGTTGAAACTTTGGAAAAGAAATACCAAAAATAATATGGCAATATTTAGCAAGAAAAAAGAAACAACCAAAGACGCTAAAGACACCAAAGAAGTCAAAAAAACTTCTTCGGTTAAGGCTGATAGCCAGGCTAAGAGCATGAAGGAACTGTATGAAGAAAAAGCAGTCTCCAAATCTAGCGCCAAAGTTAAGACCAAGATTGGCCCTAATAGCCAGTCCTATCGTGTTTTGGTTAAACCGTTGATAACTGAAAAAGCTGCCGATTTGAATGGTTTGCACAAGTATGCCTTTGCCGTAGCTATTGATGCCAACAAAATTTCTGTTATGAAAGCTATTGAAGAGCTTTATGGTATTAAACCGATAAAAGTTAATGTTATAAATTTTTCAGGCAAGCTTAAAACTCGTGGTCGCATTAAAGGCAAGAGAAAAGATTGGAAGAAGGCTATTGTCACTTTGCCGGCCGGCGCCACGCTTGATGTATACGAAGGAGTTTAAAAATAGTTTGAATTTTATAGATTATGCCAGTTAGAAAAGTAAAACCAACAACTAATGCCAGACGGGGCTTAAGCTTCCAGGATTTTTCTGATATAACCTCTACCAAACCTGAAAAGTCTTTGGTGGTTATCAAGAAAAAAACTGCCGGACGCAATGCTCAGGGCAAAATTACCGTTAGACATCGCGGTGGCGGTGTTAAGCGTTATATTCGCTTGGTTGATTGGCGTCGAGACAAGTTTGATATTCCGGCCAAGGTGGCGACTATTGAATACGATCCTAATCGTGGTCCGCGTTTAGCTTTATTGCATTATGCTGATGGCGAAAAGAGATATATTATTGCTCCGGTTGGTCTGACAGTTGGCGAGACAGTAATGAGTTCCAAAAAGTTAATTGAAATCAAACCGGGCAATGCTATGCCCTTAGAATATATACCGGCCGGTGTGGCTGTTCATTCAGTTGAAATCTTCCCCGGAGCCGGATCCAAATTGGCTCGTGGTGCCGGCAATTCCTTGTCTGTTATGGGCGTTGAAAAAAAACGCGCTCAAGTCAAATTGCCTTCTGGCGAAATTAGACTTTTAGACAAGAATTGTTTGTGCACAGTCGGTCAATCTGGTAATATTGATTGGCGACATATATCCATTGGTAAAGCCGGTCGTATGCGCAAATTGGGCATTCGTCCGACCGTCCGTGGCACAGCTATGAACCCGAACGATCACCCACATGGTGGTGGTGAAGGTAATCAGCCAATCGGTTTGAAACACCCTAAGACTAAATGGGGTAAAAATGCTTACGGCGTTAAGACTAGAAAGAAAAAGAAAGCCTCAAGCAAGATGATTATTAGTCGACGCAAAAGCAAAAGATAAAACTTAAACTGTATCTATGTCAAGAAGTTTAAAGAAAGGGCCATACGTTAATGAACGCATAGTTAAAAAAGTCCAAGCTTTAAAGCAGGGCGATAAAACTATGATTAAAATTTGGGATCGCGCTTGCGTGATTACTCCCGATATGGTTGGTTTTGTTTTTGGTGTTCATGATGGCAGAAAACATGCTAGCGTATCAGTTACAGAAAATATGGTCGGTCATCGTTTTGGCGAATTTGCGCCAACCCGTAAATTTGTTAGTCATGGCGGTAAGATGGCTAAGGCCCAGTCTAAAAAATAATTTGAAGCAACAAGCATATGGAAGTTAAAGCTAAATTAAGATCTTTAAGGATGTCCCCACGCAAGGTTAGACTGGCGGCTGGTTTGATTCGCGGTAAAAAAGTTAAACCTGCTTTGGATCAGCTTAATTTTTGTGGTAAATGGTCAGCTAAGCCTGTGGCTAAATTATTGAAATCAGCTATCGCCAATGCCAAGAATAATTTTGGTTTGGTTGAGGATAATTTATATATTAAAGAAATCAGTGTTGATGGCGGTGCCACTTTAAAACGTTGGTTGCCTCGCGCCCATGGCCGAGCCACCCCGTTGAATAAGCGCACCAGTCATGTTAACCTTACTTTAGCTGAGATTGTTGACAGTAAAGCCAAGACAGATGTTAAGACTGACAAACTTGAGGCGCCGGTTAAATTGGACAAGCGTCCGACCGAAGCTGAAGCTTTGAAAGTCACAGCCAAAGAAGAAGTTAAACCGGAAACCGACGAACAAGGTAAGGTGATTAGCGACCCTCATCGTGAAGGTCAGGGTAAGCACACTAAAGTTGAAGGTGGCAAGAGAGGTTTTACTACTAAAGTTTTTAGACGCAAGAGCGGTTAATCCACATAATATATGGCAAAAAAAGTTAATCCAAAAGTTTTTCGTTTAGGCACCACCCGTAGCTGGACCTCAAAATGGTTCGCCATGGGCAAGCCTTATATTAGCAAACTCAAACAGGATTTGGGTATTAAGACTTACTTAATCGGCAGTTTGCGAGAGGCTGGTGTTGATCGTATAGAAATCGAAAGACATTCCAACAATAAGATTTCCATTATTTTGTATACTGCTAAGCCCGGTTTGTTAATCGGTCGTGGCGGTACCGGTATTGATGATTTGAAAAAGAAACTGCATACCAAATTTTTAAAAAATTTCCGTTTGAACGAAATCAATCTGACTATCAACGAAGTTAGTCGTCCGAATTTGAGTGCTATGATTTTAGCTCAATCGATGATTTTAGATATTGAAAAAAGAATGCCCTTTAAACGAGTAATGAAACAGACTATTGGCAAGGCTGATCGAGCCGGAGCTTTGGGTATCAAGGTGACTGTTAGTGGTCGTTTGAATGGTTCGGAAATTGCTAGAACCGAAACCTTATCCAGCGGTAAATTGCCTTTGCAGACTTTGCGCGCTGATATTGATTATGCCGGTAGTTTTGCCAAAACTACTTATGGTACCATTGGTATAAAGGTTTGGATTTACAAGGGCGAAATTTTTGATCGTAGCGAAGAAAAAGGTAAGGTTATTAATTAATAATATGTTATCACCGAAAAAGACAAAATTCAGAAAATCACATAAACTTCGTCGTGGCGGTAAAGCCACCCGCAAAAACAGCCTGAGCTTCGGTAGCTATGGTTTGAAGAGCTTGGAATCCCATTGGATTTCTGCTCGTCAGATTGAAGCTGCTCGTCGTGTTATCAGCCGTTATTTGCAGAAAAGTGGTAAGATGTGGATCAGAATTTTTCCTGATGCCCCAGTAACTGCTAAAGGTGGCGAAATTCCTATGGGTAAAGGTAAGGGTAGTATTGACCATTATGTTGCCAAGATTAAAGCCGGTACAGTTATGTTTGAAATAGAAGGTGTTAGCGAAGCGGAAGCCAAAAAGGCTTCTGAGGGAGCGGCTCACAAATTGCCGATAAAATGTATTTTTATAAAGAAGCAATAATAAATAATTAGAATATAAAGCCTTATCCGAAGATTGAGAATATTATGAAAATAAAAGAATTAAAAACTAAATCAGATAAAGAGTTGGAAACTATGTTGACTGACAGTCGTTTGAAGTTGAAAGACTTGCGTTTTAAAGATGCTAGCCGTCAGCTTAAAGATGTCCGAGAAATCAGAGAGACCAAACAGTTGGTTGCCAGAGTTATGACTTTAATTAATTCACGCAAGGCCAAGTAATATGACTAAGCAAAATAAACAAATTAAAGAAAATGCCAACAAGCGTAAGCTGACTGGTGAGGTAGTATCTGATAAGATGGCTAAGACTATTGTTGTTAAGGTTGAAAGTGTTAAGATTCACCCCAAGTATCAAAAGCGCTACACTGTTAGTAAAAAATACAAAGTTCACGACGAAACCAACCAGTATAAAGTTGGTGATAAGGTGGTGTTTGTTGAATGTCGGCCTTTAAGCCGTGACAAGCGCTGGAGAGTTTTGTCTAAGTAAAGATATGATTCAATTAAGATCAATGTTACAAGTAGCTGATAATAGTGGCGCCAAAAAGGTGCAGTGTTTGCGTGTCTTAAACGGCTATAAGCGACGCTACGCCGGTGTTGGCGATAGAATTACAGTTGTAGTTAAGCAGGCTACACCACACTCAGCTGTCAAGAAAAGCGATATTTTACCGGCAGTGGTGGTTAGAACCAAAAAACAGATTGTTAGAAAAGACGGCACTTATTTACGTTTTTCAGATAATGCTTGTGTTATTATTGATAAGAAATCAGGTGAACCTAAGGGTAGTCGTATTTTTGGCCCAATTCCCAGAGAGGTTAGACGAGCCGGTTATACTAAAATCGCTTCCTTAGCTCCAGAAGTTTTATAAAGCCGACTAATTTACAAACTACATTTTAAAGATATGAAGATTAAAACAGGTGACCAAGTAAAGATAATTGCTGGTAAAGATAACAACAAAACTGGCAAAGTTCAGCAGGTTTTTCCCAATGAAAACCGAGCCAGTATTGAAGGTTTGAATTTGTTGGTTAAACATTTGCGTCCACAACGACGTGGTGAAAAAGGCCAGAGAGTTGAATTCCCAGCGCCAATTAATATGTCCAACTTGTTATTGATTTGCCCCAAATGTGGCAAACCAACCAGAGTTGGTTATGAATCAATGGTCATCGGTGAAGGTGAGGATAAAAAAACCAAGAAAGTAAGAGTTTGCAAAAAATGCAAGAAATTAATTGATTAATATGTCTTTAGCTGAAAAATATAAAAAAGAAATTGTTGTTAAGCTTAGAGAGAAGTTTGGCTACAAAAACAATTTAGCTGTACCACGGATTATCAAGGTGACAGTTAATGTTGGTGTTGGCCGAATGACTAAAGACAAACAGTATATCGACGCAGTGGTTGACAGCATTAAGGCGATCACCGGTCAAAAGCCGATGTTGTCCTTGGCTAAAAAATCAATTTCAGCTTTTAAGGTTCGCGAAGGTGATATTGTTGGTGTGACCACTGTCTTGAGAGGCAAACGAATGGAAGATTTTGTGGAAAAACTGGTCAATGTCACTTTGCCTCGCGTTCGTGACTTTAGAGGTTTGGATGAAAAAATTGTTGATCAAAATGGTAATATGTCGATTGGTTTTAAAGAACATACGGCTTTTGCAGAAATTATGATGGATCAGATTGAAAAAGTTCATGGTTTGGAAGTGGTTATTAGCACTAATGCCCACGACCGACAAGCCGGTTTAGAATTATTTAAATTGTTGGGTTTTCCTTTTAGGAAAGACAGCTAAAATATATGGCAAGAAAAGCATTAATTATCAAAGCAAAAAAGACACCCAAGTTTTCCACCAGGAAAATTAACCGATGTTGGCGTTGTGGTCGTAACCACGGCTTCATTAGGGATTTTGGTTTGTGTCGTATTTGTTTTAGGGAATTAGCCAACAATACAGACTTACCAGGTATTAAAAAAGCTAGCTGGTAAGCTAAATTTCAAGTAAGATATATGACAGATCCAATAGCAGACATGCTAACAAGAATAAGAAACGCTTCTATAATCAGCAAGAAAGAAGTGTTAGTACCAATGAGCAAATTGAAACACAATATTGCTAAGATTTTGGTAGAAACACACTGGTTGGAAAAAGTAGAAGTGGTGGAGAAGCCTGGCCGAAAAAATCATAATCAATCTTTTGATGAATTGAAGTTGTTTTTGAAATTCAAAGAGAACGGTAAGCCAGTCATAACTTCAATTAAACGAATTAGCAAGCCAAGCAAACGGGTTTATGTTTCAAGAGATAAGTTGCCTCGTGTGCTTAATAATATGGGCATTGCTATTATCTCCACGCCGAAAGGTTTGATGACCAATAAAGAAGCTGGTAAGAAAAATCTCGGTGGAGAAGTAATTTGTGAAATTTATTAAAATATATGTCAAGATTAGGAAAACTGCCAATTGAATTGCCCAAAGGTGTCAGCGCTCAAATTGCTGATGGTATGATTGTTGTTAAGGGGCCAAAGGGTGAATTAAAACAGAAACTAATGTCTTGTGTTAAGGTTGAAATTGATGCCGAAAGCATTAAGGTAAGTGTTGCTAAGCCGGAAGAAAAAAGAGACAGATCGGTTTGGGGTTTGTACCGAAGCTTGATTAATAATATGGTTGAGGGTGTTGATCGCGGTTTTAGTCGTAAGCTGGAAGTTAACGGCGTCGGTTATAAAGTGGCCGGTGGCGGTAACAAATTAAATTTCAGCTTAGGTTATTCTCACCCGATTGAATTTGACATGCCGGAAGGCGTCACAGCTACGGTTGAAGGTAAGATTATTACCTTAAGCGGTTTTGACAAGCAATTGGTTGGTGAAACAGCCGCCAGAATCAGACGTTTAAGACCGCCAGAGCCTTATAAGGGCAAGGGCGTTAAATATCTTGAAGAAGTCTTGCGCCGTAAGGCTGGTAAGACAGCTGCTTCCAAATAGTTAGCTAAAATTTATGAATAAAGACAAAGCCAAAAAAATAGCTAAAAATCGTCGAGCCACCAAGGTTAGAGCTAAAATTAAAAGCACCAACCAAAGGCCGAGATTAAGCGTGTTTAAATCAAACGCTTATATGTTTGCTCAGATTATCGACGACAACGAAGGTAAAACTTTAGTTAGTTTGCATAGCAAAAATATTAAAGGCGACAACAAAACCGCCATTAGTTTTGAATTAGGCAAAGCTTTAGCTACTAAGGCTAAAGATAAAGGTATTAAAGCGGTGGTTTTTGATCGCGGTGGCAATTTGTATCATGGTAGAATCAAGGCGATTGCCGACGGCGCTCGAGAAGGCGGTTTAGAATTTTAATCAAGTAATATGTCAGACAATAAACAAGAAAAAGAAATAGTGACTAAAGCCCAAGCGCCAGCTGAAGCTAAGACTGACGTGGCTAAAAAGGCTTTTAGACCAATGAACAAAAAACGTCCGCCTAGACGCGAATCCAGAACAGAAAGCGAGTACGAGCAACAAATTTTAGATTTGGCTAGAGTGACTCGTGTTATGGCTGGTGGTAAAAGAATGCGTTTTAGGGCTTGCATGGCTTTGGGTAACCGAGCCGGCAAGATTGGTATTGGCTTAGCCAAGGGTGCTGATGTCACTTTAGCTATTACCAAAGCTGTTAATCAGGCAAAAAAACACATGATTGATGTGCCTTTAACTTCAACTGCTACCATCCCTCATGAAATTACTCAGAAATTTGGCGCTTCGTATATTTTATTGCGTCCAGCCAAACAAGGTCGCGGTATTATTTGTGGTGGTGTGGTTAGAATTATTGCTGATTTAGCTGGTATTAAAAATGTGACTGGTAAGATTTTAGGCACCAATAATAACGTCACTAATTCAAAATGCATGATTGAAGCTCTGACAAACTTAAAACCGCTAAAAATCAAAAAGAAAGATATTAAGGCTGAAGTTAAAATAGAAGAGCCAAAGACAGAATAAGCTAAATTTTACTTCTTAGTTTTTAAATAAAAATATGGCAATAGCTTTACATAATCTCAAGCCCCAAAAGGCGATTAATAAAAAAAGTAAAAGGGTCGGTCGCGGTAACGCTTCCGGTCATGGTACTTTTAGTACCCGCGGTATTAAGGGCCAAAAATCCAGAAGTGGTGTTAGTGGCTTGAAACGCATGGGTATGAAGCAAATGCTTTTGTCAGTACCTAAGGTTCGTGGTTTTAAATCATATCGAACAAAAAATAATGTTGTTAGCTTGGAATCTTTAAATAAGTATTTCAAAGATGGGCAAACAGTGACTCCGGCAGCTTTAGTTAAAGTCGGTTTGGCCAATCAAATTAAATACAAAGGTGGTATTAAAATTTTGTCTAAGGGTAAATTGGAAGTAAAGAATTTAACTTTTAGCGGTGTTAAGGTTAGCCAGACAGCTAAGGAGGCGATTGAAGCGACTGGCGGTAAATTGGCTTAATTTAATCAGTTTGCTATTATTAAGAATATGATAGACCAAATAAAAAAGATATGGAAAACGCGCGATTTGCGCAATAGTTTATTATTTGTGATTTTATGTTTGGCGGTTTTTAGATTAGCCGCTCATATTCCTATTCCCGGAGTCAATGTGACGGCTTTACGGGAATTTTTTAGTGCCAATCAGGCTTTAGGCCTTTTAAATCTTTTCTCAGGTGGCGGTATGGAAAATTTTTCTATTGTTATGATGGGCGTTGGTCCTTACATTACCGCTTCTATTATTTTCCAGCTTTTAGGTATGATGATTCCCAAGATTGAAGAAATGAACAAGGAAGAAGCTGGTCGAGCTAAAATAAATATGTGGAGTCGTTGGATTACTGTGCCTTTGGCCATGATTCAATCATATTCCATGGTTTTATTGTTAAAGCGTTCAGCTGCCGGAATTATTGCTGATATGGATATTTTGGCAACTTTGTCTATGCTAATAACTATCACTGCCGGTACTATTATGTTGATGTGGTTAGGTGAATTGATCAACGAGAAAAAAGTTGGCAATGGTATTTCTATAATGATTTTTGCTGGTATCGTTTCTGGTTTGCCGGCAACCATTCAAAGAACTTTTGTCACCTACGATCCAACCATGTTGTTTGTTTTGTTGGGTTTTGTTTTGGTGGCGGTTATTACCGTTATCGGTGTGGTTATTGTTAATGAAGGTCAGCGCAATATTCCGGTACAGTATGCTCGTCAGGTTAGAGGTAACCGCGTCTTTGGCGGTTCCAGCACTCATTTGCCTTTGCGCGTCAATATGGCTGGCGTTATGCCAATTATCTTTGCCGTGGCCATTGTCACAGCTCCACAGACTCTGGCTCAATTTTTTATTCACGCCAATAGTCCGTGGCTGGTGTCTTTAGCCGAATGGACGGTTAGAGCTTTTAACAATCAGCTCATTTATGCGGTTTTGTATTTCGTCTTGGTGTTTGGTTTTACTTATTTTTATACAGAAGTTATCTTCCATCCAGAACAAATCGCTGAAAATCTCCAAAAACAGGGCGGTTTTATTCCCGGTATTCGTCCCGGCAAGCACACTAGCGATTATCTAAGTAACACAGCTCATAAAGTTATATTTTCAGGAGCTTTATTCTTGGCTATTATCGCCATCTTGCCTCTGATTATGAGATATTTTACAGGCATAGCTTGGCTGGCCTTGGGTGGCACCTCTCTCTTAATCGTGGTTAGTGTTATTATTGACATTGTTAAACAGGTTCAAGCTCAGTTATCTATGCGAGATTACGAAATGATGTAAACGTTTTTACTTTTCTATATTTTAAAAGCAACCTTCATGAGAGGTTGTTTTTTTGTTGCTTTAAATTTTAATTTGCCTGTATCTTTATTAAGGTGTTATAATATAAAAATAAGATTTTATATTAATAATATGGGGTTTTTTGAATCTTTGGGGCCATTTATTGGTGTTAGGCAGGACAAAACACCAAAAGAGAGGTTTAATCCCAACCAAAAAAGCAATACCACCAAGTTAAAAGAGGGCGCTTGGAAGTTAAAACGGCCTGATCGGCAGAAGTTTTTGGGCATGCTTAAGGAAGAAGGTATGTGGCACAAAACCGTCAGTAATCGTCAATTGAAGAAAACTATGGAGCGACGGCATGACCCTAAGCTCTATCGTGAAAGAATTAAAAATCAGTTATTAACCAAGCAATTAGCACCAACCGTTGATGAAAAAGCCATAGCTCGCAATGTCCGTTTAACCACCTTTGATCGTATCAGAGAAGATGCTAAATTTGGCAAGGATAGGCCTGCCCAGCAAGAAAGAACCGGTTTGTCTAATAAGCCCGGTCAGGGAGAAGTTTTGGCCACGGCCAAAAGGCCAGGAACGGTTAGGACAGCTAACCAAGATGAAAGAATAATTAATTCGGATATCCATTTGCCTGTTTAAAGAAGACTCAGAATAACAAAAAGGAAGTTTCTGTTATCAACTAAATTTATGAAAAAACCTCGTTTTATTTTTATTTTTTTTGGCCCGCCCGGTTCAGGTAAGGGCACGCAATCCGATGTTTTGGGGGCTAAATTAGGCTACCCGGTGATTTCCACCGGTGAGTTATTGCGTCATGAGGAAAAAATAAAAAGCGCTTTGGGGCTTAAGGCTAGACGCTATATTAAAAAAGGCGAATTGGTGCCCGATGAACTGATTCATAAAATGATGCAACGCCGTTTGACCAAGCGCGACACGACCAAAGGTTTTATTTTAGATGGTTATCCTCGCGATGCCAAACAGCTTGACGATTTGTTGAAATTAACACAAACTAAATACGAAATTTGGCTAATTGAAATAAAGGTTAGCGACAAAGAAGTCATTAATCGTATGAGCGGTCGTCGGGTTTGTGATTGTGGTGCTTCTTATCACTTGATTTATAAGCCATCGAAAAAGTCTGGCATTTGTGATCTTTGTGGTAAAAAATTATATATTCGTGAAGATGATAAGCCGGCTGTAGTTAGAGAACGTTTAGCACACTACAAAGATAGCGCCACACCTTTAATCGCTTATGGTAAAAAATACAAACGACTAATTAGTATTAAGGGTGAACAGGCGATTGTCAAAGTTAAACAAGACATTAATAGTAAAGTTGCTAAGGTAATAAAAAATTAAAAATAAACAACAAATAACAAACAACAAATAACAAGTGTTGAAAAAAATAGATAAAATGTTGTTTGTTGTTTATTGCTTGTTATTTTCTATGGTGATGTCAAAATTAATTAAAACCCTCGATCAAATAGAAGGAATTAAAGCCAGCTGCAGAGCTTTGGCCAAGGTTTTTGTTGAATTGGAAAAAATGGTTAAGCCGGGTATTAGCACGGCTGATTTGGAAAAAACAGCCTGTCAGTTAATTGCCAAGGCCGGTGGTCGGCCAGCCTTTAAGGGCTATCAGACCCACCGTGGTGCTCAGGCCTTCCCTACAGCTTTGTGCACTTCAATTAACGAAGAAATTGTTCATGCGCCAGCTATTCCCGCCAGAAAATTACGAGAAGGCGATATTATCGGGGTTGATGCCGGCATGGAATTAAACGGCTATTACAGCGATATGGCCAGAACTATTGCCGTGGGTAAAATTGACGCCAAAACTAAAAAACTTTTGGAAGTGACCAAAAGAGCCTTGGACTTGGGTATAGCTCAAGTGGCTGATGGCAAGAAACTTGATGATATTGGCAGAGCTATACAAAATCATGTTGAAGCCAATGGTATGTCGGTGGTTAGGGATTTGGTTGGCCATGGCGTTGGTTTGGCGGTGCATGAAGATCCGCAAATTCCTCATTACGCCATTAAAGAGAGCGGTTTACCCAATGTTAGATTGCAAGCCGGCATGGTGTTGGCCTTAGAGCCGATGGTAACACTAGGCGACTGGCCGATTGCCGACAAAGGCGACGGCTTTACCTTCGTCACCGCCGACGGCTCGTTGGCGGCCCAGTTTGAAGACACGGTGTTGGTGACGAAGAGCGGTTATGAGATATTAACACGATTGTAGTTGTTTATTACTTTAAAGTTTTAAACACCAAATTTTCAATCTACAAAAATAGATCCCGGATCACACTCAAGGCCTTTAGCCTTTCGTTTGTCCGGGATGACGACTCACACGTCGTCAATTTTTAAAATAAAAATATGAAGCAACAGGAAGTTGTTGAAGAATTTTTAAAAGAACGTGATTGGCGCCAGTTTCATACACCAAAAGAATTACTTTTAGGCATGGTTGAGGAAATCGGCGAATTTAGAAATATTATCAAGTGGGAAAAGGACGAGGCAAAAGTTTTAAAAAAAATTCAGGATAATTATGAAGAAGTTGATGATTTTTTTGGCGATATGATGTGGGAGCTTTGCTCTTTGGCTAATTATTGCAATGTCGATTTGTCGGTAGCCCTGGATAGAGTTATTGAAAAACATAAAAAACGTTTTCCAGCCGATGAAGTAATAGGCAAGCATACTAACGAATAATAAATTACATGGCAAAGATAGAGAAAAAAGTTTGGCCGGAATACTTTGAAAAGATACTGACCGGTGACAAAAAATATGAATTACGTTTAGCTGATTTTAATTGTCAGCCGGGTGATATTTTGTTTTTGAAAGAATGGGATCCTGTCACCAAACAATACACTGGCAGAAGTTTGGAAAAAGAAGCGACTTTTATTATTAGAACTAAAGATTTGAAGTTTTGGGAACCCGAAGATGTTGAAAAGTGCGGTTTCCAAATTATTTCTTTCAAATAATGTGAAATCAAAAACACCAAAAATTTATTTAGGCATTGATTGGGGTAAGTCCAAGATTGGCTTGGCTATTGGCGACGATCACACTGGCGTGGCCGTGCCTTTTTTGGTGGCTAAAAATTTAGCAGAAGTGGTTAAAATTATAAAAAAAGAGGCGATAGATAAAATTATTATCGGCAATCCTTTGAGTTTATCTGGTAAAAAGGGTGGTGAGGCTAAATACTTTGAAGATTTTTTAGCTGATTTAAAAAAACAGGTCAAACAACCAATTGAATTAATTGATGAACGGCTAACCAGCAAGCTGGCCGACACCTTGCGTCAGCAAGCCGGTTCCAAACAGGCTAAAAAAGGCATGGCCAATCAAGACGCCGTCGCCGCCATGCTGATTTTAGAAAGTTATTTTAACTCTAAAAATATTTAAGATTAAAGTTGCCATAAAGTTGTCATGCTGAACTTGTTTCAGCATCTCGTTTAACAGATTACAAATATGAATTGTTGCAAATTTACAAATATTATTCTGCAAACTCTTTATTTAAAAAATAAACGTACTGTTCTAGATTTATACATTTGTAATAATTTGTATTTGTGGTGGTAATATTCTTAAATCCCAACATTAGGTGCTGGCCTGTCAGTCAACTGGCGGGTAGGCTCACACGCCGAAAATCCCAAATAAAATTCTCCACCCAGGGCGGATTATTTTTTTGGGATGAACGGCTCACACGCCGTCAATTTTAATTTTTTATCATGGATCCAACATATAGAACCAAAGCTATTATTTTAAATCGGCAGATTCTGCAGGAAGTTGATTCTCGGGTAGTGGCTTATAGCTACGACAGAGGCAAATTGGAATTGGTGGCTCGTGGTACGGCTAAAATTTCATCTAAGTTGGCCGGACACTTGGAGCCTTTTAACTTAGTTGACTTAATGGTGATTACCGGTCGAGGCACAAATTATGCCGGTGCCGCCGACAACTTGTCGGTTGCCGTTGATATTAAAAGCGATTGGGATAAATTAAGTGCCGGCACCTATGTTCTTAAACTTTATGAACGCCTAATTAAACCAGGCGTTAGCGACAAAAAGGCCTTTTTGCTATTGGCAGAGTTTATTTATTGGCTCAATGTAATTGAAGCCAGTCCACTTTATTATCAGCTAATTGCTCGTTTGGCGGTTTGGAGATTTTTAAATATTTTAGGCATAGCTTCGATGGAAGTGGTTAATGGTGATTGTCCGGTTATGGCCAAAGATAAATTAAAGCAATTTAGCGATGGTGATTTGGTTGAATCTTTAAAAAATCTTAGATTAAAAATTAGCGAAGCCAGAGCTTTACTTAAATATTTAGATGACCTGACTCAAAGATTGATTGATTAGACAGCACCAACAGCCTAAATAGGCTGTTTTTTGATAAAAAACGCTCACTTGTCAATATTGAAAAAATAGCCTCAATTTGCTATGATTTAAGTGAATTTTTCCTTATATTAATATATTGTAGGGTTAGCCCTTGTGGCTGGCCGTTGTGATTAATTAATCTCGGGCAAGGATAAACCTCACCCCTACAAATAATATAATAATTTTATGAACAGAATATCCATCCAGCAGGCCAAGCAACAGCAGGGCGAAGCGATTGTTGCCGGTTGGTCTCGCAATATAAGATTACACAAAGGAGTTATGTTTGTTGATCTCTATGATGTTTCCGGTATGATGCAGTTGGTTTTTGAGGCCGACAGTCAAGCTTATCAGGCAGTTGCCCCTTTAAGTTTAGAAAGCGTCATTGAAGTTGGTGGTTCAATTCAAACTAAACCGGCTCGTAAAGGTTCAACCGAGCAAGAGTATGAAATTTTGGTTAAAACAGCTAAGATTTTATCCAAGGCCGACAGCGAGTTGCCGATTCCGGTTTTGGCCAAGGCCGACAACGAAGCTGATATTGAAAATCGTTTTAACTGGCGTTGGTTGGATTTACGTCAAGCCGAGCACCAGCTGGTTTTTAAAGTTTGGACGGAATTGGAAAAAGGTTTTCGCCAATATTGGTCTGAGGCCGGTTATTTGCAGATTTATACCCCGACTTTTATGAATACCGCCAGCGAAACCGGTTCGGAAGTTTTTGCGGTTAAATATTTTGATCGCACTGCTTACTTGGCTCAGTCGCCACAGTTTTACAAACAAATGGCTATGGCCTCAGGTTTGGAAAAAGTTTTTACCGTTGGTCCGATTTATCGCGCCGAAAAATCATATACCAATCGCCACAGCACCGAATTTACCGGTTGGGATTTCGAAATTTCCTATGTTGAATCAGAGCTGGAAGTTATGCAGGCCTTGGAGCAGGCGATTGTTAGTGGCTTAACTGCCGTTAAAGACAATCTTGGTTTAGCAATTGAAGCGCCTAGCTTGCCTTTTCCTCATTTGACTATGGCTGAAGCCAAGGCCAAGTTGGCTACCGCCGGCATTAAAGCTGAGGCGCCTGATGACTTCAGCGCCGAGGAAGAAAAAGAACTAGGACGACTAATCAAAGAAGCCACCGGCCACGATTTTGTTTTTGTGACCCATTATCCTTTTTCAGCCAGACCTTTTTACCATATGAAACAGGACGACGACCCAACCTTGACTAAAAGTTTCGATTTATTTTATAAAGGTATTGAAATAACCACTGGTGCTCAGCGTGAACATCGTTATGATATTTTAAAACAACAAGCGCTTGATAAAGGTATGAATATCGACGACTTGGAAGATTATCTTAACTTTTTTAAATTTGGCTGTCCGCCTCATGGTGGCGCCGGCATTGGCCCGGGCAGAATCGTTATGAAATTGTTGGATTTGCCAAATATTAGAGAAGCCGTCTTTTTACCTCGCGATGTCAGACGTTTAAGACCATAAATAATATGAAATTACAGCTTGTTGGTTCGGTTAATAATCAAATAGAAAAAAAGTTTATTACTGATTTGTCGCAAAAGATTGAAGCCGTTGGTTATGAAACTTCCTTATTCTCTTCCTCCTTTGTAAGGGGGAGGTCGGGAGGGGGTCTAAAATCAGTCCAAGCGGTCGTCATGATTCTTGACGGCCGTTTATTGGCGCCCCTTGATTATCTTAATTTAGGCGTGTTTTTGGCCGGCAAGAAGCAAAGCCAACCAGAAAAACTATTAGTTGCCTACAAAATTACTAGCAAAACCTCGGTCGACAATTTGGAAAAAATTTTTGATCACATCGCCTCAAGTGAATATGGTTTAATAGCTTGCCTTAAGGATTATTTATATCTTTCGAATCGTCATGAACAAAAAAACAACCGACGGCCTAAGGACTTGGATAGAAATTAACAAAAGCCGTTTGGAGCACAACTATCAAACTCTAAGACAAATAGCCGGCGATTCTCGGCTAATGGCTGTTTGCAAATCCAACGCCTATGGTCATAGTTTAATTGATTTTGCCAAGGAAGCTGAAAGATTGGGTGTTGACTGGCTGGGCGTTGATTCTATTTTGGAAGCTTTAAAACTGAGAAAAAATAAAATAAATCTGCCGATTTTGGTTTTGGGCTATACTTTGCCGGAATTAATAGACCAAGCGGTGGCCAACAATATCAGCATCAGTATCTCCAATTTTGAATCTCTAAAAAGTCTAGAAAACACCAAGGCCGATAATTTAAAAATTCATCTAAAATTTGATACGGGCATGTGTCGGCAGGGTTTTTTTGCTGAAGAAGTCGAGACTGTTTTAAACTATCTATCAGAAAATTTGCCTCTAATTAAGATTGAAGGCGTTTATACACATTTCGGCGTTGCTAAAAATCCGGCCTTCCCACAAAGTGTCAAACAACAGCTGGCAAAATTTTCCTTGGTTTTAGATGCTTTGGCTAAAAGAAATTTAAAACCAATTCGTCACGCTTCGGCTACGGCCGGCGCCATTATTTTTGATGAAGCCAAGTTTGATTTAATCAGAATTGGCATTGGTTTTTATGGACTCTGGCCATCTTTGGCGACGCAGATGGTCTATGCCGACAAATTTGAGCTCAAGCCGATTTTAAGCTGGAAAACGGTTGTGGCGGAAATTAAAAAAGTGCCGGAGGGTAGTCGCGTTGGCTATGATGGCACAGAATTATTAATGCGCCAGACAATTATTGGTGTTTTGCCGGTTGGCTATTGGCACGGCTATGATCGCAGTTTGTCGTCAATCGGCAAAGTTTTAGTCAGGGGACAGCAAGCTCGAGTTTTGGGGCGAGTCTCCATGGATATGATAGTGGTTGACTTAACCGACATACCCGGAGCAACAGTCGGCGACGAGGTTGTTCTAATCGGCTCTCAGGGTCAAAATGAAATTAGCGCCGACATCATGGCTGATTTAGCCGACACCTCTAGCTATGAAATTGTCACTCGCTTAAATCCACTTATTAAGAGAATTTATGTTTAAAAATTTGGCTAATATTAAATAAATATAGCCTATTACTATTGACAAATATTTTAAAATATGATATAATTATAGTATAAGCATTTAAATAAAATCTTAAGTATAATCAAAAATCGTCGTCTATAAACGGCGATTTTTTTATTTGATAAACAATGGATTATTCAATGTAAATTTCGTTATGAAAATGTAATCGTAGGCCCCTTAAATTATCTTTTTCTCTTTACTTGATATTATATATGTAATATGTTATTTTCAATAAAAGTAAAATAGAACATTTCAAAAACAATTGAAGGTGATAGTATGTTGACATTTTCAGGAAAAGGTCCTAAGGCATATGTTTCTTTACACGCTATTAAGTTCGGGGTGTATCTTCCTGAGACTCCGGCTTGTTGGGATTTTATAAAGGAATTTGGTGTTAATTTCGAAAAAGTGGTAGATGAAGAAAAAATGGAATTTGGAAGGGTGGATGATTACTATCTTGATTCCATTGCAAAACGTTGGTGTTTTATAGTTAGCATCAATAAGGGGGATGAAGATAAGTTTTATAAATTTTTCCAAGAATTTTGCCAAGAACATGATATTCCCTACGATGATCCCAAGGAAAAAAATTAATTTTAAAACATTTTTTTAAGGCCAGTATATCAGCTGGCCTTTTTGTATAAAGTTAGCGTGTACGTAATGTTGCGTTAATGATTTGGGAGAGATCTCTTGAAAGAAACCGAGTCTGATATATGCTATTATGCGATAGTTCTATTTTTTTAAATTTTAGCTAATTTTAGCCAAATTAGTTAAAATAAAGAAATAATTTTTGTTATGGGGTTGACAGTTTTAAGTAAATATGATATAAAAATATATTAATAATTTATTGTTTTTTTAAAAAAGGAGAAATATTATGGACGCCAAGATTAACAAATTTTACATTGCGCTTTTTTGGCTATCTTTTTTGGGCATTTTTGCCGGTGTATATTTTGAAAATATGCATGTTGTAGTCGGATGTGGGTTTTGTTTTCTTACTTTTATGATTCAGATTATGATATATAGACTAGGGAAGTCTATAATCAATAATACAGTTAATTTGGTAAAAGGATTGGTTGGCATAAGAGACAAGATAAAATAAGTAATATTTTCAAAATAAATCCTACTCAGTGAATTTGAGTGGGATTTTTTAATAACAAAAATAATTTTTGTTATAGATGTTGACTTTTGTCGTGTGTGTTGTAATATAGTAAAAGCTTAGTTCATTTTGTATTGTATTAAAAAGGGTTATAAAATGGGTGTAGGAATTTCTTTTACAGCAGTATCTAAAGACGGACTAAAATACGCTCCGGAGGATATTCAAAAATTTGTTAAAGAATTTTTTAAAGAAATGACAATTTTTGGTATCCCGTGCTATGTGGGTGTTGGTTCCAATTTGAAGTCTCCATGGGAGCATGTAGATGATGGCGAGCTATTTTCTCAAAGTAGAGGCGAAAAGGATTATGTATTAAATTGGATGAAAAATAATCCTGCGGTTGCTTTTGATTATAATTGGAGCTAATATTAGTTTTAACTATTAACCTTGTCTGTGAGAAGCGCAGATGAGGTTTTTTAATAACAAAAATTATTTCTTTTAAAAATAGAATTGTATATAACGTTTACGCATCATCTGAAGTTTTATAATTTTCATTTGGTATAATTGCGCGGATGTGCCACTGAATGAAAATTATAAAATTTGGAGGAGCGAGCGTTAAAAATTGAATATTTATTTGACAATTTGGTCAATCAGCTCAGGAAACTCATTGGTGTTCATATCACCTAAAGTATAATGTCCATGATTTAGTAATTCAATAATCTCACCGCCTAAGTCCTGATGAAAAATTTCTAAACTTTTCTTACCATCTTTCTCTTCATTATTGGCAGTAAACATAGTTATCTCATCAACCCTATCCTTAATAGTCGGATCAATGGGGTAATTATAAAATTTTTCTTTATATTCATTAACTGCACCATGTCCTTCAGAAATTTTCCATGGTGCCACTAAAATAAGTTTAGAAATTTTTTGTTTTGATTCTCCTAGCCAACGGACTAAAAATGCACAACCGCAACTATGACCAACTAAGACACTATTCTCATTAACTTCATATTTCTCAAATTCACTCTTAAATTTTTCATAATCAGGTTGCCATGGTTCAGGCATAGAAGGAGTTTCCGTCTTAATGCCTTTACTTTCTAAAACTTGTTTAGTCCAAGGAATCCAGTGCTTGTCATAAGTCCTTGTTTCTGGGTCCATAGCTTTTTCCGCATTAGATGGGCAACCATGTATGATAATGCAATTTTTATTCATAATTGTAAATTAAATATTTAATTTAGCTCGCGAATCAGATACTCCGTGTTATACGATGTAAATTTTTTATTTATTAATTTTTTTAAATAATTTTTTTATCCATTCTAAGGTTTTGGCAAAAAAAGTAAGCGGTTTATGAAAGCCCCGTGAGTATAGTGTTTTTGGGTTAAATTTTCCTAATTCATATATTTTTCTAATAATCATTGGAAAATCCTCACCATAAGGGGCTGGGTTAAATCTCTGTGTCGCAACAGTTTCGACTCTCTTCATATCTAACTCAAGAATTGTTAATTGCGCTTGCCTTTTTTGCCATTTTCTAAGTTGCCTTGTTTCTATGGAATACCAAACTAAAGCAACCAGAATAAATATTTGGATACAATCTCCGATAGTAAAATTGTTAATAATATTGTTCATATTAATAAATAAAAAATTTATTTCGTATAACGTATCAAGAATATATAAAGTTACGGCGTAGCTTTTTGTTATAATTGCGCGGTAGTGCCAACAAAAAGCGAAGACGTAATTTGAGTGAATAAATTTTTTGTTCCTTATAAATTAATAATGAAAAATTTATGAACTATATATTCTTTGTTATACGCCCCGCAGGGCAAGCGAAGCGCAGAGTTAGGCTTGTGCAATTATTCGTAGATGAGTGCCAAGAATAATAATTTAGAAATCTTTTTTATTTTATATTTTTTATCCGTGTCTTTGCAAATATCTTTACACATATCCTCTAATTCTTTTTTGGTATAACTTTTTGACTTTAGGTCTTTAACCCAACAATCGTTGAAGTAATAGGTCTTATTCCTGATAGAAAATTCCCTGTGCCCTTTAGATTGATAAATTTTTTCTCTTAGTTTGTAAAATTTTTGGTCATACGCCGTAAAGATAAAATATTTGGAATTGGTGGCTATTAATTTAATGATTTTTTGGTTATCAATGTTGCCTAACGTATTCATCATTAGTACAGCAAGATCAAATTTTATTTTTTTCTTGCTAAAAAAATTTCTGATATCATCGTTTATTATATGTAGATTTTTTATCCCTTTGTATAGTGGTTTTACAATTTTAACAATTTTAGAATCTTTATCTACTGCATAAATTGTTTTTTTGTATTTTGGTTTTAAAAAAATATTAATAATTCTGCCACTACCACAGCCTAATTCTAAAATTGTTTTTGGTTTAAATTTAGAAAGAAATTTTTTTAGCTCGTCGCTTTCAGCATTACACATTTCATACCAATAACGTAAGGGCACAGGGAATTTTTTCCAGTATCCTTTCTCAACAGCCTTTTCAGTTTCAAGAAGGCAATTAAAACAAGGGTGGTTAGAGATTTCTTCCTCATTAAGTCTCTGGGTAAATTCTGGGATTTCATTATCACTATATTGTTTGGCTAAGTTTTTATAATTTTTAGTTCGTGTCATAAAATAAAAAAGATTTTTAAAATAACGTGTTATATTATATTAAAATTGATTATAGCGCAAGCCTAATTGCGTATAACGTTCGCGTGTATGCGAAGTTCAGTTGAAATAATTTGTTATAATTGCGCGGATGCGCCAACAAATTATGGAAACTAAATTTGGGTGAGCGAGCGTTTAAAATTGAATTATTATAAATCCATTCTATGACCTACCGTCCCATTCTGAAAGAAATTCGTCCAAGAATCGCTCCATAAAAGTATGACGTTTTTCGGCAATTTTTTGAGCGGTTTTGGTGTTCATTAAGTCTTTGAGTAGTAATAATTTCTCATAGAAATGATTAACTGTTGGTCCTTTTGCGTTTTTATATTCTTCAGACGTAGTATGGTATTGAGGCGGAATGTCTGGGCTATACATTTCTCTATTAATGTGACCGCCGTAAGCAAAAGCTCTGCCAATACCAATTGCGCCAATCGCATCTAAACGGTCTGCGTCTTGAACCACCATACCTTCTTTAGTCTGCATAGCTGTCACTTTTGTTTTAGCGCCTTTAAAACTCATATTTTTGATAATATCGCAAACATGGGAAATAGCATTCTCATCAACGTCTAATTTCTGCAACCATTCGCGGGCTAACTTGGGGCCAACAGTCTCGTCGCCATCATTAAATTTCCAATCAGAAATGTCGTGCAGTAAGCAAGCTAACTCGACTATAAACATATCTACCTCTTCATCTTTGCCAATATGAACACCATTTTTCCAAACTCTGTAAACATGCCACCAATCATGACCAGAACCTTCACCAGCTAAGGTTGATTTAGCATATTCCGATGTTTTTTGAATGATTTCTTGTTTATTCATATAAATGGATTTATAATAATTTAATTTAGCTCGCGAACCGCATACACGTTGTTATATGTAGTTTTATCCAGGTAGTATTATTTTTCTCTTCCGTATAGAAACCAACCTAATAATACACCAGCTGTTAGAATCATGCCACTGGAGTGGGCTATAATTATTGGCAAACTTTTTATACTTAAACCATACAATACCCAAATTATTGAACCAATAGTTAATATTGAATAAGTGAATGAAGAAATGTCTTTAGCACTTTTTCTTTGAAATATTTTTATGATTTGTGGTATATTGGCGAAAGCCATCGCAATACCCGCAATGGTTGCTAGTATTTCTAAAATTTCCATAAATTATTTTTATATATTAGCTACCTTAATAAAATTGCATATAACTAGCGCATATGTGGAATAAATTTCTAAAAAATGTTAAAATGTGTATGTTATCTAAACTTGTTTAGTATTAATAATTATGGCGGATCTTATTGAAATTATAATACGTGAAATGAATTTGTGCAATTATAGCCCAAAAACCATTAAGGCTTATGTTGGTGTTGTTAAGGAATTTTATTTGTATTCTAAGAAGCCACCCAAAGAAGCGTCAGGCGAGGACATTAAGGATTTTTTGGCTTTTAAACAGGCGAGAGGGGTTTCCAGTCAAACTATCGCGCTTAGCGCTAATGCTCTTAATTTTTTATATCGGCGTATTTACCAAGCTAAGGATTTTCAGCCGATTCGTCATCCTAAGAAAACCAACAAATTGCCGGTGGTGCTTAGTCGCGATGATATTAATTTGTTGTTGAGTGCTTTAGAAAATTTAAAACATCGCTCGATGTTGGCCTTGGCTTATGGCGCTGGTTTGCGGGTTAGCGAGGTGGTTGCTTTACGAGTAGGCGATATTGATTTAAACGAATTGGTTATAATAATTAAACAAGGTAAGGGCAAAAAGGATCGTTTGACGATTGTGCCAGAAAAATTAAAAGCCGATTTGGAAAAAATAATTGCCGGTTTAGGGGTCAAGGATTATATTTTTGGCAGTCAGCGCGGTGGCGGGCTAACCTCGGCTACGGCGCAAAAAGTTTTTTATCAAGCTTTGGCCAAAGCTGGTATTAAAAAGCCGGCCAGTTTTCATTCTTTGCGCCATTCTTTTGCCACTCATCTTTTGGAAAACGGCACTGATGTGCGTTATGTGCAAGAACTTTTAGGGCATGCCAATATCAGAACCACCCAAATTTATACCAAAGTGACTAATCCGCAGTTAAAAAATATCAAAAGCCCTTTGTTCTAAAATATTACTAAAACTTGTGTAAAATTAAAGTTTTTTGTATAATAGCCTCATAGCTTTAAGCTAAAATATTAATTTTAAACTTATGAACAACGCTAAATTTGCCTTTTGGTATATGCTTAGCTTGGTCGCCTTGATTTTTATGGCGCTCTCAAGTGGCATTATTATTTTTCAAATTATCAACAAGGCTGTGGCTGATGTTTTGGTCGGTTATCAGGGCTATTCCGATGAGGCCATGAAGTTTGCTATCTCGGCGGTGGTTATTGCCGCGCCTTTATTTTATTGGATGTTGCGTTTGATTAGAACTGCCTTGAAAAAGGGCGAATTAAAAAATGACTCAGGTATTCGTCGCTGGCTGACTTATTTTATCTTGTTTGTCAGCTCGGTGGTGGCTGTCGGTTGGCTGATTGCCACGATCAACAGCTGGTTGAGTGGCGAGCTGTCTCTTAAATTTATCTTAAAAGCTGTGACGGTTTTGGTGATTACTGGCGGTATTTTTAGCTATTATTTTTATGACATTAAACACGGAGAAAAAATTAATAAAAATTTCAATCGTGCTTATTTGATGGCTTCTTTGGTGTTGGTGGCTGGCGCTTTTGTGGCCTCTTTCTTTTTTGTGGAATCGCCATCGCAAACTCGCGTTAGGCTTTATGACCAAAATGTGGTTAATGATTTAAGCTCCATTGACACCGCTATCAGCGGTTATTACAGCAAGAACAAAGTTTTGCCAGCCGATTTGAATGTTTTGATTGAGTCTAATGATTATTATCTAACCAAAACGCAATTAGGCGACAAAGCCGGTTCCCAAAAATACGATTACAAAATTGTTGATAAAGATCACTACGAGCTTTGTGCTACCTTTAAACTAAATACCAAAGATTCGTCTGATGACAAAACAAAATACTCTGATCCGCGTTTTTTACATGAAGCCGGTTATTATTGTTTTAAGTTGCAATCTGATGATTTTAATTCTCCGGAGCCAAAGGTACTTAGATAAAAGTTTGGTAAAAATGAGGTCGTTTTTAGTTTTTATGTTTATGGTTTATGATGATTAAGTTGGAAAAATTTGAAGGCCCTTTTTATTTGTTGTTATCACTGATTGAAAAAGAAGAGCTAGCCATTACCGAGGTGAGCTTGGTTAAAGTGGCCGACCAGTATATTGAATATTTAAAAACCGTCAAAGAAATTGACCCCGAACAGGTGGCCGATTTTTTGGTAGTGGCCGCCAAGTTGTTGCTTTTGAAGTCGCGCGCTTTATTGCCGTATTTATACCCACAAGAGGACGAGGAGATAGACGATTTTGAAAAGCAAATTAAGATGTATCAGGAATTTTTGTTGGCCACTAAGCGGGTGGCTGAGATGATTGGTAAAAAGAAGTTTATGTTTGCTCGTCAGTTTAATCGCCAGTCTTTGGTTGGTAGTCAGGGTGGTTTTATGCCACCCAAAAATGTTGACAGCAGTGTTTTGCTCATGACTTTTGAGGACGTGGTGGCTAGATTGCGACCGGCAGAAAAAATCGGCAATGGTCAAATTGAAGAAAATATTAGTATTGAAGAAAAAATTTTTCATGTTAGACAGCTTTTAAGCGAGAAGGTTAATTTTATTTTTAGCCAAATTATTGCCAAAGCTAAAGACAAGACAGAAATTATCGTCGGCTTTTTGGCGATTTTGGAATTGATGAAACAACGTGAATTATTACTTGACCAGACAGAATTGTTTGGCGAAATTCAAGTCTCTCGCAATGTGTAGATTTGTGTCGTTGTGATTATTGGCGCGCAATAGATTCTGGCTTTCACTGGAATAATAGTATAAAATTTAAGTTAAATTCGTAATTCGTATTTTTTAATTTGTAATTGATTTTATGGATAAATTAAAATCACAATTGGAATCTTTGTTGTTTATTGCGGCTAAGCCGTTGACAACCAAACAACTGGCTCAGTGGCTGGAAGTTAAACCTGAAGAAATCGCCGAAGCCTGTGAAGTTTTGGCCAAGGATTATAAAGAAAGCGAGCGTGGTATTCAGCTAACGCAAAATAATGATAAATATCAATTAGTTAGTTCGCCGGATAATGCTGAGGCCGTGCAAAAATTTGTTCAGGAAGAAACCGGCGGTGAATTGTCGCGCCCCAGCTTGGAAGCTTTAACTATTGTCGCTTATCGTGGGCCAGTGGCCAAGTTTGAGTTGGATCGCATTAGAGGCGTGAATTGCTCGCTAATTTTGCGCAACCTGCTAATTAGAGGTTTGGTTGAGGCCAAGGATGACAAGGGCGAAACCTATTATAATGTGTCTTTGGATTTTTTACGATTTTTAGGTATTGGCAGTGTGACGGCTTTGCCAGACTACGAGCGTTTGCATGTTGAAGAAACTATTAATCAAGTTTTGGAGGAGACGATAGAATAATATGACAGGATTTTTTACAGCCATTTTAGCTTTAGCTCTCGGTTTTTTTAATTTTATGTTTGCCGATGGAACGCCTACTCAACTGAAGCAGTATTTTTTTCGTCCCTTTAACCGAGCAGAAAAAGTTTTGGGTCAAAAAACAATTAGTCAAGATTGTGATCAGCAAGTTACTATTTTACCCAAACTCAAAGATAATAGTCAGGATTTTTCTTTGTCGGCTTCCAGTGGTTTGGCGCTTGATTTAAAGCGAAATTTTTATTTATTTGAAAAAGATGCCGATGAACAATTGCCGATTGCCAGTATTAGCAAATTGATGGCCGTTTTGGTATTTTTGGACAACAATCCTGGTTGGAATAAAATTTATACCATCAGAGAGGGCGACAAGCGAGAGGGTAATCGTTTGAATTTTTTTCCGGGTGAAGAAGTCTATGTGAGGGATTTGTTTTATAGCGCTTTGGTGGCTTCAGATAATTCGGCTATTATCAGCTTGGTTAATGCCAGTGGCTTAAGCGAAGTCGATTTCGTAGCAACCATGAATAAAAAAGCCGAAGTTTTAGGTATGGACAATACTAATTTTGTGGAGCCGACAGGTTTAAGTGATTACAATGTGTCAACGGCGCGTGATGTGGCCAGATTAATTCAAGAGAGCATGAAAGATTTGGATATTCGGCGAGCTGTGCTAGCAGATAAATATGAACTGGAAATTCTTAATGTCAAACCCAAAGGCAAAAAAAGCGGGCGAGTAAGTCGAGTTATAAAAAATACCGATCAGCTTTTGCGGAGTAAAGATTTGAGTATTAAAATTATTGGTGGCAAAACCGGTTTTTTGAATAAGGCTGGCTATTGCTTTGCCGGCAGTTTTCAAAAAGATGATCAGCAAATCGTAACCGTGGTTTTGGGCGCATCGGATCAGGAGGCGCGTTTTAATGAAACCGAACGACTCTTGGATTGGATTTTTGAAAATTATACTTTTCCCGATAAATAGACATAATTCAAATCCTTAAATTAATTCAAATGCCTCGAATGACTTGCTGGAAAGTAATTTGTAGATTTGAATCGTTATTTGTAGTATTCGAATTATATATAATTATATGAAAAAAATAATCATTGCCAATTGGAAGATGAATTTGGGGCTAAACGATAGTTTAAAATTGACTTGGGCTTTGAAAGATTTAAAAAGTTCTCATGAGGTTGTTTTGTGTCCGTCGGAATTTGCCTTACCTTTGCTGGCGCAAATTTTGACCAAGAGCGCCGTAAAGCTCGGGGCGCAAAATGTTTTTTGGGCAGAGCGAGGAGCTCACACTGGAGAAACGGATGCCAAGAGCCTAAAAGAAATTGGTTGCGCTTATGTTATCTTGGGTCATAGCGAACGCCGAGCTTTGGGCGAAAGTTGCCGACAGGTTAATTCAAAAATTAAAGCCGTTTTGGCTTCTGGTTTAACGCCAGTGGTTTGCGTGGGTGAGGCTTGGGATAAATACAAAGCCGGTAAGGGTAAAATTTTTGTAGCCGGACAACTTAAACGGGCTTTAAGCGGTATTAAATTGGCTGACAAGAAATTGATTATTGCCTATGAGCCGATTTGGGCTATTGGCTCTGGTAAGCCGATGATGGCCAAAGAAGCCGACAATATGCAGTTGTTTATCAAACAAACAGCCAAGAGGGCTTTAAAGCAAGCTAGGGCTGATATAAAAGTTGTTTATGGCGGTAGTGTTGATGCCGGCAACGCTAAATCCTTTTTGCAAGAAGATAATATTGACGGCTTATTGGTTGGTGGTGCCAGCTTAAAAGCCCCTGAATTTAAGAAAATTGCTAATATTAAGTAAAATAAGCAATTTGATTGACAGACAAACTTGATTTTATTAAAGCTTTGTTTTAAACTGTCAAAGTATAAATTTTTTTATGATTTTCTTAGCTTGGATTTTAGCTTTGGCGAGTTTGGCGGTAATCGCCTATATTTTTATTAGAAAATTTCCGATTTTGGCCAATATTGATGTTAGTCAGATTGAAGCAGAGCGTCAGGCAGAATTAAAGAGAAAGATTTTAAGTGATAAGTTTAAACGATCGTTCAACAGAGGCTTCAAGCAATTTTTAAAGTTTGCGAAGCCTTTGGGCAAGTTCTTAACATCTTTTTTTAAGTGGCTATACAACAAGCTGATTAATTTAAAAGAAAATTACAGTCAGGAAAACGAAGGCGTTGGCGAAGATGTTAATAAAAAAATTGAAGTTTTATTTGCTGAAGCTCAGGACTTGGTCCATAAAGATAGTTTAGCCAAAGCAGAAAGTAAGTATATAGAAATTATTGGTCTAGACAGTAAGAATTATAAAGCTTTTGAGCTTTTGGCTGAAAATTATTTTGAGCAAGAAAATTACGAAGAGGCTGAACAGACTTTAGAGCACGCCATTAAACTTAAAGAGCAATTAAAGAAGGGCGGACAAAATATCAGCGATATTGAAATGGCCAAAACTTTTTTTTCACTTGGTTTGGTTTTGCAGAAATTTAATAATTTGACAATTTCTTTTGAAAAATTTAAACAGGCTTTGGAGCTTGAACCGAACAATCCGAGGTATCTTGATAAAATGGTAGAGGTCTGTATAATAATGAAAGATAGCGCTAATGGTCGTCAATATTGCCAAAGACTAGAGTCCACCAATCCTGGCAATAAGAAGCTAAAAGAATTAAAAGACAAGATTCGTGAAATTGAAGCTAAGGAAGAAGTAAAGGCTGAAGAAGCAAAAGAAGAAACCAAAATTGAAGAGGTAAAAGAAGAAGAGTCTATATTAGAAAAAAATAATTAGCACGAATTTTTAAAATTTGAATATTAAAAATTGTTTTTAAATTTTAAATTAAAAATTTATAGTGTGCCGTTGTAGCTCAGCTGGTAGAGCACCACCATGGTAAGGTGGGGGTCCGGGGTTCGAATCCCCGCGACGGCTCCAGAAAACAGAAATATTTTATAAATAGATAAAAACGTACTTTTTAAATTTTTGGGAGGTTAAATGTCAGAATTAAAAAACGGCAAATATATGTTTAATGGCCACGAGTGGGTAGATAATTTTTCCGAGGCCGCAATTGATATTGATAATTTTCGCGCCGGCAGACCGTATGAAGAAAGGGCTGCGCGACTAGTTGGTGAGCGATTAGAACAATTCTTCCAGTTTCTGATGGATGATTGGCCGTCGCCACCTGGGATGCCAAAATTTGAATCAACTGATTTTCAGACGCTTCATATATTTTCTGAAGTAATTAGATTGCTTAACAAAAAATTTCCCGATAATCCTTGGAGCGTTGCCCCTATAAAACCAAAATTTATAATAATGCAGGGCTTATTAATCGCTAATCGCCTGAAAAGATTTGTGCCACAAGAATTTGATATGCATTTTTGCACTATTTTTTCCAAGGTATTACTGGAGTGGCGAAGTAGTGGGTGTCGCCGTTAAACCGAAGACTTAATTTTTTCCGCTCTTACACCAAAGAGCGGTTTTTTATTAACTGGGGGCTATTGCTAGACACCTAGATTAAAGTTATTTATAATAGTCTTGAATTGTTCTTTAAATATAAATTACGAAAGTAAAACATGAAAACATTAGAAGAAAGAAGTATCGGCCATAAAGCTCTAAAAAAACTTGAAAACAGTGGTTATGCAACCGCCATTTCATGGGAAACTACCCTTGCAATTTCGCAAGATTTGTCAGATAGCATTAGAAGTATTAGGAAGGATTTTGAGATGAAGGAAAGAAATTCAAGGTACGTTGTTGCAATGCGAGAAATGAGAAGAGTAAACATTTGAATCTTTTTTACTTGGCACCTCTTTAATAGGGGTGCTTTTTTATTTTAAATTGTTGTGAAATTTTTGATGGGCAGGCGGGGATTAAGGAAAAGCTAATTGTGGCAATTTTTTATATTTATGTTATAATGTATTCACAAAATTTAATCTAACTTTTATGAACCAAGACAACAATCACTGTTGCTCACATCATCATTGGATAAAAGCAATAGGCATTTTGGCCTTATGTGCCATTATTATCGTCTCAATCCTTAGGGACAAAATTATCAACAATCAGTATCGCCAAATTACGGCCATGGGGCAGGGTAAGGTGAGTTATGTGCCTGATGTGGCGACAGTTAATTTAGGTGTACAAATTGATAAATTAGCTTTACCCGGTGAGGCCCTGAACCAGCTTAATGATCGCATCGGCAAAGTTAAAATAGCCATCAAAACTTTAGGCGTGGCTGACGAAGATGTAATTACCAAAAATTATTCTCTAACCCCACAGTATGACTACAAAGATAATATTTCAACTATTGGTGGCTATAGTGCTAATCAGCAATTAGCTATCAAGGTTAAAGATTTGGAAAATAATAAAGATTTGCTTAATAAAATTGTGGCCGAAGCCACCAAAGCTGGCGCTAATCAGGTTTTGGGCGTAAATTTTGAAGCCTCCAATCTTGATGAAATAAAACAGCAGGCGAGAGTCAAAGCTATTGCCGATGCCAAAACCAAGGCCGTGGCCTTGGCGCAGGCGGCTGGTGTGGATTTAAAAGATATTACCGGCTGGTATGAGAATTTTCTTAAAGGTGGCTATTATGGTGATGCAGGTATGGGTGCTGGTGGTTATGGTGGCGGTGGCGGATCTATGCCCCAAGTGACCGTTGGTGATAACGAGGTTCTAGTAGAAATTGGTGTGACTTACAACATTAGAGACTAAAGATACAAACAGTAAAACCCTGGTTTTTGCCAGGGTTTTGCTGTTTGACAAGACAGTCTTTTTATTATAGTATTTTTATATTCAAGGAGAAATTTTTGTTTAATGATTAGTAATTAAATATTTTCGGGGATCGTCTAAGGGTAGGACAGCTGGTTTTGGTCCAGTCAATCGGGGTTCGAATCCCTGTCCCCGAGCAAGATTTTTACTGAAAAACTTGTCTAAAATTAGGCAAGTTTTTTTGTATTTTTTATGGAGGGAAATCGGACTCGAACTAAATTTGCTTATTTTGGCAAAGTTGATTATAATATCAATATACATTGATATTTATCCACATTTATGAAATTGGACTGTTGCGAAAGCCAAAAATCAAAAAAAGAATTATCAGAAGTCGTTAATTTTTTAAAAGCTATCTCAGAAGAAAACCGTTTAAAGATTCTTTGTATACTTCAAAGGGGAGAGCTTTGTGTCTGTGATATTTGGCAACATCTTGATCTACCTCAAAATTTAGTTTCTCATCATCTAAAGGTATTAAAAGATTTTGGCTTAGTTGAATCTAAAAAAGAAAGCACAAAAGTTATATATTCTTTAAATTCTAAGAATACTGAAAAATATATAAAATTATTATCACATTATATATAATAAAAAACTCTGTTTACACACAGAGATTAATTTTTAATCAAAACATCAATTAATATTGATGTTAATTTAAAAATATGGGAATAAAATCAATTCAAGTTCTAGGATCAGGTTGTCCAACCTGTAAAGAATTACTTGAAACCACTAAAAAAGTGGCTAAAGAGTTAAATATAAATGTCGAAATTGAGTATATCACTGATGTGTCAAAAATGATTGAATTGGGTGTAATGACCAGCCCCGTTTTAGCAATAAACGGTAAGCCTGTTTTAACTGGCGGAGGAAAAAGTGAAGAAGATATTAAAAAAGCCTTAGAGGATAATCTGAAATAATATGAACATTTTTCAACCCATTCAAATATTTGCCGATATTGCCACATATAATTGGCTGGGAATAACAAACCATTACTGGGGAGATGCGGTTAATTTTTTTATTTACGATACAATAAAAATCGGTTTGCTTTTGATAGTAATAAACTATGTAATGGCGATTACCCGTTATTATTTTCCAGTTGAAAAAATTAGAAATATTTTGACAAGTAGAAATTGGTATGGCTTTGATTATCTTTTCGCCGCCTTGCTCGGTGTTATTACGCCTTTTTGTTCTTGTTCATCAATACCTTTGTTTATCGGTTTCGTCAGTGCAGGCATTCCTTTGGGAGTAACATTTGCTTTCTTAATCGCTTCACCTTTGGTTAATGAGGCTTCATTATTTATTTTTCCGTCCATTTTTGGAATAAAAATGACTTTAGTTTATAATGCCGTCGGAATTTTAATTGCTATGTTAGCTGGCATGGTTATTCAAAGATTGAAAATGGATAAAAATGTAAATCCAGATTTCCTTAAATTTAAAACCCAAAAAGAAGCAATAAAAGAAAACGGTGGCGAAACCGTCCCGCTTAAAAAAAGACTGGTTATTTGGTGGAAAGACGGCATGCATATTTCAAAAAGCATATTCCCTTATGTTTTAATCGGGGTTGCTCTTGGTGCCTTAATACACGGTTTTGTTCCAAAAGATTTTGTAGAAGCGTATTTGTCTATAAAAGACTGGTGGGCGGTTCCAATGGCTGTAATTTTAGGTATGCCACTTTATGCCAATTCAGTTAGTGTTATTCCCGTGGTTGAAGCTATGACTGGCAAAGGAATACCACTCGGAACATCACTGGCTTTTATGACCGCTACGGTTACATTATCTATTCCGGGGCTTTTAATCCTTAAAAAGGCCATGAATTGGAAACTTTTGTCTGCTTTCGTTGTGATTACATCAATCGGGATAATGATAATCGGATATTTCTTTAATTATTTTACTTTTTAAATAAAATTATGACTAAAAAAATATTTTCTCTTTTTTTATTGTTTATTTTTGCATTTATGCTTTCGGGTTGCAGTCAGCAAACTGGGGTGACCGAGGAAAAAGAGAATAATAAAAAGACAACTGTTAATACATCAAAAAATTTACCTATGTCTTATGCTCAACCGATAGTGGATAAACTAGAAGTTTATTATTTTCACAGAACCGCTCGTTGTTATTCCTGCAAAACAATCGGACAATATGTCCGTGAAACTATGGAAGAAAAATACGGTCAGCAAATTAAAGACGGAATAATAGATTTTAGAGAATTAAATGTTGAATCGTCAGAGAATAAGGAAATTGCCCAAAAATACAAAGCCTCAGGATCGTCTTTGTTTATAAATAGAATTATTGACAATGAAGATAATATCGAACAAGACGCAAATGTATGGCGACTCCTAGGTGATGAAGTAAAATTTAAAAGCTACTTAGAAAATAAAATTGACTCTTATTTGGGAATGTAAAACTATGGAATTTATAAATGTTTTAATTGATAATTATAATATACCGATTTTAACCGCTTTTCTTTTGGGCATTTTAACTTCTATCAGTCCTTGTCCTTTAGCTACTAATATCACAGCTATTGCTTATATCTCTAAAGAAATTAAAACGGCTAAACATACTTTATTGAATGGTTTATTTTACACTTTGGGTCGAGGTTTAAGTTATACCTTACTAGCAACTTTAATTTTTTTAGGTATATCTTCTTTCTCTATAGCTAGAATTTTTCAAGGCTGGGGTGATAAAGTTTTAGGTCCGATTTTAATTATCATCGGTTTAATTATGCTTAATATTATTAAAATAAAATTAAGTGTTAAAAGTGAAAAAATAGACGAAGTAAAAAAATGGTTATCACAAAAAGGTTATATTGGCTCTCTGTTGCTTGGTATTATTTTTGCCTTAGCTTTTTGCCCTTATAGTGGAGTTTTGTTTTTTGGTATGCTTATTCCTTTAACACTAAATTCAGCTGAAAGTTTAATATTACCACCAATCTTTGCTCTGGGAACAGGTTTGCCAGTAATTATTTTCTCTTTTCTCTTAGCTTTTAGTCTAAACAAAGTTGGAGCAATCTTTAATATGATACAAAAAATTGAAAAAGTAATGCGTTATGTTATTGCCGTTGTATTTATTATTGCTGGCTTATATTACTTACAATATTTAATAAAGTATCTGATTAATTTATAATGAAAACGGGTACCAAGTTAAGTTCTACCAAGATGACAAAGGAGATATTCCAATTATTAATTATTTAGAAAAAATAAACAAAAAAGAAAAGGCTAAAATTTTAAAATATATTGAATTTTTGAAAGACAATGAAGGTTATTTGGATGAGCCGTATTCCAAACATATTAAGGGCAAGATTAGGGAGCTGAGAGTTGATTTTAGTAAAAATAAACACAGAATATTTTACTTTACTTTTATCAAAAAAACTATTATTTTACTCCACGCTTTTTTGAAGAGCCTTGAATATTCGCTTTTCTGTGGGAATTTGAGATAATGAATGTGTAAAAGTCATAGATTTAGTGTTAGTTTATTTGTTAGATAAATTAATTATACACTATTCTGTGACTTTTGCTTTATTATACCCAAGTCAAGAACCATTGACAGTTTTGCTTTTTTCTATTATCATTAAATAGTTCAATCTTTATTTCAAGATTTTTAAAATAAACCTTAAATAAAACTATTAAATATATATTATTTCTATGGCCGAAGAAGTTATCCTAAGATTTGATGAAGTTACTTTTGAGTATGTTCATAAAAGACCTTTGTTAGATTCAGCCAGTTTCAGCGTGAGACGAGGTTCTAAAATTACTTTAATGGGGCAAAATGGTGCTGGTAAAAGCACTCTTTTTGGTTTGATTAAAAAAGAGTTAAAGCCTAAAAGTGGTCAAGTCTCCGTTACTAATAATGTTAGCGTGGGCACAGCCGAGCAGGTAGTGGCTAGAGCTAATTTCAATTTAACCATTGAAGAATATTTTACTAAAGCTTTTGAAGTAGTACCTGGTAATATCAAAGGTGAGATTCACAAGGTCATGGAAGCAGTTAATTTTGACATACCTACTGATAGGCAGGTGGGGGAGTTATCAGGTGGACAACAAGCTAGATTACTCTTAGCTTATGCCTTGATTCAAAATCCAGACATTTTGTTGCTTGATGAGCCAACTAATAATCTTGATGAAGACGGCATTAATCATTTGATTCAATTTTTAATTATGTATGACAAAACTGTTATTGTCATTTCTCATGATGCTGATTTTTTGAATTGTTTTACTGATGGAGTTTTGTATCTAGATAGCTATACCAAAAAGATTGAAACTTATGTGGGCGACTATTACGCTGTGGTGGAAGAAATTCAAAACAGAATTGAGCGAGAAAAGAAAAAGAACGCTCAATTAGAAAAATTAATTAAAGATCGTAAGGAAAAAGTTAACTTCTTTGCTCACAAAGGTGGCAAGATGAGAAAGTTGGCCAAAAAAATGAAAGATGAAACAGAAGATTTGGAGGATAGTCTGGTTGATGTTAAAAGAGACGATAAAACTATTAAAGACTTTACTATTCCTGCTCAAGAATTAGATGGAGCTGTAGAAGTGGTTAAGATAAAGACTATTAAAATTATTGAGAATCACCAACCAGTTTTGAAACAAGTGGACTTAGTTTTGACCAAACGAACTAAAATGTTAATATCTGGCCCCAATGGTATTGGTAAAAGTACCTTACTAAGACATTTGGTTAGTGACAATAATGAAGGTGCGGAAATACCAGCCGAAGTTAGAGTTGGTTATTACAGCCAAGATTTTGCGACCCTAGATTATGAGGCCACGGTGTTGCAGTCGTTGGAAGATGTAGTAGTGGGTGAGATGAGCACTCAGGAGATTAGGGCCATTGCTGCCAGCTTTTTAATCACTGGTAATCTGATGGATCAAAAAGTAGCTGATTTATCAGAGGGCCAAAAAGGTTTGCTGTCTTTTGCTAGGTTAGTTTTGATGAAACCAGCTTTATTGATTTTAGATGAGCCCACCAATCATATTAATTTTCGCCATCTTCCAGTTATTGCCAAAGCTATTAATGAATTTGAGGGTGCAGTTATTTTGGTCAGCCACATGAAAGAATTTGTGGATGCTATTAAAATAACCGAAGAATTGAATCTAACTAAGGTTTAAATAATTGGCTAACTTAAGAGAAAAAGACTAAGTTGATATTAGTCTTTTTTTGTTTGTTTTAAGTAAAATGGTGGTTTTTGTGTTTACTTGACTTTTTTAAATAATTATGTTAATATAAGCGAAATTTAATTTTATAGTAATTAGAGGCAAAACATTGATCTTTGAAAAAAATTTAATCAATATTAATAATTTTGGAGCTTGAGATGAAGAAAAAGAATGTTTTAATTACCGGAGGCGCTGGCTTTGTTGGCAGTCACTTAACAGACGAACTAATAAAGATGGGTTATCATGTTGTTATTGTTGACACCGCGCAAAGACACGAAAGACCTGATGTCGATTCAAGGGCCGTATTTTACACCTTGGATGTTCGTTCTAAAAAAATAGGAAGAGTTTTTAAGGATGAGAAAATAAATTATGTCTTCCATTTGGCGGCTCAGATAAATGCCAGAAAATCGATTAAAAAGCCAGTCAATGATATTCAAAAAAATATCATAGGCGCTTTGAACGTTTTGGATAATTGCAGAAAATACAAAGTTGAGAAAATCGTTTTTCCCAGCACTGCCGGTATCTATGGCAATAAGGCATCTGTACCCACAACAGAGGAAAGCATGCCAGACCCAGACACTCCCTATGGAATTAACAAATTGGCTTTCGAGCATTTTTTAAGCGCTTATCATAAAATGTACGGATTGCCGTATGTTATATTTAGAATCGCAAATATTTTCGGTCCCAGACAATTCAGGGGTGGTGGCGCTGGTGTTATTTCCATCATTGCCGACAAAATTGCCAACAACAAAGAGATTGTTATTTATGGCGATGGTAAACAAACCAGAGATTTTATTTATATTGATGATGTTGTCGGTGCTATGATGAAAGCTATGAAAAGCAGTTATATCGGCACCGTAAATATCGGCACCGGAAAAGAAGAAAGTTTGTTGGACGTGATTGACGCTATGAAAAAAGCATCTAGTTGCGAGCTTAGAATAAGTTTTCAGCTAAAGAAAAAAGGAGAACAACTTAGAAGTTGCCTTGATCCTGGCAAGGCCAAACAAGTCTTGGATTGGCAGGCCAAAACTAACTTTGAAGAAGGAATCAAAAAAATATTGGAATGGCACAAGAATCTTCCATAATAATTTGACGGGTAAAACGATTGTTTTAACCCGTCTTTTTTTATTTGACAATTTAATTTTTTAATAGGCAAATAATTGGCTTGGTTGTGTCTAATTTATCAAAGAGTTATAATTAATTTAAAGAAATAAATTAAATCTATGAAAAATTGTGCTACTTGCGGTATGCCGTTAACTAAAAAAGAAGATTTTGCCTTGGGCGACGAAAACGCCGACTTTTGCGTTTACTGCACAAACGATGACGGTAGCCTAAAACCTTGTGGAGAAATTTTTAGTGGGGGAGTCCAGTTTTTTTTGGGAGCTTTGGGCGGAGAAAAAAGTTTTGCTGAAAAGCTTGTTAGGAAAAATATGAGTCAGTTGCCTTATTGGCAAGAGCACAGTTGTGAATTACTAAAAGGCGATATGGCTAGCGACGAGGAGTTTGAAACAATAATGAGTAAGTTATAATTTTAAAGAGATAAATTAATTTTAATTTATGGAAAATCAAGTCGCGGTTTGTTCTGTTTGCCATCAGGCGATTTCGGCCAAATATTATTTTTGTCCGAATTGTGGCAATAATTTAAAAGAAAAACCCAAAGCCATTTCAATTTTGACACAAGTCGGTCTTTACGCCTTGGCGATTTTTCTGCCACCCCTTGGTTTGTGGCCTGGCATTAAATATATGACAAAAAAGGGTTCGCAGGCCAAATGGGTGGGTGGCGTAACTTTAGTGCTGACTATTTTGTCAACCATTTTAACGACTTGGGCGATTTTTGCACTGTTTGATAATTATATTGGCCAAATGAACAGTGCTTTATACGGCCTGTAATAATATGGAGAAGAAAGCTATTTATGTGGGTATGATTATCGGTTCGGTAATTGGTAGTTATGTACCAACTTGGTTTGGCGCCGACTTTTTTTCGCTTAGCTCGATTATTTGTGGTGCTGTTGGTGGAGTTTTGGGCATCTGGCTGATTTTTAAATTTTTAAGATAATTTTTAAATATGGACAAGCAAACTAAAATTTTGGTGGCCTATTATTCAAAGACCGGCCACACCGAGCGGGTGGCTAAGGATATGGCCTTGGCTATGGGCGCCGATTTGGAAAAAATTATTGATAAACGCCGTCGGCATGGTTTTTGGGGCTATCTTTTGGGTGGGCGAGACGGTATGAAAAAAAGACAAACCGAAATTGAAACTTTGCTTAAAAATCCGGCCGATTATGATTTGATAATTATTGGCACGCCGGTTTGGGGTTGGAATATGGTGCCGGCCATCAGAACTTATGTGACGACCATCAGGAGCGATCTTAAAAATTATGCTTGGTTTGTGACTTCTGGCAATACGGCTGTGGAAAAAATTATTAAATATGTCCAAGAAGTTATTAATCAGGAGGCCTTGGCCTATGTTGGCTTTAACCACGAAGAGCTTAAAGATAATAATGTTTACAAGAAAAAAATAGATGGCTTTGTTGAAAGTTTGGCGGTTAAGAGGTATAATTAAATTAATCATGATTTTAGCTAATTAAAATATGAAAAATATAAAGTTAAAAAAAGTTTTTTATATTGTCGCTACCATGTTTTTGGGTTGGCTTTTGTCTATGATTGCTCACGACTGCTTGGAGGTTTGGCATATTAATAAATTGTTGGCTGAAGATATTATACCGTTGGAATACCATTTTTGGATTTTTTCCAGCTATCTGCCATCATCAACCAAAATATCTTTAATGTTTATCGGTTTAATCGGTGGTTATTTACTTGGTCAGCGATGGTGGTATTTGGTTTATGTTAAAAAATGGCATTGGTGGCGTAAAAAATAATTAAGTTTTTGATAGTTTTAAAATAAGCTCAGTTGATAAGCTGAGCTTTGTTTATGCCCAAAATTTTATTAAACCACGAATCTATTGAATATGAGCTGAAACGAAGCCGGCGATCTAAGCGGGTTAGTTTGAGCGTCAACAAGGAGGCCAAGGTGGTTTTGACTCTGCCTAGTCGTGCCAGTGAAGCTTTGGCTGAGGAGTTTATTAGAGCTAAAGCCCAGTGGCTGATAAAACAGATAAATTTTTTTAAAAAACGATCTAATTTTTCCATAACCAAAATTAGTCCGGCCGACTATCAAAAAAACAAAGAGCAGGCTTTGAAGCAAATTAGAGCCAGAGTGGATTATTTTAATCAGATTTATAAATTCAAATTCAACAGGATAAGTATTAAAAATCAAACGACGCGTTGGGGTAGTTGCTCGCGTCGGGGAAATTTGAACTTTAATTTTAGACTTATTTTTTTGCCGGCAGTGTTGATGGACTATGTGGTGGTGCATGAGCTGTGTCATTTGAAGGAATTTAATCACTCCAAAAATTTTTGGACTTTGGTGGCCAAGACTTTTCCCAATTATAATTCAATCAGAAAAAATCTTAAGGATAGTGGTTTGAATTTGTTGTAATGAGTATTCCATCAGCTTAATGCTGGTGGTATTTGTTTTGTTTTTTCTGTCATTCCGGCCCGCGAGCCGGAATCTATGGTCGAGCAGGACATCATCTGTCATTCCGGCCCGCGAGCCGGAATCCAGGGTTGGATAGGACTAACGATAATCAATAGACTCCATGTCTGTATAGATTAACTCCTGGATCCTGGGTCGTGGCCCAGGATGACAGAGTTGGAAATGGTCATGGCCCAGGATGACGGAGCAGAAAAGTTTTATTTATAAAATAAATTTAGCGATTAAATAGTGTGGTTATAGTCACACTTTCAAGCCTCGGCAGGCAGGCGTACTCACTGGCTCACGCCGGTGGTTTATTCGGTTAATAAAAACACCCCGCCGAGGCGGGGTGTTTTTGCTGTAAATGCTTAGGCAAGTTTAACGTTGACTGCATTCATTCCTTTTGGGGAATTCTCAGTGTCAAAAGAGACGGCCTGACCTTCGCTGAGTTCGTCAAAACGAACATCAACCAAGGAATTGCTGTGGAAAAAGACATCTTTCTCCAAGCTATCAGAAGCGATAAAGCCGAAACCTTTGTCAGTGAGCTTTTTAATAACACCGTTCATTGGTTTGAAATTTTAATGAATAAACCACAAATATTAAGCGTGTTTTGGAAAATCGACTCTTTTTCAAACGAGGCTCTTATTTGTACCTTGATGATAGCATATAGTTTTTAATTTGTCAATGCTTTGTTATGGTGGCAAAAATAGAGCCTTGGTTTGAAGTATTTGGCGGGATTTGACCCTGTAATTTATCAGTTTAAAGTCTTAAAAAAATAATCTGATATTTTTTGTTTACGGCTAATTTAAAAAGTGCTATAATGTAAATAATTAAATAATTTAAATAAGCTTCATCAAATTTTTTGAAGAAGTTGTATAATTTTAAAATTATGTTTTCTAAAAAAGGAGGTAAAAAGACCATTGGCAGAATGCTTTTTAGCTTGCCGGTTCTTTTTATTTTTATTTTTATTGTCGGCTCTTTGGCTTGTTTATACGCCATAAGTGTTATGCCGGGCAGTGACGCTTTCATGTCTTTTAATCGTTCTAGAGTCATGATTGTCCAGGATCAGGTAATCAAGAACGAAGTTTATTCGGCTGTTAGTATGTTGGACGCCTTAAACAATAAAGTTAGCTCAGGCGAGTTGACTATGGCTAAGGCCAAAAAACTTGGTGCCGATTTGCTTCGTGATATGCGCTACGGCGTTGACGGTGAGGGCTACTTTTTTGCCGACACCACCGACGGTGTTAATGTGGTGCTTTATGGTGATAAGTCTGTTGAAGGTAAAAGTCGTCTCAACGATAATGTCAATGGTATTTTCTATGTCAAAAACTTAATTAAGGCCGGGCAAACAGCTAGCGGTGATTTTTCCAACTACTGGTATCCCAAGCAGGGCGGTAGTGTGGCTAAAGAAAAGCGAGCTTTTAGTTTAGAATATAAACCTTTTGGTTGGGTTGTGGGCACCGGTTATTATTTGGAAGATATAAAATAGTTCAAAAATAAAAAACCGCTCCAAGTTTGGGGCGGTTTTTGTTTAGACCATATTATAGCAACCCCCACAGCAACCTCTAGAGCAACCCCTAAAAATTTGTTATAATAAGGGCATGGACAAATATCTTATCAAACTCAACAAAACTTCGCGTTATAGCTATTCAATAACCATCCCTAAGGCAATTGTTGAAAAATACGCTTGGCAGTCAAGGCAGAAATTGACCATCAAAGACAAGGGTCGAGGACTCTTAGAGCTTCGTGATTGGAAAAGCAGATAATTGGCAATTAAAAATCGGACGGTTTTTTTGGTTTGTCTAAAAGACTCTTAAAATGTTATACTTAAGACAAGACAATTAAATGCCCTTGTTTGGGCTTAATTAAAATTATGAAAAAATTCTTAGAACACCAATTAATCAACCAAATAATATTGTTCCTTGGTTTTGTTTTGATTTTTCAAGTTATTCCTAATATTGTGTTTGCCGGCGGTTGCACAGAAACTGATAATGGGAAAGATAAATATGTTAAGGGTATATTGACAACTGGAATAAAAATACTTGAAGATCAATGTATGATTAGTCGTGAAGGCGTAAGGACTCCAGTATCATCATGCTTTTATGGTGGCGATGGACTATGTCTTATACAAGAGTACTCTTGTGTTGATCCTAACAATTCGGATGGTAGTTTTTATACGGAAGTTTTTGGTTGTTCTGGTGACTGCGTTGATGGAGCGTGTATAAACGACGGGTCTCGTTGTGGTAATCATTCGGTTGACTCAGGTGAAGTCTGTGACGGTACAAATTTAAACGGTAAAACTTGTGAGTCCAAGGGCTATAGTAGTGGTACGCTAAAATGTTCTGATAATTGTAAGAGTTTTAATATTGCTGATTGTGCCAACAGCTCTTCAATTAATAGTTGCACTGATTCTGATGGTAGTGATATTAAAACCAGCCCATATACTAAAGGTTATGTCACTGGCAAAAATGCTAATGGTGTTAGCTATAAATATTATGATGAATGTAGCGGTTCTGGTTTGCAAATTAATGAGATGTGGTGTTACGAATTTGGTGATGGCAAGGAGTTTGGTAAATTGGTTTATACCTGTCCCAATGGTTGTGTTGATGGCGCTTGCAAAAAAAGTGACAGTAGTCTATGCGGCAATGGCATCATTGACTCGGGTGAAGTCTGTGATGGTGAAAATCTTAACAGTAAAACATGCGCTAGTGCCAATGAAGGTGAAAACGGATTAAAATGTTCTAGTGATTGCCAATCATTTGATAAATCAAATTGTCTTAGCACTACCGAAAATACCAAGGCTAAGACAGTCAAGGATAGTAATGGTGACATTACTCTCAAGCTTTCTCGTCTAATTAGTGAATTAGAGAAAAAAGTAATTAATCTAGAAAGACAACTAACCAAAAAAATCAACCAGGCTTTGGCCAAGCGCCTCAGGGGTGTGATTCTCATTCAACCAGAATCCAAAGGTGAGGTTTGGTTCATCCATCCGGAAACCGGTGAACGTTTTTATATCAAAGACGGTCAAGCTGCCTACGAAATACTTTCCGGCATGGGCCAGGGTATTACTGCTATTGATTTGGAAAAAGTGCCCCTAGGCTATGATGAGCGGGTTAATCAAGGTCTAGTTGACACCGATGGCGACAAACTGCCCGATGTTTTGGAAGATGCCATTGGTTCGGACAAAACCAAGACTGATACTGATGGTGACGGCTTCAGTGATCTTAGCGAATATCAAGGAGGCTACAAACTAACCGGTGTTGGCCGTTATGCTTTAAACAACAGCTTCGCTGCCAAGCTAAGAGGTATTTACTTAGATGTTGATCATCGTGGTTCAGCTTGGTATATCAAAAACGGTTTGCGTTATTACATTAGCCCAGAGAACGGCTACAATGTTATGAGATTTTTAAGCTTAGGCGTCTCTAATAATGATATACGAGAATTATCGGTTGGTGAGGTGAGTGAGGATGACAGTGTCAGTCAAAGTGAAGATGACTCAAATCAAAACGAAGACTTGATTTAATAATACGATTTATTAAAAACAAAAATAGCTATTTAAATAGCTATTTTTGTTTTTAAATAGGTAAACCACAGTCCTGCCAGACCCTAGATTCCGGCTCGCGGGCCGGAATAACAGAAACATCCTGCTAAACTCTAGATTCCAAGTCGCGGGCCGGAATGACAAGCAATAGTTTATTTAATATTTTAACGATTTAAAATGAAAATGGTGTAATTTAAAATATAAGCAAAACTTAACCAGCAGAGATAGGGTATTAGTAAAAAAGCGGCTTGGCGATTAATTTTGGCAAAGATAGTGATATTAAAAAATACAGCCAGCCACAAAAGATTTATTTCAATAAAGGCTAAGGTCGGATTTTTTAAAGTAAAAAAGATAAACGACCAGCCGATATTTAAAATTAGTTGGACAGCGAAAATAGCAATAGCCGAGCCCATTCTTTTATCGGTTTCTTGGCTGATAATTAAATATAGAGAAATGCCCATCAGCAAAAAGATAATTATCCAAACCGGTGCAAATAGCCAATTGGGTGGAGTAAAATTTGGCTTGCTGATGGTGTTGTACCAAGTATCCACTCCATTTTTCGTAAAAAATGAACCTATGACGCCAACCAACTGACAGATAATGATGGCGCTGATTAATTTTGAAGTTTTTGAAGTCATAGCTTTTTAGATTTTAAGGCAATTTTTTAGAAGTTTTTATAATCATAGCATTTTTGCTTAAAAATTTAAAGATTTGTTTTAGTTGCTTCAATGTTATATAATTAATTTCGTTTTTAAAAATAATTATGAAAATAATCAAAGTTAGAGGGTTGATTAAAAAATTTAAAGATTTTAAAGCTGTTGATGATATTTCTTTTGAAGTTGAATCGGGTGAGATTTTTGCTTTTTTGGGTCCAAACGGAGCTGGCAAATCAACTACCATTAAAATTTTAACAACCCTATTAAAACCAACCGCCGGCGATATTGAATTAAACGGCTACAAGGTTGATAAAAATCCCGGTGATGTTCGGCGTTCTTTGGGTATCGTTTTTCAGGATCCCAGCTTAGATGATAAGCTAACGGCTTATGAAAATATGGAGTTTCATGGCGTGCTTTATGGTCTGGACAAAAAACTCAGGCAAGAGAAAATAGAGCAACTTTTAAAATTTGTTGAATTGTGGGAGCGCCAAGGGGATTTGGTTAACCAATTTTCTGGTGGCATGAAACGTCGCTTGGAAATTGCCAGAGGCCTTTTGCATCATCCTAAGATTTTATTTTTAGATGAACCAACTTTGGGCTTGGATCCACAGACCAGAAACCATATGTGGAGTTATTTAAAAAATTTGAATAAAACCGAAGGCGTGACGGTTTTTTTCACTACACATTATATGGAAGAGGCGGAACGAATTGCCGGACGGATAGCTATTGTTGATCGTGGTAAAATTGTGGCCTTGGGCACAGTTGAAGAATTAAAAAAACAAACTGAGACTAATAGTTTGGAGGAAGCTTATTTATCTTTGACAGGTAAAACCATCAGAGAAGACGAGTCTGGTGGCACGATTGATAAAATGAGGTTGCGTCATAAAATGTGGAGTAAACACTAACAATCTAAAATTATGAAAACTATTTATATTTTGTGGCTAAGGCAACTGAAAAGATATTCCAGATCAAAGCCAAGAATGATTGGTTCGCTGGCGCAACCCTTGTTGTTTTTACTGTCTTTCTCTTATGGCTTTGGACCAATTTTTCAAAAAGCCGGTCAGGGTAGCTATTTAGAATTTTTAGCGCCTGGCATTATTGGTATGAGTATTATTTTTACTTCAATTTTTTCTGGCATGGAAATTATTTGGGATAGACAGTTTGGTTTTTTGAAAGAAACTTTGGCAGCACCGGTTTCCAGATTTAATATTATGATCGGCCAAACTTTAGGTGGAGCCACTGTGGCCACTATGCAGGGGATTATTGTTTTTTTGATTTCTATGGTAGCTGGTTTTCGCCCTACAAATTTTATGCTTATTCCCGGGGCGATTTTGGTTATGATGTTGATGGCTTTATTGTTTACGGCTTTGGGCACGGCCATTGCTTCACTCTTGGATGATATGCAGGCCTTCCAGTTGATTATTAATTTTTTGGTTATGCCTTTGTTTTTTCTGTCTGGCGCTTTGTTTCCCTTGCAAGATTTACCTAAAGCCATGGTGTTTATAGCCAGGCTTGATCCGTTGTCTTATGGTATTGATGCTTTGCGTATTTTGTTGGTTAATCTGGGGCATTTTGGTCTGCTGGCTGATTTGTTGGTACTGTTTGGTGTGACTGGTTTATTTTTGGCGGTTGGCAGTTATTTTTTTTCCAAAATTCAAGTCTAGTCTTTACATAAGCAAGCCAATGTTTTATACTTAGCAAACATGAATAAAGCTAAACAAAAAATAAATAGATTAATATCTCTATATAGTTTGATTTTAATAATCAACGGCATGTTTTGCGTTGGTATGTTTATCCAGCCGGTTAGGGCCGAATCGAATGAAATTTTACCCAATCAACCTGGCTGTCACGGGCAACATCGCTTTAGTGGCAAGAAAAGCTATCTTAGCGCCAGTGAGGCCAGCTGTTGTTATAACAGGCCATATAATAGTCAGGCGATTATTGACGGTGGTAATTTTAACAGACATCCTTTCTGCTTAAATTGGGCGACTAATAGTGAGCCCGGCTTTTATTTGAATAATTTTTGTTATCATAACAAATCTCAAGTTAATATTTTCTCGCCACCGGAGGGCGAGGCACTTAGCTCTATTTTTAAAAAAGAGTGAATTTAGCTTTTTAAGTAGCCGGTGTTTTTAATACCTGCTAATTTTTATTATTAAGCTAAATTACTCTAATATGTCTAATCAAAAAATGATTGTGCCGATTAAGGGCATGCACTGCAAGTCATGCGAGCTTTTAATTGAAGAAAATATCGGTCAAATTAAGGGCGTTGATAAGGCCGAGCTGGATTATCACACCGGTGAGGCTAAAATTTATTATCAAGGTGAAGAGCCTTCTTTAGAGAGGATTACTGAAGCCGTGGCGCAAGCTGGCTATAGTCTTGGTAAAGATGAAGATCAACACAAATTTTTCAGTCGGGATAAAAATAATTATAAAGATTTAGGGATAGCCGTTATTGGTTTATTGGGTCTTTATTTTTTACTTAAAGGTTTGGGTCTTGGCAGTCTAAGTGTTGGTGCCACCACCGACAATTTAACCGCCTCAGTGGTCTTGTTAGTCGGTCTCACTGCCGGTTTTTCAACTTGTATGGCCTTGGTGGGTGGTTTAATTTTGGGTGTGGCCTCTGGTTATGCCAAAAAACACCCAGAAGCGACGACTAGCCAAAAAATTCGTCCCCAACTTTTTTTCAACTTGGGTAGAATATTGTCATACGCTCTTTTGGGTGGTTTATTGGGATTGTTGGGTTCGGTTTTTAAATTGTCCAGCTTTACTCTTGGTTCCATAACTATAATCGTCGGCATGATTATGCTGGCTATGGGTTTACAATTGATTGGTATTTTCCCCTGGGCTGATAATTTTAAACTGGCTTTGCCAAAAAAGTTAAGCAAGCTTTTGGGTTTAAATAAGCACGAAGAATATAGTCACACCAATTCTATGGTTTTGGGCGCTTTGACTTTTTTCGTGCCTTGCGGTTTTACTCAAGCAATGCAGGTTTATGCGGTGGCTACTGGTAGTTTTGTGGGTGGAGCCTTGGTTATGGGTTTGTTTGCCATTGGCACCTTGCCGGGACTTTTGGGTGTGGGTGGTTTAACCGCTGTGGTTAAAGGAGTTATGGCCAGAAGATTTTTTAAGTTGGCTGGTTTGGCGGTTATAGTCTTTGCAGTTTTTAATATTAATAACGGTCTCAATCTGGTTGGCTGGGGACATTCGGTTTATGGTAAAATTAATAAAGAAGCCTT
>Ga0210057_1000202_pt1 | contig 104263 bp, 118 predicted proteins | sample CryGeyCG2114_010_2_FD_183968 | JGI IMG/M metagenome (GOLD analysis project Ga0210057, IMG submission 183968) | Groundwater microbial communities from aquifer - Crystal Geyser CG10_big_fil_rev_8/21/14_0.10 (SPAdes) (version 2) | ecosystem: Environmental > Aquatic > Deep subsurface > Groundwater...
TTCTACCGCCTCACGAGCACGATCAATCACCGTTCGATACAGACTATTTTGTAGGACCTCATGTGTAATATGGAGTGCCTCAAGCATTGGCACACCAGAAGAAATAAGGGACGCAAGTGTACGCATAGTACTCGCCGAATTTACTTTACGGACAATGGGCCCTATAAGCGGGAGGCGTACCGAAAATCGATCTACAAATAGTTTCCCTACCTTAGTACGAACAAGGCGGTACAAGGCAAAAAGAAGAGTAGGAAACCCAGCAAGAACAATGAAGGGGTATCCGCTCGCAAAATCGCTGACACCAATAACAAAACGAGTAGAAAGAGGTAGTTCAACACCAATATCTTTAAACGTTGCGGTGAGTGTTGGCACAACAAAAATCATCATTAGGATAGCAATAAGAATGATGACACATATGATAACGGTAGGATAAATCATGGCACCACGCACCTTCCGTCGAAGCTCGTAACTCTTACCCATTTGCTCCGCAATAATACCGAGAGACTCAGGGAGTTTACCCGACTCCTCTCCTGCTCCCACCATCGCAACAAATAGTGGTGGGAAAATGCTCGGGTGTGCAGCCAGTGCATCACGCAAACTAGACCCAGCTCGCACAGCATCAGCAATACCTCGCACTAAGGAACGGAAGCTCTCAGACGACGACTGACGCTCAATAACCTCAAGCGCACGAGAGAGTGAGAGCCCCGCAGTAATCATTGAGCCTAAGTTATCAGCAAAGAGAATTTTGTCATGAAATTTAACTCGACTAACAATCGCATTTAAACTTGCCATACGCTTAGCACCAGCAGTAATCGGCGTCGCCAGTACCAAGGTAAGCCCCTCTCGACGTAGTGCGCGAGAGAGTGTTAATGAGTCAGGAGCATCGCGCTCTCCGCGTGTTTCCTCACCCTTCTCATTTGTTGCTCTGATGGTGTAGCGTGGCATATTTACCCCGTTAGAGTTAGGAAGCGCTTTATCCTATTTCTGAGAAATCGTTTACCCATTCCCGATTTTAGATATTTTTCTCTTGCTAGTGCATCACCTTGCACTACACACGCCTCGTAATAGATAAGTGAAAATGGTCCTCGACCTTTTGTAGATTGTGAGAGACCAGTGTTATGTTCTTTAAAGCGCTTCCGTAAATCACCTGTTACGCCAGTGTACCATTTTTTATCTTTTTCACTTTTTAGAATATAAGTGTAAAACATACATTGCTTAACTCTAACGGGGCTTATTCCGCAGCAATACGGAGCACCTCCTCTATAGTAGTAATCCCCTGTACTGCCTTGTAGATACCGTCCTCCAACATAGAGAGCATCCCCTCACTGCGCGCCTGCTTTTCAATCTCACCAGCGGTGGCCCCCTTCATTACTAACTCTTTAATAGAAGGAGTAATTTGCATAATCTCATGGATACCAATACGCCCAGAGAATCCGTCAGGATGCTCCGTCGTTTGTTTGGGACGATAAAATGGCACACTGGTCATGTTTGCATCCGCAGCTACCACCTTCTCTGCTTTAAGCACCTCAAGCACATGTTCAAGATTGACCGATGCACTTAATGTTTTTACTTCAGCATCGGTAAGATGATATTCCTCACGGTCCTTAAGTCGTCGAACGAGTCGCTGTGCAATAATCACGTTAATGGTAGAAACGAGGAGGAACGGCTCCACCCCCATGTCTAACATACGAGGAACTGTTGCCGCAGCAGAATTAGTATGGAGAGTAGAGAGCACTAAGTGCCCAGTGAGCGCCGCATTGATAGCAAGGTTAGCCGTCTCCTTGTCGCGAATCTCCCCTACCATAATAATGTCGGGGTCTTGACGCATCAGCGCGCGGAGTCCTGCTGCAAAGGTCATGCCAATATCTGGTTTAACCTGCGTTTGATTAATGCGTTGCATTTGGTACTCCACAGGATCCTCAATAGTGGAAATATTAACGTCAGGTGTATTTACAATATCTAAAATGGTATACAAGGTTGTTGACTTACCCGAGCCGGTAGGACCCGTAACCAAAATCATCCCTGTTGTTTTGCGTGTTGCGTCATGGATATGCTCTAAGCCTCCACCGTGGAATCCAAGCCCCTCTAAGGTGTATCCCTTAACTGCGTCAGGTAACAAACGCATCACAATCTTCTCTCCAAAGGTTGTTGGTAAAATAGATACACGGAAGGAAACGTTTTGTCCCGCCGTATCAATTTTAAATCGGCCATCTTGAGGAAGCCGTTTTTCATCTAAGCGTAAATTAGCGAGCACCTTTACTCGAGCGGTAATACCAGAACCGGCCGCCTTAGGGAGCACCATAGCATCATGCAAAATACCATCAATGCGATATCGAATGACCACCTCCTTCTCATAGGGCTCAATGTGGATATCAGATGCTTTTTGCACAATCGCATGGGACAGGAGCGTCTCCACAATACGAATGACGGGCAAATCCTCAGCTAATTTTTTGAGGTCCTCCTCACTCGCCTCAGAGCCAGCCACACCACTCGCTGAGAGTGTTTTGGCGTCTGCATGGATGATGTCACCAAACTCTGCCTTAAGACTTTTTTGGTACTGAACTAAAACCTGCTTAATGCTCTCGGTATCAGTAAGTCGAGGGAGTAATTTTAAATCTACACTCTTTTTAATAAAATCAATTGCCTCCAAGTCTTGAGGGTCAAGCATTGCAACCTCTAAGGTATCCGCTGTCTTTTTATACGCAACGATGTTGTACTTACGCGCAATAGGCTCAGGGATAGTAGCCAAAACCGAACGGTCAACTTTAAATCCTTGGAGAGAGACAAAGGGGATACCAAGCACATAGGCCTGCGCCTTACGATACTCATCCTCAGAAATTTTACTCGAAGAAATTAATATGTCGGAGAGTGGACGATTGCGATTTTGCGCCTCTGCGTGTGCAACAAGAATATCTGACTTAGAAATAAGTCCAGAGTCTACAAGAAATGTTTCTAACTTCGCAAGGTCCGTTTGCATTACTCATTAGTATAGCAAGCGGAATACAAAAATACTGAGAAAAATGGGTTGATAAGTAATTGTCCACTTGATTGAAGTCCCACTTCAATCATAATGAAAATATGACTGATACTATTTTTCACATCTATAATCGTGGGGTAGAAAAAAGGAAAGTTTATATGGATGATAACGACTATCAGCGTTTTATTTTTTCCTTAGGCTTGTTTAATTCTCAAAACCCAACGAATCCAAATATTCATCGAGATTCTAGCGTGATGGAAGTGGGACTTCCATCACGCACAGAGGATCAGGTTGTAGAAATTATGGCGTTTTGTCTTATGTCGAATCATTATCATCTAATGATTCGACCAAGAATAGAGAGTGGCCTCACAGTATTTATGCGCAAATTAGGCACCGGTTATACAAACTATTTCAATTTACGCTACAAACGTGTAGGTTCTCTATTTCAAGGAATATACAAACAAAGACCTATTACTACCGATGAGCATTTCAACTGGTTACCTCACTATATACATAGTAACCCTTTTGATGGAAGTCCCACTTCAATTACGGAATATCCATGGTCAAGCTATGGAGAATATGCGGGGATGAGTAAATATCCGGATATAGTTGACACCTCATTCCTCTCCTCGTGGTTTGAATCAAGCGAGAACTTCAAAAAAGAAACTGCCCAATGGCTCGCTTCAGAAAAACAGGGTATTAATGTCAATGATTTAGCGCTAGGCGATTGATGGAAGTCCCACTTCAATCAGACACTGCAAAGTGTGTGCAAAAATTGTTTAAAAAAATTAGTAGCTAATGTCGGGTCGTGTTGAGGCATCCCAACAGCGAACTACAACATAATCTACTGGACAATCCCATTTTCTACGTTTTGGATCAGTATTATTTAGACAACTCTTACGATTGTTAATCACCGCCCCTGTCTCAGTGTTGTAAGTTGAACCGGTTGTCGCATCATTATCCCAGTCAGTAGAGTCTATAAAGCGGTCTTCCATATAAGCAGACTTTGGGTCGCTTGAAACCTGCGTAGGGAAGGAAGGATTTTGGATAAACTCGCAATGCTCCCTCCCGGCAACTAACTGTATCCACGGCAAGAAAGCTATTGGCTCGCTAATATGAGTAGTTCCATTCCGACCAGGTTGGACACCATCGCCAAAGGAGGCTATCGCAGGATCATCAACGCCAGTAAGTATCTCGTTTATAGCACGTCTACGTAAATTTTCTTCTGGTAAATCACCAGAATTACCACCACGAGTATATGTAGCACCCACTAAGGTTGGATTTTCTCCCAAGAAAACAGGTTTAGCATCTATAGGGATGTTCGTGGTAAACTTGCCATGATACGCAGCAAAAAAGCCTATTCCTTTGTCACTTCCTACTGTATTTTCTGACGCATAAAATGTGTAATAAAAATAGTAAGGACGGCAAACAGGACCGTTTGTATCAAAACCTGCGAGTAAATATCCCTTACCATAGAGTGTTGCACAGTCTTGATAGAGCTTAGAGAGTCGTGCTTGTCCATTTGCTGGAGTTGCAGCTTGAGCAATTGCTGCTTGTTGCGCCTCTTGAGTGCGCGCCCGCTGATCCATAACTGTCTTACCGGCAACAAAGGAGCCTGTGAGTACAAGCGCGAGGAGACCACCTGTTGCTAGTTTAGTAAACGGAATCATAGATTATCAAACGCACAATTATTGGAGCTTGGTACAAATTGGTTGTCCAATAGTAGAGCCAGAAGTTGAGATACCTGTAACAAACGAACCTGAATCACAGACCTTATACAGAGAGCTCACTAAAGCAGACTGCAACCCTGCCGTAGAAGGATTAACATCACGCAACTGAATTTCATCAATAGTCATTGTCCCACGGACATCAACACTTGGTGTCGCAGCGGGAGTTGAAGTAAAACCAACGTTTAAAGTACCTGTTTGAGTATTACCAATTGTGACAGTTTTATCAGACAATATTGAATGAGCCCCAGCATCATACCCTCCAGGGGTAACTATGCCTGAAGTAAATATCGAGCCTTGCACTATCACTTTCCCCGAACTTACCGTCACCTGCTCAACATCTCCAAGCTTTAAATGTAAATTCTGCCCTGCTGAAGAATTTAGAGAAGTTTCCCCTGCATTACTCTGTAATAGAGCGTAATTCTTATCGGTATCAGATGATAAAGCTTTATTTTGGAAACGAGCTCCTGTAGCATCGGTATACCCAAGAAGGGGACTGTATTGTTGTCCAACTCGAGCTGACCCAGCAACTATGTCTCTTTGTGTAAAAATACGTGCCGCTCCAGCTAATACAAGATCTCCCGTTAACACAACACGTTGATCGGAATACGCTTCACCGTTACTATCTGGGGTGTTTCTTACTTGTATAAGAGGAGTGCTTGAGAGCGTTTTACTCTCAACACCCGGAGACAGAGCACCGTTATTATCATCCCAAAAAGCAAAATGAGTGGCTGCACCCGTTCCTTGCGAGGCAGCAATTGTTACATCACCCGCACCAATCAATCTATTTGCGAGTGAGCCAGTAAGAGTGACCCCTGTGCCTTGAACTAGACTACCCTTTTCAGTAGTAGGGATATCATTAGCAGTTAGAGTGCGAAAGCTTGGCTGACCAGAAGAACCAGACGGCGCAGCAAGCACGGTGTTTGCATTTTGATCTCTAAACGCACCAGTTAGCGTTCCTGATGTGGTAACCGGAGAATTAGAGACAGTGAAGACCGATGACGGCAACGCGAGACCAACGTTTGATACGGTTCCTGTTGTAGGTAATGTATATGCCTTCCATTGAGAACCTGCGGCATCCCACCCCATATAGGCAGAACCGCTAGTACCAATTGGTGTTGATGCAGTTGGTTTACTAGGAGGATTAATAGCAACAGTAACATCATTCACAAACGCGAGGCCGGGTCCTGGGTATGTTTGTCCGGAAGTCCCCTTAATGGTAACACCGAATCCATTTCCCCCAGTGGTATCTGCTCTAAGTGTGCTTACAACACTTCCCGGCCCCCACTCTCCAGTAACACCACTATCAGGGAACCATCGAAGTATTTGATGGCCACTACTGGGTTTGTCAGTTTTTAAGGGAGCACCTTGCAAACGGTTTGCATCCCAAAGCGAAACGGTATTTTTTACCATTAGAGGTTTTCCACCAGTTCCATCACCAATAACGGGGTTAAAGGCGGTATCTACAGTATCAACATCAGGATCATAAGGAGCTGTTACCACCGACTGTGTTCCCCAGTTATCTGCACCAGAGCCAGGATTCTTAGCGGTCCAATTAGTACCATCAAAAGTCAGTACTTTACCATTATCAGTTGGGACAAGGTTAACTAAGGTTGCGTCAATTGTTTTCCCTCGGATTCTGTTTGCATTCCATAAGGCGCTATCCGTAAGTGCACTAAACTTGTTCGCACTGTTAAGAATGAGTCCGGTGCCAGCTGTGTAGGTATTACCAGTGTTATTATCACTGGCGCAGAACCAGCCAGCAGGAGTAGGACTTGTACGATATTTTAACACTTCCCCCACACCACAGCTTTTTAAACCAAATTGGCTCCCATTTGTTAGCACTAAACCTTGGTTAGGTGTCGCCACATAATTTGTCACACTCTTGCACACCCATTGGCTCCCTGACCAATAGAGATAGCCAGTACCAGCGGCACAAGTCACTTGCGCAAGTGAATCTTTATCATCCGCTACAGTCCAAAAACTACCTGAGTTATCTAACTTCATTACTTGTCCTGCTGTCCCATAAGTAGAGGCTTCAGCAGGAGTATTTCGAGGTCCATTTAATTTTAGCTGCGCAGTTTTACCGTCAGTTGAAAGACTTGTGGTAAGATTAAACCCTCCTAATCCACCACCGTAAGTAATAGAGGTTATACCACCATCCCCAACGGCACTTGTCGTATCCTTATCTGTAGCGCATTCCCAAGCACCGTCATTCCCCGCACTCCTATCCCATTTAAGAATCTCATTATTTTTACACTCTGCACTTGGTGCAAGTACCCATGCGTTAGTACTTGTATCCCACATTAAAATTTGTCCAATTTTAGTTCCGTTTGGCAAAGATGAGCCACCACCTGAGGGGATAGCTTGCGCAGAGAGTGTGCCAGACGGATTTGCAACAACCATGCGGTTTCCTGATCCAGCTAATTGACTGAGAGTAAGTGAGTCGTAAATAGTGAGGGAACGATTGTTATCAAAAGAAAGTCTTGTTGGAGCACCAGTACCTAATTGACTAACACCAAAGCGCCCAACATTATCCGCAAAAATAGCATAAGGAGCAACGCCAGTAGCGTTTAGGTTTTGAACCATTATATAAATCCTATTATTCCTTCGTGCTTGTACAGTGAGCGGAGTAAATCCTTGGTTAGGATCAGCGTTTGGGCGAATGATTATTGGTGCTGTTGCATCAATACTATACTTTGCACCATCTCCTGTTAAGGTCAGTGTTTTACCAAAAATAGTGAGGAATTTGGAAATGGGAGCAAAAAGACTAATGGTTGAGGTTAAGTTACTTGTATCGGTTGAGCCGAGCGAAAGCCCTCCTTCTTTATACTGCGGCACTTCAGATACGTTGATAGGAGGGAAAGCATTCCCACCAGGAGGAGCATCAGATGGCCCTTGCCATGTTGGTGCTAACGTTGCAGCAGAGGCGGCTGAAGGAAGGACGAGACAGAGGAGCGCGAGTGAGGAGAGTGAGAAAAAATGTTTATTCATAAAAATAATTTATTGAGTATTTCTTAATGATTCTAAAATGCGCGCCTTCTCTGCATCGCTCAGTTCTGGCGCTTTGGTGTTACGTAGGTTTTCTAAAATAGTTGCCTTCTCCTTCTCACTCAGTTCTGGAGCTTTAGTGTTACGTAGGTTTTCTAAAATAACGGCTTTTTCTGCATCAGTGAGCTGTGGGACACCGTTTGTTCGCTGTGCTTGTTGTTTAGATACAGATCCCAACCACACCAATCCCCCTAAAATAAGGATGAGGATTACCCCCACCGTAATTTTGAGGACGACCGATGACTCTTCTGCTGGAGTGGTAGTTGGTTTAGTAGTATTCATAGTATTAAAAACAACAACTTATAATATCGCACAGCGATTAAACAAATTATACAACAAGTACGCCATTTTTTATGCCTACCCCACTACTAAAACTGTGTATAAGTTGACAATATAGATTTTTTATCTATACTTACGTCATTATAACTTGATAGTAGCGTCCGCTTTTGATAGAGGCGGATTTTTTATTTTATAAGTAATAACTATTAAACGTATGTTAGACCTCAAAGCACTCAACGCAGCACTTATGGAGTTGGAGGAGGAGCGTGGTATCCCCCGAGAGGAGGTACTCCACGCTATTGAAGATGCTCTTGCCGCCGCTTATAAGAAGGACTACGGCAAAAAAGGTCAGATTGTTCGCGCAACATTTAATCCCAAAACTGGCGATGCTGAGTTTTATCAAGTTAAAATTGCTGTGGATGACACCATGCTCCGCACCCCTGAGGATGGCGAGCCTGAGGAAGCGCTCCCCACAGAGGGAGGTGATCTCCCTGCACCTGAGCATAAGGTAGTGTTCAACGAGGAACACCACATTATGATTGATGATGCACGCAAAATTCGCAAAGACATTGCCCCCGGAGAGGAACTCACCTTCCCCTTGGAAGAGAAGGGTGACTACGGTCGCATTGCCGCACAAACCGCTAAACAAGTTATCATCCAACGCATCCGCCATGCCGAAAAAACCTCTATTCTTGGCCAATATGAGGTGCGTGCCGGTGAGATAGTGAGTGGTAAGGTCCAACGATTAGAGCGCGGGAACGTGTTTGTTGACCTCGGCCGCACCATTGCCATCCTCCCCCGTGAGGAGCAAATTCCCGGTGAGTACTACCGCCAAGGTGAGCACATTAAGGCACTCCTTACCGCAGTGGAGGACACTCCTCGCGGCATTAACCTACGACTCTCACGTGCACAAGCCCAATTTGTCGTTAAACTCTTTGAGGTTGAGGCTGGTGAGATTGCCTCTAAAACAGTTGAGGTCAAGGCAATTGCACGAGAGGCAGGCTCCCGCACTAAGATGTCTGTCATTTCAAACGATCCTAATATCGACGCTGTTGGCTCCTGTGTAGGACAGCGCGGTGCGCGCGTCTCTGCGGTTATCTCAGAGCTCGGTGGGGAAAAAATAGATATTATTTCATGGTCAGACGACCCTGCAACCTTTATCAGTAATGCCCTCTCCCCCGCTAAGGTAGAGAATATTGACCTCTCCCCAGAGGAGAAGATTGCTCGAGTAAGTGTCCCCGACGATCAATTCTCCCTTGCTGTTGGTAAGGGCGGCCAAAATGTCCGTCTCGCGGTTAAATTAACCGGTTGGAAGATTGACATCAAGGCACCAGAAGGGGTAAAAGAGGAAGATATTATTAACCAAGAAGCTGGAGAAACAGAATAACTATGAGTACTTACCTCCTTTTCGCGCTTGGTAGCAGTGTTGTTGCTATTGTGTACGGCCTTGCGCTTGCACGCGCCATTATTAAAAAGCCCGCTGGATCAGACCGTATGCAAGAGATTGCAAAAGCTATCCAAGAGGGCGCAACGGCCTATTTAAACCGCCAATACAGAGTTATTGCGCCAATTGCCATCATCCTTGCAGCCTTCCTATGGTTTGCTATGAGTGGTGTGGCGGCCATCGGTTTCCTCATTGGTGCGTTTGCATCGGGATTAGCAGGGTATATCGGGATGAACGTGTCTGTCCGCGCCAATGTCCGCACTGCCGAGGCAGCAAAAGGTGGTCTCGCACCAGCGCTGTCACTCGCCTTCCGTGGAGGCTCAGTAACCGGATTAATGGTAGTAGGACTCGCACTCCTCTCAGTTTCTGGATTTTACGCACTCACTTCTGATGTTACCTCGCTTATTGCCCTCGGCTTTGGAGCAAGTCTTATATCAGTATTTGCCCGTTTAGGTGGTGGAATTTTTACCAAAGCAGCTGATGTTGGCGCCGACCTTGTTGGTAAAGTAGAGGCAGGTATCCCTGAGGACGATCCTCGCAACCCCGCAGTTATTGCCGACAACGTTGGTGACAATGTGGGTGATTGTGCTGGTATGGCAGCGGATCTCTTTGAGACATACGCGGTTACCTCTATTGCAGCTATACTTTTGGGTTCACTCCTCTTCCCCACCTTCCACAATGCAATTTTATACCCTCTCGTTTTAGGAGGTATTGCTATTATTGCATCTATTGTTGGTACGTGGTTTGCCCGCCTAGACAGCTCCCAGAATATTATGTGGGCACTCTACAAGGCGCTCATCGCGGCTGGAGTACTAGCAGCAGCTCTTTTTTATCCCGCTACCACTCGCCTCATGACAGGCAACGGTAGTGTTGATGTGCTCTCACTCTACGGAACTGCGCTCGTAGGACTTATTGTTACAGCACTCCTTGTTGTTATTACTGAGTACTACACCAGTACCAAGTACGCACCTGTACAATCTATTGCTAAAGCGAGTCTCTCTGGTCACGGCACCAACATCATCCAAGGACTCGCTGTGTCTATGAAGGCAACAGCACTCCCACTCCTTACTATTGTTGGAGGCATCCTTGCTGCATACCACCTCGCAGGACTCTACGGTATCGCCATTGCAGCAATGAGCATGCTCTCACTCGCAGGCGTTATTATTGCCATTGATGCCTACGGCCCTATCACCGATAACGCTGGAGGTATTGCGGAGATGGCAGAGCTCCCTGAGGGTGTCCGCTCCGTTACCGATCCCTTGGACGCCGTTGGCAACACCACTAAAGCAGTGACTAAAGGCTACGCGATTGGTTCTGCAGGGCTTGCAGCGCTCGTACTCTTTGCCTCATATACTGAAGAGTTTGCCGCACACGGAGTTACTCTCAACTTCTCGCTTGGTGATCCTAAGGTGATTGTTGGTCTCTTTATTGGAGGACTGCTCCCTTACTACTTTGCCGCACTCTCAATGGAAGCAGTTGGTAAAACTGCAGGTAAGGTTGTTGATGAGGTGCGCCGCCAGTTCCGCGAAATCCCAGGAATCATGGAGGGTACCGCTAAGCCTGACTACGGTAAGAGTGTAGACATTGTCACCAGCGCAGCAATTAAAGAGATGGTGCTCCCCGCACTCATCCCTGTCCTTACCCCCATCCTTGTTGGATTCATTTTAGGACCACTCGCATTAGGAGGTCTGCTTGTAGGAAGCATTATTACCGGACTATTTGTTGCTATCTCCATGACCTCAGGTGGAGGTGCATGGGATAATGCAAAAAAGTATATTGAGGAGGGTAACTTAGGAGGTAAAGGTTCTGACGCACACAAGGCTGCAGTAACAGGAGACACAGTTGGTGACCCCTACAAAGATACTGCGGGCCCAGCCATTAACCCTATGATTAAAATCCTTAATATCATTGCCCTCCTTATTGTAGGGCTCCTCGTTTAAGACCTCTAAAATTGTTATACTGCGTATTATTCGATATACAACACTATGAAAAAAATCATCATTCTCAGCTTACTCACCATTATCATTAACCCTATTATTACGCACGCAGAAGCAACCAGCAGTATGCGAGACAACGTACTCAACCGTGTTCGCGCCCTTAAACCTGAAGCACGAGAGGGTATTAAGGAAGATCAGGAGGAAAATCGAACTCGCATTGAAGACCGCAAGCAACTCCGCACCGATATAAAAAAGAAACTGTGGAGTGAGCGCATTGGCATTGCCCGTGCACGCATTGGGACTATCCGTGGACACATTACTCGCCTTGAGAACGTTGCTAACCGCATCTTACAAGTAGTGGCAATACGGGAGAATCAAGGAATGGATGTGAGTGAAGCGCGTACATATATAACTCAAGCAACAACCAGTTTAGCTGAAGCAAAAAAACAGTTAGAGAACATTATTGCCCAATTCCCTACTGAAAAAACAGCGTCAACAACCCCAGGAACAATACTCTCTACTATTGCTCACTCTCTCACTAGTGTAGTAACACTTGTTAAGAGCGCTCATGAGGACTTACGGAGTGCTTGGGAGCTACTGAAGGAGGCACCAGTAAGTACAGCCAGCACCACAACGTCATCACTTTAGATTATATAGTTAAGCATTAAACACATATCACTATGGACAACACCACAGAAGGAAACGGGAAAGGAGCACTCTTCGGAGTCATTGTGATTATCATCCTATTAGTAGCAGGAGGACTCTACTTAGGATTTAAAAATACTGCTCAACAGCAAGTACCTGCAGCAGAAGACACAGCAAGCACCACAACACTAACAGAAAGTGCAGCATTTGATGCAACAAGTGCTGCTATTGAGGCAGATTTAAACAACCCAGAGCTCCAAACACTGGATGAGGATGCTGCAGATGTAAATGCTGCCATCGCACTCTAACAAACTTGGGTACGACAGTTAAAAAAGTAGATGCATCACGCGCTGAAATAAGTGGAGAAATCTCTACGGAAGATTTTATGAAGCACTGGAAAAGAGTGCTTACTGACTTCGGTAAAGAAATTACGCTCGAAGGATTCCGCAAAGGACATGCTCCTGAAGAGTTAGTGCTTGCGCACGTAGGAGAGGAGGCCATTTTACGCGAAATGGCAGAACGAGCACTCGCACACGCCTACCCAACAATCCTTAGCGAACATAAACTTGATGCCATCGGACGACCAAGTGTCTCACTCACTAAGCTTGCAAAAGATAATCCACTCGGTTTTACAATTTACACAGACCTCGCACCAACACTCACACTCCCCGACTACCGCACACTCGCAAAGGAAACTCTTGAAGCAGATACCCCGGATGTGACAGTAAGCGATGCTGAAATAGATGAGGTGCTGAAGGAGTTGCGCCACGCTCGAGCAACAGACGGAGTGGAGCCAGAGCTCGATGATACCTTTGCTGCTAGTGTTGGGCCATTTAAAACGGTAGACGAGCTCCGTGTAAAAGTGAGCGAGAATCTAACACTAGAGAAGGAGTCTCGCGCTCGAGATAAATCTCGTGTTGCCGTAATTGAAGCAATTAGAGAGAAGGCGGATGTAAGTATCCCTACCATTCTTATCGAGTATGAGGTTGAAAAAATGTTTGCAGAAATGAAGGCAAGCGCAGCCCAAATGAAAATCCCCTTTGACCACTACCTTAGTCACCTTAAAAAAACAGAGGAGGAACTGAAGGAGTCATGGCACGACGATGCAAAAAATCGCGTGGCAGCATCACTCATATTAGATGCGATAGCAAAAAAAGAGGGGCTCACTGCTGACCCTGAGAAGCTTGAGCATGAGGTCTCGCACATGAAAGAGCACTACCCAGATGCAGACCCCGAACGCCTTAAAACCTATGTAGAGAGCCAATTAGTACACGAGGCGGTCTTTGCTCTCTTGGAAAAATAATTTATATACGCTATACTAAATAACATATGTCAATACTTATCCCAACCGTTATAGAGAAAACAACGTATGGCGAGCGTGCCTACGATATTTACTCACGCCTGTTAAAAGATCGTATCATCTTCCTCGGTGGTCCTATTGATGACCACGTGGCAAACATTGTTATTGCGCAAATGCTCTTCCTTGAGGCAGAGAATCCTCAAAAAGATATTGTGCTCTACATTAACTCCCCTGGAGGCTCAGTAACTGCTGGACTTGCTATCTACGACACCATGCAATACGTCAAACCAGATGTCTCTACCATTTGTGTTGGAGTTGCCGCCTCAATGGGCGCCTTCCTCCTTGCCGCTGGTGCCGACGGGAAACGCATGGCCCTCCCTAACTCAGACATTATGATTCACCAAATCTCCTCTGGCTTCCAAGGGCAGGCAACTGATATTGAGATTAATGCACGCTACATCCTTAAGTTGAAACAGCGCTTAAACACACTCTTAAGTAAGCACACCAAGCACGCAGCTGACCAAGTGGAGAAAGACTCTGAGCGTGATAACTGGATGAGTGCCGATGAAGCAAAAAAATACGGCCTCATTGATAAAATCCTCAAGACAAAATAGTCTCCAAAATAGCTAATCTTTACAGAATCGCACCAGTCTGGTACGATATGTATTATTACATTTTATTTTTTCTGTCCCGTGTGGAACCCAACGACCGCTATGCATACCCCTAGAATATCTACGAGCAACTTCACAAAATCCATTTGTTTTTGTCCTGAGGCTATACCACTCTTCTAGTCGTGGCACTTTTCGTTTGATTTCACAACGGTACACACCGTTGTATGAGCTTTACTAAATTAATACTTGCGCTTGCCGCAACTGGTCTCTCGGGAGTCGTCCTTGGATACATCCTCCGCTGGCTAGTAACCTTAAGTCAAAAGGGCTCTATTGAGCTCACCATTAAACAAACCTTACTCGAAGCAAAAACTGAAGCGAGTAAGCGTATTGACGATGCGGAAAAGGAGGCAGAGCGTATAACTAAAGAAGCAAAAGAGAAAGAGAAGGAAACACGGGCCGAACTAAAAAAGAAAGAGGACCATTTAATCAAAAAAGACGAGACGCTTGATAAACGCCAACAAGATATAGAGCGTGAGGTAGAAGGTATTAAACAAAAAATTGAGGAGGTTAAGAGCATCCGCGAGCGAGTGGACGCTCTTGCTCGTGAACGAGAGGAGAAGTTGGCACAGACTGCTGGTATCTCACGTGAAGAGGCCCGAAATGAACTGATGACCGCAGTAGAGCACGAGGCCGAGGAGGACCTTTCTGTGCGTGTGCACAAACTTGAGCAACAAGCACAAGACACACTCGAGCGCCGCGCAAAAGACATTTTGGCTACCATCATTCAGCGTTTAGCCTCTGCCTCTACCCCAGAGATTATGTCTACCAACGTCTCTATCCCCTCCGATGATGTAAAAGGGAAAATTATTGGTAAAGAGGGGCGCAACATTCGCACCTTTGAGCGCTCAGCGGGAGTTGAGCTGGTGGTAGATGATACACCAGGAGCTATTACCATTTCTTCATTTGACCCAGTACGTAGACACATCGCTAAAGTTGCTTTGGAGAACTTAATTGCCGATGGCCGCATCCAACCAGCAAAGATTGAAGAGACCGTAGAAAAGGCTCGTGGCACTATCAATAAAATTATTAAAGAGCGTGGGGAAGCTGCGGCCTATGAAGCAGGCGTACTTAATCTTGACCAACGCGTCCTCATGATTTTGGGACGACTCCACTTCCGAACGAGTTATGGACAAAACGTGCTCCAACACTCAATTGAGATGGCGCACCTCGCGGGTATGCTTGCTGAAGAACTGGGTGCTGACGTATCAGTATCCAAAGCGGGGGCACTCCTCCATGATATTGGTAAAGCAATTGACCATGAAGTCCCCGGGACTCATGTTGAGATTGGAATTAGGATTTTAGAGAAGTTTGGTGTAAGTGAGGCAATCATTAAGGCAATGCGGAGCCATCATGAAGAGTATCCGTATGAAACTATTGAGTCTATCATTGTACAGATTGCTGACTCTATCTCTGGCGGTCGCCCTGGCGCACGGCGCGATAGTGTAGAGAACTTCCTCAAACGACTTGCCGATCTTGAGACTATTGCAAACTCCTTCCCTGGTATTGATAAAAGCTACGCGATACAAGCGGGGCGTGAGGTGCGCGTATTTGTAACTCCAGAGAAAATTAGTGATATGGAAGCACGGAAAATGGCGCGCGACATGGCTCTGCGTATTGAAAAAGAGCTCAAGTATCCTGGTGAGATTAAAATTACTGTTATCCGAGAGTCGCGCGTGATTGAATACGCCCGATAAGAGAGCACTTGCAGGCAAAAAGGGGCTTGCTATACTACGGGAAGGATTATAAGGGTCGGCCATTACCAAATAGAAACACTTTTTATGAACAAACAGAGTATCGTCGAAGCTGTCCATCAAAAAATCGGTGGCACCAAAATATCTGCCGAGCAAGCTGTTGATGCAGTCATAGACTCAATTGTCTCTACCCTCTCTAAGGGTAATGAGGTCTCTATTGCCGGACTCGGCATCTTTACCGTAAAGGCACGCGCAGCTCGTACCGCACGCAATCCTCGTACCGGAGAGAGTATCCAGGTGCAAGCGATGAGTGTCCCCAAATTCCGCCCCGCCAAGGCACTCAAGGAAGCAGTTAAATAAATAAGACTGACCCCCAGACCCCGCCTGACTGGCGGGGTTTTTGGTTTAATAGGATGAACAGTACTGTCGATACGCTCTAAGTAATTGCTGAGTAACAGGGCCAGGTACCCCACCCCCTACCTCCCTCCTATCAACAGCAACAATAGGGGTAAGCTCCTTATTGGTTGCAGTAATAAACACTTCGTCTGCCGTAAATAACTCTTTTACTAAAACAGGGCGCTCAACTATTTTTAGTTTAAGAGTACGAGCAAGCTTAATAACTAATGCACGAGTAATACCAGGAAGAACAGAGTCCTTGGGAGTAACGAGCGCCCCTTTGGAAATAATGAAAATGTTGCTCGTAGACGCCTCGTATACGAGCTTGTTGTGTACGTATAAAACCTCCACAGCACTAGCGCGACGCTTCTTCCCCTGCAAAGTAATTGCCATCAAGTAATGCGTAGTCTTAGCACCAGGAAACGGACGGAGGTACTCTTGAGTGATAAGTTTTGCTCCTTTTGTATACACACTGGCAGGAAGTGTGTGGAGACTCTCATATAAAATATAAAATAGAGGTGCAGTAGAAGTCATACCATTGATAGTGCTACCGCCAGTGAGGACAAGGCGGAAACTTGCGTTTTTGACCCCATACTTCTTCATCAACCGCACCATAAGTTGAAGTGCGACACTTTTTGCAATGGGGATGGAGAGACCTACCAAGTGTGCAGAGCGCTTAAATCGTGCCCAATGCTCATTAAAGAGGAAAGGTTTACCATTATAGGTACGGAGGAAATCAAACACAGCATATCCACGTAGTATACCAAGGTCGTTCAAAGGAAGTCCCGCTTTGGAAAGCGGGATAATATGACTACCAAAGACGCAGTACTGCTTCATAACGACAAAAGAAATAGTAGCATACAGTAGTCATTGTCGCGTATATAGAACATAATTTTAAAGCGACACTTAGTGTGCGGGTAGGGAGAATCGAACTCCCGTCTCATCCTTGGCAAGGACGTGTTCTACCACTAAACCATACCCGCCTTCGGCGGGCAGGCCCACACACATGGAGACTACCCCCTACCGTTGGCTCAAATATCCTAACAGAGCTTCACCTGATTATCAATTCCGATCGAGATGTGTCTCTACCACGGCTCGCATACGCTTCCACCCCCACAGAGTAAGGCCAAAGAGTATCATCGAGAGACCTGCCGAGATAAGGCAGAAAAAACAGTAAGATTTAATAACAAATGCTTGGAGGTAGAGGAACCATAAGGTAAAGAGGAACCCAACTATTGGCAAGAGTTTAAGGAGAGTAAACACCCGAGCATTCCCCCTATCAAGATAGAGGAAGGAGAGCACAAAGATACTTAAGTAAAAGAGAAGTCCATAGAGTGCGACGGGGTAGCCAAAAATTTGTGCATAGGAGCTTTGGAGTACGGTGTTACACCCTCCAACCAAAGGGCATACTACAGTCCCACCAGTAAAGGCCTCCATAGTGATATACCCCGCATCGAGGATGCCAATAAAAGAGAGGAAGATAAATGCTTTAGCGAGTATCCGTTGCATGTATTACTGCTTGCACCTCTGTCATAAGGTCATTAAAATTCCTCAAAATCAACTTCTTTCCGTTTAAGTAAAAGGTGGGGGTAGCGTTAACTCCTACAGCCGTCCCCTCTCGTTGATCTCGACTAATGCGACTTGCGATATCAGGACTCTTCATATCGTTAGAGAAACGTTCTGTTTCTAAATCAAGTTTCTCAGCAAGTTTTACAAAATAATCGTGAGCAGCGCTCGAGGAAAGGTCAGACCAATCTGTCTGCGTCTCAAAGAGTTGATCATGCATTTCCCAAAACTTTCCCTGTAAACCAGCAGCCTCGGCAGCTTGTGCGGCAGCCTCAGCATTTTGATGTTGAGAGAGTGGGAAGTGACGATACACCACAGCAGTACTGGTACCCAACTGTGCTTCTAAATCTTTAACAACGAGGTAAAATGCTCCACAGGCAGGACATTGGAAGTCGCTATACTCAATAAGTACAGCTTGTGCGCCAGCATCACCACGGACATAGTCATCTGCCCGAACACTAGTAACAGCTCCCCCACTACCCTGCCGAGTTACGCTATAGATAACAGCTCCAGCAATAACAATGAGTGTTAGCGCTGTAAGCCAGAGAAAAACACGCTGACCGCCCTGAGATGAGTTCTTTTGCATACGCGACATTCTATCACAAAATTGTAAAAGGAGTAGGAGCTATGCTAGAGTGAGACATCTCTCCTGCGTCCGTAACGACGGACTTCAGCGTAGCAAAGACGGGCTTGCCTCGTCGTAGCCCCCGCTGAATAGCAGGGGCGTAGACGGGCCGTGGTGTAACGGCTAACATTCCCGCTTTGGGAGCGGGCGACTCCGGGTTCGAATCCCGGCGGCCCGACTTTCGGTGTGTGAGAGATAGAGTAATTAGCGGGCTTGCCTCGCCGAAGTGGTGTGGCAGCGAAGGCGGGATGTAGTATACCGGTAGTACGCGTGCATGGGGTGCATGTAGACCGGGTTCGATTCCCGGCATCCCGACAATAACAATGAAAGAGCAGTCAGCAAAGATACTTGCTTTTATACTCCTTGGTAAACGCCGCTATATAACCGCTGCCGTTGTTGCTGTTGGTGTTATCGTTGGTATCGCATACGCATGGTCACGAGGAAATGGTCAATTTGATAGATATGCAGTTACGCGTGGAACTATTGTTGAAGAAGTTTCAATAATTGGGAAGATAAAGGCGGCACAAGATGTAGCACTTACGTTTGAATCAGCAGGTACAGTTGCTGAGGTTCTCACTCCGGTTGGAGCACTGGTACATAAGGGAGATGTGCTCGCACGACTCAAAGTAGGTGAGTTAAGTGCCCAACGTGACGCAGCCTATGCAAAGTTATTGGAGCTGCAAAATGGTGCCCGCCCAGAGGAATTGGCTCAAAGCCAACAAAAGGCAGAGACCGCGGGATTTAAAGTTACCGATGCACGTTCAGCACTTATTAATGCCGTGTTAGATGGGTATGTTCGTACTGAATCTTCAGTCCATCTTATGGACCAAGCTATTAATAACCCGGGGACAATCAATACACAACTCGCAATTTCTATTAGTAATAGACCACTAGCAGCTAGTATTACCAGCAAGCGAATACAGTTAGAGTCAGAATTTGCCTATTGGTCAAAAATAAACAGGACCAAACTTACCTCAATGGCGACCCAAACACTACAAAAGGAAGTCATTGCGGAACAGCAATTCATTGCCGAAGCACGAACTTATATTAGTAATCTTAGTCAGGCACTTGCAGATCTTCCCTCTGATACCGTGTTACAAAGCACAACAGTATCAAGTCTTCAAACAAATCTCACTACAGCACGAACATCCATAGAAGCGGCGGCGAGCACTCTCACGAGTACCTATCAAAACTGGCAAAGTGCCGCGGGCGATCTCTCTGTGGCGCAAGAAGATCTCTCCCTTACACTCATCGGTACACGCTCAGAGCAATTAAGAGCACAGGAAGCAACGGTCCGTGAGTATGATGCTAAATTAGACAAAGCAATACTTCGAGCTCCTTTTGATGGTATTGTCACCAGTATGGAAGCGCGCGTTGGAGAGGCGGTAGATACCAACACCTCTATCGCAGCACTTTCCTCAGGAAGTAATTTTGAAATTGAAGCCTACATCCCAGAAATTGAAATTGGGAAAGTATCTGTAGCAAATGAATCAACCGTTACACTAGATGCATACGGACCAGATGTACTCTTTAATGCAACCGTTTCCAGTATTGATCTCACCGATACCATTATCTCTGGTGTGCCAACATACAAAGCACGCCTTACACTAAAAGAGAACGACCCGCGCATTCGCTCAGGTATGACCGCCAACTTAACTATACGGAGTGCCCCTACCCTCAACCTATTAACTATCCCTGCACGAGCGCTCACTATAGATGCAGGGAAACGCGTCGTACGTGTTCCATCAAAAAAGAGTGGCGATAGTTTTTCCTTCACCCCGGTCTCTATTGGTAAGTATGGCTCGGATGGTATGGTAGAGGTTACCAGTGGTCTCTCTGTTGGTGACCACATATTTGTACCACGAGTCACCACTCCATGAGTAACTTAAACCCTGTGCGCGTCGGCTTCTTCCTTGCCGGACGCCAGGTGCGTCGCGCAAGTAAGTGGACCAACCTCCTCATTATTATTGTGATGGCACTCACCTTCTTAAACTTAGTGGTGGTGAGTGGGATTCTTGTTGGATTAATTGAGGGTGTAGTAAAAACAATTCGCACACGCTATACCAGCGACATCCTCATTTCCAATAAACTCGAAAATAATTTTATTGAGCGGACACCTTTTATCCTCTCTGTTCTTGATGACATTCCAGAGATAGCTGCTATCAGCGCACGTTCTGTTGAGGGAGGGACTGTTGAGGCTGATTATAAAATTATCCGAAGAGCATCTGAGATAGGTAACCGCGCAGGCACCTCCATTGCAGGTATTGATCCTGAACGAGAGGATGCGGTTACCGGACTCTCACAACTCGTCATTGCTGGTGAATACCTTACTCCAACCGATTACGACCAAGTACTTGTCGGGGCACTCCTACTTAAAAAGTATCTCAATGTAGATTCGCAATCTTTTCAGGCATTAGACAACGTTGATGTCGGAAGCACTATCCGCGTCACCGTTGATGGAAGTGTACGAGAAGTAAGGGTAAAAGGAATTATTAAGAGTAAGGCTGATGAGATAGATCGACGCGTCTTTTTTATTACTAACCAACTACGTCCCATGATAGGGCGCGAGGACTACAATGCTGATGAGATTGCAATCAAACTCAAACCAGGCGCTGACCCAGTAGCTATTCGAGATCTCATTATTGCACAAGGGATAGACCGCTATGCACGCGTACAAACCTATGAAGATGCTGAGCCAAAGTTTGTTAAAGACATGAAGCAAACATTTGGTCTCCTTGGGAACATCATCAGTTCTATTGGCCTCGTGGTTGCCTCTATTACTATCTTTATTGTTATCTTTATTAATGCTATTACACGACGTAAGTATATTGGTATTTTGAAAGGTATTGGAGTCAGTGGACGAACAATAGAAATTTCATATATCTTCCAAGCAATATTTTATGCGCTGGTTGGTACTGCTATTGGTATCATTATTGTGTACGCGGGGCTAAAGCCGTACCTCCTAGCACACCCTATTAACTTCCCCTTCTCTGACGGCATCCTTGTGGTAACACCGCTCGGGACATTTGTCCGCGCACTCATACTCTTTATAGCAACACTTATTTCGGGATACATCCCCGCACGCCTTGTGGTATCGGGGAATACTTTAGATGCTATTTTAGGAAGAAATTAATATGATTGAGGCACATAATATAACAAAATCATTCCACGACGGTGAACGTGAGCAACAGGTACTCAAAAATGTATCTCTTACTGTCTCTGATGGAGAGTTTGTAGCAATTATGGGGCGCTCGGGCGCAGGTAAAAGCACGCTCCTCTACCAGCTCTCACTCCTTGACCATCCGACTTCAGGAACAATTTTAATTGATGGCATTGCCACAGAAACACTTGACCATGATGCGCGGACTGCGTTTCGCCTTGCACAACTCGGGTACGTATTCCAAGACTATGCAATCGTCCCAGATCTTACTTCCATAGAAAATACCGCCATCCCTATTATGATGCAGGGATTTAGTAAAAAAGCAGCATACGAAAAAGCATCCTATGCACTCTCGCGCGTTGGGTTGTCAGAAAAATTACACAATCTCCCCTCTCAACTCTCAGGCGGTGAGCAGCAACGTGTCTCCATTGCGCGAGCAATAGTAAACAATCCAAAAATTATTTTTGCAGATGAACCAACAGCAAACTTAGACAGTGAGACAGGGCTCCAAGTTATTGAGCTCTTCCGCGAGCTTAATGAGAATGGACAGACGATTGTAATGGTAACTCATGAGGAAGAGTATGGTGCGTATGCTGAGCGCATTATCACCCTCTCAGATGGAGAAGCTATCAGCGATATAAAAAAAACGGTCAGCCTTGGGCTGACCGTGAAGTAGGATCAATAATACCAGCACTTACTAAGAGGTTGTAATGTGCGGTTCTTCGTTTTGCAAGATACTCTAGCACCTTACCGCGAACTGGAGTCGGATCAATACCTAACTGTGTAGTAAGGTCCTCAATCTCTCGTTCAGCAATATGAACATCCTCTCGAGAGACCTTACGCTCAATCTCACCAACCTCGTAGTGAAAACTTCCCGCATCAGCCGTGCATTTATCAAACACGATAACAAAATCATTTCGCCATATTGTTTCGCGCTCAATGTAAAGATTGGCAAAAGGAACGATTCCTTGCAGCGCAAGTGTCGACACAGATAGTTCCCCAGACAGAGAAAGTCGTTGAGCAATTTGCTCCTCATCCTCAACTTCATCGTGAGCAATGGAATGCTGTGTTCCGGGAACTAAACACTTAAGCTCCCACCGTTCATTACGTAAACGTAACCACCATCCTTTTGTCGTCAAGAAACAGGCATCTGTATCATAGTACGTATCACGACGCCGTTTGGGAACAGTTCGTACCCCAGGGTTTAAGGCATGTATCCTCTTTTTTATCTCAGGGGTAAGCACAAACTTCCGTTCAACCTCAATTGTTGCGGCACCTTTTTTAGTATCTGTTGTTGTCATAGGACAGCCTCCATTTCTAAAGCAACTCTAGCAAGTCACCTCCTTTGAGTCAAAAATTCAGGCAAAAAAATAAAAACCCTCAATCCGCTTACACGGATTGAGGGGAAGTACTACTAATGTATAGTGTGATTTTGAAAGGCAGAAAACTCTTCATAACGCTCTTCGGGGGTAAAGGCATCCTCTTCTGGTGGCGGGACAATAAGCTTCCACCCATAGCGTAAGTCTATGCACTTATGCTCTGCAAAAATCTCAGGGAATGCCTCAAATAAAAGGAGTTCAAAGAGAGCCTCGTGAAGTGTGAGCTCCAAATTAAGTCGGATAAGCTCAAGTTCATCTCCCTGTCGCCCGGCCAACTCACAGAGTTTACTAATTTGCGTTATACGCGAGTATGCACGCTTCATATCCTCATCCATAACCCCAAGAGTGTGCTCCCAGTTTTTTGTTAGGAGTTGCGGCTGATAAGTATCTGTTTCAATAGCAAGCAACTTCCCAGCGAGAGAATTAAGTAAGCGTCTAACTCCCATAGTGCCTCCTCCTCTAATAAAGATTTCCTCGCCTAGACTAGCACAAAACAGCTTGAAGGCAATATGCTACTATAGTGCCATGTTTTACACAGGCAAAGGAGATGGTGGAGTAAGTACGCTCTCAAGCACCTGCAACGTACCTAAAAGTGACCCTGCCATGGGAGTACTTGGCTTACTTGATGAACTCAATTTCCTTTTAGGATTAGTGAGGAATCAAAAAATTTCTGCATCGGCAAAAAAAGAAGATAGACCGAGCTATAAATAAAAATCGCCCCGATGTTACATCGGGGCGATTAAAGAACTAAGGTCAAAGTATTAAGAACTAATTCCTAGGACTGAAGACAGAGGTCTAACCTGCCTTGCCGGCAGGCAGGCTCGCGAGGAGGAGGGCCGGGTTGAAGGCAGACCAACGGCCGCCGAGCCAACCGCCGTTCCAGTCCCATCTGCCGTCAGACCAGTAGAGGTAACGGACGAACAGGAAGCTGTTCGAGTCGCGGTAAATAGTGCCCCAGAAGAATACTGCCTTGCCCTTCCACTCTTCGGGGATGAGTTCAGGATGAGCAAGGAGATAATCCAAAAGGTTGGCGTTCAAGACTCCCTTACCTTTGAGTTCGGTGCGAAGGTCGTTGCCGACAATCAGACCGTTCTTTTGGGCTTCCGAGAGGTAGAGGATGGTCTTGGTGGAATCCCACTCCAGCTCATCACCCTTCTGATGTTCCTCCACAGTCCAACCGTTGGGGATGAAGGGGTCGGCAGAGCAGTCGATGAGGTGTTTAACAGGAACGATTTGCGCTTGCCTCTTGAGGAGTTTTTTAATCTCCGCAAGCTGCGAGTAGCTACGTAGGTCCGTCAGATCACTTACCGTGAAGCCGGCTTTTTCCAACGCGTCTCCCAACTGATTCAGTTGACCAACTGAGTATAGATTAGACATTGTCTAATCTCCTTTGCGACTCGTCTCGTCCATTATAGGTGGGACAGACTCGTCTATGGTTTAGCCCTCCGCAAGGCGGAGAATATGGCTTATTTCAAGCTTCTCTATCATTATATCAAATACACAGATTTTGTCAATACATTCTTTCGGAACGCCGGGATTCGAACCCGGAGTCACGCGAACCCGAATCGCGTATGTTACCGTTACACCACGTTCCGCCTTGCTCCGCCATAGTTTTAACGTAGGCGAGTCCTGTCTGTTATACCACAAAAAAAATAAAATCCCTCCGATGTTATATCGGCGGGATTTTACAGATGTTCAAAATTTACTCTGCAGTAAACTTCATCATTACCACATTCCCCGAACTGTCCTTTATAGGGAAATCTTTGCTGATATCAAATGATTTATCACCGTCATCAGCATGGAGCATGGCATAGTAGGTCTTCCCCTGCTCTGTAGCACGGAGGAGTTCCACAGGTACATTGTTTCGCTCACCAGCAAACACAAGTGCTGCACCTAAGATGCGTCCAGGATTACCTTCACTATCCTCATGGATAGCCACCCACCCTTGCTCATTAAGAGTGATCGCAGATATGTTTACCAACATTCCAGCCGCTTGATCACTAACATCAAGAGTATTGGTGCCAGGTAATACAACTCCTGCGGTCTCCTTGTCTGAGGAAGTATTCCTCGTTACGGTAGAAGTTGCTACCATAGTGTTCCCCTCTTCGTCTAAAACTGTTTTTTGGAGAATAATCCCCTTATCTACAGCAAGCGCACCAATGATGAATCCAATGATGAGGCCTGCTACGAGATACCAGATAGATTTAGTGTCCATATGCGTATATAAGCGGATAATGGTGCATGATACCCTTAAAGGATGACATCATCAAGTATTTCGATATTTAGAAGCTTTTGATCCTTATCTAAATACACAGAAGCAACATCTACTTGCCAGAGCTCTTGCTCCCCTACTCGCTTTTCCAACAAGTAGGTTTGTATAGCTCGAGAAAGCCGCTCCCGCTTCCACCGATGAACGTTTTCTGTAGGATTATAGCCGTTTAAACTATCGAGTGTTACACGTGTAACTGTTTTTACCTCGATAAAGTGTATATTTCCACTAGAATCACGACTCACGATGTCTATTTCACCCCACTTTTTCCAATAATTACGGTCAAGGATGACATGTCCGAGAGATGAAAAGTACTTTACAGCGCTATTTTCACCTATTTTACCTATATTTTGCTTAAATGTTGGTTTCTTATGAAACATATCTATAATACATATAAGACTGTCCTTTATGCACTCTATCCCCAGAGTTATCCACAATTTTTGTGCGGGCAGGGAGAATCGAACTCCCGTCTACTGCTTGGAAGGCAGTCATTCTACCACTAAACCATGCCCGCTTATGTCCGCTGAGGCGGACATAAGCGGGGCAAGCCTCGCGATTCCACCACCAACGTTGTGCTCCCGGCAGGACTCGAACCTACAATACATGGTCCGAAGCCATGCGTGATATCCATTTCACCACGGGAGCAACCTTAACAACTCACCTATTAGCTGAAGCTCACAAAATACAGTAACATACAATTATGGCACACGTCGACACAATACCGAAGCAAATAGAGCAGGTAGCTACGACCCTCAAGAGGGGAGGATTTGAAGCATATCTCGTCGGAGGCTGTGTGCGAGACGCACTCATAGGAAGAAAGCCTAAAGATTGGGATATCACAACTAATGCACTCCCTGAACAGATTATCGCTTTATTTGAAAAAACTCACTACGAGAACAGTTTTGGTACAGTTACGGTGGTATTAGAAGGAGAGGAGGATATAAGTCTCCGAGAGGTACAAGTAACACCTTACCGGACAGAAGGGTCCTATAGCGATAAAAGACATCCAGATACTGTGTCTTTTAGTACTTCTATAAAGGACGATTTGTCGCGCAGAGACTTTACTATAAACGCTATAGCGTTTGACCCCTTTTCACGGGAAACAGTTGACCCATTTAATGGACGCGCAGATCTAGAAAAGAAGCTGATTAGGGCAGTAGGAGATGCAAATGAAAGGTTAGCTGAAGATGCTCTCCGCATGCTCAGGGCTATACGTTTAGCTGTAGAACTAGATTTTAGTATAGAGAGTGAAACATCTGAGGTGATAAACCGACTCAGCTCTAACATAGCTTCAATTTCATCTGAACGTATTAGGGATGAGTTTATTAAGATAATCGAGTCTCCAAATCCCATGATTGGCATTATTCTAAGCCATAAAATGGGTATTTTACAGGTGCTTATCCCAGAGTTAGAAGAGGGGGTTGGAGTTGAGCAGAACGGTGACCACATTTATGAGGTGTTTGAGCACATTCTTCGAGCACTTCAGCATGCAGCAGATAGGGGCTGGCCCTTACCTATACGCCTTGCGGCTCTCTTCCATGATATAGGGAAGCCTCGTAGCAGACGTTGGACTGAGGAGAAGAAGGATTGGACCTTCTATGGACATGAGGTTATAGGAGCAAAAATGACTAAAAAAATACTCGAGAGACTCCGTTTCCCGAGAAACATTGTGGAAGACGTAACATCTCTCGTGCGTTACCATATGTTCTTCTCTGATACTGAGAAGATTAGCCTTTCAGCAGTAAGGAGGACTGTTCGTAATGTAGGCAGAGAGCATATTTGGGACCTTATGAATGTACGCTCCTGTGATCGAATTGGTATGAATAGACCTAAAGAGACTCCCTACCGCCTCCGTAAGTATCACTCAATGATAGAAGAGGCACTTAGAGCACCTACCTCGGTACAAATGCTTAAAATAGACGGTTCACGCCTTATGAGTGTTACACAAGAAACACCTAGCCCACGTATTGGCTATATGTTACACGCGCTCCTTGAGGAAGCGCTCGAGAATCCTGATATAAATAACACTGAATATCTTGAAAAAAGGGCTCTAGAGCTATCTCAATTACCTGATGCTGAACTAAAAAAGAGGGGAGAGAGCGGAAAAGAAAAAAAAGATGAGGTAGAAGAGGGAGAGCTGGCTAAAATACGAGCAAAACACAATATAAAATAAACCCTCCCGTGTTTTTTGGGAGGGTTTGCTTGGTCTAAGAATCTCTTAAATCAGTAGGATTTATTTAGTATGGGGGTGGAGATCCCCTGTTTTGTGGTCCTAGTTATAAAAGACATTCTTGGCCTCACTGTTGAAGACCAAATCATATCTGTCTTTTATTGTACTTTGTCCTTTATGTCCGTCAAGCAAAGTTATCCACAGTTAGCGAGAACGACCTTTAGCGTGGAAACTTTTATGAATTTCCTTGAGATGCGTATCCGTAACATGAGTATAAATCTGAGTAGTAGAAACAGAGGAGTGCCCAAGCATCATTTGTACCGAACGAATATCTGCTCCGTTCTGTAATAAGTCAGTTGCAAAAGAGTGGCGTAATACATGGGGGGTCATCTTCTTACTAATACCTGCCTTAGTGGCATAGTAACGTACGAGCCGCTCAATAGAGCGGGAGGTTAATCGCTCACTTGCCTGTTTATTTATGCGAGAGAGGCCTACAAAGAGAGCCTCTTCCATATCTTTACGCGCTTTAAGGTACGCTCGGATTGCCTCTTTAGCCGCAGAAGAGAGGAATACGACGCGTACTTTTTCCCCCTTACCTCGCACAGAGAACTCATCTCGAGAAAGATCAACGGAATCTTGGTTAAGTCCACAGAGTTCAGACACGCGAAGTCCAGTGGAAAAGAAGAGTTCTAAAATAGCCTTATCCCGAATGCCTTTTAACTCCTTTGTGTCAGGAGAGGAGAGGAGCCGCTCAAGCTCTGCGCTCGTCACTAAATCAAGATTCCTTGCAGGAGTTTTGGCCAGTTCAATCGTATCAGGAGCAAGGGAGGTAACCTTGCGTCGTATTAAGTATTTGAGGAAGGCGCGTAATGCAATGAGGTGGTAATTTTGCGTGTTCTTTTTGAGTGTTCCTCCTGTTTTTTGTTTATTCTCTTGCCGATTAAGCCACAAACGATAATTCCTCACCGCATCCTCAGTAATATCAGAGGGGGTCTGAATATCAGAATGTTTAATAAAGCGCTTAATATACCGATCATAGTTCTCAACAGTTTTGAGACTACGACCCTTCTCTATCTCTAGGTACTCTAAAAATTCTCTGAGTAATACGCTTATATTCTCTTTTGCCATATATGTAGTATAGCGCATAAAAAAGCCCCACATCGACGAATCGATATGGGGCAGAAAGAACACTAAACTCGTGTACGTAAAGAAATTACTTATAGAGAATCCAATCTTCAACACCGAGGCTGGCTTCCCCTGGAGTAGCGGTGGGGAGCGGAACAAAAGTGGGAGTGGGGACAGCGGTGTTAGTCGGCGTAGCGGTAGCAGTGTTTGTTACCGTGTTACTTGGACTTGCTGTCGGTGTCGCTGTTACCGTTTGAGTGAGTGTTGGTGTAGCAGTGGGAGTGGCAGTAGGTGAAATGACCTCAACTAATATTTCTGCACTCGCACTATCCACAGAGGACACAATTGAAGCAAACCCTCCAGTAAACCCAGCGGTAAACTGTGTACTCGCACTCCCGCTTGAGAGTGTGGCACTTGTGGGCAAGACCGAGCCAAGCGTACCTAGGAACGATACTGGCACTGAGGGAACTCTCCCTGATGAACGAGTATCAGCTCCGTCACTATCATAGAGAATATGTGCGGTAACATCAGTTATCGCACCACTCGCTAACTGCGCATCGGTACTTATTGAGTCGAGTACCAACCATGGGGTTGCATCAACCACCACAGACACAGAGGCACAGGTGGGGCCGTTATTACAACCCCACCAATTATGCTGCCACGAGCCGGCATAGGTACCGCCCGGATCAAGCGCGTCTAATGCATTTGAAGCATTGTCTACAATACGATTAAACGAGGCGGTTGCTGAGAGTGTAAACCCAGCCTCAGCCTCTAAATAGACTCCGTCCGTATTACGAGTAATCGTGTTCTCATAAAAGATGATGTCTACCGCGTTGGAACCAAAACCAAACTCGTTTGTCGTCACATACAGACCGGTAGAGTTGAGCCGAAAAACACCATCAATAGTGTTTCCACTAAAAACAGGTGTAACTACGCCTGTTCCACCATGAGCAGCACAGGCCATCCCCACATCCACATTAGTAACGATGTTGTTTTGTACCAGCACGGGAAAGTAGGGGACAAAGACCCAAATGCCATAGCCATTTACAGCACTATCGTGAACAAAATTGTTTTGGATAGTATCAGCATAACCACCCACACCACCATTGTTGTCAGTATGAATGCCGGAACCGGAGTTATAAACCTCGTTTCCATCATACAGAGTTCCTGAGCTCCAGTTGGAGGCAATAGCGTCATTGCAATCATAAACGAGATTGTTGAGGAAAACACCTGATCCATAGAAATTGAACATCCCAATAGACTGAAGGTCTGCTTGGACATTGAAGACCTCATCCCCCTCAAAGAGAAACGAACCACCACTTGAAGCATATATGCCTCGAAGCCAAATGTTTTTGGCGAGACACCCCATTACGGTCAGGTTATCATACAAACCTGTGGTGTGATCAGTGATAATCCCATTGCGGGCATCAATATCTGCACCACCAAATACCTCTCCACTGGTAAGCAACGGATTGTCGCCATCAACAGTAAGCGTGGCGATAGTAACATTGTCTGACTGAACAAGGACAACATTACTAACACCAGCACCAAGAGAGCCTCCGCCGGTATTTGCACCGACAAACGAGGGTTGGATGATGACCGTATCACGGTCAACACCCTGTAGAGTGATTTCCTTATCAATAACCACGTTCTCCTGATACGTTCCTGCCGAAAGCAGGACCGTATCACCATCAGTAGCCGCGGTAATTGCAGCCGCAATCGTTGCATAATCAGACGGAACAGCAATAGTTATCGCAAAAGATTGAGACCAGCAGATGAATAAGACTAGGAGAGAAAAGAGTTTTCTCATTGTAATTCCTTTCTGTCAAAGAGCAGTAGACTCTGCAACGCAGAGCAGACACACCTTAACACAGAGTGCACAAGCCTTGCAAAGTTTTTACATCTATGCTACTATTCCGAAATGTTACCGACAAAGAAAAAGCAGACTGTCATTAAGAAAGCCCAGGTGCACGAAAAGGATACCGGTTCTTCGGCAGTGCAAATTGCTCTATTAAGCGAGCAAATTGATGCACTCTCTAAGCATTTAAAAAAGAATAACAAGGACAACCATTCACGCCGCGGCCTCCTTAAGATGGTTGCACAACGACGCACACACCAAAAGTATTTGGACAAGACCTCCGCGAAGTCTGCACCAACATCGAAGAAGTAATGTCTATCACAAAACAGAAAGATCAACGCGTGGGAGTCTTCATAGACGCCCAGAACCTTTATCATAGTGCAAAGAATCTTTTTAAAGCACGCGTAAATTTTGGAAACATTGTTAAAGACGCAGTGGCTGACCGCCGACTCGTGCGCGCAGTTGCCTACGTTATTACCACCGAGAGCGGGGATGAGAAAAACTTTTTTGATGCACTCGCCAAGGTAGGTATTGAGACAAAAACGAAAGACCTCCAGATTTTTGCTGGTGGCGCAAAAAAGGCAGACTGGGATGTGGGGCTTGCGGTAGACGTTATTAAAATGGCACCTAAATTAGATGCTGTCGTACTCGTAACAGGGGACGGGGACTTTGTCCCACTCGTTGAATATCTACAAAACACCTTTGGTATACAGGTAGAAGTTGCCTCTTTTGGTAAAAGCACCTCAGGCAAACTCCGTGACGCTATTGATGACTTTAGTGACCTCTCCGAGAATCCTCGCCGCTACCTCATCCAATCACGAGGAGGAAAGTGACCCCTCATTGAGGGGGTTTTCTTTGCAGAAAGAGGAAAGGTGTTATACTCCGAACATTATGCACTCACAAGAGTACTCACTAGAGTTTGGGGGTAAGACCCTCACTGCGCAGTTCACTGACCTTGCGGAACAAGCGCATGGTTCAGTTATTTTAAAATACGGAGAAACAGTCGTACTAGTCACTGCCGTCATGAGTCCGGAGGCAAAGGAGGGGAGTGGCTACTTTCCACTTTCAGTAGATTATGAAGAAAAGTTTTATGCAACTGGTCGTATCTTAGGCAGTCGCTATATGAAGCGCGAAGGACGTCCCTCGGACGAAGCCATCCTCACGGGTCGTGTTATAGACCGAACCATCCGCCCATTATTTGATGCTCACATCAGGAACGAGGTGCATCTTGTTGCGACAGTCCTCTCTATAGATGACGAGAACGACCCCGACATTTTAGGTATCATTGGCGCCTCACTGGCACTTGGTACTTCAAGTATCCCATGGAATGGCCCCGTCTCTGCTGTACGTATTGGTTCAGAGTCTACTACTAACACACCGCTCGTTGTTAACCCCACATATCCTAACCGCGAGACATCTGCCTTTGAGCTCCTTGTGTGTGGAAAGGACGGTAACATCAACATGATAGAGGCCGAGCTTAAGGAGGCACCTGAGGATCGCGTAACCGAATCGTTTACTCTCGCTGTACAAGAGATTGAAAAGGTACAAATCTGGCAAAAAAAGATTATTTCTGAACGTGGGAAAGAGAAGCGCCACATTCCTAAACCAGAACTTTCACCAGAGGTAATCACCTTATTTAAGGAAAAAATAACACCAAAACTAGACTCGGCTATTTTCTCAGGAGCAGGGAAAGATGGTATCCACACACTTGAGGATGAGTGGATGACTTTAGTAAAGGAGGCATTCCCTGATGTAAATAAAAGTGATGCGCTCGACTACTGTGCCGAAGCAGTAAACGATTACTTACATACTGAGGCGGTAGAGAAGAAGCGTCGCGCAGACGGTCGTGCACTAGACGAGGTACGAGAACTATTTGCACAAGCTGGGGGGCTCTCAAATGTAGTCCACGGAGTTGGAACTTTCTATCGCGGAGGTACACACATCCTCTCTGTCCTCACACTCGCAAGCCCTAAAGACTCACAGCTTATTGAGGGCATGGAGGTACGCACAAAAAAACACTTCATGCATCATTACAACTTCCCCCCGTTCTCATCTGGAGAGACAGGACGCATGGGAGGCACCAACCGACGTGCTGTCGGTCATGGAGCGCTCGCGGAAAAGGCATTGCGTGGTGTTATTCCTTCACATGAGACTTTCCCTTACACCATTCGTTTAGTATCAGAGTCTATGGCATCTAATGGTTCTACCTCAATGGGGAGCGTGTGTGGGTCAACACTCGCCCTTATGGATGGAGGCGTACCAATAAAAAATCCTGTCGCAGGCATTGCTATGGGAGTAATGTTTGGTGAAGGAAATCGCTATACAGTACTCACCGACATCCAAGGACCAGAGGATGAGCACGGAGACATGGACTTTAAAGTTGCTGGTACTAAAGAGGGGGTCACTGCCATTCAGCTTGATATTAAAGTAGACGGTATACCCGTACCCGTATTAGTAGAAGCACTAGCAGGAGCTCGTAGCGCACGCTTACATATTTTAGACACACTCTTAGCGGCTATCCCTGCACCACGAGCAACACTTAACCCATCTGCGCCACGCATTATCCAAGTACACATTCCGATTGAAAAAATTGGTGCACTTATTGGCTCTGGAGGAAAAACGATCAACGGTATTATTGAACAAACTGGTGCTGATATTGAAATTGAAGAGGATGGAACCGTATACATTACCGGGGCAACAGATGCGGCCGAACAGGCACGAACTATTGTGGAAGGGATTACCCATGAGTACAAAGTAGGGGAACGCTTTGAGGGTGAGGTTATTAAAATATTAGACTTTGGTATTGTAGTACGCATTGGATATAACCAAGAAGGACTCGTTCATGTGTCCGAAATTGCACCATTTCGTATTGATACAGTAGAAGGACACTTTACCCAAGGAGAAAAAGTGCCTGTTGCTATTAGAGAGATAGATGCGGACCGTGGAAAGATAAGCCTCTCTATTAAATCAGCAGATCCCGAGTACGCAACACGCAAAGGGTTCACAGCAAGCGCCTCTATGCCGTATAATGGAAGCCATGGAAGAGAACAAGGAAACAACGGTGCCCCCCACCACGGCGGACGCCCCCATCGCCCCCGCTCCTAAGGCGGATATCGTAGTTCCAACACAGGGAACACCCATAAAAGTAGCAGAGGAACCTTCACTGGAGGAGAAGCTTCGAGCTGCAAAACTTGCAATGGAAGGACCTCAATATACAGCTAAACGAGAGGCTCGTGAGCATGATGAGATAGTTAAGGCAAAACATGAACAAATAGAAAATCGACTTGCTGAGATAGCAAAAGAGAAAGAGGTGCTTGAGACTCAATGGATAGAACTCGATGAACAACGTGCAGCAATCAAACAAGCACTAGCACCACTTCTTGAAGAAGAGCAGAAAACAGAGGAAGCGGAAGCAACTTTAGAAGAGCAGGAGCGCTCTGCGGTCACCACACCAGAGCGACAACAAATAGAACAACATCGATATGAGGCTCAAACAACCAGACGTAAAATAGAAGAGGGGAAGTGGAGTTTAGAAAATGAGATTGGAAAATTTGATAAACAAATTGAAGAAAATACTTCCAAATATCGAGTATTCTTAGATGAGGAAGAAAAACTTCATTCAGAACTCTCCACACTTACTGAAGATCAAGCTACGTCATGAGTGACGAAAAAAACCGTGAGACACGTCGCAAAGAGGCACAGGAAGCAATGGCTGGTCCAGAGCGGCATAAGCGTATCATTGAGAGAGAGGCACAATTAGCAGAACGGCGAAAGCAAGCTGCTGCCGCAATGGAAGGACCAGAGCAACGTCAAAAAAGGATAGCCCGAGAGAAATCTGAGCACGAAAAAGAGACGACGGAAAAAGAGAAGGAATACACACAAAAGCGTGCAGACGAGATGGAGCAACTGCGTAAAAAGGAGGCAGAACGTCTTAAGCAGACAGAGGAAGAAACAAAAAAGAAAGCGGACGAAATTAAACTAAGCGAAATTAAAAAATCTGAAGAGACGATTGCCGCTATAACAAAAAAATCAGTAACTACGTCCTCACTCCGAACTTTTAAAGGAGATATGGCACGTGCTATAGAAAGAGGTGCCTCACAAACCAGTATTGTTCTTGCCGAAGAAGAACGCAGGAGAGCGATGGGAGCGTCTATCCCGGAGAAACAATCTCTCCTCTCACTACGCATGCTTATGTGGGTGGGGAGCGTGGTACTTTTTCTTGGGGGATTTGGAGTCCTTGGGTATGTATTTATCATTCCATATTTTAGTAAACCTGCATCAGTTATACGTGTTGCTCAAGTATCCTCCATACTCCCCGCTGAGGAAACACGTGCGGTAGATATAAGTGGGATGAGGAGCGCACAAATTGTAGCCGCACTCTCACAAGTGGTGCTCACGAGCCCAAGTAGCACCGATATGCTTCACATTTATTTTACTAATAGTAGTAGCGGGACCAGCACAGCTACACGTATAAATACTCCAACATGGCAACAGGTAGTTGAGCCCCGAATGCCGCTCACCCTTGCGCGGACACTCTCGTCAGAATTTATGTATGGAATATTACGAGGATCTGAACCATCAGGGTTCCTTATCCTTTCTGTTGATTCACCAAGTAACGCACTTTCTGGAATGCTCGCGTGGGAAAAAACACTAGCAAACGATATGATTCCTCTTATTACAGGAGGAACTGGGGAAGCAGCTTCTGGATTCTCCTTCCAAGATAGGATACTGAGGAATCTTGATACTCGTATACTCACTGACGAAACAGGGAAACAAGTATTACTCTACAGTGTACTCTCTGGGAAAAAATATGTTGTCATAACACGAGACCAAACAACGTTTGATGATTTAATTACTCGTCTTGCTTCACCGCGTATAGAGACACAAAGCGCCCCATAGACAAGTAGGGAAGACTTGCTACTATAAAAGGTATGAATATAAAGAACTTACAACATAAACTCCTTGAAGAGAAGCAGCGTTTAGAGACAGACCTAGGGTATATCGGAGAAAAGGAAAAAGGGGGTACCTACCATGCTCACCCAGCAGAATCCGATGAGACTAGTTTCCGTGATGAGGTTGCTGACCGTCTCGAGGAACTTGGGGAGCGTGTTGAAGCGAGTGGCTCTCTCCGTGCACGCCTCCTCTCAGTTGATCAAGCACTAGAGCGTATAGACGCTGGCACCTTTGGCACCTGTGAAGTGTGTAAAAAACAAATTGAGGACGAGCGCCTTGAAGCAAACCCAGCTGCACGTACTTGTATCGCACACATAGCAGAAGGAAGCGGCTCCTCGTAGAACAATTTGATACACTATACTCATGCTTGCACGCGTACGCGGAGCACAAGTGAGCGGACTCTCATCTGACCTTATTGATATTGAGGTAGATATTTCACAAGGGTTACATTCCTTCTCTATCGTGGGACTTCCCGACAAGGCAGTGGAAGAATCACGTGATCGTATTAGCGCCGCAATAAAAAATTCTGGATTCCGCTCTCCACAAAAAGGGAACATGAAGGTAATAGTATCTCTGTCTCCTGCTGATCTTAAAAAAGAGGGTTCCTATTTTGATCTCGGTATCGCCATCGCTCACTTACTCGCAACAAAAGAACTACGCGCACAAACAGAACAATCACTCTTTGTCGGAGAGCTTGCTCTTGATGGACGTGTGCGACCTATTAAAGGAGCCCTTGCTATCGCACGTAGAGCAAAAGAAAAGGGGATACAAGAGCTATTTGTTCCTTATGAAAATGCACGGGAAGCAGCACTTATTGATGGTGTCATTATTTACGGAATACACACACTCAAAGATATTACTGAGCATTTTGCTCCGCAGAAAGAAGGGGAGGAGCATACTCGTCTTACGCCACAACCCAAAACAGAGATTGTGTATGAACAACCACTGGGCCGTGTTGATTTTGCTGATGTTAAAAGTCAGCATGCGGGGAAACGAGGATTAGAGATTGCAGCCGCAGGAGGACACAACATCGCAATGAGTGGACCACCAGGGACAGGGAAAACGATGCTTGCAAAAGCGTTTGCAGGAATTTTACCACCCCTTCTATTCTCACAAGTACTCGAGGTCACGAGCATACACTCAAGCGCTGGGGTTCTTTCCGATGATCTCCTGACACATCCACCATTACGAAGTCCTCATCACACCGCGTCGTATGTCTCTATGGTGGGAGGTGGCGCAACACCACGACCAGGTGAAATTACTTTGGCACATCGAGGAGTATTATTTCTTGATGAGTTCCCCGAGTTTGAACGTCGTGTCATTGAGAGCTTACGACAACCATTAGAAGATAGAACCATTTCCATTTCACGAGCAAAGGGGACGGTACAATTTCCTGCAGATTTTATTCTTATCGCAACAATGAACCCCTGCCCTTGTGGTAATCGTGGAGTACGAGGAAAAGAATGTGTTTGTACCGGTGCTGCACTAATGAAGTATGAAAGAAAAATATCAGGACCGATTGTTGATCGTATTGATTTGTGGATTGAGGTACCGCAAGTGGATCCTCACACTCTCTCCAGTGACACGAGAGGGGAGAGTTCAGAAAGTATTCGTACACGAGTGTTACGCGCACGAGCCAAACAAGCGAAACGTTTCCACGATACTGATATCACGGTCAACAGTCAGATGACCGTGCGCGAATTACGTCGCTTTGTCCCCCTCTCACCGGAGGTGACAGAGATACTTAATACATCAGCAACACGCTTAGGATTATCGGCACGCGTGTATCATCGTCTTATTAAACTTGCGCGTACCATCGCTGATCTTGAAGAAGCAGAAGAAGTAGCTCCAGCACACATCTTAGAAGCGCTCCAATATCGACCACGTTCATCCGTCTAACAAAAAGTCCCCACCATAAAGCGGGGACTTGTGAGATAAAAATCTTTCTATGATTTATTCCGGGAAATACATACCGTATCGATGTAATGCCTCTTGATCAGGTTTCCACCCTAAAAAAATAAGCGGACGATACTGATCTTCCCACAAAGAATCCATGTACCCCGTGAGAGATAAAACATTACTTACAGAATCATAGGATTCAACGTGGAACCAAAGATCAGGGTCAAGGATAAACTTTTGTTCAAGAAGTGCCACTAATAGAGCAGGGGTAAGAGGAACCTCTATGTCTGCCTCCTTTTTAAAAACCGGCTTATTTGTTCCTCCAATACCGATCCTATTGTGAGGGGCATTCATCTTGGCGACAACATGAATCTTCATTTCCTTTTCCTCCGTATCAAATAGATATTTCTGGTTACCACACTAGCATAGCTTTTATTTCTTATCCACAGTTTCAAAAGAAAACAGATTGACGGTGAACCACAGTTCACCTATACTCTTTTATATATGGAAGGATACGGAGGAGCATTACTGAGATTTTATGAACGGTATCGTCGCATGCCTGGATATCAAGAGATGATGGATCTCTGGGGATTCCGTTCTAAAAATGCCGTTTTTAAAACCATACAAAAGTTAGTCGATGAAGGATTTATTACCAAGAACAATGACGGGCACATAGCACCGGGTGAAGGGTGGGGAAGCGTGCGCGTACTTGGAGTAGTGGAAGCAGGGTTCCCATCGCCAGCAGAAGAAACTGAGCTCGACACACTTTCATTAGATGACTTCTTAGTAGGGAGACGTGGCGCAAGTTTTATGCTCACCGTCAAAGGTGACTCTATGATAGAAGCGGGGATACGTGAGGGAGATATGGTTATTGTAGAAAAAGGGAGTCACGCTAAAGATGGAGATATCGTTGTTGCAGAAATGGATGGAGGATGGACGATGAAATATTTTAGGAACAGGAATGGACGCATTTACTTAGAGCCAGCCAACAAACATTTACAACGTATGTACCCCGAGGAAGACCTCCGCATAGCAGCCATTGTTAAAGCAGTTATTCGAAAGTATTAAACCTATTATTAATTTAACATTACTCACATGAGTCAACATCAATTTACATCTCACCTCCGCCGCGAACTTGTGGAACTCAATTCCATTATTGATCGCAAAATTGTTCGAGGTAGAGATTACCGCACCGAGGCACAACGACATAAGGAGATACTTCGCTCTCTCTCACGGATAAAGCGCCGCAACTCTCTCTCACTCAATCTTTTCTCTTTCTTCTTCTAAATTTCACGCGCGACTCGTAGTATACTAAAGGGGATGCAGATTGTTTCACTCTTAGGAAACTATTTTGTGTGGCATTACACACGCGCGTACCGTGAGCTTGTTCATATTGAAGAAAATATATTCTGGTTCCTCTTTCACTTTTTCTCACTACATGAACTCACCCGAACATTGTTTGCACCATGGAAACGTTTAGGAGAAAATTATGGAAGTATTTTTGATACTGAAGAATTTTTTGCGGCACTCGTTACTAACATATTTATGCGTATTGTGGGAGTCAGTATGCGTATCATCATTATTAGTGCCGGGTGCCTTGTGCTTATTGTAGCAAGTTGTGGGGCACTTATATTGTTACTTATATGGACAGTGCTGCCTCTCATTAGTGTATTCGCTTTTATAACAGGAAGTATTCTTACTTTTCTTCCATGAGACATCCACGCCGAGAGCTCAGAGAGAGTCCTTTATATCCTACTCTATTTTTAGAGAGCATCGTTTCGCATAGGAGTAAGCGTTCACTTATGACGTTAGGAATTTTACTCGTCATAGTGTTTGTTGTTTTCCTTATCCTGAGCACTTTTATACCAACACTTACCCCATGGAGAGTTCGTGTTATCGGACTCTTTCTTATTGATATTTCCTTACTCTCCTTTATCTACTCATTAGAAGCGTTTTATCAATCACATGCATTTGAGCATGTAACGGGCCGCGATCGCCCAGGGAATCGTGTGACCTTTGATGCTGGCCGTATACTCTATGGAGCTAGCGATGCTGACATACTCCCTGCTTTTTTAGAGTCAGAAATGGGGGAAGAAATTATGGTACGTCTAGGGATGACCCATGAATCATTAGCAGAGCTACTAAAAACTCATAGCACCGAACCAGTAGAAACAGAACTGACCTTTGATATCCACAAAATTATTAGTGTCACCGATATTGCTCGTGCGCTCTACCACTCTCACAAAGACTTCGCACACTTACTCGCCACGAAAGAAATTACTGAGGATGAGTTTGTGAACGCAGCACAGTGGGTAGAGTCACTATCGTTAGACGAGTATCAACATGCGCGATGGTGGAGCAAAACAAACCTGGCTCGTATTCCCGGGATTGCGAAGGATTGGGCATACGGGGGAACCTGGCGACTTGAGCGATACGCTCATGACCTTACACCAACTCTTGATACCAGCCATCTCAATACCCCAACAGCACGCGCTCATGAATTATCCCAATTACAAACAACTCTTTCTCGAGAAAAAGGGGCCAACGCTATTCTTGTAGGGGATAGTACGGCAATTTCAGAACTTACTGATACTCTCGCTCGTATAATTGCAAACGGTACAGCTGTTCCTGCCTTAGAACACAAACGCGTCCTTCTTTTGGAGGCAGAGTTGCTCATCTCAAGCTTTAAAGAATCAGCGGGATTTGTTAAAGAGTTTGAGGCAGTATTTGCCAACACTGTTCACGCAGGCAACATCATCTTAGTTATTAAAAGTGCTGAATCATTGTTAGGAGGAACGCAACGTTTAGGTGTTGATGTTGCAGACCTTCTCACCCCCTTCCTTAGTTCTCCCTCTCTTCATGTTGTGCTCTTTTCTTCGCGCGAAACATTCAATCAACTCGTTAGCACTAATTCAAAACTTCTTCCGCTCCTTGAGACAGTATCTGTGGACCCACTCTCATCAACAGATTTAGTTCAAATACTCTCTCAAGGTATTCGCAATCTAGAGCGTCGTTACCATATACTATTTAACTACCAAGCAGTCGTCGCTATAGGCGAAAGCGCTAAGCGATATATGAATACACCCGATACCGAAGACTCAGCATTTGATATAGCACTAGAAATTATCCCCTGGGCTCACGCTCAACAAAAAAGAACTATCACAAGAAATGACATTTTTAGTTTTGTTTCAGAAAAAACAGGTATTCCGCTCGGCCCTATTACCGATAGAGAAAAAACAGTACTCCTTAACCTTGAACGTTTATTGGCTGAAGACGTAGTCGGACAAAATACTGCGCTTAGCCACATTGCGGAGGCACTCCGACGTAACCGAGCAGAGATGGGAAACAAAGATCGACCCATCGGATCATTCCTCTTCCTTGGACCTACAGGTGTAGGAAAAACAGAGACAGCTAAAGCGCTGGCACATATACTCTTTGGTAGTAAAGAACATATGCACCGTTTTGACATGACAGAATTTGCAGGAGGAGATGGACTCGCTCGTCTCATTGGTACACAACAAGAAAGCGGCCTACTCTCCTCAGCATTACGTAAAGAAAGTTATGCAGTACTCTTGCTCGATGAGTTTGAGAAAGCTAGTGAAGAAGTACGGAATCTCTTTCTCCAAATTCTTGATGAAGGAATCTTCCACGACGGTAACGGCACCCGTATCAACGCTCGAAATACTGTCATTATCGCTACATCAAATGCTGGGGCTGAACATCTCTGGTGGCTTGCTGATGCAGGTAAAACTATTGAGGACGAGCGAGAGTCTATTGTTGCTGGGATAATTCACGATGGATATTTCCGCCCCGAACTCATTAACCGTTTTGACTCTGTCGTCTTTTTCTCGCCATTATCATTCGATATACGGAAGGAAATTGCGACACACATGGTGAACTCATTAACACAAAGACTGGGCAATCAAGGAATAACACTGCTCTCAAGTGAGGCACTTATAGAGATGCTGGCTCACTCAGGTGATGATAGACAATGGGGAGCTCGTCCCATGAATCGTTTTATACAAGATACGTTGGAAAGTGCCATTGCCCAAAAGAAAATCGCTGGAGAGCTACACTCTGGCGCATCGATTCGTTTTATAATGGATGGTCCATCAGGAACACTCATTCCTGAAATTACTAACCCTTCTTAATTAAAGGGGATTTTTAGCCCCACGGACTTCAAAGTGGAGGTGGTTTCCGGTAGAACGTCCGGTGCTTCCTACATATCCAAGTACCTGACCACGCTCTATCTTTTGTCCCTGAGCAACAATAACACTCTTCATATGAGCATAGAGTGTTTGTGTGCCATTCTCATGTTTGATAACAACATAGTTACCATACCCACCATTCCAACCACTCGTACGACTTACAATAACAACACCAGGAGCAGCAGCTAATATAGATGTTCCTGAAGGAGCTCCGAGGTCAATACCATTATATCCATGTAATCCTTGCGTCTTAATATAGTGAAGCAGTGGCGCAGAGAAGAAGCTACCAACACTTCGGCCTCCCCCAGCAACAACTGTTTTACCTGCCCGGACTGGAGTAGGAGCAATTTCTCCATCAGGAACAATCACAACTTGCCCCACAACGAGCGCATGAGTTTCATTGATACCATTAAACGAAGCTATCTCTGAAACTGAGGCTCCGTAATGTTTTGCGATACTTCCTACTGTATCTCCCTTTACTACTGTATGACGTACTCCAGATACAGGAAGAATAACGAGCGTTTGTCCTTCATGAATTTTTGCGCCACGAGGGAGATCGTTGGCCCAAAGTAGCGTGTTTACTGAAACACCAAACATCTGAGCAATTTGTGTAAGAGTATCTGCCTCACGTACAACATACAGACTAATTTGGTCAGAAGTAGGAACATCCTCAATATCAGCAATCGTTCCTAAAGGGCCCGCATCAGCGAGAAGGGCATTCCCAACAATAGCTGTGTCACCACCTCCTTTTGCAGGATTTGGGTCAATATTTAGAGCGGGGGAAAGAAGTGACATTGTTTGTGAATTAAGAATTTTACCGGTAAGAGGGCGCGTAAGAGTGTCGGTTTTAAGTCCAGAAGAAATAAACGACCAAAAACCAGCATTTACTGGTTTAGTAGCTATAAGCAGGGTGCCGAGCACAAAAACAAAGAAAAAGACGGGTCTACCCATGCGACCTTTCCTGTCACGATATATTGAGGATTCTTTAGGAGTATCTAAAATAAGCCTATGTTGTCGTGTTTCCGTTCAGAATGGCTCTGTTGAGCCGTTTTTCATTTCAGCCGTCCAATCGCAACCCCTATCCTAGCAAATAAAAGCCTCTTTGGGCAGGGGGTCAAGATAAGAGTGTGGATAGTACTAGGAACGCAAACGAGCAAGAATATCCGCCTCAATACTCTGTAAATCTTTTCCGTAAGTAAGACGAGAAAGTTCTTTTAACTTTTCAGCGACCTCGGAAGATCCTGGAGCTAATGTTCTGGTGTGTAAGGTAAAGGGACGTGTCGGTTCACCTTGTATTAATAGCTTTGCGATAGCGCGACGATTCTCAATCCCAATCAAATCAGCAGGAGTAAACTCAGGAGCTACTTGCCCCTTAAGATATTCAGCATCATCTGCCCCCACACGAAAGAGCGCGAGAGATCCTACGTTACCAAACACTGCACTTTTGATTGAATCAGAGAGCTGCGCAATAAACTGATGTGCGAGAACAAGTGAGAGACGATACTTACGTGCCTCTGAAAGGATGACAGAGATTGAATCAGTTGTGAAGTTTTGAAACTCATCTATATAGAGGTAAAAATCACGGCGCGTCTCCTCACTCATGTCTCCACGTGCAAGTGCGGCGAGCAATAAACGACCCACAACTATCATTCCTAATAATTGTGCATTGATATCTCCAATACGGCCCTTTGCAAGGGAGACGAGTAAAATTTTCCCCCCGTCCATCACTGAACGAAAATTAAATGATGAACTACGCTGACCAATAATAGGACGCATATAATCATTTGCAATAAAGTTATTAAACTTGGAGGTAACATAGGGTGTCATATTAGCAAGTCCTTGCTCACCACTTGTTTTAGCTGCCTCTTTTTCCCAAAAATCAATAACGACCGGATTGCGAGCACGGGCAAGTTTTTTCTTACGAAACTCTACGTCAGTAAAAATGCGTGGAACCTCAAGTAATGTTGGCATCTCTTCCGTATCTTCCATAAGGAGCAAGAGCGCATTCCTCATATACTGCTCAAACACTGGTCCCATTGTCTCCGCAGAAAAAAGTCGATTAAAAATTGACTGCATTTCATTTACAATAAACGTCTTTTCCTCTGGGCGCGCAGGATTAAACTCCAGCATATTAAGGCCGAGGGGACGCGTAAGATCTCCAGTGTCAAAGACAATAACGTCATTGATACGCGAGCGGGGAACAGATGCGAGTACTTCATTAATAAGATCCCCATGGGGGTCAATAACACAAACCCCGTTACCAGCCTCTATGTCTTGTACTGCCATAGATTGCATAAGGTAACTCTTCCCCGTGCCTGTTTGGCCGAGGATATACATATGGCGACGTCGATCCTCGGGAGCACTACGTATAACCTTTTCTTCATCACGAAAATTACTCGTCCCCAACACAACACCATCAGTGGGAAGAGTAGCGGGAGGAGCTGCTTCATGCGTTTTGAGCCAGCTTATACGAGGTGTTCCCAACGCTCCGGTAGGAAGATGTACGATACTTGCCAACTCCTCACCCGAAAGCACAAACGACTCATTACTCCGCCACTCGCGAAATGCATAATCAGATATAAGCGCACGTTCTGTGCGTGGTTTTACAACAACAAAACTATTGCGGTCAGGGGAACTAAACTGAGCAAAGGAACCACCAATGGAGGCCAACAAATCCTCAGCCCTATCAGCAGTCGTGCTGGATGTAACCATTCTCACAATGACTGAGAAAAGAGGGTGCGACATTTTCCCTTGAATCATGTGTACCGCCTGCTCATCCACAACAACTTCAGCAGGATTCTCTTGTTTAGAAGATCCCTGAAGCACGCCAGCAACGTCTGAGATAGAGAAAAAGTCTGTCCGCAATAAGTCAGAGAATTTATATCCCTTCTTAAGACTTGCGAGCGCATTGTTCATATGTTTTTTTACTGCACCATCAGCGGGTCGAACAATAATTTGGATAGCAGCACCATCTCCCACACTCTCTAATCGCGACAAAGTACTTACAATAGGACCAAGTGTGTCTACCTGCGCCTCTACGTAACTACGGATTGGTTTTAAGTACGATTCGGCAAGCATTAAACGAGCTGCGCGAATTTCTCCATGAGGATTAATAACCGTATAATCATCTACCTCAACAACATGTGCGTCTGGGAACAATCCGTGGATTTGCTCCATAGTAAAAGCAACCGATGTACGTGGTACAGCAAGGTAAAAATGGATATTCTCACCAATATGATGTACCGCCATTTCAAAAACAAAAGGTTGTCCGAGTGAAGAGAGGGTGGAAAATAGTTGCTCAGAAAGTCCAATATCGGCACGCATCGCATCACCCTCACGCCCCTCCTTACGAGGAAGTGTAATCTCGAGAAGACGTAACCGCAGAGAAAGGAGGTGTGGTCGAGAAAATGTGCGTATTAAAAAAACTCCAAGGAATGCACAGAGAGCAAGTGCAATAACACCAATACTAATAAGTAGGGGGCTACTCAACCAGTCCATGTGTTTTAAGTTCTACATACAGCTTATCGGCAAGTACGTCGTGGAATGCATCAATAAGGAGAGGCTGTTCATTACGTACCGCGTCAATAGCGCGTACAATACCTCGCTCGGGGATAAGCTCTATGTAGTGATTAAGTGACTCTTTTTCCTCACCTGATAAATTATCGAGATAATGTGTTGGGGGCGGAGTGTTTACAGAAGGAGCTGGTTTACCAAATAATTCCTCACCAACGACTTGGTGAACAATCCGCGGTTCCTCATGTATGCCATACTCAAGAGCAATCGTCTCCCGACGCGCCTCTATAGCGCGTGAAATATCCGAAACTTCACTTTGAACAGACTCTGTAGAAAAAAGTTCTGCCATATACGTTTAGTATACTATACTAAACCCTGTCTATGCGCGCACTATCTGGACTCAACCCTAAACAGCAAGAAGCGGTGGAGCACACTGAGGGCCCACTGCTTATTATCGCTGGGGCAGGGGCAGGAAAAACAAAGACATTAACGCATCGAATCTTGCATCTTATTGAACAAGGAGTACCTACTGAATCTATACTCGCAGTCACTTTTACCAATAAAGCTGCGAAGGAGATGTCTGAACGAGTACGAGCTTTGGTACAAAAAGGACGGATACCTTTTATCGCCACCTTTCACGCCCTCTGTGTTCATATTTTGCGTGAGCAAGCACGAGCTATCAATTACCCTCGTCATTTTTCCATCTTAGATAAAGAGGATGCGCTCTCTATACTCAAACGCGCCATGGAGACTCGTGGTATCTCACCCAAAACACTTGAGCCTCGTAAGGTTTTAGCAGCAATCTCCAGAGAAAAAAATAACCTCCGCTCACGTGAAGAGTACGAGCGAGAAGCACGGAGCGCAGCAGCACGCTTAATTGCAGGACTCTGGGGAGAATACGAACGGATAACAAAGAAAGAAAAATCTTTTGATTTTGATGACCTCCTGATTGAAACGGTAGCCCTCCTTCGTACCCACCCAGATATCCTTGCCTACTACCAAAATCGCTGGCAATACCTCCACGTTGATGAGTACCAAGACACCAACGCAACGCAGTACGCACTCACAGAGCTCCTCGCAGGAGAAAACAAAAATGTATGCGTGGTTGGAGATGCAGACCAATCTATCTATGGATGGAGGGGTGCCGACTTCCGCAATATTCTCAACTTTGAGAATGATTATCCAAATGCGTACGTTGTTGTGTTAGAAGAAAACTATCGCTCAACACAAACAATCATTGCTGCAGCAAATGAAGTGATTGGGAAAAATAAAGAACGGAGAGAGAAAAATCTTTTTACAAAAAATAAAGTGGGGGAGAAGATAGGATTAATAGCAGCACTTAACGAGAGTACTGAGGCCAGAGCAATTGCGGAAAAATCACGTGAACTTATGCGGAAAGGGGTATCGCCAAGTGCCATAGCCGTATTATACCGAGCAAACTTTCAATCACGTATGCTTGAGGAGGCCTTCCTCGCGGCAGGAGTTCCGTATCGCGTATTTGGTGTACGATTCTTTGAGCGAGCCGAGATTAAGGCGATGCTCTCATACCTCCGCGCTGCACAAAATCCAGATGATATTGAGAGTATTAAACGGATTTTAAACGTCCCTAAGCGAGGATTGGGGAAAGCAACCCTTGCAAAAATCTTTTCTGGGGAACGTGCATCACTTCCCAAAGGAACAGGTATAAAAGTTGATACCTTCTTTCAGTTTTTAGAACGGATACGGACAGAAATTACTCGGAGCCCCGTCTCTCTAGTATTTAAATTTATTGTTAAAGAGAGTGGGTGGGAAAAGGAATTATTAGAAGGTGGGGAAGAAGGTATAGATCGCCTAGAGAACATTCGGGAACTGGTAACATTGGCGAGTGTATATGACGCACTCCCACTTGAAGAGGGGGTAGAAAAACTACTTACCGATGCAGCCCTCCTTGCCGCAGAAGAAGAGACTGAGGAAAAAGAGGTTGAGGAAGCGGTACGACTCATGACAGTCCACGCAGCAAAAGGTCTGGAATTTGATTACGTGTTTGTTGCTGGATTAGAGCAAGACTTGTTCCCCCACGCACGCATTGGAGGAAGTGCACGTGATGCAGAGGAAGAACGGCGTCTCTTTTATGTTGCACTGACTCGAGCAAAAGAACGTCTTATTCTCTCTTACGCACAGACGCGCACACTCTACGGGTCACGGAGAATTAGCATCCCTTCCGACTTCCTTACCGATATTAGCGACGACCTCCTTACCGTTGAAGAGGTATGCGGGATAGAACAGGAGGATGTGATAGAGTGGGATTAAGATGTATGCAAAAAAGTCACTCGGCCAACACTTCCTTACTTCAGCAAGTGCGCTTGCGGCAATTATTGAAGCGGGGAAACTCACACACGAAGATACTGTTGTAGAGATTGGACCAGGGAAAGGAGTGCTCACCCGAGAGCTCACTACACACGCTGGAAAAGTAATAGCGATAGAGAAGGACGAGGAGCTTTTTGCGCTCCTCTCTGACAAGTTCCGCGAGGCACTTACCAGCAAGCATCTCGTCCTTGTAAAAGGGGACATACTAAAATGGAAAAGTTCCTCTGTATTCTCAAACAAAATTCCCTACAAAGTTATTGCAAATATCCCGTACTACATTACTGGAGCAATTATTGAAAAGTTTTTGAGTGCCGAGCACCAGCCAGAACATATGGTGCTCTTACTACAAAAAGAGGTTGCGGAGCGGATTGTTGCACGTGACGGCAAAGAGAGTATTCTCTCGCTATCAGTAAAGGCCTACGGTACACCACACATACTCCGCACTATTCCTCGAGGAGCCTTTAGCCCTCCACCTCATGTTGATTCAGCAATACTCTCTATTAGCACTATCTCTCGTGAGAACTTTAGAGATACTCACGAGGAAAAATTTTTTACGCTAATAAAAAAGGGGTTTAGCTCCAAACGTAAATTCCTCCGAAGTAATATCGGTGTAAGTGAGGAAATATTTATTCAGTGTGATATCCCACTCAAAGCTCGCGCTGAGGATCTCACACTAAAACAATGGCTATGTCTTGCACGCGTACTACAATAATTGTTTTGATTGCAATAAGCGTAGTTCTGTTCTTTGCGTCTAACAAAGAAGTGGCTCATGAAAAAGTTACGTTCACTCGCATAAATGATGAGACGGGGACACTACAGATTGCTAGTACAAGCTACTCTGTGAGTATTGCTGATAGTGATGAGGAGCGTACTCAAGGACTCTCAGGGACAGCGTCATTAAAACCTCAAGAGGGGATGCTCTTCCTTTTTCCTCAGGCTGATTACCATCCTTTTTGGATGAGGGAAATGCGCTTCCCTATAGATATTATATGGATTGATTCCTCATGGCATGTTGTGGGAATAACAAAAGAGGCACGACCAGAGTCGTACCCCTCACTCTTTTACCCCCCAGCTCCAATAAAGTACGTATTAGAAGTTCCTAGTCCTTAACGCGAGGTACCAGTCATTCTAATTAGATTTCCAGTATGTACTGTATGACAGCCATCACCGCTCGGTTGACGACAAACTTGTTGTCCTTGCCATAACCCAAGCAACCAAATGTTTTCTCTAATCTGTCCAAATTCATATAGTTTTGTGTGTCCAGGTTGATACATAAACTCTCCCCCACGAGGAGCGCTTACCCTAAGATACATATTATTACTACAAGCACACACTTCTCGATACGTAATACGCCCACCAAAAGGGTTACCACCTTGAGCAAAAATTGTATCTCTTGTTACATAAAATGTGATTAAAAATACAACTCCAACCAAAATTAATATTTTATATTTCATAAAGAAAGTGAAAAAGTTCCTACATTACTAATACCACTTGAGTCCTCAAGATACAGAAATAAATTATCAGTAACTTTAGGTAAATCTGATGAAAATTTCATATCAGGAGCAACAATAAAAGTGACCGTCTTCCCATCAGAAGAAGAAATTGTTTGACTTTGGAATCCTCCATACAAAGTCATTGATGAAGAAAATCCTTGTCCAGTAATAGTAACTACTGTACCAGGCTCTCCTGATTGAGGACTAACTGAGACTATTTTGAGTGTAGAAGAACGAGGCGGCGGAGCAGGGAGAGAAAAACCTTCAATGAAAGGTAATATTTGTTGGGATGCAGGAACAGTAGGAGTAACCACTGTGGAAATTACTACCGGTACTGGCTTTACTACCGACGGAAGCTTGAGTGTTTGCAGTCTCTGTAACAATGTAATTAATTGGAGGAGAGAGGAGCGGAGAGAGTCACTAATAATAAGTACTGGCGTTTCTGCTGCGCGAGTAAGCGGAGGGGAGAAGGTCCCAAGAGCAAAGAGAGCGAGACTAGCAACAATAAAGTATTTTGCGTATTTCACTATTCCACAGTATAGCATGCGTGTAAGAGCATTTACGGTCCACACTCTGCTAAAATAGAGGGATGACCATGCGCTCCGCTTTAGCGGTCCTCTTTGCAGTGATTGTGCTTATTCTTTTTGGTTTGTGGTATCTCGGGAATCGTACCTTAGGAAAGCTCTCCCCAGTAGCAAGCTCTACCAAGCTCTCAGTACGAGCAAATCAACCTGACACAGATAGAGACGGACTCCGTGATTGGGAAGAGGAATTGTGGGGAACACAAAAAAATAATCCTGATACAGACGCTGATGGAATTACCGATGGTGAAGAGGTGCTCAGGGGAACAGACCCAAGAATTGTCGGTGCACTAGCGCTCACTTCAGATATTGATGTCTCTCGCGCACTCATCCATAAGCTCAACTATAGTGGTACACAGCCCATACTTTCCCCAGACCCTACTGACGTCGGTGTGGGTATTGGAATTGACCTTAACTCACTTAATATAGTTGACACCACCGATCTTAATAACTTACGTAGCTATGGCTTACAAATTGCGCAGACCCTCATGCCATTAGGGAGCTCTACTATGAGCACCGCTGCCAGTTCAACTCTTGCCATGGTAGCGCATAAACAGTACACGGAGGTGCGCACTCTCACTGTACTCAGCTCTCTTTTACGTTCTGTGGCTGACACACTTACCAGTACACCGGTACCCAGTTCCGCTGTTGAAATCCACGGTAAAGTAGCAGGGGATGTCAGTAAATTAGGTGAACTTGCCTTTTATATGGCAAAAGCAGAAACAGAACCGATACTTGCCCTCTCGAGTGCCCAAGAGTTTGAGGTAGCCAGAGCTAAACTTACTGCAGATATTAATAGTTTTAACCAATACTTCCGTGATAGAAAAATTCTCTTTGATCAATCCGAATCTGCTAAAATAGAACTATGATCCACCCAAATAAAAACGGGATACTTTTGTTACTTACTCTCTGTATCTTTTTTATTCCTATGATTGGGCGTGCGCAAACTCTACCCACAGGAGATGGGCAGACAGCGGCTCAGCGACTAGAGGCAATCCGACAACCAGACTCAGATGAGAGAGAGTGCCAAATAGCAGCAGAAAGAGATCTTTCCTCTGAAGGAGGTGGGGGAGGGAGCTACGTCCCAGTACATGAAATCGGAGACCTTTTAACCGTAAGTACCCAAAATACGGGGCTTACCTTCCAAATTTGTATGTACACCAAGACGCTTAAGCGCATCCAGTATGAGTGGGAGGACAAGGAACTTATTACCAATCCAGATGCTCGCAAAGCATCAGCACAAGCTATTAACGATTTACGTAAAGGATATTTTTATGGGGAAAATGGCAGTAACCCCGGTATTGCGCGTAAACAATTTTATACATCTAAACAAGAGGAGGAAGCACAAGCTGGCCAACCTATCTACATCACCAACACCGACCAACGTATTAAGAATGTGAGCAATGAGGCGGAAGGACTCTTCCTCTACGACTTAAGTCAAAAGGCGCAAGAACAACCTCTCTTTACCCAAAGTATTAAGAGTACCATCGCTCAAAACTCTGCAATAAATCAAAACGACTCAACACGTCTCTCACAGCGACTTACCTCTGACTTTACATCACAGCAAGCATTTGATGATTTTACCAACGATTTTAATAATGGAGGGTGGGATGCATGGTTAAAAATCATCCAACCAAACAATAACCCCTATGGGCAGTATATGATTGCGCAAGAAGAGTTGGGGTTACGCAAGTCAAAAGCAGAGCAAAATGCACGAGAGGAGATACTCGCAGGAGGCGGCTTCCTCCCTAATCGTAAATGTATTGCCAACGGATGGGTTGCTGAGCCAAATTCAAGTGTACAATTTTGCAAACAATGGGAAACACTTACCCCAGCAAGCGCTCAAGCAAATCAATATAGTCAAATTTGGGGAGCTACACTTAACCAAGCAATTAACGCAGACCAGCAAACTGAAGACTTTATAAAGAACGAACTCCCGGTAGACCAAGCACACATCATAAGTGGTATAGGAGCTACAAATCCAACCAACAACATACCGCAATCTATTTTTGACCAAGAAGATCGCTGTCCAGGTCCAGGACCTTGCCCAGATACTGGATGGGATGGTACCGGCAGTAGCCTCCCTACTGGAGGAGGTGGGGGAAACCAACCTACGCCTACCGGTCTCTATAGTGACCCTAACGGTAACGGTATCCCTGACTTTTTGGAAAACAACAGGGGAAGCTTACCTCAAGGATTACAAGATTTTATTAACGGACTCCTTGGTCAATCTCTCTCTCCCGAGGAGCGTTTGCGACAAATACAAGAGTATCTTAACCAACAGGGGACATTGAACGCTCCCCCTATTGTGGTAATGAGTGCAAGTGTACCTACCTATGCAGACCGTGCTAACAACCCAGCACAGCCAGACCAAGCAACAATTACCTACAGTGCGTGGAATGCGTCATCATGTAAAACAGAAAATGATTGGTACTACTTTGGGTCTCGAACAGGAACAGATTTAGGATCGGGGAGTCACGTATTAAAAACTCGGGCTCAGTCACTTAATAAGAATGGGGGAGCAGTTACTGTAGACTTACCAATACGCTTCCCTGTTTCATTTGCTGGTAATGTAAATCCTAACTTTGTTCAACAAGATACCCCAGGAGCACTCTCTGAGAGCCTTAGCTCTGACACAATCACACAAATTATCACACTGAATCTAAACAACAGTATTTTATTTAGGAACTGGCTCTACCCTGCAATTCTCATTCGTGTTGCAAATAATGATATTACCGTACCCGCACCAACACTTGGTACTACTGAATACTCTTCTTATAGCCATAATAGAGCGATTGCTCGCTTACGAGATACTGTAGCAGGAATTTTAAGTAACACGCTTGATGACCGCCAAAAAAATCTTGTCTTCTTTAATTGGACATACAACACCCCAACAGGATTAGGCATCCCTTACAACGATGCCGGAAATGATAGTGGTTCCGCAACAGTAACCATACGTCCCACATATACTATGTCCTGTACTAATCAATCTGGAACTACACACGCAAGTGTGACACTACAACGACAATAATATCTTCATGTTTAAGCGCCACCACACAACTATCCTCCTCATACTCTTCACGGTAGTTCTTATCGTTCCGCTTATGGTTCCTCATTTTGCGCATGCAGAACCAGAAACTTCTGATACTGTGCATGAAAATGCAGTGGCACTTCAACAAAGTAATTTTTCAGTTCTCTCTTGGGTTAGCGGTGGTATTACTTCAGGACTACAAGTAATGGGGAACTGGGCAATCTGGCTCTTTGGACTACTACTGTGGATTGCAGGACGCTTCTTTGATATCACCATCTACTTCTCAGTGGTTAAGTTTAGTGAGTTTGCCACCATGACAGCGATTGTTAGCGCGTGGGCAACGGCTCGAGACTTTGCAAACGTCTTCTTCATCTTCATTCTCCTCTACATTGCAATAGGCACCATACTTCGGCTCAACGGAATTGATACTCAGCGTATGGTGGTTAAGGTCGTCATCATCGCACTCCTCATTAACTTTAGCCGTGTCCTCACTGGGGTAGTCATTGACTCAGGGAATGTTATTTCCTACCAATTTTACAAAGCACTCCGAGAGGGGGACACGAGTCAAACCTTCAACCAAGACCACAGTATTAGTCAAACATTTGTACAAGCGCTCTCTATACAAGAGAGCCTAAGGGAGCCTGACAGTGCTACGTTAAGTGCCTCAGGGATAGACCCAACGGGTGGCGTAGGGGTAGGTCCTCTTTCAGTAATTACTCATACATTAGGTTCTGTTATTTTTATAATCACAGCCTCTTTTATATTTTTTGCAGCCGCAATACTCCTTATGTTCCGTTTAGTAGCGCTCCTTTTTGTTATCATTCTCTCTCCACTCGCGTTCCTCGCCTACGCCTTCCCCACACAAGAGAGACATTTTAATAATTGGCTTGATAGTTTAATTAAACAAACATTTTTTGCTCCTGCGTATCTCTTTAACCTGTATCTCGTCGCAAAAATAGTAAAAAGTAACGGTATCAGTGACCTTGCTAATGTAGCCGCTGGTGCAGGCAGCGGACTGCAAGTGATCAATATTATAGTTAACTTCATTATTATCATAATGCTCTTGGGAGGATGTATCCTCATTGCAACAAAAATGGGAGCAGCAGGAGCAAGTACAGTAGCTGGCTGGCAAAAGAAGTTGACCGGTAAAGCTCGCGGATATGCTGGAGAAAAAACTGTCGGCTTTGTTGCTCGTAATACAATTGGGCGCTTAGGAAGAAGTGTGAATGAGGGCAGAATAGGAAGTGGCTTTAAAGCTTTGGAAAAAACAAATTTGGGTGCTGGCTTAGGTCGGGGGGTACGAAACTTAGGTAAAAAAGCTCAAGATGTTGATTTTGGTTTTAAAGGCGCGAGCTTGAATGCTGTTAATGAAGCACGATTAAAAAAATCTAATATTGACGACTACAAGGGTGATGCTGTATCACAAGCAAAAATACTACGTAACCTCAGCCCAGAGGCACGCCTTTCCTACTACCGTAAGTTGGAAGCAAAGGATCGTGCTTCACTTGAGGCCTCAACAATTAACGATCCTAAACTTGAAGCAATTTTTAAGGAGTTACGAGAAAAACGCCTCACCAACCCCAAAGAACTTAAAGATACAAATAAAGCATTGGAAACAGCCAAAGCAGAACGCGATGTTGCTGATGGACTCAAATCACTAAAAGAGGGTATTGTCCCCAGTATTGGGAGCGATGGTAAGGTAGAACGAAACCTATCAACAGGCAAGATTATAGAAGCAGAAAAAGAGAAGGAGGACGAGCAGCTGAAGAAGTTTATTACTCTCATTAAGCCGAATAAAGATAACGCGGGGGCACTCGCTGAAGCACTTAAGTTTGGCGGTACAGAGGATGAAAAAATACGAAGCACTAAAATTGTTCAATCCTTAAGCAAAAATCAACTAAAGAGTCTGCTTAAAGACGACTCTCTGGATGCGATGAAGGATGTGGATGGCACCATTAAGGGAATTAGCGAGTCGCTGAGCGCGCTCCCTGCGGACGATGAGCTTAAACAGTACGCGGCTGCGGCTCCTTTTGCTGCACTTGTTGGACTTAAAGGTTTGAAGGAAAAAGGTGCCGAGCAACAGATAAACACCCTAAAGAAAACGGAAGCCGAGTTACGCGCTGAAAGCGAGAAGGACCCGGTACTCTTGCAACTCAAGGAGGATTTGCATATGCACAGAGGAAATGAAACAGAGTTAATACAAAAAATAGCAGCAAGACCTGATGAGTTCATTCAAGAAAAACAAAAAGAAGCACTTGATGCACTATCGATAGACAATATGCACCAAGTTGCACCATTACTCTCAATTACTTCCCCCGCGGATAAAAAACGAACCGAATTCATCCTTCAAAATATTTCCCAAGCGAAGGCGCGGAAGCTTGGTGAAAACTTTACCGAGAACCAGAAGGAGTTACTTAATAGAGAATACCGAGGAGAAAATGTAGGGGCACAGAACCCCGCGCTTGCACGACAATTAAATGAGCTTGGTGTGGAATATGCCGACCGCCCTGCGCAAGCAGCATCTACTGGGGGAGGGGGTGAAAAGTCAGGCCCTGCAATAATTATCAATACTGGTAGAGGGGGTGAAGCAGCTCCTACTGGACCTAAAATTGTCCAACCAACAGGACCAGAATTAAGAGGTACTTCAGGCCCAAATGCACAAACATACCCAACGAGAGAGTCTGAGGAAGAAAAGGAAAGAATAGCAAGGAGTACGAGTGATAAGAAACAAGCAGAGAAAGAGGCTTACACTGAAAAGGATCAGCGAGCAACCCGAGCTCCAGCAGGAGAAGAGGCGATGCGTTACGTTCCACCTCAACCCCAACAACCAAATCCCGCACCACAAAACAGACCTTTTGGACCATTTCGCAACGAAAGACCATCTGTTCCACAAGCACCTTCTACCACAACGGGAGGGGGCGTAGATACAAGTAGTGTACGAAATGAAATTCAATCTATTAATTTGAATACAGTTGGAGCTGTGCCGAAGCAAGCACCGAAAACTGAGGAAGAAGAGGCGGCGGCACGGGAAGCTTTAGCGCAGGGAATAAAAGAAGCTGAGAGTGGAAAATTAACAACAGAAAAAGCAGCGGAAGAAGCTTCAGTAAAAAATTTAGAAACACCTACTTCAGAAAATCCTGATAATTTATCACTACCACCAACACCAAACACATAACATGGACTATTCACGCAAACAATTGATGAGTATGTACCGTGCGCTTCCGCAGGATATTAAGGATGCGCTCTACGCCATAGACACCACAGAGGCTATCCAAACAGTGAGTAAGGCCTACGGCCTCCACATAGACCAAATGGGGATGCTCTCCAACGCTATTGGGCAAGTCCTCCTTGGCGCACTCCACCCACGCGATTTTACCAAACGCATCAAGGTAGATTTAGGTATTGATGAACAAAAGGCAGCAACACTCACTCGTGAGGTTAACCTCTCTGTCTTTACCAAAATCCGTGAGTCACTCAAACACATCCATTCCCTGCGTGAGGATAATGCTTTTGATAGCGCGCTCAACGACATACCCGACCGTGAGTCACTACTAAAAGATATTGAGGAGCCACCACGAGCAAATGCTGGTAGTATAGAGAGAGCATCACCTAAGGAAAAAGTTATACCTACCGAGGAGCAAGTGTTTGATACCAAAGTTGAACCACTACTCCACATTCCACGCAAAGTAGAGACAAAAAAGGCTCCCGACCCTTACCGTGAGTCACCACTCTAATCTATGAACTTCCAAGTACCACAATTTATTGAGATAGAGGACAAGATTTTTGGACCACTCACGTTTAAACAGTTTATTTTTACCGCAGGTGGTGCAGGAGCAGCATATCTTGTCTATGCCTATGGGTCAAAACTCATTGGATTTCTTGCGTGGGGACTCGCTGTACCCGTTTTTCTCTTTGCGCTTGGGCTCGCCTTCTATAGAATAAATGAACGGCCCTTTATTGTGACTGTTGAAGCAGCATTCCGCTTTTTTCTTAAATCTAAACTCTACCGATGGAAAAAAGATATAAAAGGTGCTCGCACACAAAAAGTAGTGAGTGAGGGATCTGCTTCTGTCAATACCGATATTCCTAAGCTGACTGAGAGTAAACTCTCTGACCTCGCGTGGAGTTTAGACGTTAATGAGAAGACTGAGGATCGAGAATAATACTATCAATGCCATCAGTAAGCGCAAAACCTTCACAAGATTTTCTTCCCATCAAAGAGATTCGGGATGGTGTTGTTGTGCTCAAAGATAACTCTATGCGGATGGTGTTAATTGCCTCCTCACTTAACTTTGCGCTCAAGTCCCAAGACGAGCAGACAGCGCTCTTGTTTCAATACCAAAACTTCCTTAACTCATTAGACTTCCAAGTACAAATTTTTACACAATCACGCAAACTCGACATTCGCCCTTACATAAACATTCTTGAGGACCGTATGAAGGAACAGGCAAACGACCTCATTAAGATTCAAACAAAAGAGTACGTTGAGTTCATCAAGAGTTTCACTGACGCAACAAACATTATGTCAAAATCATTCTTTATTGTAGTGCCCTATAGCCCTCCGGTGTATCTCAATCGTTCAGGTTTTTTGAGTAAACTGTTTCGGAAAAAGCAGGGGGACGCAGAGGAACTCAAATCGTTTGAGGAGAATAAGACGCAGTTGGAACAGCGGGGGAGCGTGGTAGAGCAAGGGCTCTCTCCTTTAGGTATCCGTATTGTTGCCTTAGGCACTGAAGAATTGGTTGAACTCTATTATAAACTCTTTAATCCTGGAGAGCGTGACGTCCCAACACTCGACACACAAGCATATGGCACTCTTCGGTAACTCACGTAAACAAGAGAGTGCTACCCCAGTACTCCCACAGGACATTTACCAAACTGGCGTTTTGGAGCTCAAAGATATTATTGCGCCCGCAGCGCTACAAGTTAATCCTAAATACATTAACTTAGGCGACAAGATTGCTCGCACATTCTTTGTTATTTCTTACCCACGACTCCTTGCACGCAACTGGTTTATGCCTGTAATTAACCTCGATAAGGTGTTTGATGTATCTATCTTTATCCATCCTATTGATACCTCAACCATACTCCGCCAACTACAAAAGAAGGTTGCTGAAGTACAAAGTCAGATACATACTCGCGAGGAGAAAGGTCTCGTCCGTGACCCTAAGCTTGATATTGCATACCAAGACATTGAGTTTCTTCGAGACCAACTCCAACAATCACGAGAAAAAATGTTTGAGGTAGGTCTCTACGTTACTCTCTATGGAGACACCGAGGACGAGCTTAATCGCACAGAGTCAGAATTAAAAACACTCTTGGAGTCCAAACTTATTTACATTAAACCTGCCATCTTCCAACAAGAGGAGGGGTTTAAGAGCACTATTCCTACCGGCACAGACTTACTCTCTGTCCACTCAAAACTCAACTCATCGCCACTCTCAAGTATCTTCCCCTTCACCTCATTTGACCTCACTTCAAATAAAGGAATTCTCTATGGAGTAAACCGCCATAATGCATCCCTCGTACTTTTTGACCGCTTCTCCCTGGAGAACTACAATTCAGTAATTTTTGCTAAATCTGGTTCGGGTAAGTCATATACCACCAAACTCGAGATTTTAAGAAGTCTTATGTTTGATGTTGATGTTATTGTTATTGACCCTGAGCGCGAATATGAGTTTATGTCCGAAGCTGCAGGGGGACGCTACTTTAACATCTCACTAACATCAGAGCATCATATTAATCCTTTTGACCTCCCATTCCCTCGTGAGGATGAGTCATCTGCCGATGTCCTACGCTCCAATATTATCAACCTTGTAGGGCTCTTCCGCATCATGCTTGGAGGACTTACGCCTGAGGAAGATGCTATCATCGACTCTGCTATTACCGAGACCTACGCACTTAAAGATATTACTCCCGATACAGACTTTACCAATAAACCAGCTCCACTCCTCTCAGACCTAAACCTTGTGCTTGCAGGAATGGAGGGAGGGGAGTCACTTGCACAACGACTCACTAAGTACACACAAGGTACCTGGTCTGGATTTATTAATAAGCCGAGCAATGTTGATATCAACAAAAAATTTGTTGTCTTCTCGGTGCGCGACATGGAGGACGAGCTTAAGAGTGTGGCAATGTACATCATCATGCACCACATTTGGAACGCGGTCCGCAGGAACTTACGCAAACGTCTCTTAGTGGTAGATGAGGCGTGGTGGATGATGAAGTCAGAGGATACTGCCTCTTTCCTCTTTTCACTCGCAAAACGAGGACGTAAATATTACTTAGGACTTGCTACTATTACGCAAGACGTAGGAGACTTCCTCCGTTCACCATACGGACTACCAATGATTACCAACTCATCTATACAGCTCCTCCTTAAACAATCACCAGCATCTATTGACCTTGTGCAAAAAACTTTTAACCTCACCGATGAAGAAAAATATCTTCTTTTGGAATGTAATGTGGGTGAAGGAATCTTCTTTGCTGGCTTAAAACACGTTGCGATGAAGATTATTGCCTCATACACCGAAGATCAAATTATTACCTCAGATCCATCTCAAATTCTCGCTATTAAGCATGCTAAAGACGAGCTTAAAACATCTGAGGGAGAGACGGTAAACCAACAAGACAATGGAGGAGGGGTGTAGTATCACGCGTTTTGATGCGGTGTTAATGGTCTGTGTAGCGCTCTTTTATGATCTTGTGCAGCTAGCTATCAACATTGTTATGTTTGGATTTGGCTTCCTCGTGACATGGATTATTAGTCTCTGGGCATGGCTAACATTCTATCTGTGGTTTAGAATAAAAGGAGTGAGTTTTATGAATTTAAAAAATGCTCTTAAATTAACTGGTGGGGGACTTATTGAAATAATTCCATTTCCTTTTTTGAGTGCACTCCCCGCATGGACAGCCGTAGTTATTGCACTTATTTTTACCAACGCACCATGGGCGCAACGAGTAACACACCCTACAAAAAACTATGAGTAAAAAAGTACCACTACTGTTACTACTCTTCATTCTCTGCGTAATTCCCGTGTTGGCGCAAGCGCAATCCGCACTGTCGGTAGATTTACTCTGGGAGGCACAGACGTATGTACCAAGTTTTTATCCTGGCCACACATTAGCATCATCAGAGAGCACTGTCCGTGTAATTGCTCTTCCGTATGTAGGGGAAACATTAGTCCCTAAAGATACGCTCATTTTTACATGGAGTAAGGACGGTACTCAAGATTTACCTCAGTCAGGGCAAGGTAAAAATGAGTATACATTTACCGCAGCAAAAAAGTATGGGAAATCGGATATCTCGGTATCAATTTCATCAGGTAAAAATAGTCCTCAAGCTAACGCACATATACTTATCACGACAACAGAGCCGCGTGTTGTACTCTACCCATTTGACTCAGCGCGAGGGAGTCGAGGAGAGATTGCATATAGCTCACAAACAACAGTAGAGGGTGGGGCGGTGAGCGTAAAGGCAGAGCCGTACTACTTTAGCCGTGAGCACATTAGTGACATCCTCTTTCGATGGTCGGGGGGAGGGAAAATGCTCACCCCCACAGATCCAGACAAAAGTATTATGACATTAGGGGTAGCTCAAGGTGTTGCGGGGAATGTAGATATACGAGTTACTGTCTCACATATTAGCAATTTACTCCAAGAGGCAGAGCGCGTACTTCGCATTACCTTTAACCAAGAGCCACTTCGGTTTTAATATATGAGAAAACTATTTATTACTCTCATTTGCATCCTCGCTATTTCATCCCCATTCTTTTTTGTTTTTGCACAACAGGAAGTTCAACTACTTGAACCGAGCGCCTTAGGGTCAGAAGTTTCAGCTACTCCTGACTTCCAAACATACGTACAAGCTGCATTTAAACAAATTTTAATTATTTCAGCAGTACTTGCTGTATTAATGATTATCATTGGTGGACTCCAATATATCCTTTCATTTAGTGGTAGCTCAAAAGAAGAAGGAAGAAAACGTATGACCTATGCCGTTGGGGGACTTATTCTCGCACTTGCTGCATGGCTCATTTTAAACACAATCAATGGGTCATTAACAAACATAAACTTCTCTCTCGAACCATTGCCGGCTCCCGTAGATACGATGCGGACATCCTTGGTATACCACCCAGCTGGTAATAGTGACCCAAATGCAACGGATCGTGTTGATTTTACCTCACAAGAACAATGTCTACAGTATGTGCGCAGCAGAATAGCAAGTGGTCTTACTGATGTTAGTGAGGAAAATTGTCGCCCCTCCTCCGAAACAAGTGGTGACAGAACCTCAGGTGGACAAGCCGCAAGACAAGTCTGCTTACAACAAGGTTATACTGAGTGTGGTTTTTACCAAACAAAACCCGACGCACATTGGGAACAAACAACAAACACTGCTTGCGAAGGAAGAGAGTTTATTTCTGGTCAAAGTTCTTTACTTTGCTATGGTAAACCTCACGAAAATCAAGATGACACATATTACTTATTAGGGAAAAAAAATAACCAGATCTGTTTTGATGGTCCATATGAGAACGAAGATGCCTGCGGAGTAGTTGCTGGAGATTATTCTTCCTTACGACTTGACCCAAATATTTCACCTGATTGTGTATCTTATGATGCATTTAAAAGTCAGTATTCAGATAAACCTACCTGTGAGAGTATCGCTGACCCAGGGCAAGTAACCACCGCTGCGACTGCGAGCGCGTGGGATGACTGGAGCTATGATCCAGGAATTGGCCGGCAAAAAGGTGATGCTGCTCCCGCACTACAAAACCTTTTATTATGTATGCGTAGTAAAATTGCTAATCCCGCGGTAGGAAGAATCTCTTCTATTAGCGACTCTCGCTACATCGGCAACTTAGGTGTCTGTAGTAATTCTCAGTGTGGAGGGAATGGTTGCCAACACTCCTGTCGTTCTTGCCACTACGGAGGAGGAACAGGCTTAGGTAAATCACTAGCCGTAGACTTTGGTGACCAGGAAAATAAGGCTGCTATAATGCAAGCAGCAAGAGATTGTGGGGTGCAGGACTCACGTATTATTGATGAAGGGAATCATGTGCACGTTTCAGCAAATGAATGCCCACGTTAATTTATGAAAAAAATACTTAGTGTAATTATCATCATATTACTAGTTATCATAGGAGGACTGTGGTGGTATATCCGTTCCAACCCAAGCGCTCCCACAAGCGCACCAGGGGTTAGTTCTTCACCAACGGTACCATTCCCTATCGCAAGCGATCGGGCTATTAATGTTATTTCCCAACCAGGGTCTACAAATACATCGTCATTTTCACAAAATGAACAGAGTGCCTCCTCCACCACCACACGTGACTCATACACACTCTTCTCTAACCCCATTATCAACTACCACTACACTACCATAGCAACAAGTAGTGTTCTCATGTTCATAGACCGTGATTCCGGTAATCTTTATGCGGTAAGGGACGGGGAAGGAGTGCACGCACAACGAATTACCAACACAACATTGTTAGGTATAGAGAAGGTGTGGTGGACAGAGTCAAAAGATAGACTCTACAGCATTATTTCATCCCGAGAAGGAGGGTTCCCAAGTACAGTCGTATACTCCACTAAAAAGAATGATATTCTTGCATCACTTACTGGCTCATCATCTCCTACTGCACTAACACGGGAAGGAGCACTCGACTCAGATTTTATTGATATTGCAGAAGCGCCAAGCGGCTCAACATTCTTACTCCTCTCAAAACACAAAGGGGACGAGGTTATCATAGATATTGTTGACGCAAGCACATTAAAAAAGAAGAGGCTCTCCACAACACTCCCTTTAACAGAGTTGTCTGCCGTGTGGAATAACGCTCACGTTGCCACGCTATCCACGCACGCATCTTTCTCAGCCCCAGGTACACTTTTTGCGCTAGACACCGTTACAGGGGCACTTACACGCCTCCTAGGGGCACAATCAAACTTTACTGCTCTCACTGATCCAACACGAGAAAACATTCTATACACCGATGGTTCTCGGAGTAAAATTAAAAGCACTCACGCAACTAGCACACAAATACTTACTTTGTCAGCTATTCCAGAAAAATGCGTGTGGTCCTCGTTATATAAAGGGCTACTCTACTGCGCTATTCCTCATGATTCTAGTAAATTTCTCCTGCAACATGACGCATGGCTCCGAGGTGAGTACAGCACTCGCGACGACATTTGGTGGATAGATACACGAAGTGGAACTGCTGATGTACTCACAAACTTCTCTCAAACTCTTGATGCTTCACTCTTAAGCCTCAACTCAAGAGAGACAGCTCTCACACTAAAAAATAGGGTAACCGGAGCGCTCCTCTCCATTCCAATTCCACAAGAGACCTCCGACTAGAGTTACTTAGCGGCTTTATTAATAAAGCCCTCGTAGGTAATAGCAAAAATATTCCCACTTAACCAATAGAGTGAGACTGCCGCGGGAAATGAGAGTGACACAAATGCAATAAACGCCGGCATTATATACTTCATTTGATAGTACATACTACGATTTAAATCTGCACTAAAACTTGATACCTCACCCTTAATAGCCGCCGTTGGGGGAGTGAGTGTGAGACGCATATGAAAATATTGTGTAATAGCAATGAGAACAGCAAAAAGATAGCTACGCAGAGTTAAATCAATCCCTAACAACAAGGTACCAATGACTGTAGGAGGAGTAATAAACGAATAAAGATCTTTGACTTGGATAGTCGCACCCTCACGAAATACCCAAAAAAGAGCGATGAGAACAATAATCTGAGGGATCATAAGCCCAATTCCTGCAAAAGGGTTAATATGTTGCTCTTTATAGAGCTGCATAATTTTGAGTGATTCTTGCTGCTTGTCTCCCTTAGCTTCTAATTTTATTTTCGCAATATGGGGCTCAAGTTCCTTTAATTTTCTTTGCGTTCGTAGTGCTTGCCTTTGGAGTGGTAATAAAATTAGTCGTACAGTAATAGTAAGGACAATAATAGCTAAACCTAAGTTATTCCCAGGTAAAAAAGTCGTAAGAGCTACGAGGGCATTATATAGTGGTTGAAAAATGAAGGTGTGGAACATATATTATGTTTTTTGTGTTAGTAGTTGTAAAAAAGCCTTTTTGAGATCTTGATGTGATATTAAAAGTACTTGTTTTGATGGGTAAAACACATATATAAACCCTAAAGGAACAGCTTGTGTAGTAAAAAGTCCACGAATCCTGCGTTTAATACGATTTCTGTCAACAGCCAGTGGTGCAACCTTACGCGGCACAACAACAGTAAAACGAGGTTTAATGAGTGGAGGCTGTGAATCTACAGCAATATGGAGTGTACCAATAGCACCCCTTAGATGCTTACCGGAACGAAAACGGGGGAAGAGGGCATGTGAGACCCCCATCCCTTCCTTACACATACTATACAGCGAGCCGTGCCCGCCCCTTATGTCGCCTCCGAGCTACAACAGCACGTCCAGCAGGAGAGCGCTTTCTTACTAAAAAACCATGAGTTTTATGACGTTTTCGTGTTTTTGGTTGGTATGTTTGCGACATATGGGAAAAGTGTATACTAAAGTTGTTTAAAGTTCAATATAATCATAGTTACACACAGCAATCCACAATTTGTGCACAAAGAGATAATGTTTACTCAAAAAAGAGGGGGGATATAATCGTGTTACTTTACACACTATGACTGACAACAGAGAATTATGGGAACACGCACTATCTGAGATTGAACTCTATGTATCTAAAGCTAATTTTGGAACCTGGTTTAGGAATACAGTTATTATAAAAGAGGATACAGGAACAGTATTTTTAGGAGTACCGAATGCGTTTGTAAAAGATTGGCTTCAAAACAAATATCATATTTTTATATTAAAAGCGTTGAGAAATCACGCTGAGTATATAAAAAACATCGAGTATGTTATTACTAAAGGAGACAAAATAAAAGTAGAGGAGCGATCTAAACCTATTTTTAAAAACCAGTTAGAGTTTTCAGAGCTATATGTTAATAAAGAAGACAACCTTAACCCGAAGTACACATTTGATAATTTTATTGTTGGGTCATTTAATGAAACAGCGCACGCTGCGGTACAGGCGATTCTTAAAAACCTTGGAACAACCTATAACCCACTCTTTATCTACGGCGGAACGGGATTAGGAAAAACCCACCTAATTCAAGCAGTAGGAAATCAAATAAAAACAAATTTTCCTGATAAAAAAGTCTATTATATTACTTCAGAAAAATTTGTTATTGAGGTTGTTAACTCTATACAAAACAATAGGGCTAATGCATTTAAAGAAAAATACAGGAAATACGACCTCTTTATTATGGATGACGTTCAATTCATAGCAAACAAAGATCGGACGCAGGAAGAATTATTTCATCTTTTTAATAGTCTACACGACCAGAATAAACAAATTATTTTCTCATCTGACAAAATACCAAAATATATCCCTAATCTAGAAGAACGTTTACGATCCCGATTTGAAGGGGGGATGATTGTTGATATTTCACTTCCTGATTACGAATCCCGCTTAGCAATACTAAACTCTAAACTCAAAACAAGTGATTTTACTCCATCACATGAGACAGTTGAGTATGTTGCCTCTGTAGTAAAGGGAAATATTAGGGAACTTGAGGGTGCACTCAACACAATTATTTGTCAATGTCAGCTTAAAAATAGAGATATTAACCTTACTGAGGTTAAAAATTTAATTAAAAACACAATCAAACCACAAAAAACTATCTCTATTAAAGATGTCTTACACACTATCGCTAACTTCTATAACATAGAGGAAAAGATTTTATGTGAAAAAACAAGGAGAAAAGAGGTAGTAAAGCCACGGCAAATTATTATGTACATTCTCCGTGAAGATTTTAATATCTCATATCCATATATTGGTCAAAAATTAGGAGGAAGAGATCACACTACTGTTATGCATGCCTATGAAAAAATAAAAGAAGAAGTAAAAAGTAACAGCCTTCTTATTCAGGAGGTCGAACAAATTAGAGCGCTTCTTTATAACAACTAGTGGGTAAGATGTGGATTACTATGGGAAAAACTTTTATTAAAATTTTTAAATTGAGATTATAAAAAATTTTTTCTTTAATTATTAACAGTATAAAAATTAAATATCCCTTACATAGAGCTATTAAAATAATTTTTCCACATATCAACAAGACTAATAATAAACTCTTCTTTCTTAAATAAAAAAAGATACTTATGAAAATAGAATGTGTAAAAGAAAAACTTAAAAATATACTTTCACTCCTCGATCGAATAACAGGTAAACAATTAAGTTTACCAATCCTCTCATTTGTTTATTGTGAAGCTAAAAAAAATATACTCACATTACGAGCGACTAATTTAGATATTGGAGTTGAAATTCAGTTACCAATTAAAACAACACAAGAGGGATCGTGTTTACTCCCAGCACAACTTATTAGTAACTCTTTATCACCAATTTCTTTTGAAAATATTACAGTGAGTTCTATTGATGATAAAATTTTTATCACAACCCCAAAACACCAAATTACAGTTAATAGTTTTATTGGAACTGATGACTTTCCAAAACTCCCAACAATTGAAAAAGGGGTTATGTTGGAGTTAGAAACAAAAAAATTTATTAATGGAGTTAAGAGTGTTATGTATGCAGCTGCTCCAACTGAAATTAAACCAGAGATAGCTAGTGTTTATTTTTATACAACAAAAGAACATCTTGTTTTTGTTTCAACTGATGGTTTTAGACTTGCTGAAAAAAAAATACAACTAACTTCATTAGATGAAATACAAGCCATTATTCCTTATAAAAACGCGCTTGAAATTGTCCGTTTACTTGATAATGATGAGTACCACACTCTCTCAATTACAATAACAACAACACAGTGTATTTTTCATACTGGGGCTATAACAATATCTTCTAGGCTTATAACTGGTGTATATCCCGATTATCCACAACTTATTCCACACACATTTTCTACAGAGGTATCTGTTTCAAAAGATGAAATTTTCTCAGCTCTAAAAGTAACTAATCTTTTTTGTGATTCATCTAACCAAATTATGATTTCTGTTTACCCAAACGATTCTCGTGTAGAGATTGGCGCAAGGAATAGTTCGGTTGGTGAGAATATTATTACACTAGATACTTCTGTGAAAGGTGAGGAAATTGAGGTTTTTTATAATATTCGATATCTCAATGAATTTTTTCAATCAATTAATACTCCACGAGTTGTTTTGGGGTTTAATTCAAAATTAAAACCAGGTGTTCTTTATGGAGAAGGGGACAGCACATTTACATACTTAGTAATGCCTGTTAATCGTTAATATGAAGCGTATTGAATCGTATTTAAATAAATATCGTGTAGCGAGCCCTGTGTGGGGTGTGTTTCGCCGTGATTTTGCTGATTTTTTATCGAACACAACAGGAGAGTCTGTGTTAAAAGGACAAATAGTTATTTCAGGAAAAAAAATCCATTTACGAGGGATATCAACAGCTCTTCGTGTGTATATAAAAACTCACAGTACTGAGGTAAATAGTTTTATCCAAACGTTTCCAGATACAAAATATTTACACTTATAACACCCCTCCTCCATGTTGGAGTCCCCAAAGTAGTACGGGTGTTTCCCAGAGATGAAATTGAGAATCATTATCTGGGTTTGATGGCTGATTTCCTAATGGGTTGTTTGGATCTACAAAATAAAGGATTGAATGAATATTACCTTGCCATACACCACGGAGAACTGGTTTTATATCTTGCGATGTTGGTGTTGGTGGTATAAATGATTCGTTTAAGAATGAAGGGAGAGCATCTTTCATAAAAGCGTTCCATAATGGAGCAATAATAAAACCAGCAACCTTTTTTTCCATAGGTGTATTATTGTTGTTTCCAGCCCATGCACCCACCACAAGTTCTGGTGTGTATCCAATAATCCAAGCATCACGGTAGTCGTTTGTTGTACCTGTTTTAACCGCTACTGAGTATCCAGGGAGATAAAGATATGAGCTGTCACCAAAAGCAGGAGCACGAGCAATGTTATCTGATAGTACATCAGAGATTTGTCGGGCTGTTTGTTCTGGGATAACACGCTCTGGGTTTTGATTATATTCTTCCAACGTCTTTCCAGTAGAATCTTCAATTTTTAATATAAAAGCGTAAGGGTTTCTCACACCATCATTTGCAAAAACACTATAGGCACTAACCATATCTAAGAGCGACACTTCGCCACCTCCGAGGGCTAGTGATAATCCATATTGGTTTGAGTTACTAAGTCCAGTAACTCCCATTGTGCGAGCTGTTTTTATTGCGTTTGTGATACCTGCTAAGTACATCACCTTAACTGAGGGTATGTTTACTGATTGAGCAAGAGCATTACGCATACTTATTGGTCCACGAAATACGCCATCATAATTCTCTGGGTTGTAACAAGATGCATTTGGTCGAGTGGGGACACTGAGCGCTGTGCATGAAGTGTCAAATTCTGTTGGGACATCAAACAGTATTGTGTCGGGGGTGTACCCCTTCATGAATGCTGTTGCATACGCAAATGGTTTAAAAGCAGATCCTGGTTGTCGTGAAGCTGTTGCAACATTGAAGTTACCTTCATTATCTCGGTCAAAGTAGTCACGAGAGCCCACCATTGTAAGAATTTGGCCCGTCTTAGGGTCTATTGCTACTAATGCGGCATTACGTGCATTAAACTTTATTTCGTTCTCTTTTGCGTATCGCGCAACAATTTCTTGTGCTTGAGACTGCATCTTCCAATCTAAACTAGTGATGACACGATACCCATCTTGTTCCACCGCATCTTTACCGTACTTCTCTTCAAGGTACGAGCGTACAAAATCAACGAAATGCGGAGCTTTAATCCCTCCGTCTGTGCGTTGAAGAAATTCTACCTCCTCTTTTTTTGCTGCTGCAGCTTCTTCTGGGGTAATCATAGTAAGCTCAGTCATTTTTGTGAGAACAAGATTCTTTCGAGCCTTAAGCTGTTCTTGGTGTTGACCGTAAGGAGAAAAATAAGTTGGCGCCTTAGGTAGTGCTGCGAGGTATGCAGCTTGTGCGAGGGTGAGATCTTTTGCTGAAGTTCCAAAAAAAGACTCAGAAGCTTCTTCTATCCCGTAAATACTTCCTCCATAAGGTTCCTCGTTTAGGTACGCAGAGAGAATCTCGTCCTTTTTCATAATCTTCTCTAGTTTGATTGCAAGGATTACCTCTTTGATTTTTCTGGTGACATTTTTATCCTGTGAAAGAAGTGCGTTTTTTATTACTTGTTGGGTAATAGTAGACCCTCCTTGGGTAAACTGCCCTGAGCCAATATCAACAATAAGCGCACGTAATATACCTTGAGGGTCAATCCCGTGGTGTTGGTAGAAGCGATTATCCTCTATTGCTACAGTCGCTTGTTTCATGTAGTCAGAAATATCTGTAAACGGAACAACAGTTCTTTTAATATTCCCATGTACGTCATAGAGAACGACCTTTCCTGTGCGATCGTATATTTTTGTTGACTCAACAATATCTCGTTCGTGAAAATTATTTAAATCAGGAATATCTAAATTAACTGCCCATACTATGGTTATTCCACCTAAAACAAACAGGATAATTAAAAAAAGAGCCGCTGTTCGGGCGGCAAAGAATGAAATTCTCCGCACTTTATGAGACTTGCCTATTTTCCCCATAAGTGCTTTAGCATAGCATGTTTCTATGCTATTTTGAAGGGGTTATGGATAGGATAAAAGAAAAGGTGGATATTTTTAGAGGCGTAGAAAAGGTATTTCCAAATGAAGCAGAGGTTGTAGAATTTCTTAAACATCCACGGCGTATTTATGCAGGAATTGATCCTACTGGCCCACATCTTCATTTAGGCCATCTGTCTCTCTTCCTTAAATTGCGTGATCTCCAAATTCTTGGGCATCACATCATTATTCTTATTGGTGACTTTACTGCACAAATAGGGGACCCTACCGGGAAGGGTGCTGCTCGTGTTGCGCTGACTGCTGAGGAGGTGCAAAAGAATGAAGAGCACTATCTCTCTCAAATTAAAACCATTCTTAATCCGAGCCTTTGTGAGGTAAGGCATAACAGTGAGTGGCTTGGTTCCCTTAGTCCAAATGATTTGTTGGGAATCGCTTCAGAGTTTACTGTAGGCCAAATGATAGAGCGGGATATGTTCCAAGAGCGAATAAAAGCAGGGGCACCGATTTATCTCCATGAGTTTTTATACCCACTTCTTCAGGGGTATGACTCTGTTGCACTTACTGCCGATGGTGAGGTGGGCGGTAATGACCAGACCTTTAATATGCTCACTGGTAGAACCCTCCTCAAGCGTCGAGGGAAAGAAAAAGTAGTTCTTGCAACAAAATTACTTGTTGACCCAACGGGTAAAAAAATGGGAAAAACAGAAGGTAATATGGTTTTTCTTACAGACAACCCCAATACCATGTATGGAAAAATTTTAAGTTGGCCAGATTCACTTTTGGCGCTTGCGTTTGAGATTTTAACTCGAGAACCTATTCCCAGTAATGAAGAGCTTAGTAGTAATCCTCTTGATATAAAAAAGCAGCTTGCCCGTAGTGTAACGAGTCTCATCTATGGAGATGTTGCGGCTGTTCATGCAGAAGAAAATTTTATTCAAAAGTTTGTTTCTAAAGAAATAAGTGATGACATCCTCACGGTCTCGTGCACCCCAGGGACACTGTTAGTTGATGTTGTGAGTGATGCTGGCTTAGTTTCCTCTCGTTCCCAGTGGAGACGTTTGGTAGAAGAGCGAGCAGTCGAAGAGATTGGTGCTTCACGTATTAGTGATCCCCTGGTGTCTGTAGAACATACAATGACAGTTCGTATTGGTAAGGCACGCTTCTTACATATAGAGTGTGCGTAAAATAAAAACCCCCTACCAACTGTAGGGGGTTTTTATTTAGAATCCTTCTTCCTCAGTATCCTCCTCCTCGTCTATGTCCTTCTCTTCCTCCTCTTCCTCTGGTAAGTCTACGTCTCCAGCTCGAGCAAGATCAAAATCTTCTTCCATGTGACTAAAACTTATTAATAATTATGGTATCTCTCACGAGACCACTTTGTTTTACCACACCGGCGGGCATTTTCAACAGAATACCAACCCTTGTGTGGATAAGTTTTAGCGCAAATGACCTAGTGCCGTCAAGCCCGCAGCAATCGCGTCATATTCATCATCGTGATGAGGTGATTTGGAAAGAGTAAGAAGGAGGGAGACCATGTGAGCAACTTGTTTCTTGTCAGCATTTCCGTATCCAGTAACTGACTGTTTAATTTCTTGCGGCGTGTACTCCATAACAGTAAGTCCGTGTTTACATGCTAAATAGCGCAGCATCCCGCGAGCTTCCGCAACAGCGATACCTGTCCGTTGATTTTTTGTGAAGAATATTTTTTCAATAGAGAGAATGGTGGGAAGATATTCATTAATAACGCGCTCAAACTCGTTTGCAAGTACCATAAGACGCTCCTCAAACAAGAGGGTTCGTGATGATTCCACACACGCACTCCATAAAAGATTTTCTTTTTTTTCTTTTGTGCGTTCAATAACCGCAATTCCCATACGGTCAAAACCAGGGTCAACCCCGATTACTCGAAGTATTTCACTCTGCGTTGGTGTAGACATTATTAACGTCAGACTGCCCTTCTAGTTTTTCCATCAAAGAAGAGAGTTTTTCTCCATCACTCTTCGTGATAGTAACAGTAGTTTGTGGAGACCATCTATCCGCTTCCTTGTTGAAGGCCCATAGCGCACTCCCCGGGCTCGCAAGCTCAGCGCCTTCTTGTAGGAGGAGATGTCTCAGTTCTGCCGCGGTCCGGTTCTTATTATCAGTAATTGCTTCAATAATAATAGCGCTTCCTCCTGGACCGTAGGTCTCGTATACAACCTCAGCGTATGCTTCTCCTCCGGTACCCGCTCCACGAGCAACTGCACGATTGATATTTTCGGTTGGCATGTTAGCTGTACGAGCCTTCTCTATAGCTGCGCGTAGGCGGGGGTGATTAGTATCACCTTGAGCTGCACGAGATTCCATAGTTATCGCTCGTACGAGCATGGAGAACAGTTTGCTTCGCTTTGCATCCTCAACCGCTTTCTTATTTTTTATTTTTGACCATTTGTTGTGTCCCGACATAGTGATTGTTTCTACTTATAGAAATGATTCCTGCGTGGAAGTTGGTTTTTCGTACCCAAGGTGTTCGTATGCTCGCTCAGTAGCCATGCGTCCACGTGGTGTCCTTGTGATCAGGCCGAGGCGCATGAGGTACGGCTCGTATACATCTTCAATAGTGGCTTCTTCTTCTGATAGGGAGCTTGCAATAGTGGACAGTCCAACGGGGCCACCGTGGAACGTCTCTATAATACAAGATAGTATTTTTCTATCAGCAGCAGATAGTCCAATCTCGTCAATCTCAAGGAGTGAGAGTGCCTCAGCCACTGCCTTGTGAGAGATCGGCACCTTTTTTACTTGGGCGTAGTCGCGGACTCGTTTTAAGTATTGATTTGCAATACGTGGGGTAAGGCGGCTTCTTTGTGCAATTTCCATTAGCGCTCCTTCATCGGTGTCCATACGTAGGAGTTCTGCTGAACGATGGATGATTTGAGCAATTTCCTTTTCTGTATAAAATTCTAAACGGAAGGTACCTCCTCCAAATCGAGAACGAAGTGGGGCAGAGAGGAGCGCAATACGAGTTGTTGCCGCAATAAGAGTAAAGGGAGGTAAATCAATCTGAATGGTGCGTGCCCCAGGGCCTTTCCCTATAATAATGTTAAGCACCCCTGATTCCATAGCTGGATATAAAATTTCCTCAATCATCTTATTAAGACGATGTGCTTCGTCAATAAAAAGGATGTCCCCAGAGGAGAGATTGGTAAGGATGGAAGCGAGGTCACCTACTTTTTCTATCGCAGGACCAGAGCTTGATTTCATTTGAGATCCTGTTTCCTTTGCGATGAGGTGGGCAAGTGTTGTTTTACCCAGCCCTGGTGGTCCATAAAAGAGGAGGTGTTCTGGTGGGTGACTCCGTTCCTTTGCTGCTGCAAGCAAAATTTGTAAGTTTTGCTTAATATGCTCCTGTCCTATATATTCATCCCAACGTGTTGGTCGAAGAGCGCTATCAAGATAGCGTTCAGTACCAACCTCTTCTCGGTTTTCAGACTCTATTGACATTATTTTTATTATATGCTAGTCTCTTGTCTAGGTGTTATTACAAGAGGCTACGAATCTCTAAGCAATCGAAGAGCTTGCTCTGTGGGTCTGTTGACGAGGACATTCTGGTCCTCCCGCTTTTAGCGGGAACGGCTGGGGTTATCCTCAACAATGTGCCTGACTTTTCGATCCGTCGAAAAGGATTGTTTAGAGATTTGTGGCCTTTTTTAAATGATCTCCTCGTTGAGGTCTATTACTCGGCTAAGTTCGGAGAGTGATGTGCTCCCTTCGAGTACCTTCACAATACCATCTTCACGCATATTGAGAATATGCTGTGGAAGTGCAGCAATTTTAATTTCACGTTCGCTCGGATTTCCGAGAGTTACCTTAGTAACTGCTGGGTCCGACAGCACGGCTTCAAAAATACCCTCTCTACCATGGAACCCCGTGCCGTTACAGTCAGGACAGCCAACTTCAACATAGTAGCGATTCCCTGAAGGAAGTGTTAATTCAGGTTTTTTCTTTTTAATCTTTTCAACAATAGCAGTAATAAGTGCCTGTTCCTCAGGTGTTGGCGCAGCTTCTTTTTTGCATTTAACACAGAGTTTGCGGAGGAGTCGTTGTGCAATAGCGATATTTAACGCTGAGCTAATAACCTTAGGATTAATATCGAGGTCTATGAGGCGGGGGATAGTCCCCGCAGCATTGTTTGTATGTAATGTAGAGAAAACAAGATGTCCGGTGAGCGCCGCATTAATTGCTATTTTTGCTGTTTCTTTATCTCGAATCTCACCAACCATAATAATATCTGGGTCTTGGCGGAGTGCTGAGCGGAGCCCTTCAAGGAAGCTGTATCCCTGCTTATCATCTACTTGTGTTTGGTTAATGCCCTCTAGGTGGTATTCAATAGGGTCTTCAATGGTGATGATCTTATTCCCTGTATTTGAGACACGTCGTAAGAATGCGTAGAGTGTTGTTGTTTTACCTGACCCCGTTGGTCCAGTAAGGAGTACCATTCCATTCGGCTTTTCAATCTCACGTGAGAGGATAGAAAAGAGTTGTTTCTCAACACCTAGATCATCAAAAGTAAGCGCGATAGTTTTTGGGTTCAGTACGCGCATAACGATTGATTCTCCGTATGCTCCGGGGATAACAGAGGTACGAATTTCAATCTCAAGTCCTTTAATTTTTATACTAAAGCGTCCATCCTGAGACATCTCCTTAACGTTGAGCTTCATTCCTGATACCAGTTTGATGCGAGAGAGGATGGGGTGATAGGTATTAGAGGTAAGGAAAGCAATGTCTTGGAGTACGCCATCAAGACGGTAACGTAGACGTATCTGTTCCTCTTGAGGCTCTATGTGGATATCTGAAGACTCAATAGCCACTGCTCCCGCAAGGATAACCTCAACAATATTAGAAATACCTTTCCCCGCGCGTACCTGGGATTGTTCGCTCTCAATCGTTTCTTTAATACTGGCGACGGAATCTAATTTATCAAAAAACTTTGAGAGCTCTTCATCTGAGATATCAATAACCCCGGCTGTTGTGCGCGATGAGTCGGCTACCTCTTGGTATCGCTCCCACGCACGCTCTAAACTTGCCTTTGAACCCAAGTAGAGTATTGCGCCATAATTTTTAGCACGGAGATCTTCTAAAATTGCTATCACTTTTTCATTTGTGGGAGAGGTGGCAACAATGTGCAACTCTTTTCCGATGAGTTTAAATGCTGCTAAGTGCGCAGCCCGCGACTCACTCTCGGATACCATACGGAGGGCATCAGTACTTACTGAGAGTTTAGAGAGGTCAATGTAGGGGAGTCCATATTTTTGCGCGAGGATTTGTGCGAGCTCTTCCTCCTCTCGTGCACGGAGTTCTTCTACACGTTTATTTTGTTTCTCCTCATTAAATTGCAGCATTCCTTAATTATACGTGAATAGAAGTGGAATAAAAGGATAAACTTGACAAAAAATGTAGATATGCTATACTAAACTTAGACTATATTGAAAAAGGAGGGTTCATACAATGAGCCTTGTCAAACTGGTAGGAAAAGCTGTTATTCTTGGTTGTCTGGTCGCGGTCTGTATTTGCTTGTGTATTTCGGCCCAGGCGGGGGAGCCGGGTGTTTCCTCATCTCCCAATGTTGTGATGCGGGAAGTCCCTCGTAGTCTTCCCGAGATGTCTCGAGAAGTAAGTCCTTCCATCTCCGCAGACATTCCAGCCGATGCTCCCACAGATCCCGCTCTCTTTCGAGAATGGAGTAATTACCAGCTCCGTTTGAAAGAGCTGGAGCTCCGTGCTCAACAGCAGGAGCAGCAGAACGCGCTACGTCAGCGTGAGCAAGAGCACCGTGAACAGGTGGAGAGTGAACGCATTGCCCTTCAGCGCGAGCAGCAGGAGCAGCGGTATTCATACCAAGCCAATCGGTATGGGTATTCCAACAACTCTTATGGAGGAAACGGATATTATCCGACCTATACTCCGCCGGTCCAGCCTGTGTACGCTCCTATTTATAGCGCACCCTATACGTCCGCGTATGGATACGGTGGTAACTACGGAAGTTACCAGCAACAACCATATCGGCAGCCCTACCGTTCCTATACTCCTCGACAGTATGGTGGCAACTACAACCACTCATGCCAAGGGGGACCCTACATTCATGTGGGGTGGTAACAGGTAGCACATTCAGCCCCTCAGCTCGCTTCGGCGAACTGAGGGGCTTTTTTCTGTTACAATGGCGGCATGATGGAAGTTGCTAATAATGTTGAGAGCATGAAGCGTATTGCGGGGGACTTTATTAGTGCACATACGGATATCCCTCGTGAGCATGGTGCGTTAGTCGTTGGCCTAACAGGGGACTTAGGGGCAGGGAAGACTACTTTTACACAAGGAGTTGCCGAAGCATTAGGGGTGCGTGATGCTGTTGTAAGCCCAACATTTACTATTGAGCGTGTGTATAAAATTAGCCACCCTCACTTTTCCCACCTCGCTCACCTTGATGCCTATCGTTTGGAGACAGCTGAAGAACTCACTCGTCTTGGGTGGGATAATCTAATAGCTGACACACAAGCGATTGTTCTTATTGAGTGGGCTGATCGTGTCCGTGAGGTACTTCCTGCGGATACACTGTTTGTACACTTTACCCTCGTTACTCCTACCATCCATGAAGTCAGCTACTAACAAGAATTCTAAAAAATTACTTGTACTGCTTGATGCTCACGCAATTATTCATCGCGCGTACCACGCACTGCCTGATTTACGCACCAAAGATGGAGCACCTACCGGAGGACTCTACGGAATCGCTTCTATGTTAATGCGCATTATTAGTGATCTTAAACCTGACTACCTAGCTGCTTGTTACGATCTTCCTGAGCCGACGTTTCGTAAGCAAGTATATGACGCGTATAAGGCAGGGCGCCCGCAGATAGATGATGACTTAGTGCTTCAAATTGAGCGCTCGCGTGATATTTTTACTGCATTCGGTATCCCTATTTATGAGCATAAAGGATTTGAGGCAGATGATATTTTAGGGACTGTTGTTGAGCAATTAAAGAAAGATAAAAAACTTTCTATCATCATTGCTTCTGGGGATATGGACACTCTCCAGTTAGTAGATGGTACACAGGTACAAGTGTACACGCTCCGTAAGGGTTTGTCGGATACTATTTTATACGATGAGGCTACTGTTGTTGAGCGATACGGTTTTACTCCTGAGCTTGTGCCAGATTATAAAGGGCTCTGTGGAGACACCTCAGATAACATTATTGGAGTGCCTGGTATTGGCGCAAAAACAGCGACCGAGCTGTTGCAGAAGTTTGGCACCATAGAAACTATTTATAAAAAGTTAAAGAAAAATAAAGAGACATTGATACAAGCTGGTATTAGAGCACGTGTGGTTGGTTTGTTGGAGGAAAATGAGGAGGAGGCATCTTTTTCTAAAACACTCGCTACTATTCGTCGTGACGCCCCTATTACGTTTATTCTCCCCGAACATTCGTGGCAAACGGAGGTAGACACAAATAAACTTACTCAATTATTTGATGATTTAGAGTTTGCCACTTTAAAACGTCGAGCGCTCGCCTTAGTAGGCACCTCTCTTGAAGAAAAAAAGGAGTCTGGCGAGGTCGAGGATGAGGAAAATACAGAATTGTATATTCGTGCTCGTATTGCGCTCTGGCTTTTAAACTCTGATAAAACTGATGTTACTAGAGAAGATATACGAGTACACACAAAGGAAAGAACAATGAAGGTTGCACTCAAAAAATTAGAAAAAGAACTTACAGAAACAGAGCTTATAAATGTGTATCGTGATATAGAGTTACCATTACTTCCTATTCTTATTGCCGCTGAAGAGCGAGGGGTTTTGGTTGATACTAAAAAATTAGAAAAACTTTCACAGGAGTACCATCAACAACTCTTCACAATTGAAGAGCGTATTTACTCACTCGCAGGAGAAGAGTTTAATATTAACTCACCAAAGCAGGTGGGGGAGGTATTGTTTGAAAAACTTCAACTTTCTACAAAAGGGATTGGAAAAACTGGTGGTGGAGCACTCTCTACTCGTGAGAGTGAGTTAGAAAAATTGAGAGAGCAACATCCTATTGTTGAGGTGATTCTTGAGCATCGTGAAATACAAAAACTTCTCTCTACCTACATTGACGCTATTCCTAAACTTGTTGATAGTAACAATCGTTTACATACACACTTAAATCAAACAGGCTCACGTACTGGACGTATGTCTTCAGACTCACCTAACCTGCAAAACATACCTGCTAGTGAGGAGCATGGAGATCGTATTCGAGGAGCGTTTATTGCTCCCAAAGGGCATGTGCTTCTTGCGTGTGATTACTCGCAGATAGAAATGCGCGTGCTTGCTGCAATGGCTGAGGATGATGAACTTACAACTATTTTTAAAGAGGGGAAGGATGTTCACGCCTCGGTTGCTGCGCGTATGTTTGGGGTAACAGAGGATGAAGTGGGGCGAGATATGCGCCGTAAGGCAAAGGTAATTAACTTCGGAATTATCTATGGTATGGGAGTACAAGCGCTCAGAAAAAATTTAGGAACAGACCTTAAGGAGGCAAAGGAATTTTATGAGAACTACTTTATTAGTTTTCCAAAAATTGGAGCTTTTTTTGAGGGGGTTAAAGAATATGCGCGACAACATGGGTATACCGCGACCTATTTTGGTAGGCGTCGCTATTTTCCTGATATTAAATCAAAACTTCCGTATCTTCGAGCCTCTGCAGAGAGGATGGCAATGAATGCGCCACTACAAGGAACAGCAGCCGATCTTATTAAAATCGCGATGCGTAAGGCTGATGAAAAATTGCGTGAAGCAGGATTAATTGACTCAGTGCACCTCGTACTACAAGTTCATGATGAACTTATGTATGAAGTAGAAAAAAGTGTTTTACCGCAAGCTCAAAAAATTATTGTTGCTGCAATGGAGCATGCTGCAGATTTTCCCGTTCCTCTTATTGCTAATGCTGCCTCTGGTCCCTCTTGGGCTGACGCTAAGTAACTCTGTGGTATGCTAAGAGCCGTATGGCTATCATTCGTACACGCAATATTTATAATCCCGCCTCTACTGAGCCGTTTAAACTTTCTCGTTCAAAGATAGAAGATTTTTTGCGCTGCCCCCAGTGTTTTTATTTAGACCGTCGGCTTGGGGTGGGGAAGCCTCCCTCATTTCCCTTTAATCTCAACTCAGCTGTAGATCACTTACTTAAAAAAGAGTTTGATATCCATCGTGTACAATCCCAAGCACATCCACTTATGGCTGAGTATGGGGTAGACGCAGTACCGTTTCAGCATCCTGACTTAGATACATGGCGCGAGAACTTTGTTGGACTTCAGTATCATTATGAGCCGACTAACTTTATTATCACTGGTGCTGTGGATGACTTATGGCAAAAGCCGACAGGGGAAATTATTGTGGTTGATTATAAATCAACCAGTAAGGATGCTGAGGTGGGTATTGATGCGAAGTGGCAACAAGGATATCGCAATCAGATGGAAATCTATCAATGGCTCTTACGTCGACTTGGTTTTTCCGTCTCATCAGTTGGCTACTTTGTATATGCTAATGGTCGCCGCGACCTAAAAGCTTTTGATGGAAAGTTGGAATTTAAGATTACGCTTATCCCCTATGAGGGTAGAGACAGCTGGGTGGAGGGTGCTATACTTGATGCGCACAAGATACTCTCTTCCGATCGTGCACCGGAGAGTGCTTCGGATTGTGAGTACTGTCAATATAGACAAGCGGCGGGGCATGCGCTACAGTCGCAGCAGTAATTACCCTATTATTTAACTAAGTAGTATATATGAATAAACAAATGATTCTTTTCATAGTTGCAGTTGTTATTATTGGAATCCTTATTTTCATTGGATACCGTAGTGGTGGAAGTGCTTCGAGCCAAAATCAAGATGCTGCAACACAAGCAGCCTCCCTCGGCACCCTCTCTCCTGAGCACCCTCTTCTTGTTCAAGATACTGTTGTTGGGACAGGGCTTGAAGCAAAGGTGGGGGACGTTATCTCTGTTCATTATGTAGGAATGCTTACTGATGGCACTAAATTCGACTCAAGTGTTGATCGTGGCGAGCCCTTCTCCTTTACGCTTGGAGCAGGACAAGTGATCCCAGGATGGGATCAAGGTTTAGTAGGTATGAAAGAGGGTGGCTCACGCACACTCCTTATAGCCCCCGAGCTCGCGTATGGCGCACAGGCAGTAGGTCCTATTCCTGCTAATTCAGCACTCCAGTTTGAAGTTCAGCTCCTTAAGGTAGAAAGTTTTGCAAGTAGCACTTCCGCAATGTCTGATGCTACTACAACAGAAGCACAGTAGGTTATATGAAGAACGCGCTAATTCTTATCGTCATCATCCTTGTTATTGTCGGTGGATTCTTTCTCTTTAAAACATTTAATGGCACAAGCACAAATCCACTCCCAGTTGGAAAGACAATAGAAGTCATTCTCTCTCAGCAGGGTGAGTCTGGGGAAAGTGGTACAGCCACACTTACTGATGTGGATGGAAAACTTAAAGTTGCGATTAAACTCATTGGTGCACCGGTAGGTGTTGCACAGCCTGCGCATATCCACACTGGTTCATGTGAGAACTTAGGAAGCCCTCGTTACACACTTACTGATGTAAGTGGTGGTAACTCGGAAACAGAGCTCACGGGTGTTTCAGTTAATCAGCTCTTAGGAGAATTACCGCTAGCTATTAATGTTCATAAATCGGCACAAGAGGCATCTGTCTACATCTCATGTGGCACCATAGTAGCTCCTGGCACGGAAGCGCTAGAGGTGATGGCCACCACTAGTACACAGCAAATTGTTGCCACAAGCACAGCAAGCACTACTAATGTAACTGCTACCAGTACTACAGCCTCAACAAGCGAGGAGCTCTAATAAAAATAGAGCTGTGATACACTTAGAGGATGGGTCCAACTATTCTTAGTGGAATTAGTACCTTCCTCTCTCTATTGCTGGCAGTAGTATTAGGAGCTCTCTTAGGTACAGAACGTACTCTTGCTCATAAGGTGGCTGGTATGCGCACCTTCTCACTTGTTGCTTTAGGTTCTGCTGCGTTTGTGGTAATTGGGAATACTCAACTTACTCAAACGCTCGCTGGCTCAGGAGATTCACTTCGTATTGCGTCACAGATCATCCTTGGTATTGGATTTTTGGGGAGTGGATTGATTATTGTAAAAGATAAAACAATCAATGGACTTACAACTGCAGCGGGTATGTGGGTTGTTGCCGCAGTAGGTATGGCCTGTGGCTTTGGGTTATATTATCTTGCTCTCTTTATTTCTGCACTTACCCTTTTTATTTTCCGTGTCCTCTTTGTTTTTGAGGACAAACTTAACAAGACAATGAAGGATTAACTACACTATGGAGTTGCATGAGAGAACTGAGGCAATGCGAAAAATTCGTGATGAAGTACTCGCACTCTTTGCCTCACCACTCTACGAGTATCGTGTAAAAAATCAATATTACCCAGTTATTGGGGAGGGGAGTCACGACGCAACGCTTATGTTTGTTGGTGAAGCGCCAGGGCGTACGGAAGCGCAAACAGGGAGACCATTTGTTGGTACGGCGGGTAAGGTGTTGGATGAGTTGTTAGAGAGTACGGGTCTTACTCGTGCTGAAGTCTACATCGCCAACATTTTAAAAGATCGGCCACCTGAAAATCGTGATCCACTCCCCGAAGAGATAGCTACATATGGCCCATTCCTCGATAGACAGATTGAAATTATCCAACCTAAAATTATCGCAACACTCGGGCGCTACTCCATGGGATACATAATGAGGAAGTTTGATTTGGAGCTTCAACTACAACCAATCTCATACCTCCACGGGAGATCATTTACCGCGCAGGCTCCGTATGGAGAAATTTCTATTGCGTGTTTGTATCACCCTGCGGTGGTGGTGTATAACAGAGGTATGAAAGATATATTGGTAAAAGACTTTTCAGCGGTTAAAACACTCCTTAGTCACTATGGCGCGTAAACTTACACTTATATCGTGGAATGTGAACGGCATCCGCGCGGTAGTAAAAAAAGGATTTACCGATTTTTTACAGGAATATAAACCTGATGTTCTTGGGCTTCAGGAAATTAAAATTAGTCACGCTACCCGTGAGAAGGTAGAGTTTGACTTTGCTCACTATGATGAATGTTGGAACCCCGCAGAGCGTCCTGGTTATAGTGGTACTGCAACACTTACTACGCTGGAACCAATTTTTACCACAACAAAAGGTATTACTGGAGATGTGGAGGGGCGCGTGCAGACGCTTGAATTTGATAAATTTTATTTTTTGAATTGCTATTTTCCTAATGCGAATCACGAGCTCTCCCGACTTAGGTTTAAAGAAGATTTTAATAAAAAGTTTCTCGCGCACGTTACACGTTTGGAAAAAAAGAAGCCTGTCGTTGTGTGTGGTGACTTTAACGTTGCACATCAAGAAATAGATCTTGCACGTCCTAAGGAGAATGTTGGTGAGCCTGGTTTTACTAAAGAAGAACGGGCGTGGGCAGATCAGTTTGTTGCGCATGGACTTGTAGATACTTTCCGTCACCTGCATCCTACTAAGGTTCAGTACTCATGGTGGAGTTACCGTGCGCTCGCACGGGAGCGGAATGTGGGCTGGCGCATTGACTACTTTTTTGTGAGTAAAAGTTTTATGAAGCATGTGGAGCGCGCCTTTATCCTTGATGAGGTGACGGGGTCTGATCATTGCCCAGTAGGAATTACTATTTCGGTATGATCTACTGCGTTATTGCTGATGGGAACCCACAGGGTCTCGAAAAATATTTACTTCTCAAACAGCGATTTTGTGAGAAGTATCCTACTGCTTCACGTTTTCATTACGATACCGAGACAGTGAGTGTTGGAGTGTTGACTCAGTGTGCGCTAGAGGACACACTCTTTGGTGGAGCATGTTTTACTGTATGTCAGCGAATAGGGGAAAATAAAGAAGTACAGTCATCCTTATCTCAACTCATTCCACTTTTCCTTTCCTCTCCTAATCACTTCCTTATGTATGAGGAAAAACTTGATGCTAAGATTGTAACGTTGATAGAGAAGGGTGGGGGAAAGGTCTATCGCTTTTCTTCACCTCCTGCACGTGCCTATACCCCGTTTGATTTTTCGGGAGCGGTTGCTGCTCGTGATAGGCGGGCTGCGTGGGTAGAACTCCAGCGCGCACGACGTAAAGGTATCTCTAGCGACGATCTTGTTCACCCTCTTGTTTGGCAAACAAAAGTGATGCTTATTGCTTCGCAAACTACTGCTGGCGCCTCAGGGCTGAAGCCCTCTGTGTATGATCGTGCTAAGCGGGCTGCACAGAATTACTCTTTTGAGGAACTCTCGGAGCTCTCCTTCCGTGTTGCCTCGCTCCATCCGCGAGTGGTGGCAGGTGAAGTGGAGATGGATATTGAGCTAGAGTCACTGGTGCTCAACTTGTAAAATGTGTTAGTGTTTGTGGTGTATTCCGCCCATAGCTTCCGCCAGATGGCGGAGTAGAGCAGAACATATATATCCGCCCATAGCTCAGTTGGTAGAGCAGCTCCCTTTTAAGGAGATGGTCGTAGGTTCAAATCCTACTGGGCGGACAATGAGTGTTTCTCTTATCCTCAATAATATTCGTAGTGCAGAGAATGTGGGGAGTATCTTACGCACGGCTGATGCTGTGGGGGTTACTCGGGTGTATCTGTGTGGTATTACTCCTACACCAGTGGATCGGTTTGGCCGTCCTAACGCCAAAGTACTCAAAGCATCTTTAGGTGCAGAGGAGGGTGTTGCGTGGGAACAGAGAGAGGATACAAAGGAATTGTTGGAAGAGTTAAAAGAGAGGGGCGTGTACATTATTGCTCTGGAACAATCAGCACAATCAGTAGACTATAAGGAAATAAGGATACAAAAAAATTCTGTACTCATTGTTGGTAATGAAGTTGAAGGAGTGGAGGAAGAACTCCTCACACTCTGTGATCAAATCATGGAGATTCCTATGAGGGGGACAAAAGAATCTCTCAATGTTTCCGTTGCAACGGGTGTTGCCCTCTATGCACTCACTCGTTAGTAGGAGAGTGTTGTTACAACGAGACCGTTCTCATCTTGTAAGGTGAGCGTGCCGTGAGCTCCAATAATAAGTGGGGTTGATGTGTCAGTAAAAACACGCCATTCACTTTTATAAAAATCAGAATCACCTCGGTGTGTATTAATGCAGTCATTATAAAATCCTTCCACTGGCACAGACGTTTCCGTTGTCTGTAAGGAGGGGGTGAAGGACTGGAATTTTTCGAGTAGAGGACTACAGGTGTTTATACGGAATGAGGTGCCCACCGGTGAAGGTCCTGTGATAATTAGCGCACGCTCCCCAGGGTAGAGAGTGATAGGTGCCTCAGTGTTTACTATGCCTTGCTGTAGTAACACAGCCCCTTCAGGGATACCTGTGGTGCTAGTCCCATTAGTAAGTGTCCACCCACTAATGCGGATGGGGTCACTGTAAGAGCCGATAATACTTAAGGTAAGATACTCTGCGTGTTGAGTAGTTAAAGATACGTGCTGAGCGAATGGTGAGAGTGCTACTGGTGTGGGGTACTGCTTTGGTCGTGAGAGTACAAATGCTCCGACCAAAATAATGAGTACTCCTAGTATGAGGAGTGTAATACGATGCTTTGACTTATCCATCAGTATTAAGCTTCTCTAACTCCTCTCTTACTACTGTTGCATCATCCCATGGTTCTTTTGTTCCGTGTGGCCCCATAATAAATGGATCGGTACCTTTCCCCGTAATCATTAAGGTGTCTCGCTCTTTTGCTTTAAGGATTGCTGCGCGGATTGCCGCGCGTCTATCAAGGACAATTGTGTAAGAGCCACTAGGCAATGCCTCTGCCATCTCAGTGATGATCGCTTGAGGGTCCTCGTCATAGGGGTCTTCATTAGTAAGGATAATGTCGCGGCAGTACTCATGTGCGACTTCGGCCATTTCCTTTCGCTTCCATTTGTCACGCCCTCCACCACAACTCCCGAGGACACACACCTTCTCTCCTGCCCCTGCCGCTTGGTAGGCTGCGGCAAGAGAGTCTTTGGTGTGAGCATAGTCAACATAAATACGGATACCACGCCGGTTCTCAATTGCTTCCATACGTCCGCGGACTCCACGGAATTTTTTTATCGCAGATTTAATTGTTTCCTCTGACACTCCAAGAGTGTGTGTTACACGTGCGGCCGCACGGATGTTCATCCGGTTCATTGCGCCAGGGAGTATTGTGTCATAGGGGAATGGGTCGTTATCAGAGAAGGTCACCTTGGTTGGGATAGGGAGAGACAGGAATGTTTCTTTCTCTGAGTCATCATCGTTCACTACAAGTACGCGATGCTTTTTTGATGAATGAGCAAGTGCTAGTGCAATTGAGCGCTTTGCAGCTAAATAATTTTCGTATGAGCCGTGAGACTCAATGTGCTCAGGGGAGATGTTGGTAACTACGAGTGCATCAAGTGCAATAAAACGATGGCGATATTGTCGCGCACCCTCACTCGACATCTCTATGACTGCATGGGTGCACCCCTCATGTACACCACGCGCGAGTAGTGACTGGAGGAAGGAGCGTCCAGGCATTGTCATTTTAAGGAGATTCCGTTGTTCATCATCGCCAACAGTGAAGTGGAGTGTTGATGAGACTACAACTTTCTTCCCGTCCTCACGGAGGATAGCCGCTACAAGGTCAGTGACAGTTGTTTTACCCTTAGTGCCTGTAACACCAATGACAATAAGTTTGCGTGAAGGGAAGCCGTAATACAGCGCCGAACCAAGAGCCCACAGGTAGTGGTAGAGAGAAATAAAAAAATTACGCATGATGAGAGCTTAAATAACGGAGTGCTTCCTTCACGCGGTCCCCGGTGTCTCCAGTGCCAGCACGTTTGAGCGCCTCGCGTGATTGAGCAAGACTATACCCGAGTGCGTGGAGGGCGTCTAGCACATCAGCATCAGCGCCGGAAAGTGGAGTACCTTCCCCTCCAGCACCCATACGCTCTCGGAGTTCCACAATAATTTTTTCTGCACCCTTTTTACCAATACCGGAGACTTTAGTTAATGAGGCTGCGTCGCTCTCACGGATTGCACGACGCACTTGCTCTACCGTGGAGAGGGAAAGGATACCGAGTGCGCTCTTTGGGCCAACACCAGAGACGGAGATAAGTTGCTCAAAGAGAGCCCGTTCATCACTACTGCTAAATCCATATAACTCAAGTGCATCCTCTCGGACAGCGAGATGTGTATAGAACGAGAGACGCTCACCCTCCTGTGCAGAAAGGAGGGTATCGGTGGGGACAGCGATGAGATATCCTACTCCGCCAACGTCTATAGTGAGACTTTTGCCTCGCTTTTCTACCACTGTTCCACTAATACGGCCAATCATGGGCACACTATAGCATAGTTGCCAATAGGCACGAGCTCTGCTACACTTGCTCCCAATGCCGATTACACGTTCAGCAAAGAAAGCACTCCGCGGCTCAGCCGAGAAGCGGGTTTTTAATGATCGCCGCCGCCGTACCTTCCGTAAGAGCGTCAAAGAGGTAGAGGCGCTCGCCAAAGAGAAGAAGGGGAAGGAGGCGGAGCTCAAACTCCCCGAGGCTTTTAAAGCAATTGATAAAGCAGCAAAACGTGGAGTAATAAAAAAGAATACTGCTGCACGTAAAAAATCACGATTGGTGAAGCATCTCCGCGCAGCTGTTTCTTAATTTTTCTTGCTATACTTCACTAGTTCCCTCTCGTCGTTCAACGGATAGGACGCAGGCTTGCGGAGCTTGTAATGCAGGTTCGATTCCTGCCGAGAGGACAAATTTGAGTGGAACGAAAATTTGGCCGAGCGGAGCAGACAAACTGCTTTGTCTGCATCAGGAATCGAAAAGCGGAATCCTCGATTTTCAGTAGAAAATCGGGATGAGCTAGGGCTGTGCGGCTCTGTGTGTGACGACGAGCAGAGAACGCCTGGCCGATTCCTGTCGAGAGGACACTTCGACAATGAACATCCTTTTTGTGTGTAAGGGGAACGTGGGACGAAGCCAGATGGCCGAAGTTATTTTTAATACACTCAGTAAAGATAATCACCATGCATTTTCTGCGGGGACTAAAGTTTTTGATAAAGAGGGAAATAGTCGCCATGGGCAAAAGATCGGGGATATGCCAGAGGCAGAGTTTGTTATCACGTGTCTTAAGGAGTTTGGTTTTGATGGTGCTCATTTGGTAAGAGAACAACTTTCTCCCGAAATGCTTGCTCGTGCTGATAAAGTAATTGTGATGGCAGAGCAGGATACCCTCCCTGATTATTTGAAAGAGAGCGATAAGGTTGAGTATTGGGATATTGAGAATCCAAAAGGTATGCCACTGGAAAAACATCAAGAAATATTTAACCAAATCTATCCACTCGTAAAAAATCTTCTCGAGTCGCTCTTGAAGTAGGAATAATTACAAATACTCGGTAACCCAGTCGGTGAGGGAGGGTTGGTAGGGGACCTCGTCTAAGTATTCACCTAAATATTCGCGGATGAGGGCGGGGGACTCGTCGCCGAGTGGTACGTAGAGGTGTCGCACGATACCGGTTGCGGAGACGAGCACGATACGTCGTCGGGGTGGCTCGGTGTCTAGAGCAAAGGCGGCGATGTTGGCGTAAGGGAAGAGTTGTTTGCCTACCGAAATACCTCGTGCGGAGATGTGCACCTCAACTTCCTGTGGCTTGCGCGAGGCGAGCGTGAGGTAGGTAAATCCTCCCACGAGGATGATGATGGCGAACATAATATTCTCGGTGAGTGTCGCGAGGAGTGCGGCGGCAATAATTCCTGCGCCGGCAATCCAATACCAATCAGCGCTACGCTTTTTATAATCAAATTCTAACGCTACCCACGTTAACTCGTCTCCCGCATGCATACTGCTATTGTATCAAAGGGTGTGTAGTGCGTATACTAGGATGATGTTTGATCTCATTGCATCTCTTGATAGTGGAGCGCAAACATTTTTTGAGGCACTTCGTATCCCACTGTTCACTTCATTTTTCCGCATACTTACTGAGATGGGGAACTTGGTAACCTTATCTTTTATTGTCACCGTTGTTGTTGCGTACTTTATATTGAGGCGACGTAATGATGTAGCGGTTGCCCTAGTTGGTGCATTTATTGGCGCCACAATTACGGTGGCTCTCTTTAAATTAGGGATTGGGCGAGCACGCCCCGATATCCTCAATGCGCTTATGGTTGAACATTTCTCTTCATTCCCTAGTTTGCACGCGGCGCTTGCTGTGTCCGTCTATGGCACGCTGGCACATATTTCTGTAGGGCGCATGCGCACCGACGCAGGAGTATTTTTTATCGGTGCCCTATGTATTTTCCTCATTATCCTTATTGGTGTGAGTCGTCTGTACTTGGGCGTCCATTATCTCTCCGATGTATTGGGCGGATATCTTGTTGGGGGAGTATGGTATCTTGCTGCTGCGAATTATCTTACGCGTCGTGCTCCACGATGGATGCGTACTCGGGCGATGGTGTAAAAACGCGATGCTGTGGTATAACTAAAATTGGCTAAATCCGCCTCTAGCGGATTACCCGAACATCCGCAACAGATGTTTTAGGAGGGGTGGCAGAGTGGTCGATTGCACCAGTCTTGAAAACTGGAGTGTCCGCAAGGGCACCGTGAGTTCGAATCTCACCCCCTCCGCCTTCGGTCCGCCGAAGCGGACCTACGGCGTGACGAAGTCCGCCAAGGTTCGCGAAGGAGACCTGAATTATACCGAAGTGGAAAGATACTATGTACTACGTATATTCATTGCAATGTAGAGATGGTTATTATATTGGGTGCGCCAATGATATAGAAGCTAGGATCGAAAAGCATCAAAAAGGTTATGTTCCCGCAACTAAGAAACGTTTACCTATTAAATTAGAATTTTATATAGCTTTACCTGATAAATATAAGGCCTTTGAATTGGAAAAATACTTAAAATCAGGATCAGGCAGGGCCTTTTTGAAAAAACATTTTTAATTCTATGCGTCACTTAGGCATTGATTACGGAACAAAAAAGATAGGTCTTGCGCTCTCGGACGAGGCGGGAGACTTTGCCTTTCCTCATAGTGTTATTCCTGCCGATACGCGTGCGCTGTCTACTGTTGTCGCGCTGTGTACTAAAGAGAGTGTAGGGACAATTGTTGTTGGGCGTTCGCGCAGCTATACAAATGAGGAGAATCCAGTGATGCATGAGGCGCGCCGTTTTGCTGAGCAGCTCCATTCTGAAACAGCACTCCCTATTATGTATGAAGATGAGGTGCTAACAACGCAGGAGGCGATGCGAGATATGGGGAAGAGCGAGGAGACCGATGCCTCTGCTGCTGCAATTATTTTGCGGAGCTACTTAGCACGCACGCGTGCACACTAATTTGCTATACTATAAGAGTGAACCCGAGAGGAATTTTATTTCGGCTTTTTCCTCCACCTGCATATATACTGCGACGCAGTGCGGGGATTGATATCTCTGACCGTTCAGTAAAGGTAATGACACTTGTGCATCATTACGGCAATGAGTCTCATGGTGTGTATGGTGAAGAGGCGCTTACTCCTGGGACAGTAGAGGGGGGTAAGGTGCGCGATAGTGCCGCACTTACCGCTGCGATAAAAAAATTAAAAGACAATCTTCATTTAAGTGCTGTCTCCCTTTCTCTCCCCGAGGAGGAGGCCTTTCTTTTTACCCTCTCTCTCCCGCCGATGAAGGAGAAGGAAATCCGTGAAAGTATTTTGCTCCAGTTAGAGAATCATATCCCCATCCCTGCTACCGAAACAGCCTTTGACTACGATATTGTCGCGGAGAAGCCGCGTGTTGCGGGAGGTCGTGAAGTTAGCGTGAGTGCAATCGCACGTGCGCATGTGCAGAGTTACACCCAAGCTGTTATAGATGCAGGACTCACTCCGCTTGCGCTTGAAGTTGAATCGCATTCCCTCTGTCGCTCGGTGGTGCCAGCAGAGGAGCGGGGGACAGTACTCGTAATTGATTTTGGTAAAACACGTGCGGGGGTCACCGTTGTCTCTGGAGGGAGTGTGCGCTACACCGCAACAGTGCCAAATGTAGGAGGAGAGGATATTACCAAGGCGTTAGAGAAAGAGCTCAAGGTGTCTCGTGAGGAAGCAGAAAAATTAAAAGTTACCCATGGACTTTCTCGTAAAGGTGAAAACAAGGCAGTTTTTTCTGCTCTTATTGCTCTTGTGTCAGTGCTTAAAGATGAGTTAGTGCGACATGTGGGATATTGGAATACACGCGTAGAACGTGGAGAGATATTGGGGGGACCAATCACACGTGCCTATCTTGCTGGTGGACAAGCAACACTTCCTGGTCTTGCTGAGTATCTCTCTGCACACCTGGGGATTGCGGTATCCTTAGGTAATCCGTGGGTAAATGTTGCGTCTGTGGAAGAGGTACTCCCTGATATAACACGTAATGATGCACTTCGCTATGCAACATCAATTGGGCTAGCGCTGCGCAGTATTCGACCCGATTTATTATGACAAATCTCCTTGAACAAATTGCTCTGCGAGTGAGGAAGCGTGAGTTGTGGGCACGGAGTGCTGTACTCGTGCTTGTGTGCGGCTCATTACTCGCGCTCTCCTCCCTTGCACTTGCCCTCTCGGTGTACGCAACCGAGTATGTTGATGCGCGCATAGATGTCGATGCTCTTACACGTGCACAACATTTAGCAACTCAAGTTAATGCTCGGGGACGTCGTGCTGAAATTACTAATCTTAAAGATCGTGTTAAAGGGATACTGAGTACTCAGGGGTCGGGGACTCGGACAGAGGAGCTCTCGTTTGTTAGCGAGAAGCAATCTCCAGGTGTTAGTATCCGCGGTGTCCAAATTGCACACACAGTCAATCAACCATCACGAATTACGCTTGCGCTCTCTGTTAAACAGCGCACCCAACTACTTACCTTTATCGATTTGCTCCGTGAGGATGCGCATGTTACTCGTGTTGAGTATCCTACGAGTGCTTTAGTAAAAAGTGCCGATATCTCTACCACTATTTCTTTTTCCTACACACAAATACAAGCAACTACCACTAGTGAAGTTATTACACCATGAAGTACACTCGCACCACACTCACAATTTTTTTAAGTATTCTTATTGCTACCGCGTCCTTTTTTGGATGGACCTATGTGGTGTATAAGGCATATGCGGTAGCACGTGATCATGCATTAGTGCGTGCCGACCTTTCTGCCGCAATGAGCGCTGAGCAAACAACAGATCAGGAACAACAATTCCTTGCTTCGGTTGCTGGTACACACACGAGTATTGATTCGTACTTTATTACACGAGATACTATTGTGAGTTTTATTGAAGAGTTGGAAACCTTAGGTACTCATGCACATGTAAAGGCAGACATTGTGCGTCTTGACCCAGGCTCTGGGGGGATGGGGCCACTTGTGTTAGAGCTCAACCTCTCTGGGGCGTATAGTGATGTTGTGTATTATCTTGCACTCCTTGAGGCTTCTCCTCGGATGGTGAGTGTAGACACCTTAGCGCTTATTCGTGGGGGGAACACTAAGGGGTCGAGCGTTGATGTGTGGACAGCGCAACTCAGTGCCCATGTTCAAAATTATGATGCAAATCCAAATTAATTTTTCAAAACTATTTCATCGTTCCCCCTCAGCTTCGGCGTTACCGCGCGCTCCGTTGGAGTGGCTGCCATTCCGCGTGTGGCGTATTGTGGTTATCACATTTTTTACTGGGTTGGTTCTCCTTGGTGGCTTCCACTTTTATCTCTGGAGGGCGGTGAACACAACGGCACAGCCCGATGTTGTTGGAGTTGAAAAATTAATTCCATTGCGTGTAGATGTTACTCGTGCGCAAGAAATTCTCCAAGCACGGGAGGGGGAGTACAAAGCACTTCTCCTAACGCGTCCACATATCATTGACCCGTCACGCTAATCTGTTATCGTGATAGCGAGCCTCTCCTCTCCCTGTAGTTCAATGGATAGAACGGGGGACTTCTAAGCCCTTGATGTAGGTTCGATTCCTACCAGGGAGGCACTATCCCATAATTTAATATATGCACATACCCTGTGGTTTGTTACCATAGATGTAGTTGTTCTTACTCATTACGATGTAGAGGAGGAATTCCTATGACGTTTGAAGAGCTTAAGTCTTGGGAGAATCAAAACGGGTTCATGATTAGTGTGGAGGTGCTTATAGAGCGATTGGTACGTTTAGGGATGCTTACTGAGGAGCGTGCGTTTACTGGGCACTTTATTCACTGGTATGACAGTGAGCTAAAATGTTTGTTCGAAACGCACTCTTTAGAGTGGGTAGAGATTGTGACTAATGGGTGTAAGCGAGCTCTACGCTACAACATTTCCCGTCCGTGTTTACTCGGACACATTGCCGTTCTTTTAGTTGGGATACTCAAAGAGAAGGAGAAGTCGTTTTTGCAAATGATTAAACTCAAAGAGATTCAGTTGGCGCATTTGTACTTACTCTTTGCCTCCATCCTCATCGAGCGAGCCCTCACGGAGGGAGTATTGTTGCCAGTAGGGGATGGGCTCTATACGCTTCCGTCCTTACACTGTACTCTGGAGGCCAGAGAGTTTGTAAGCACATACGCTTAATCAAGACTATACCAGCCCCCGAACAAAGCCTTGGCCCTCACAATTGTGGGGGCATTTTTTTATTTTGTTGCACTCTGCCCTTATTTCCCTTACCATATCCTCACAGTCTCCTAATAGCGCACGCTTAGCTCAGTTGGTTAGAGTATCCCGTTTACACCGGGAGGGTCGGGGGTTCGAATCCCTCAGCGTGCACATGCAGCCAACAATACTCTATGAGGACGGGGAGCTGTTGGTAATCAATAAACCTTCGGGGCTTATGGTCCACGGAGATGGTAAGAGTGAGGATAAAACCTTAGCGGATTGGATTGCAGAAAAGTATCCCGCACTCGTGGGGGTGGGGGAGCCACAGCTTGATCAAAAAGGGAGAGAGATTTTACGTCCGGGCATTGTACACCGGCTTGATAGAGAGACGAGCGGAGTAATGGTGGTGGCAAAAACGCAGGAGTCTTTTTTATTTTTAAAGCACGCATTTCAAGAGCGCTTGGCACGCAAAGAGTATCGCGCCTTGGTGTATGGGGTGGTGGCAAAAGACGAGGGGAGTATTAATGCACCCATTGGTCGCTCCCGGGTGAGCGGCGCTTTTACCGCGGTGCGCCCTGGTCCAAAAACTCGTGAGGCACTTACTGAGTATACTGTGCTTGAGCGACTTGGCAGTTACACACTCCTTAGTGCGCGTCCGCGCACTGGACGCACACATCAAATACGTGTCCACCTTAAATCTATTGGGCATGCTGTGGTCTGCGATAAATTATATGCAAAAAAATTGCTCTGCCCTGTGGGGGACATAGCTCGCTTAGCCCTCCACGCCACAATGCTCACCTTCCCGCTCCCGCACGGAGGGGAGCGTACAGTAGATGCCCCACTTCCTACAGATTTTGCCAGCACTCTTGAAGTATTGCGGAAAGCGTGATACTCTGTGTCGGTTATGGCACGCGAACGAACAGTTATTTCTCCTGTCTCTATAGAGGAGCGCAAGGAGTGGGACATTACTCCAGGTAACACCGTAAAGGTGTGGATTAAGGTACAGGAGAAGAAGAAGACACGCCTCCAAGCTTTTGAGGGGCTGATTCTTGCTCACAAGCACGGCACTGAGGCTGGTGCAACATTTACTGTACGCAAAGTCTCTGGTGGTATCGGGGTAGAGAAAATTTTTCCACTTTTCTCACCAGTGATTGACCATGTTGATGTGTTGCGTACTGCTCGTGTCCGCAAAGCAAAGCTCTACTACATCCGAGAGAAGACAGCCAAACAAACACGTGCAAAAATCCGCCAAGTTATGGTGGAGACCGTACGCGCAAATAAGGAAGTCGCTCCTGTTGCAGAAGTAGAGGAAGAGCCGGTGGTCACTGAGCCTGAGACGACCGCAGTAGAGGCAGAATAAATATACATACAGATACTAAAGAACCGCGCGTGTGGTTCTTTTCTTTTACCTATTGTTTTGTTAGTGTGTAAGCGGTTATGCGCGAGTGCTGAAACTGGTAGACAGGCTAGCTTGAGGGGCTAGTGTCCGCAAGGACGTGGAGGTTCAAGTCCTCTCTCGCGCACCAAAACACATTGACTTTTTGGTTAGTTTTGCTATAATATAAAAAGGTAGTACTTCGAGAAGGGAGGAAAGAAGATGAAGGAGCGGAAAGCTTTTGTTGTGTATGCAAAGTATCCAGACTCCCCTTGGTTTTGGAAGGGAAGGACGGGTGCAGTCTCATCTGCGCAAGCAATCAATAATGTTTTTCACCGCTTGCACGGACGGACCCTTCGGGAAAATGTAGGGCAAGAGTTTGAAGCGTTTGAACTCGGATCTCCACAGGAGATACGGAGGCGAGAGCAGGCGTGCTCAGTACCGCGGGAGTACATTATTATTCCCGTAGTCTCGCGCAGACCCTTGGTTATCGCGCAGTCCTTCCTCTTTGATATGGGCGTTCAGCGAAGCTGAGCGCCTTTTCATTTCCTCCTATTTTAGCTACACTCACCTCGATGGTGCCTATAGTGTAATGGTTAGCACTAGAGTTTGTGGAACTCTCAGTCAGGGTTCAAATCCCTGTAGGCACCCCTGATGGGACACCTGTCTCAAAAAGTGGAGAAATAGTTCTCAACTAAGCCACAGATCAAAGTTCGAACTTTATTTTCCGACATGGCCCAAGATGTTGCCCGATTCTTAAAAGAGAGATATAAACAAGGGGTATGAAAGGTTCAAATCTCTCTCAGGAATTATTTGAAGATTATTTAAATCACAAGGGATTAGTAAAAAACCGAGACTATTTCTATGAACCGGATGGAAATACTAGGCCAGACTTTTTGGTAAAGGCAGGGCATAATATTATTTTTGAAGTAAAGGAGTTTAGTAGTGATAGTGAAGGTGATCAACAACTTAGATCATTGGAAGGACATGTTACTGTACTCGAACTCTACGGCCCAGTTAGGAGGAAGATACAAAAAGCAAAGCGACAATTTAAATCTCATAAGAATGACTACCCATGTGTGCTCATACTTTATAAGGGTGATTCGTTAGCGGTTAACCTTGATATTTTTGTTGTAGCGGCAGCTGCTTATGGTGATTTATCGATGAATAGCAACGGGCAGTGGCATTTTGGTCAAAACACTAAGCTGTCCCCAGAAAGAAATAAAACGTTTTCAGGAATTGGTATAATTGATGAGGTATACCCCGAAAGAGTTGCGGCACACAAAATATTTTTAGAGGACAATACATTTAGTTCTTCAGATACTCTTCAGCAAATTGATGAACGGTTTAAGGACTGGTCGCAAGTAAACGGATATAATTTGGAGAAGCGTGTTATAAGGGTTCAGTTGATTAATAATGTATTTGCTTCCAAACATGTGTCGCTCGGTTTTTTTGACGGCGAGTGCGATGAGATTTATAGCACAGATGAAAATGGACTATTCGGTAGAATGCCTTAATCGTTTTGTCATATCCGGCATTTTTCCCTCCCTTTCTCTCCCATTCCCACCATATATTCTCTTAGGAGATCCACTGATCGGTCAGAAAACTGTACCGGAGGATCAAGTATCTAAACTATATGGATCAAACAAAAATCCCTCTTTCGACATGAACCACTCCACCAAAGTTCGAACTGGGTCCCGATCAAGGACCCCTTGTGATATAGTTTTTGTATGTCATTACACGATCTAGAAGCGGAGAGGCTCTATGTATTTCATGGCTCAGGTTTTAAAGTAGAGAGCTTTGTTCCTACGCAAACAATCTACGCTTCTCCCTTTGCTGACTATGCTATCTTTATGGCACTCGTAAATGAGGTTAATTGCCCGAAGGGATACCAATCCTCGGTGCATAGGGAGGGAACGAGCCTCTTATTCCATGCTACTGCGGAGACGCTGGCTCAATTGAGTGACAAAAGTATGGGGTATATCTACGTGTTTAAAAAGGCAGACTTTACACAAAAAGATGAAATAGAGTTGGAGTCTGCCTTAGGTCCTACGCCAAAGTGTGTGATTGAGATTTCTCGGCAAGATTTTCTGCCTTCAATCCAAATTAAATCATAATTTTCCCCTTCAATCCTCATATGCTAGGGTGGACAGGAAAAGTTCATTCTAAGGAGGTTAGTATGATTCTCTCTAAACAATTATCAGATAGCATTACCGCTGTCTCTTGTAGGTATCTTGGAAGGTCCTTCGATTTGGATACATTCAATTGTGTCCACTTTGTAAGGAGTGTCTATAGTGATGTGGGCATAGCGTGTTCTTAAAGAGGAAAGCTAAAGTCATAAACCGATCTTGGAGTCATGTGGGGATAATTGTTGTATCGGATAAGCTTATTCACTGTACGCAACATATGGGCGAGGGTGTGATTGTAAGTTTCAAAACTGAGCTGCTTGAGATCTATGACCTTGCTCCAAAACTTTGTCCTCATCAACACACGAGGGAAGAACCACGGATGAGTGGCCCTGATGTAAAGATCGCAACGGTTTGCCTTGATTGCGGCCATGAAGGTCCTGCGCATTGGTGATAGGGTCAAGAACAGTACAGAGTACCCCCCCTGTCCCGCCACTGGCGCGGACAGGGACTTTTTATCAAAACGAATAAGGGTAAAACATAAAGTAATTTTTACGTTATACTAATAGGAATGTTCCTCCATACAATCGACAAAGGGTTGATACATTTTTTTAGGAAAATTTCCATGCCACTGGCGCGGCTCGGACTCTTTATCGTTTTCTTTTGGTTTGGTGCGCTTAAAGTGGTGGGGATGAGTCCCGCGAGCTCTTTGGTCCAAGCGCTCTTTGAGCGAACGATTCATTTTATAAGTTTCCCTTCCTTTATTATCCTCTTTGGACTCTTTGAGTGTTTAATAGGAATCCTCTTTTTAATTAAAGGTATGGAGCGTATTGTTATCCCGCTCTTCTTACTCCACATGGTTACCACCTTCCTGCCACTCTTCCTCCTCCCGCAGGAGACATGGAGTGCTACGATGATCCCTACACTTGAGGGTCAGTACATCATCAAAAATATTTTACTTATCGCGGCGGCTGTGGGCATCGCCGCCCACCTCCATCCTATGCGGAGAGTTTAGATGCCAGCGATTACACCTTACTCCAGAATTAAAAGGAGGAGCATCAAGGCAACGCCGAGTGCTATAAGTATAAGTTGAGAAAGAGTGTGAGAAGCACTCTCTGATTTTTTATGGAGCTCAGGGATGAGGTCTGAGAGCGCAATGTAGATAAAACCTCCAGCGGCAAAAGGGATAAGCCAAATTGAGATTTGTTCAGACACTGTTCCTGCTACTAAAACAATTATAACACCGAGGATAGAGGTGAGAGCTGAAGCAAAATTGAGCCAGAGTGCTCGTGTCCGCGAGAATCCTGCATGCAGCAAAACTGCAAAATCCCCAATTTCTTGAGGTATCTCATGTAGTACCACCGCAAGAGTTGTGGCAATCCCTAGCTCAGTACTCACCATATAGCTGGAGCCGATAATCAAACCGTCAATAAAGTTGTGTATCCCATCAGAGAGGAGGAGCATTTTCCCCACGGGGTGAACGTGGTGCTCCTCGATGTCCTCCGATTCGTAGTGGTGGTGCCAGTGCAGATATTTTTCAACTACAAAAAAGAGGAGTATCCCTCCAATAATAAGTAAAGAAAAGAGTGTGGTATTTCCCATCTCTTCCAACCCCTCGGGGATGAGGTGTATAAAAGCGTCTCCTAAGAGTGCCCCCACGGCGAGAGACACAAAGAGAGAGATATATTTTTTTATCAGCTCTTCTCGTAGAGAAATAGTAAAGACTCCCGCGAGGGATATAAGACTGACAATTGCAACACTAATGAGTGGGAAGTACATGTTTTTCTTTATATTTCCTACTTAGTATACTATACCTGTCAAGATGACTATTATTGAAGCACTTATACTCGGTATTGTAGAGGGGGTGACAGAATTTTTACCTATTTCCTCAACTGGCCACCTCATCCTTACTTCGCATCTCTTAGGACTTACCGGAGAGTTTGTAAAGAGCTTTGAGATTATCATACAACTGGGAGCTATCCTAGCTGTCCTCGTGCTGTACGGGAGCTCGCGCTTCCTCTCACTCCCTGTTCTCAAGCGTCTTGTGGTGGCGTTTATTCCTACTGGTATTATTGGGCTCGCTCTCTACAAGATAGTAAAGAGCTATCTCTTAGGGAGTAGTATAGTAGTTGTTGCTGCGCTTGCACTTGGCGGCCTCGCACTCATTTTATTTGAGCGGCGGCATAGCGAAAAGGAAACGTCATTAAAAGAAATTGAGGGAATGAGCTACAAGCATGCAGCGCTTATAGGATGTTTCCAATCGCTCGCAATTATCCCTGGGGTCTCACGTTCTGCTGCAACCATTATTGGAGGCTTAGCACTCGGTATCTCTCGCTCCGCTATTGTTGAGTTCTCCTTCCTCCTTGCGGTGCCGACTATGTTGGCCGCAACGGGCTTAGATTTGTTTAAAAATGGTATGAGTTTTAGCTTGGATCAGTATCTCCTCTTTGCAGTTGGCTTTGTCACTGCGTTTATTACTGCATGGTTGAGTATCCGTTGGCTCCTCTCCTTTATTAAGACTCACACCTTCACCTCCTTTGGTTACTACCGCATCATCATTGCACTTATTTTTGCCACTTTTCTATTGTAAGGTATCTACACCACACACTTTTGTCTGTGCCTAGTTGCGCGGGTATGCGCGTAGCGTATAGTAGAGGTATGGAAAACACACCTTCGTTTGAAACTAGTGGGGAAGGGATTGTTTCGATGGAAAAAGCACGTGGAGTGTTAGCAGAAATAGCGAAGGAGATTGATGTGGAACTTGCTTCACAAGCATCAACTCAGCAGGTCGCTACACTCCGTCGCATTATTACGATTTAATATGGCTCTTGTTGATGATACACGAATACGTGATGATCTTACTGCGCTGTTACCGCTCACGGAATTTACTGATGCTGACAAAGAGGAGATTGTGTCTCGTTTGGTAGAGAATGTGTTCTCTAAAATCAATCTCAATATCCTCGAGCGGATGAGCGAGGGTGCTCGTCATGAGCTCCTTGCCTGTTGTGATAAGGGTGACGATTCTGCGGTGATTGCTTATATTGAGCAGACGGTGGGGTCTCTGGACCCTATTATTAAAGAGGCAACGGCTGCCGTGGTCTCACAATTTAAAGTTAAGCTCTATGGAGCACATACATAATTTATGATGATGGATGAAAAAGATAAAAAAGTCATTGTTAAGTTTGTAAGCATTTTTCTTGGTGTTGCTACTGTTTTTGTGGCGGTTAAGGCGCTTGCAGAACTCCGTTCCTACCAATACATCGGACGTACTCCAGGCTCAGTTAACGTTATTACTGTTTCGGGTAGTGGGGAGGCAACAGCACGCCCCGACGTTGCAGAGGTGTCCTTTGTTATCACAGCGGAAGGTTCTAAAGTTGCTGATGTTCAAAAAAGTGCTACAGACGTAGAGAAAAAAGCCCTCGCCTTCCTCAAAGAGAAGGGGATTGATGATAAGGATGTAAAAACAAGTAATTACACCCTCTCACCACGCTATGAGTACCGACAACCTCTATGCACCTCAACGTACTGTCCTCCAAGTGGTGTCCGCACACTTACTGGCTATGAGGTGCGTGAGGATGTCCTAGTAAAGGTGCGTGCTATTGATACTGCGGGGAGCGTTGTTGGTGGCCTTGGCACACTAGGGGTAACTGATATTAGTGGTATTACTCTTACGGTAGATGATCTTGATACGGTAAAGCGTGACGCACGCGCTGACGCTATTAAGGATGCACAGCAAAAGGCTGAGACCTTGGCTGAAGATTTAGGAGTCTCGCTTACTCATATCGTGAGCTTTAATGAGGATAATGGACGCCCAATGTATGCCGTAGGGGTGGAAAAAATGAGTCTCGGAATGGGTGGTGATACTGCGGGTGCTCCTGCGCCTACTCTCCCTACAGGGGAAAATACCTACCACTCAACAGTCAGCATCACCTACGAAATTGACTAAGCAATAGAGCCCCATAATCGTTGACAAGCCCCAGTGCTTCTTGCTAGTATGCATCTGGCTCACCGTCGAGCCTTTTCTTTACTGTATGGCAAAAACATCAACAATAGCGCGTTCAAATAAAACACCTAAATGGAGCACACGCATTGTGCACCGCTGTTTCCGCTGTGGTCGTAAGCGTGGCTTTATGCGTGACTTTAATCTCTGCCGAATTTGTTTCCGTGAGCAAGCAAACGAGGGGAACATTCCCGGCGTAAAGAAGGCTTCCTGGTAATACTATGATTACTGACCCTATTAGTGACATGCTCATCCGTATTAAGAACGCAAGCCGTGTAGGACACGAGACAGTGACCCTCCCTTTTTCTGAACTCAAATTTTCTATCGCGGAGCTCTTAATGCGTGAGGGCTACATCAGCAGTGTCGTCAAACGTGGGAAGAAGGTACGCAAAACACTCGTACTCGGTCTTGTCTATAAGGATGCTGGAGTATCAGCACTTACTGATGTTACACGCATTTCCAAACCGTCTCGCCGTGTCTACTTACACGCCAAAGATATTTATCCTGTCCGACAAGGTAAGGGGCTCCTCGTTATTTCAACTCCAAGTGGTTTGATGACAGGGTCGGAGGCATATAAAAATAAAGTGGGTGGCGAAGCGCTTTTTTCAATTTGGTAATATGTCACGTCTTGGAAAAAAACCAATCACTATCCCTTCAGGTGCCACTGTCACTCTCTCTGATGGTGCTGTTACTGTGCAGGGGCCACTCGGATCTCTCTCTCGAGACTTTAAGCCGATGATTGCTATTCAATCAGAGGAGGGGGTACTTACCCTTACTCCTAAAGATCACTCAGTAACAACGCGTATGCTCTGGGGTACCTACGCCTCTCACATCACTAACATGCTCACTGGTGTCACTGCTGGGTATGAAAAAAAGCTCATTGTTGATGGTGTTGGATATAAGTGGGAGGTTAAGGGTAAGGACCTCCATCTTGCGCTTGGATTTTCTCACCCGGTGATTGTCCCTATTCCTACTGAGCTCACTGTAACTAGTGAGAAGAACATCTTAACTGTTAAGGGCTACGATAAAGAGCGGGTGGGTGAGTTTTCTGCACGGATTAAAGCACTCAAAAAGGTAGAACCATATAAAGGCAAGGGTATCCGTTACGAGGGACAGCGTGTTCGCCGTAAGCAAGGTAAGAAGTCTGCAAAATAATCTATGAACACAACACGAACACAAGACCGTTTAAGGAGACATCGCCGCATCCGCGCGCGCGTTTCTGGTACCGCTCTTCGCCCTCGGTTAGCAATTTTCCGTTCCAACAAGCATCTCTATGCACAAATTATTGATGATGTTACTGCACGCACACTTACTCAAGCTCATGATACTGAGGTAAAAGGTGGTGATGTCACTGCGCTCGGTGAACTCATTGCTACACGCGCTCAGGAAAAGTCTATTACGAGCGTGGTGTTTGACCGTGGGGGATACCAATATACTGGTCGTATTAAAGTGCTTGCTGAGGCAGTACGTAAAGGTGGTTTAACTTTTTAATACTATATGGCAGAGAACACACAAAAAAACGGATCAGCAGGGAATCGTACTTCACGTGGGCCTGCTTCGCGCCAAGGTGGACCTATGCGTCCCGGCTCACGACCAGGTGGACGTGGAGGAAGTGGCCGCCGTGGTCCTCGTCCAGAGCGCGAGAAGCCTGAGTTTGATCAAAAGACAATTGCTGTACGTCGTGTGGCTCGTGTTGTTGCTGGTGGCCGCCGCTTCTCCTTTGCTGTAGTAATTGTTGCCGGTAACCGTAAAGGTAAGGTAGGTGTGGGAGTGGGGAAGGCGAGTGACACATCGCTTGCTATTGATAAGGCACTCCGTAACGCAAAGAAGAATATGGTTACTTTAAAGCTCACGAAGGAAAACTCCATTCCTCATGAGACAGATGCAAAGTATTGTTCAGCACGTGTTGTTTTACGCCCCGCTCGTGGGCGTGGCTTAGTGGCGGGTAGTGCTACGCGTACTGTCCTCTCTCTTGCTGGTGTTACTGATGTAAGTACTAAGTTAGTATCACGTAGCAAAAATAAACTTAATATTGCACGAGCAACTATGGTGGCTCTTCGTCCTTTTGTATCATAACTATCATGTATATACACGAATTAAAACGAGAGCATCCGTTAAAGAAAAAGCGCCAAATAGGTCGCGGTGGTAAGCGTGGTAAAACTGCGGGCCGTGGTACTAAAGGACAAAAGGCTCGGGCAGGAGGCAAACTCCGCCCTGAGTTACGCGACATCATTAAGAAGCTTCCTAAACAGCGCGGGTATAAGTTTAATAGTATCCCCGGTTCACACGTGTCTGTTGTTAATGTGAGCACGCTCGACTCCTCATTTGCATCTGGTGATACAGTAACTCGTGATACACTCATTGAAAGGAAGATTATCCGCCGTGTGAGTGGCAAAATCCCTACTATCAAAATCCTTGGTACGGGTACACTCACCAAAAAACTTACTATTAAGGGATTAACAATCTCTGAATCTGCAAAAATAAAAATTGAGAAGGCTGGCGGTTCTCTCGCCGAGTAATCATGGATCTATTTTTCTATAAGATTAAACTCATCCTTGGAGATAAAACACTCCTCAAACGCCTTGGTTTTGTGGCGCTTGCATTCATTGTTTTCCGTGCGTGCGCAGCTATTGCTATCCCGGGTGTTGATCAAGCTGCACTTGCACAATTTTTTGCGGGGAGCCAGTTCTTCGGGCTCCTTAATGTTTTTTCGGGTGGTGGTTTGAGTAATCTCTCCTTAGTAATGTTGGGTGTGGGACCATTTATTACCGCGTCTATCATTATGCAGCTCATGACAATGGTCTTCCCTCAGCTTAAGGAGATGTATCAGGAGGATGGTGCTGCTGGCCGACTTAAGTTTGCTCAGTACTCGCGTATCCTTACAGTGCCACTCGCGTTGGTACAGGGATTTGGTATTCTCACACTCCTTAAAAACCAAGGTATTTTGGGCGCTATCACTGTCCCACAAATGGCAGTCAATGTAATTATTGTGACAGCTGGGTCTATTTTCCTTATGTGGTTGGGTGAGCTGATTAGTGAATATGGAGTGGGGAACGGTGTTTCCCTTATAATTTTTGCTGGTATTGTGGCGCGCTTTCCTAACGATTTGGTCCAGCTCTCTGCAAACTTTGACCCATCACAAATACCTTTGTATATAGGATTCTTTATTGTTGCGGTGATTATTGTTGCGGGTGTGGTAGTGGTTACTGAGGCTGAGCGTCCTATTCCTGTAACCTATGCTAAACGTATCCGTGGGAGCAAGGTGTATGGCGGTGGTTCTACCTACCTCCCACTGCGCCTGAATCAAGCTGGGGTGATGCCTATTATCTTTGCTCTCTCTATCCTCCTTTTCCCTCAAATGATCTCAGTGTTCCTTGCGTCAATTGATAACTCAATCGTGCGTGCCATCTCAGACCTCTTGGCAACAATCAATAACAACCGTCTTATTTACGGAGTGCTTTACTTTGTTCTTGTGTTCCTCTTTACATACTTTTACACGGCGGTTACTTTTGATCCTGAGATGATTGCAACAAACCTCCAAAAATCAGGCGCCTTCATCCCTGGTGTCCGCCCTGGGCAATCAACATCACTCTATCTTGGTCACATCATTACCCGCCTTACACTTGTTGGGGCTACCTTCCTTGGTTTAATTGCTATTTTGCCGCTCATTATGCAGGAGATTACTGGTATCCAAGCGCTTGCTATTGGTGGTACCGCACTCCTCATTGTGGTCTCTGTTGCTCTCGAGTTCGTCAAACAAGTAGACGCGCAAATCTCAATGCGTGAGTACTAAAGCACACTTCCTACCGCACGAGTCTTAATAAAATATGATAGGATGCTCGTATGGCACACTACCAAACGTTTGTATTTATGGGGCGCTCGGGTTGTGGGAAGGGGACGCAGGCCAAGCTCTTGATGGAGTACTTGGCGAAGGAATCTCTGGAGCATCCTATCTATTATCTTGAGACGGGACAAAAGTTTCGTGATTTTTTGAGTGCACCTTACCACGCAAGTACGCTGGCTAAACAAATTATGGATACAGGAGAGCGTCAACCTGACTTTCTCGCTATTTATATGTGGTCACATTTGTTAGTTGAGAATATGAAGGGTAATGAGCACCTCGTACTTGATGGTACTCCACGCTCACTTATTGAGGCGCAGGCGCTGGGTACTGCGTTAACTTTTTTTGATCGAACTGATGCGCGCATCATTCATATTAATATTTCACGACAAGAGGCCGAGGCACGTTTGCGCGCGCGAGGGCGGAGAGATGACGCTGAGCGCGGTATCCGAAAGCGTTTGGATTGGTTTGATCGGGATGTGCTGCCTGCTATTGAATATTACCGCGCACATCCGGAGTCTCATTTTTATGAGATAAATGGAGAGCAGGGTGTGGAGGAAGTACAAGCAGAGCTTATGCAGGTAATCTATGGTGAGCATTAAAAACGAGGAAGATATTGCGCTTTTACGTGAGGGGGGGAAACATCTCGCGTGTATTTTAGAGGAGCTTGCAACGCTCGTGCGCCCAGGGGTGCGCACGATGGAGCTTGAGGAAGCCGCTCGTGCAGCTATTGCACGGGCGGGAGATACGCCATCCTTCCTTGGATATCAGGCGGAAGGTATGGGTACTCCGTACCCTGCCGCACTGTGCACCTCAGTAAATAATGAGGTGGTGCATGGTATCCCGGGAGACAGAGTGTTAGTAGATGGCGACATTATTGGCCTTGATCTTGGGTTAGTCCATACTGGTATGTATCTTGATAGCGCACTCACAGTACCCGTGGGGAAAATATCTAAAGAGCTCAAAGAGTTACTACAAGTTACCGAAGAGGCACTCGCTGCGGGCATAGCGGTAGCGCGCCCGGGAGCACACACGGGAGATATTGGCGCTGCTGTGGCTGCTGTGGCAAAAGCGCACCACTATAAAATTATTAAGGAGCTTTCGGGTCATGGTGTGGGATATGCCGTACACGAGGCTCCTGAGGTACCTAACTATGGACGTGCGGGTGAAGGAGAGGAGCTCATAGCTGGTATGGTGATTGCTATTGAACCAATGTTTTCGTTCTCTGACAGCTCTGTAGAGGTTGCTCCTGATGGGTTTACCTTCCGTACGGTTAACGGTAGTGCGTCAGCTCACGCTGAGCACACGGTATTGATTACTTCG
>Ga0210057_1000204_pt1 | contig 104170 bp, 94 predicted proteins | sample CryGeyCG2114_010_2_FD_183968 | JGI IMG/M metagenome (GOLD analysis project Ga0210057, IMG submission 183968) | Groundwater microbial communities from aquifer - Crystal Geyser CG10_big_fil_rev_8/21/14_0.10 (SPAdes) (version 2) | ecosystem: Environmental > Aquatic > Deep subsurface > Groundwater ...
TTTTTTATAATTACGTGTTAATTGCTGTTTTTTTCTCTATTGATGGCCCATTTATTTTTTTACAAACATTGGTTAGCTCTTTTGATTTCATCCCTGTTAATAAGTTTTTAAATCCTATTTTTTTTAATTTAAAAATCCCTGTTTGGAAACTTGTTATTTCCTTGTTCAACCATGTTATGAGCTTGGCAATTCAACTGGCAGCTCCTTCCATTGTAGGTATACTTATGGCTGAAATGTTTTTAGGGATTGCTAACCGCTTAGCTCCACAAGTGCAAATTGTCTTTTTAGGTATTCCCTTAAAGTCTTGGCTTGGACTTTTATGCTTAACTATTGCTTGGTATTTTATAGTTCAGCAGTTAGGCAAAGAGTCTTTGAACTGGGTTAAAACTATAGACAAACTGATAGACAAAGTTCCTAGTTATTAACATTTTCTTAATATAATCTTTTTTTTCTTTTAAAGTTTAAATTGGAAATGCTATATTCCTTGGTCAATAAAAAACCCATGGGGGATAGAGATGGACATAGTTTCAAATGAACTGACGCCAAGATCTTTTATAGAAAATCAATTCAACCAAGACGAGCCAATTTTTGGCTTTTCTGATGAAAGTTTAACATCAAGTGATACAGAGTCCATTAGATCTGAAAATAATGAACACATAATTTCTGCTATTCAGTTACAAAGGATTGATGAAGAGCTTCTAATGACATCATACTTAGAGCTCCCTATGGGAACCCCAGCTGAAATTGTATATGCTAACACTCAACAATTTTTATATGATTGCTCTGAAAAGACAGCTCTTGTTGTGATTAGATATTTGCAAAATTTAGATAGGGAAGCAATAGAAAAAGTATGCAGTAAATTTCCAGTTTCGACACCCGATGACTTATTTTTTCATCCTAAAATTCAAGAAATTGTCGGCGGTAGAAAGCCCGAAGACGTTAAAAGCTACATAGCTCTTGTAAAGAAGGAATTGCCAGCTAAAGACAAGGCCACTTTAGTTAGAACTTATTTAGATTTTCCTTTAGGCACTCATGCTACAGATATTTATTCTTTCGCCAAGAAATCAGTAAAAGTTCTTTCTGAAGATGATGCAATAACTTATCTTAATGGCATCATCCAAAAGAATAATGTGAAATTTGAAAACCTTTGCCGGGAAAATCCCCTTTTAAGCCCAGAAAAAATCTTAGAACTTCCTGAAGGAAAGGTGTTTGAAGGGCATATTGATGTTGATCAATCTATTAGGTGCATGCAAAAAGTACAATTGCCTTTACGGCAAGATAGCAGAAACCTTGAAGATTCCATTAAATTCTTAGAAGAAACTGATAAATCCTTTTTATCTGAAGCTTATAAAAACTTTTCTACGGCTGGATCTGCAAAAGAAGTTTATGAAACCGTTAAAGACTCTATAGATTATGTTTCAAAAAAAGAGGCTATTGAATACCTTAACCTTAATTTTTTTTCGAAAAGAGATAAATCTTATTTATTAAAAGCCTATAACAAGCTTCCTATAGATGTTTCTGCAGAACAAGTTTATAAGGCCGTAAACAAATCTATAAGCTCACTTTCTAAAGAAGAGGCCATCGCATTCATTAATGCTAAGAGAGAAGCTAATATTGAAAGGATACGATTAATTTGTGCAAACCACCCTTCATTACCAATAGGTGAATTTTTACTTCTTCCTAAAATGCAAGAGTTTATAGGTCACCAAAATATTAGTGAGTTTATAGAATTGATGCTAGAAGAGGCTATTTCAAAGCTGGATCCAGAAAAAAGACGTATTATTCAAGAGGAGCGCGCAAGATCTCAAAATACAGATAAAGAATTCATAAAATTCATAGTTGAAATGAATCCAACTCGTCCACCCGAAGATATTTATGCTGAATGTGGCGGTTCTATATCTCTTACAGAAAAAGAAGCGTGTAAATATATCGATGCCTTAGCCGCTAAAAAGGCAGCTAAAAAAGAAAAACAAATAGCTAATGAGAAAACTACGTTAATAAAGCAGTTTTCAAAAATGCCTCTAGGGACTCCAGCAGAAAATATTTATGGTCAAATCAGTCATCGTATTTCAGCTTTTGCTCCAAAAGATGCCATTAAGTATGTGAACGAGATGATTCAATCACATGAAAAGCGATTAGAAAACATTTGCAGAAATAATCCCAACTTACATGCAGATGAGGTTTTAAAGCTTCCTGAAGCTAGAAAGTTTGCTTTCTTTCCAGATATTAAGAGACATAAGGCTTTTTCTTCAGATGCATCTTCCGTTGGATCTGACGTAGCCACTATTGAATCAGATGAGCCATTATTTAATCAAATTTTGCGCGATGCATTTTACCAGCACCCTGTGGGTACTACTGTAAGTAAAATCATGACTGCATTGAAGGATCAAATTTCTAACCGAAAAGAAGCCCGTCAGTTTTTAACAGCTTTAAAAACTGATGAAAATGCTCTCTTATCTCGGATCTGCAAAGGAAATTGGCATTTAAGCGCAGAGGAAATTTCAAAACTTAAAGGCGCAGAAGAAATTACCAAGCACCCCGCTTCTCCTGAAACACTAAAGAGAATTTCTGAAGCAAAAAATGAAGCTGCACTAGCTCTTTCGCTTGCTGAGTTTGATGACAACTTTATTATGCTCTCGCCAGCACATATAAGACTTTACTTAGATGAGCATGGATTAGGATCTGACAGTGACTTTATACGTCGTTTAGCAAGAATGGAACAAGATCTTAGATCTATTACTGACATAATTCGAACATCTCCTGAAATTTCTGATAGAGAAATAGAAGAGCAGTTAGACTTTGCAATGCTTCAAAGTTATTCCAAAGATACTTTGAGCTATGCCATCTCTTACTCTAGACAGAGCATTTCTCAAGTGCGAGAATTGGTAAAACGAAGAGGTTCAGCGGAAAAGCAACGTGAGATTATGCAACGCATAAGCATTGAAGGCCTTGTTTAAAATGCAAAATATTTTAGAAACCCCTTAAATGGGGTTTCACTTTACTCCCTTTTTCTATCTTTTCTCGGTAGGAATTATTACTATTTATCTTAACAACTTAAAATATTAACGGCTTAACATTATGACACCTACCCCGTTTTATGTGCGTCCAATTGGCGTTACTGTGGTTCAAGTAAATCCTTCATTGGCTATGCTTACTGATCCAAATGACGCAAAAATTTATAAATTAACAACAACCATTTTAAAACAGCACCCTGAGCTTCCTGTTAGTTCATGCCTTGATGTTAAACAAATACTTGTAAACGAAAGAATTTCTTATGAAGCAATGAGCATTGATGAACTACTTCCATTTGTTGTGAAAAAAATTAAATATTTTCAAGATCGAAAACCTGAAAGTACTCTTTTATTTGATATGTATAAACGACTTCCTATGGGGACTTCAGCAGAAAAAGTTTACATGCAAGTTAAAGAAAACCTTCATTATTTTTCGAAAGAGGAAGCCATTTCATTCATATCAGATATACAAAATCAAGAGATCGCTAAACTTAGAAGCTATCTTGAGGCAAACCTTTATCTAACTCCTTCACAGTTACTGCGATGTCGAGCTGCGATGCGTTTTTCTGCAAGGGTAAAAATACGGGAATTTTTGGCTCAAATGCGAGAAGATTTGATTGACGAATTTGTACTTACGATGTCTTCAACCAAAAAAAAAGACTACTCCTCAAAAACAATAACATTAGAACTCCATAATAAAGTTATGGATCGTGTAATCAAAAAAGATCGAGATATGCATAATATTACAGAAACAATTAGAAAAGAGGCTCTAGAATCTGCTAGAACATTTTTGCAACAAGCAACTAGCCAAGAAATTAAGCAGCTTTTATCTGAGGATCTTTCTAATCAGGAATTCCAAAAAATCTCTAGTTTTAACAAGAGCTTGCATGAAACTCTTCTTATCAAACTTTTAACTCAAAAAGCGCTAAAGGACATTTTCCAGCACTTAAAAAGTCTTTCTGGGGCTAAACTATTAAAGTATTTTTCTCCACTTGAATTTTTGTCAGAAAAAAATATAAGAAAAGCTGTCTCCGATGTTTCCAAATTTTTTAAGAAAAAAAGTAATACAGCTAAAAATAATGCTTATATGAATAGATATTTTCACACATGGCAAAGCACCTCTATTATTATTCGAGCTATTCAAAGCAATCCTGATCTTTCTGATGAGGAAATAGAAAAACAGCTCCCTCCTCTAAAACTTATTGAGCGTGATGAAGATAGGCTTAGTTGGATTGAAAATATCAGAAGTACCCTTGAAAAATTCCAAGAAGGCTCTCAAGGTGTATTTGATTCTTTATTTGAGGCTTCTATTGAAAGAGATCTTGCGTCTTTATTAAATAAAGCTTAGAGTTTTTAACTCTTAATAGGTGAATTTTCTCAAAAGGGAATTGTTTTCTATTAAAAAATATTTTACATCTAAAGTTTATGAATATTTTAAGGTTTGTTAACTATTTCATAGCTCTGTTAATGATCTGCAACCCATTTGCCGTTCTACCTCTTTTTTTAAAATTAACTGCTGCTGACACTTTCGAAGAAAGGAGAAGAACAAGTTTAATAGCAACTTTTGCGGTAGCCTGCATTTTAGTGGGAGCAACTTGGTTAGGCATGCCAGTTCTACTTATCTTGGGAATTAAACTAGCTCCTTTTAGATTTGCAGGAGCGCTTGTAGTTTTAATGCTCGCATTTTCAATGCTAAGAGCAGAAGATACGCGACTTAAACAAACTTCTGAAGAAAAAGTCGAAGCCATTACTAAGTCCTCTATTGCCATTACTCCCTTAGCTATTCCTTTAATTGCAGGACCAGGAGCAATTAGTGCCATCATAGTAGAGGCAAGCCAGTATACTGGCTTAATAAATCATGGCATTTTAAGTTTTGTAGCCATTGCTGTAGCTCTTTTTATGGGAACTATACTTTACTTTGCTACCAAGGTGGAAAATATATTGGGTAGAGTGGGGTTGAATATCTTTACTAGAATTGGAGGGCTTGTGGTAGCATCCAATGCTTTAGACTCTTTATCTGTCGCTTTAAAAGAAATGTTTCCAGGACTTACCGGATAATTGAACTGAGTTTTGAACTTATCTCTTGAATCGCTTGAATAAAGTTATCAATATCTTCAACAGTATTATAAATACCTAATGATGCTCTACACAAAGAGGTAACATTCAATTTTTGCATTAGTGGCTCAGCACATAACTTTCCAGTTCTAATAGCTATTTTTTTTAAGTCTAAAAAAGTAGCTAAATCTAGCGGATGCAAATGATTATGTGTAAAACTAATAATGGATGCTTGCTGAGAAGGCATCCCAATTGGAAGTACTATATCAGAAATCTTTATCATTTCTTGATGCAGATAACTAAAAAGGTCATTTTCCTGTTTTTGGATGTTAGCCATGCCAATAGAAGATAAAAAATCAATAGATTCTTTAAAGGCAATTATCTCAGCAATAGCAGGGGTTCCTGCCTCAAAACGATAAGGCGGCTTTTGAAAAATGGCAGATTCAAAAGATACTTTTTCAATCATATCTCCCCCATAAACTGCGGGAGGCATTTTTTCTAAAAGTTCATACTTTCCATAAAGAACTCCCACTCCATTCGGCCCATATGCCTTATGGGCTGAAAAACAGTAAAAATCTGCATCTAACTTTTTAACGTCAACAGGAAGGTGAGCAATTGCCTGAGCTCCATCTACCAACACCTTAGCATTCATGTTATGGGCTTTTTGAACAATGCTGGCAATAGGATTAACTGTTCCGGTTACATTGGCAATATGGGCTAAAGAAACAAGTTTCGTATTAGGGGTTAAAAGCTTTTCAAATTCTTCTATAATTAGCTCGTTCTTATCGTTGACAGGGATGTATTTGATCTGGAGTTTTTTCTCTTTAGCAAGAATCTGCCACGGGACAATATTAGAGTGATGTTCCAGCTCAGTTAATATAATCTCGTCATTTTCTTGAAAAAGACTTCCAAAAGATCTAGCAACTAGATTAATCGCATCCGTTGTATTTTTTGTGAAAATAATTTCATCTGTATTGGCATTAATAAATTTAGCAACAGCCTGCCTAGTGTTATAATACTTTTCAGAAGCTTCAACTGATAAACTATAAGCACCTCTATGAATAGTTGCATATTCATTAAGGTAAAACTGATAGAGCTTATCTATTACTTTTTTAGGTTTTAAAGTAGTTGCCGCAGAATCAAAATAAATAACTTTATCTGCTTGTGGAAATTCAGACTTAAAATGTTTCATCTATATCACTGGATAAGATTTTTTTAACGCCAACACATCAACTTCTTCAAGAATTTCAGTTAAAAATCCTTGCACACAAAGCTTTTTAGCTTCCTGCAAAGTAACTCCCCTAGACTGCATATAAAACAAATCTTCTCGTGAAAGCTGGCCGATTGTTGCACCATGAGAGGCTTTTACATCGTCAGCAAAAATTTCTAAGTTAGGCTTTGAATGTGCTTTTGCTTTTTCATTTAAAATTAAGTTTTTATTGAGTTGATAGCTCTCTGTTTTTTGCGCTTTGCTATGCACATAAATTTTTCCTTCGAAAGAAGACACTGCTTCATCATCCAAGATTGTTTTAAAAAGCTGGCTTGAAGTGCAGCTTTCTGCTAAATGCTTCATCAGGACATGTGTATGGGACTGACTTTTTTGAGTAAGATAATTAAGCCCATATGCTTTAGCATTGGCATAAGGCTCTTCTAAAGTTATTTGATAGTCTCTTCTCGCTACTTTTGTCCCAGACCCCAAATCTACTGTTTTTAAAGAAGCATTTTTCTTTAAATAATAATGACAAGATCCGAAATACCAATTTTCTACTGGCTCTTGAATGATATCTACTACTTTTAAGTGCGAGTTCTCCTCTTGGACTATGTCCACGACAGGAATAGACCAGTGGTGTGCATACTCTCCTATGTGATGAGAAGTGATAGTGATATTTAAAGAACTTCCTTTTCCTATAACCCCCTGGATTCTCGGCATGGAAACAAAAGGGCCTGGCTCAAGTCCAACAGTAAGGTTTACTATTTGAAGAGGCTTTTCAGGGCTCACGCCAGATGGTAGAAATAAAAAAGCTCCCTGCTTATGAAATATAAAGTTCAAAAGGCTGAAAGGATCAGTATCTTCCTTTAGAGATTTAGTTAATCTATTTTGTAAAAACATAGCAAAGCTATTCATTGCCTGATCTAAGGAAACTATTTCTAAGTCAGGTGAAAAACTACTTAAATCTAACCTGAGCGCTCCATTAACAAATACTAAGTGATCATGCCCCTCTAGTAAAAAAGACGAAAAACTTTTCTTATCTAATGAATAATTATCAATTAACGAAAATTCATGAGCATAAATTTTAGCCAAAGGTACATATTTAAAGGATTCATTTTTACGACTTGGAAGGCCTACTTCCTGGAAACGATCCCACGCTTTAATTCTTAAGCTATGCAGCAGATCACTGGGAATCAATCCTTCTTGAATAAAAGGCACGCTCATGAATGAGCCTCACTAATTAAAAAGTCATACCCTTTTTCTTCCAACTGTTTCGCTAAAGAAAAATCCCCTGAGTGCACAATTTTTCCCTCCATCATGACATGGACAAAATCGGGCTTTACATACTCTAATAGCCTTGGGTAGTGAGTAATGAGAACCAAGCTTTTTTCAGGTGCCCTTATAAGATTAACTCCCTTAGCAACTACTTTCATCGCATCAATATCAAGGCCCGAATCAGTTTCATCTAAGACAGCAAGATCTGGGTTTAGCATGAGCATCTGTAAAATCTCATTTCTCTTTTTCTCACCACCTGAAAACCCTTCATTAATAGAGCGGTCCTGGAACTCTTTTTTGATTTGCATAATTTCCATTTTTTCATCTAAAAGACCTTGAAATGCCTCTTTACTTAACTCTGGCTTGTTTTCTGCTTTTCTTTTTGCATTTAAGGCAGAAAAAAGAAAAAGGGAATTGCTGACCCCTGCAATCTCAATAGGATGCTGAAATCCCATAAAAAGACCTAAGTAAGCTCTTTCTTCTGGTTCCAGTTCTAAAATATTTTGTCCTTTAAACCATATTTCCCCATTTGATTCATAGGCAGGATAACCAGCTAAGACCTTGGCCAGGGTTGATTTTCCAGCGCCGTTAGGTCCCATAATCGCATGGACCTCTCCCTTGTTAACATCGAAATTCAAACCATCTAAGATGGTTTTATCTTCGATATTCGATGTTAGATTTTTGATGTGTAACATAGTTAACCTACTGATCCTTCCAACTTTAAAGTTAATAATTTTTGTGCTTCCGTTGCAAACTCAAGTGGCAATTCTTTAATAACCTGACTGCAAAATCCATTTACAATTAACTGAATGGCATCTTCTCTTGAAATTCCCCTAGACTGAAGGTAAAAAAGTTGTTCATCACTTAGTTTAGAGGTAGAGGCTTCGTGCTCCACCTGTGAGCTGTCATTTTCTACATCAATATAGGGAAATGTGTTTGCCGAGCATTCATTTTTCACTAACATAGAGTCACACTGAGTATAGTTTCTGGCATTTTTGGCATTAGGTAAGACTTTGACAAGTCCTCTATAACTATTGTGCGACTGGTCGGCCGAAATCCCCTTGGAAATAATCGTTGATTTAGTATTCTTTCCAACATGGATCATTTTTGTGCCAGTGTCAGCCTGCATCTTCCCGTTCGTTAAAGCTACGGAATAAAATTCTCCTACTGAGTGATCCCCTTTTAAAATACAGCTAGGATATTTCCAGGTAATAGCAGCTCCTGCTTCTACCTGAGTCCAAGAAATTTTAGAAAAAGCTCCTTCACAAAGGCCTCTTTTTGTTACAAAATTGTAAATACCACCTTTACCTGTCTCTGGATCTCCTGCATACCAATTCTGAACGGTGGAATATTTAATCTCAGCCTTTTCATGCGCTATTAGCTCAACTACAGCTGCATGGAGTTGATTGGAATCAAAGGCCGGCGCAGTACACCCTTCTAAATAACTAACATAAGATCCTTCTTCTGCTATAATAAGAGTCCTTTCAAATTGTCCTGTTTCTTTCTCATTAATTCTAAAGTAAGTAGAAAGTTCAACAGGACACTTTACCCCTTTTGGCACATACACAAACGAACCATCCGTAAAAACGGCAGAGTTAAGAGCTGTAAAAAAATTATCTGATATTGGAACGACAGATCCTAAATATTTCTCAATAAGCTCTGGATACTTTTGTACAGCTTCAGAGATAGAGCATAAAACAACGCCAGAATCTTTTAGCTTTTGATGAAAGGTTGTTCCAATTGAGACAGAGTCAAAAACTACATCTACCGCAACATTAGTCAGCCTTTTTTGCTCTTCAAGAGGTATCCCCAGCTTTTCAAATGTCTTAAGTATCTCTGGGTCAACCTCACTTAATGACTCTAACTTAGGCTTTGACTTGGGCTCTGAATAATAAGAAATATCTTGATAGTTGATAGGCGCATATGTCAAATTCGACCACTTTGGCTCTTTCATTTCTTTCCATTTTTCAAAAGCCTTTAAACGAAATTCCAGCAAAAAGGAAGGTTCATTTTTTTTACTAGATATTTTACGTATAGTTTCAGTTGTTAACCCCTTATCAAAAGTATCTGATTCTATAGGAGTTACGAACCCATATTTATAATCTTCTCTTCCAAAAGATGATGTTTCATCCATTTTAAGTTCTCTAAGTAGATTTTAAGGGTATAAGTCTACAAAAAAGAGAGTTCGTCTGTCAAAGGTAGTTTTTTAAGTTTAAATCAATCTATTAAATAGATTAATTTAAAATTAAAAAAGAAATTATATGACAGTAAATAAAGCTCAAAAAGAATCTCTTATAAAAGCAATATCTGAGGTATTAAATGAGCTTAATCACCATAATGTAGATGAAGTAGCTAAAAAAATATCCTCTTTAAAAAGAGTTTCTAAAAAATTTTCTAGAAAGATCCAAGAAGACATTATTCTTTTTTGTACCCAAGTAGATATGCAAAAAGATTATAGACCGCAAGATGGCATTTCAGAAAAAATTCGTAAAATGGCAGATAAAATTTTAAAAGACCTTTAACTAAATTCTTTGTTAGCTAAAATCACATACAAATAATAAAGGAGCACACTTTATGGCATTTCCTAAAAAAGATAAGGACACTTACCTTGGGAAAAAGGTTCCCACAGGTAAGGAAGGAACAAAATACATCGATGAATTAAAAAATATAAGAGACGACCTTAAAGAACTTAAAGAAATTACAGAAGAAATCCAAAAAAATAAGCATATGCCTTTGGATATGATGAAAAAAGTAAACACTACTATCGATAAGCTTAAAAAAGACACGCAAAAACTTAATAAAGATTTTCCTGGATTAGGCTTTAAGGCTGAAAGCTAGAAATTTTTGTAGATACCATTCTGCAGTTGTTTGCAGCCCCTCTAAAAAAGAAGTCTTAGCTTGCCAGCTCAACTGTTTTATTTTAGTACTGTCCAAAGAATAGCGAAAGTCATGTCCTTTTCTATCCGGAACAAATTGCATAAGCGAGCTAAGTTTTTTTGAAGGAACTTCTAATATGTTTGCCATAATATTTATTATATGACGAACTACTTCTAGATTTGTATACTCACAGCCCGAACCAATATTATAAGTATTCCCTAATGTTCCTCTTTCTAAAATTCGCCAAACAGCTTCTGCATGATCTTCTACAAATATCCATTCCCTAATATTAGAACCATCGCCATAAATGGGAATAGGTTGGTTATTTAAACACCTTTCGATAACAACTGGGATAAACTTTTCAGGAAATTGATAAGGCCCATAGTTATTGCAGGAATGAGAAACAGTTACTTTTAATCCATATGTTTTGTAGTAGGCTCTAACTAAATGATCTGCTCCTGCCTTACTTGCGGAATAAGGCGAATTGGGAAGGTAAGGAGATTCTTCTTTAAATTTCCCCTCTAAAGGAAGATCACCAAAGACTTCGTCCGTAGAAATTTGATGAAAATGAATGGATGGATATTTTCTTACAACTTCTAGAAGGTGAAATGTCCCACAGATGTTTGTTTGAACAAACCCTTTTGGGTCATGAATACTATTATCTACATGCGTTTCAGCAGCAAAATGAACAATAACATTAACATTTTCTTTCTGACAAATTTCTTCTATTCTACCTTGATTGCATATATCTTCTTGGAAAAATGCATACTGAGGGTTGTTTTCTACCAGCTTTAGATTTTCCTTATTCCCTGCATAAGTAAGCTTGTCGACATTTACTATTTTCCCAGTAAAAAAAGAGCTACCTAAAAGATAGCGTATAAAGCTGGAGCCCATAAATCCTGAACCGCCAGTTACTAAAATAGTAGAAGTTGGATTAACAATTGACATAAAGAGATTCGAAATATTCCTCTAAGGACTCTGTCCAAGTCCTTGGTGAAGATAAAGTTTCTTTTTCATACTTCTCTGTAGATAAGACAGAGTATTTTGGTCTTGCGGCTCTTGTTTCAAACGCTTGGGAAGAAACAGGCTCAACCTTTTCACAAAGAATTGGAAGCCCTAACTTTTGCGCTTTTTTTAAAATTCCTTCTGCAAAACCATGCCACGAGGTCTGCCCTGCATTGGCAAAATGATATATTCCTGATTTATCGATTAATTTCATTGTAGCTTCAACTAGGTCTTTAGTAAAAGTAGGTCTACCTAGTTGATCAGCTACTACTTGCACTTCTTTTTTGTTTTCCATAAGATGCAATATCTTTGCAATAAAGTGGTTTTTGAAAAGTCCAAAAAGCCAAGAAGTTCTAATTATAAGAGAATTTGGAGCTATTTTCAAAAGTCTTTTTTCACCACTTTCTTTTGACTTTCCATATATATTTAACGGGTTTGTTGTATCTGTTTCCAAGTAAGGAGCCGTTTTTTTTCCATCAAATACATAATCTGTAGAAAAATGAATGATTTTAATAGAAAATTGTTGAGATACATTCCCCAAAAATTCCATAGATTTATCATTCAACAATTCAGCCCTTTCCTTTTCTATTTCTGCCATTTCAACATTTGTATAACCAGAACAGTTGATGATATGGGTAAATGACTGGTTATGCACAAAACTTTGTAAAGCAGAATTATGAGAAACATCCAGCATTTCTTTGGAAGGGCTTTCAAATGCAATGCCTACTTTTCGAAAATGCCGAGCAAAACATTCACCTAGCATTCCTTTTGATCCAATAAGCAAAACTTTCATGAGAACCATTTTTTAAAATCCAGCTCTTCAAAATGAGGGCTATTTATATCTCGTTCAGAAATAATAGGATTTTTTACAGGCCATGGGATAGCTATGTCATCAAATTGAAACCCCTTTTCTGTTTTTGCTTCAAAGATGTTACTAACCTTATATAGGATATATGAGTCTTCTAGTGCAGCATATCCATGGGCAAATCCATGGGGAATGAAAAACTGCTTATGCTCTTTGTCATCTAAAATGAGATAGTAAAACTGCTTAAATGTAGGTGAGTTTGGCCTAATATCAACTGCTACATCAAAAATTTTTCCTTTTAAAACAGTTATGAGTTTATCTTGACCAGGACTTGATTGAAAATGCATCCCCCTTAAAGTGTCCTTTTGAGAAAAAACGAAATTATCTTGTACAAACTGAGAGGAAATTCCTTGGGCCATATAGCGTAGCTTCTGATAGCTTTCCATAAAAAAGCCTCGAGAGTCTTCAAACTTTTTCGGCTGAATAATTTTTAGCCCTTCTAATATGCTCTCTTCTACTATCATGGTAACAAACCAACTATTGTTGCATGCCTTCCACATTTTTTATCTCTGCGATGCGAGAAATAATCGTTTGCGTCGCAATAGGTACATATGTCGGATATTTCAATGTTTTCTTCTACAACTCCTAAATCCATCATTTGCTTTTTAGCAATTGCTTTTAAGTCAAAATAATTGTCTTTTACTTGAAAGTCCCAAAACTTTTCTGGAAACTCTTCTTTATAATGCACAAACTCTGCATGGTCAGGACCTAAGCTAGGAGAAATACAAACAATCATGTCCTCTGTTTTAGCCCCCTCTTTATTTACAAAAATATTGAGAGCTTTTTCATAAATTCCTTCTACTAGACCTTTCCATCCAGCATGGATTACTCCAATTAAATCAATATTTGGCTCGTAGACAATAGCTGCTTGACAGTCGGCATGAGTCACAGCAAGTCCAAGATTTTTATCGAGAGTGTAAATAACATCTGCGGGCGGAAGGTTGTTGTCCTTAGAGGATACTTTTAAAATATCTGATTTATGCACTTGATTGGCAAAAAGGATTTTATCTACTTGAATTAAATTTTTCATCAACTCTCGATTGGCTTTGACACAGTCAGGGTGATCCCCCACAGTTGTGCTCGCATTAAGAGTGGAAAATTCATTTTTACTAGTACCACCATGACGTAGAAAAACTTTGTTGAGAACTCTAGGATGTTCTAAAAGAAGATCGAATTCCAACCATTCAATTTTATGATCTTCAGCTTCCATACATAACCTGTTTTTTTTTCATAAGATCTCATTTTAAAAAATTAAGATCAATGTCTTAACTTGCAGAGAAAGCTTCCAAAAAGTTATTTGTGAAAAAGAAGGTAATCTATGCTCGAGTTTTTTGCAGAAAAAAAGATATTAGGCTCTTTTATCAATAGCGCCGTAAAACTTCGTCCTTTAGGATGGAGATATAAGACGCAGATTGCAAAGCAATTCTAATGAGGTGTCTGCTGCTGCCTCGAGGCTGGTGCAGACGCCGGAGAAGATTTCAAAAAGATCTTCCCATATCTCTTCCGTGAACACACCACCGCGATATCTGGAATTTGGTAATACTCTTCTTATATCACCAAATCCTAAAATGTTGCTTTAGTTATAACCTAATTACGAAGAACAGGCTCAGGTAAAATAGACTCCATAACAGAATCACGCCCTTGCTCTGCCCCATCGTGGTACAGACTTTGCGCTATTTCAACTGCAGCTTGTACCAAATAAGGAGTTGGTGCTGCTGTTGGAATCATCTCTACTCTTGCACCAAAACCAAGGTTAGGTCCTGGATCTCGTACATAAACCTCTCTCAAGGTTGGTGGTAGCTTAGAAAGTAACTTGGATTTGTCAAACTCTTCTCCTAAAGCATTGTAAATGCCAGTCAACTGTTTCACTGTAACTTCTTCTAGTAAAGACAAAGAATAAAGCCTTTGAGTAAATATATTTGTTAAAATAGTTTCTAAGAGTTCTATCTTATTAGAAAAAATCGAAAAAATTAGATCCATTCGAGGTTTTGTATTTGTACCCCCAAGAAGAACAAAAATAAGAGCATTTAAGGTTTTTTCCATTTCTGAATTTATTGGGCTGTTTTCATAATCCGTACCTAATAGAGTTAGCTTTAAAATATTCTCTGACATTCCATCAAAAGATTGAGAATTCATATATATTTTATGAGAGATCAAAAGAAGTTCTTTTCGTTTTTTGTTCAAAGGAAAAAGCTTTTCAATTTTATTGATATCATCTGGCAGTGACATAGAAAACTTATCTGAAAAATCCCGTAAAGGCCCTGATAAGTAGAATGGTTTTTTGGAAAAATCATACTCCGTCTGATCAGCAAGAAAATGGACCAAAGACTCTATCTCAAGATTTGCCCGAATATTTGCTTTACATAACTGTCTTTGAATTATTTGATCAAAACGGTTTAGCAAAGGCTCTTCTGGGTATGAGAAAAAACTAAATGCAGCAGTAGACGTACGTATCGTTTTTATAACTGCTTGATCTTGAGTTGGTTCTATCTGCATGTTTTGCAGTGAAGGTGCTAATGGGGCAACTGAGTTGGCTGGACTGGTCATAATACTTTCCTTAAAAAATTTGGGGGAAATGTTACTCTTGTGCATTTTTATATTGCAAGAGCTAGCTTCTTTTAAGCACGCAACCAAAGCCCCCATCCCATCCTTCTTTGGTGGGTAAAACTTTATGAAATTTTCCATCTACTTGAAGGGGAAAATTTTGCAGAATTTTTTCAATAAAAGACTCATTCTCACTAGATAAAATGCTGCAGGTCATAAACCAGATTTTTCCTTCATCAGCAAGGAGGTTAAAGGCATTTTTCATGATTTCATATTGAAGTTTAGCAAGTCCTTTCAAATGATCTTTTGTTATGACATATCGCGCTTCACATCTTTTATGCAAAACACCCGTATTAGAACAAGGAGCATCCACAATGATCAAATCAAACTTTTTATTGTTGTGCATTTTTTCTGCTGGCTGATTACTGACAACAGCCTCTAAATGATACTTCGATATATTTTCTTCTAGCTTCTTTAAGCGCCCTTCAGAAATATCATTAGCAAAAAGTTGGGCCTCCGGATAAAGGTCTGCTGCCATCAAGAGTTTGCCTCCTGGAGCTGCACAGAGATCTAAAATTCTTTGTGGCCCTTTAACCTTTAAAGAAAGGTTTTCCATTAGAAAGACGGGCGTTACATTTTGTATATAATACTCAGGACTGTCAACAAGTTCACTAATTCTTTCTTTATTAATAATTTCTAATACTTGCCATTTTTTTTGATGAATGACTCTTGCCTCTTCTTTTGACAAAGTAATATCTTGTACAATGCCTCTTTTCCGGACCATTACCTTTGCAGGTTCATTCATTACCTTTAACAGCTCTATCGTATCGACAAGTCCGTATTCTTTTACAAATAGATCTATTAAAACTTTGGGATAAGAATATTTTTTTTCTAAGTCTTTTTCCGAAGGTTCTTTAAACTTGGCTGTCTCAAGTTTCCGAAGTGTTGCATTAAAGAATTTAGATGTTTCTAAAGAAATATTTTTTTTAGCAAGATCCACTGTTTCATTGACTAAAGCATATAAAGGAATTTTCTTTGCAAACAAGAACTGATAAATAGCAAGCCTAAGCAGCAGTTTTTCTCTTAGCTTTAATTTTGAAGCAAGCTGGAAGGCATAAAAATCTAAGGTGATTTTCCTTCTTATGGAGCCATAGGCAAGTTCTTGAGCAAGGTTATATTCTTCTTTTTTAGGAGATGCTTGTTTTAGCCACTCTCTTAAAGTGTTTTCTACTTTTCGCCCCTTTTTTTCGTACTCTAAAAGAGCATAAAAAGCTCCATATCGCCCACTACTATCTATCTTTTTTTTTACAATAGGATTTTTTTTCTTAAATAACATGATTTTAACCAGTATAGACGGTTTCTAGAAGAGCTAAGTCATGCTCTCTTAAAGACATTAACTCTTCTTTTCCATCTGTTTGGGTTGGATAATTTCCATCTAAGCATGCCGTACATAGGTCTTTTGTGCCTATTGCTTTTTGTAGGCCAGATAAATCATTAAATATAACTGCGTCTGCCATAATTGCTCTTGCCACTTCACTTTCTGTTTTATTATTTGAAATCAGCTGCTCTTTTACATTAAAATCTATCCCATAAAAACAGGGATATTTAATAGGAGGATACGTTGAGGCAAAATATACTTCATTAGCTCCACAAAGTCGAGCCAGCTCAATAGCCCGCTTAGAAACCGTCCCTCTCACAATACTGTCATCGACTAATAAAACTTTTTTACCTTTAAAAACTGAGTTCACACTAAGCCATTTTTTTTTTGCAGCTTCTGCTCTTTTCTTTTGTGTAGGCAAAATAAAAGTCCTATTGGCATTATTTTGTTTAATAAGCCCAGCCTCTATGGGGAGTCCAAGATAGTGTGCGAGTGCCATGGCAGCTGGATTACCTGATTCTGGAACAGATATAACAACATCAGGAATAAGCCCTTTTTTTAATACTTGCTTTCCAAGCTCAATACCTAGATTTGCTCTAACTCTATAAATTTCTTTAGACTCAATGACAGAGCTTGGCTTGGCAAAATAATTAAACTCGAAACTGCAAGTCGTCTTTTTTTCTTGCTGCAGAATTTTTTTATGAACCTGGAAATTTTGATCGATGAACATGACCTCGCCCGGCTCAAGGTCATATATGGTCTCACACTCATACAAGTTTAATGGAGCACTTTCTGATGCAAAAGCATGAAAAAAAGGACCATTTCTTCCATAAAGAAGAGGTCTTAGCCCTTTAGGATCTCGAAAAGCTATAATTCCCTTATTCTTAATAATGCATACTACAGAGTACGCCCCATGAAGGTTTTTATAAATTTCTTGTATTGCTGTACAAATAGAGGCAAAGTCATCATTAACCTCTAGCCGTTTATTTAAATAATATTGAAAAACTTCAGCGTCTGAATTTGTATAAAAGTTCTCCTTTTTTGTTAACGCTCTTTTTAAAGGAATGTAGTTAACGATATTGCCATTGTGGGCAACTGCTATTTTAGAGGCCGCAAAAGGTTGTGCTTCACTTTTGTCCCCTTTGCCAATAGTAGAGTATCTGACGTGACCAATCCCCCAGTTATGTGAGAAATTTTCCAATTCATTCCGGTCGAATACTTGATGGACGTAACCTGTATCTTTTATTAAATGCTCTTTTTGTAATTTTGCATCATATAAATATATGCCGCTGGCATCTTGACCTCGATGTTGCAACTGGATAAGCCCATGATATAAGCTTTTAGCAACACTTTGCTTACTTACAATCCCTAAAATCCCACACATACTTCCAACCTAATTAATTTCTAGACCTGCCTTACTTACTATTTTTTCATCAACAAACAGCTTTTGGTTTTTAAAACTTACTCTTTTTTGGCTAATGAGTTTAATGGCGAAAATTAAAGCCAAATGATCACTTATCTTTTTTTGTTGTTCCTGGTGCTTTTGTGCGCTTTGTTCTGTTATAGGCTCAACTCCCTTATATTCAACCCAAGGGCCTGATACTAAAATAGGGCCGGAATCTATTCCTTCATTGATAAAAATCACAGTAGACCGTGTTTTTCTTTTTCCACTTTTTAGTGCATCAAAAACACTGTTAGCTCCGATAAATTTTCGGTTAGCATTTTCATCTAGTTCCGTTAAATCCGCAGGATGAACATTAATAATTTTACAAGGATACTTTTCTAAAAAAGGATTGGTGATAATCCGCATAAATCCAGCTAATACCACAAGATCTGTAGTAAAATGATATTCTTTTTCGAGTAAGTTCAGTCTTTGTATTACAAGGGAAAAATAGTCAAAAGAGGACTGTATCTTTTTAATTTTCAACAGTTGTTTAAAAGGTAAAAAAACAAGAGGAACGTTATGCTTTTCTGCTATTTCAACACACTGACATTTTCTATCTACAACGACCGCTTTAACTTTGAAAGTAGGGTCATTATTTTGAGCAGAAAGTATAGCCTCAAGGTTTGTACCTGAGCCTGACCCTAAAACAACAAGATTGAGAGGCCTACTTGGATTAACCAAGCTATATTCCTCCTTTATTTAATGAAGACATAGCGTTTCTTTCACTGCAATATCGCCTCGAAAATACACTCCTTTAAAGCGAATTTTTTTTATTTGCTCATAAGCTTTTTCTTTTGCCTCTTCACTTGTCTCACCAAGTGAAACGACAGATAAAACTCTTCCGCCATTAGTAAAAATGGTGCCTCTGTCATCTATTGTTGTTCCTGAATGGAACACAAAGCTGTCCTGACTTTTTTCTACTTCTGAAATTCCGGATATGGGGAAACCCGTTTGATAAGATTTAGGGTATCCCTTAGATGCCAAAACTATGCAGCAGGAAGCTTTTGCTTTCCATGTAACTTCACTCTGTAGTTTTCCTTGGCAGCACTCGATCATAATATTAGCAAGATCACTATGCAAAAGAGGAAGAACTGCTTGCGCCTCAGGATCTCCAAATCGAGCATTGAATTCTAACACTTTAGGGCCTGCATCTGTAAGCATCAATCCTGCATAAAGCACTCCCTGATAGCTGATACTCTGATTAATAAACCCTTGCATAACAGGTTGAAAAATGACTTGCTCAATCTCCTGCAAATCCTTTTCTGTTAAAAACTCGACTGGAGCAAAAGCCCCCATGCCTCCTGTATTAGGCCCCTTGTCATTTTCTAAGAGCCTTTTATGATCTTTAGCTGGAATCATGATTTTAGCCCTTACACCATCACAAAAAGCCATAACAGAAACTTCCTTACCAAAAAGTCTCTCTTCTATCACTACAGTATCTCCCGCACTATCAAAACATTTATCGGACAAAATAAGTTGTATAGCAAGATGAGCCTGACTTAATGTATCGCAGACAATTACCCCTTTTCCCGCAGTAAGACCGCTTGGCTTAACCACCACTTTCTTACCACTTTCGAAAAATGCTTCAACAGTTTTCTTAGCCTCTTTTATGGTTTTACAAACTACAAAATTAGCAGTAGGTACATGATGGGCTTGCATAAACTGCTTAGCCCAGGCTTTACTAGACTCAATTTGAGCCGCTATTTTATTCGGACCGAAAAGAAGAAGACCTTCCCTTTCAAAGTAATCTTTAATCCCACTTGCTAAAAGGTCTTCTCCTCCTACTACTGTCAAATCAATATTGTTTTCTTTAACAAACTCAACAATCGAAGCAAAGTGTAGGTCTTTAATGTCTGCTAGAATAGGATGAGTGCCTCCATTTCCGGGATAAGAATAGACAGTATGATCCTGCCTTTCAAAAGTTTTACAAAGGGCATGTTCTCTTCCCCCTTTTCCAAGTACTAGTATTTTCAAACCATTTCCTCTGTTTTATGTAAGGTGGCAAGGACGTTGTTTATGCAGCTGACAACATCTGCTACGACTTTGGTTTTAGCTCTACTGTCTGAAGCTAAAAATTCATCACCTTCACTATTTTGATTAAGAACACAGGCAATATGAGGAAATATTCCATACTTAGATGTCTGACTGGCAAAAATCAAGTTCTCTCGGGAAATTGTGATGTACACCATTGGTTCAATAGATAAATTATAGGTTTTATAAATTTTTTCTAGCTCATGGGGTCCTGGATTTGTGATCACCTTATGAGGTATTTGATTTTCTTTGAGTGTGTCTGTGAGTTTTTTTAGTTCAGCCGATACTTCAAGGCCTGCAATGACCAAAGCAAAGAATCCTCGAAGAATTTTAGCATTTTTTAATCTTTGCAAGATCCTTTTTGGAGTAGAAAGGTATTCTTGAGTGAATTTCTTTTTAGTTATTTTTTCATAAAGAAGTAAATAACCCTCTCTTATTTTACCCTGAAGTTCTTGTGGAAATTCCACCTGTGAATTACATAAAAAACCTTTTTCCTTGAAGTAGTTTCTCGTAAATTCCTTATCAAAAAACCTGATGTTCTTTTCTTTTACATCTTTAGCAAACCAAAACCTTGACGAATCAGGTGTATGAATCTCATCAATTAGTAGTAAATTGTTGTTTTCATCTAAACCAAATTCATACTTTGTATCTACCAAGATCATTTGACTATCTTTTAGAATAGCTTCCCCTCTTTTGAAAAGAGCTATTGCTTTTCTTTCTATTTCACAATAAAGGTCGGGATCAACGATTTTTTGCTCTAAAATTTGCTGTTTGGAGATGTCTTCATCATTACCTTCGCTGTTTTTAGTAGTTGGTGTAATGATAGGCTCTACAAACTCCTGATTTTCTTTTAAGTGTTCTGGAAGTTTGATACCGCATTTACTTCTTTTTCCCGCAACAAAGTCTCTCCATAAAGAGCCAACTGCATATTTTCGAACAATAACCTCAATCCTTATCGGCCTGCATTTTTTTACGATCATTACATTAGGATCAGGACTGAAAATAAAGTGGTTGTTAATTATATCTTTTGTCTTTTCGAACCAAAATAAAGAAAGCTGTGTAAGAATCCTTCCCTTATCAAGGATTGGTTGATCAAGCAAACGGTTGAAAATAGAAATTCTATCACTTGTAATCATCAAAAGATCAGAATTATAGGAGTAAATTCCTCTGACTTTTCCTTCAGTTTGATCACCAAGCTCTGGAATAAATGTACTAGTTAGACTGTGCTGCATAAAGTTTTTTTTATAATCACAGCATATTAAAGAAATTTTTTTAAAAATACAGTTTAATGAAAAAAATATCTTTGACCAGTAAAAATCATCCCCATTCCTTTTGCGTCAGCTGCTGCAATTACTTTTTCATCCATCTTTGATCCGCCTGGCTGGACACACCATTTTATGTAATGATCACTTGCAAAATTGATAGAATCTTCAAAAGGGAAAAAACCGTCGCTTGCTAATACAGCTTCTGATAACACTTGCCTAGGATCTTCCTTAAAAGTTCCTATATTTTCTAATGCTTTTGGAATTGCTAGTCTTTGCAGGCAGTCTACACGATTAGGCTGCCCTGCACCCAACCCAAGAAGTTGGAAAGAATTGCTTTCTATCTCTCTTACAATTGCAACCGCATTAGACTTTGCAAACTTTACAGCAATGAGCCCAAATGCAAAAAGGTTCAATTTTTCTATAGGCACCACTCGCTTAGTTACAATGCCTTTTCTTTCTTCTTTTGCTTGAAATAGAGGTGCGATTGTGTCTTGTGATATTTTCTTAGGTAAGGACTGAACTAGCATCCCCCCACTTATATTTTTATAGTGATATGGCGTACTTTGCCCCTCAATAGAAAGTAACCTTAAAAGTGGTTTTTTTTCTTTTGCCCAGCAAACAAATTCAGAAGAAAAGTTTGGCGCAATCAAAAGTTCTATGAAACGGTTTTTCAAATGACCGATCATATCTGCTTTTACCTCATGAGAAAAAGCAATGACACTTCCAAAAGAAGATTTGCTATCCCCTTGCCAAGCTCTTTCAAATGCAGTTGGTAAATCATTTGCCGTTGCAAGGGCGCACAGGCTGCCGTGCTTTACAATAGCAACTCCATATGTTGATACAACCCCTTTTAAATCCCCAATACAGCTAAAGGCCACTGTTGCATCTTCATAATTATTAAAAGAAAGCTCCTTACCAGAAAGCTGCTTGCTCTGAGCTATTCCATGGTGGTCTTTAAGCGAGAAAACCCAGCCCTTTTGATCTGGATTTTCACCATATCTCAAACTTTTTCCGTTTTCTAAATCAGGCTTTATCAAAATACGATCGGACAATCTTTTAGAAAACTCTGCATCTAATAGCGCTTCATATTGAGCACTTACATGCATCCCCTTCACAGCAAGTTTTTCCCTTGTTTGGATAGAAGCGGCCCCATGGGATGTGCGAACCTCTTGTAAAAAGTCCTCGTAATCGAGAGGATCTGTTAACAGGGCTACACTTTTGTAATTTTTAACGGCAGATCTTATTAAAGTAGATCCTCCAATATCCATATGCTCTACAAGCTGATCCATTGTAGTACATTGTTGCGCGGCTGAAGCAAAGTCATAGAGATTGCAAACAACCAAATCAATCGGCTCAATGCCTACTTCTTTTGCCTGACTTTCATCTTTATTTTTCCGAAATAAAATACCCCCTGCAATTTTAGGGTGAAGAGTCTTAACCCTTCCTGAAAAACATTCAGGAAACCCCGTAAAATCCTTTAAAAAAGTATGAGATATCCCTTCTTTTGCTAGATGAGAAGAAGTGCCCCCTGAAGCTATAATTTTTAATTGAGGATTTAGTGCAATAAGACCCTTAAGTAAGGCAGAAATATTTGTTTTATCAGTGACACTGACTAAGACTGTGTTGATCGATAGCTTGTCCATAAAAAACCTCTTTTAAATAACTTATGGCATTTTGAAAAATTTTTAAGCCCTCCCCATATTGAGGTAGTTTTTTATTAGCCCTTGAGTATTGTTCTTTTCTTTTTGTCCAATGGGGGTGATTAGTAAAAAACAGGGCAGCTTCTGGATGAGCCATCATGGCAAAGACCCTTCCTGTTTCATCACAAATTCCTGCGATATTATCTACAGATCCATTGGGATTGGTTGGATCATATTGCAACGCAACCTGATCTTTTTTCTTTAACTTTTGAAGCGCTTGTAAAGTGCTTGCTACAAATTTTCCTTCTCCATGTCGAATAGGAAGCTCGATGGTAGATATACCTTTTAAAAAAATGCATTTTTTAGAAGTAACCGTATGAGTAACCCAACGATTAACAAACATTTTTTTTTCATTATATGTTAGTGAAAACTCGCTAGGCTCCTTTTCTTGAAAAAAAAGACCTAGTTTTAAAAGGACTTGAAAACCATTACAAATGCCCAATATGCATTTTTTATTTTTTACAAATTCTCTTAGCTTAGCTGATAAATGCGAGGTGTACAGCAAGCGATTGGCAAAAACTTTACCAGCTCCTAACTCATCACCAAAAGAGAACCCGCCTGGAAAAGCTATTAAATGATACTTTTCCAAGGAAAAATCATTTTTTAAAAGCTCATTTACATGAACAAGGTGAGCCACTCCCCCTGCTAACTGAAATGCCATTGCCATTTCTTGCTCACAATTGATCCCCAAACCGGAGACAACTAAAATATTAATCGAGCTCATTAAAAGGCCTTTGCCATGCTTTTTTTAATACATCAATATCTTCTACCATTACAACCTGGTCGTTTTCTTTAATGGAAAGAGTTGTGGTATTGTTCACTACCCCTATCTTAGTTACTGGGTGTCCTTGCATCGTCTTTAAAAATGCACCTTCTTTCGCTGGGGATGTCGTAATTAAAAATCTAGAATTGGATTCAGAAAAAAGTTTTTCTAAAGAGTTAAGAGACTCATCTGTGATAAGATGGGAAAGATCTATATTTGCACCCCATCCTCCTGAAAAAGCACTTTCTGCAAGTGCTACAGCAAGACCTCCATCAGAAAGATCATGACAGGAAGCAATTTCTTGTTTTTGAATCGAGCCACTTAGTTTTTCATAAGTGCCTAGAACTGTTCTAGTCACAATTGGGGCCTCTCCTCCTTCTATTTTATTTCGAAGAGCCCACTCGCTTTTACCTAGTTCTTTTCTAGTTGTCCCAATCAGATATATCGCATCACCTGGATACTTAAATTCCATAGAAATAGCTTTTTCGTAATCATTGATCGTTCCTATTAGGGAGATAAGTAAGGTATAAGGAACAGAGATTTTAGTGTTTTTGAACTTATAATCGTTTTTCATGCTGTCTTTGCCTGAAATAATAGGAAGAGAAAAATAGGTAGCAAAATCATATAATGCTTGTGCAGATCTTACTAAAGCCCCGAGCTTTTCTTTTCCATCTGGGGTTTTTTCGCTATCGTATACGGGATCAGGCCAGCAAAAATTATCTAAAATAGCAGCTTTTTTAATATCCCCACCTACACAAATATAATTTCTTAGAGCTTCGTCAATAGCACTTGCGGCCATTCTATAAGGATCCAAATCCCCAAATTTTGGACAAATACCATTGGAAAGCACAATTGCTTTTTTCTCGTTATCCCTGATGGTTTCTACAGGTCTTATTACTGCAGCATCAGAAGGACCGTCTAGGCCCACTAAAGGTTTAATAACACTGCCAGCTTGCACTTCATGATCATATTGGCGGATAACGCTTTCTTTACTGCAGACATTCAAATTGGATAAAACTTTTATAAGTTCTTCTTTTATACAAAAAGCATTTTCGTCATAGGTCATTTCTGAGTTTTTAGAGAAATATTGCGCTTCCAGCTCCATTACAGGAGTCGCATTATGTAAAAATTTTAAATCCAGCCAGGCAACTGTCTTATTATTATATAGAACATGGAAATAGCCACTTGAAGTAAATGTTCCTAAAACACAGATATCTACTTCATGAGCTTTTGCAAGCTTTTGAAATTCTTCCAGATTATTTTTATCTACTCCAAAAGTCATCCTTTCTTGGGACTCACTGACTAAAATTTCCCATGGTTTAAGCGTCTCGTCCTTCAAAAGTGCTCTATCTAAATGAAGTTCACATCCACCCGATAAAATAGCCAACTCACCGATAGAGGAAGAAAAACCACCGGCTCCATTATCAGTTAGCGTTCTAAACAAACTAAGATCTCGAGCTTCTAAGAGAAAATCTTGCAATTTTTTCTGTGTGAAGGGGTCCCCTATTTGCACAGCGCTGGTAGGACTATTTTCACTTAATGCAAGAGAAGAAAAGGTAGCTCCATGTATACCATCTCTTCCTGTCTTCCCTCCAGCTATTACAATCAGGTCTCCATCTTGAAGCTGTTTTTCATGAGTGAAAACATTTCCAATTCTGCGAGGCATGATACCTACTGAACCACAATATACCAATGGCTTGCCTAGATATCTTTCCTCAAAAAGAATGGCTCCATTGACTGTAGGAACTCCTGTTTTGTTTCCCCCATGCTCAACCCCTTTACGCACTCCTTCAAAAATTCTTTTAGGATGCATTATTTTTTCGGGAAGTTCTTTGACAGTATTGGGAGCAAAACAAAACACATCTGTATTAGCTATTAGCTTGGCCCCAATGCCAGCTCCTAAAATATCCCGATTAACTCCTAATATTCCCGTGAGAGCCCCTCCATATGGATCTAAAGCGGAAGGGCTGTTATGTGTTTCTACTTTAAAGGCAACATTGTATTTGTCTGTAAACCGAATAATTCCTGCATTGTCTGAAAAAACTGAAACTAACCAGTCCTTTTCTTTAGAAATTTCATCCGTAGCTTTTTTGATATAAGTTTTAAATAGAGAATCAATGGTTAAGCTATCGTTAAAAAGTATTTTTGCATTGAAGATTTTATGTTTGCAGTGTTCGCTCCATGTTTGCGCTATAGCCTCTATTTCTACATCCGTCGGCCACTTAGGAAGGCCAAGTTTTTTTCTTTCTAAGGCAACACTGTCCTTTTGAAAATACGCTTTTATGAAAAGAAGTTCTTTTTCATTTAAAGCAAGCTGCCTATTTTCATTTACATCTAAAAGCTCTTGCAAAGTTTTATCAAAAGATATTTCTTCAAAAATAGAATCTATTTTTTCAATATATATGTCTTCTATCACATCATTAGCCAATATTTCTTTGGCTATGCATTGCATATCTTGAAAAGATAACTTTCCTTTAAAAAGATAAAGAGTTTGTGAGTGTACCGATTCACTAGCTGAGAAGCGCTCATTTAAATAATCTTCTATTGCAACTTGCGCAATCCTTCCTGTGTTGTCACACACAGAAGGCTTAAAAGAGATTAAAATTTTCCAGTCAAAAGACCTTTCTTCAGCATCATTTATTTTTACTTCATTAAGTACAGAATCAGATAAAACACTACAAAGTTCTATTAGCTGTTTTTGTGAGAGCTTTTTATGAATGTCGTAGACTTGTTTGACTTGCACAGCTTCAATGGGCTTATTTAAATATTCTTTAGATGCTTTGACAATTTCAAGTGCTTTTGGATCATGAAAATTATTTTTTAAAGAGATGATAATTTTTTGCGATTGTTTTTTTTCTAAAGCCTGCATCATGATTTTTTTATTACTTTACCAAAAAGAAAATAGTCTGAACTTGCCTGACAGATCTTTTCAGCTGTTTGTTCATCTACGATAAGTACAAAACCAATTCCCATATTGAAAGTAGATAACATCTCTTGCAAGCCAATGTTTCCCATGTCTTGTATCCATTGAAATATCGCAGGCGTGCTAGGAAGTTCATATTCGATTGATAAATAATTTGGTATTACCCTCTCAATGTTTTCCTGAAGACCTCCGCCAGTAATATGAGCCATAGCTTTAATGGAGTGTTTTTTTAGTAAATCTTGCACATGCGAAGTATAGATAGTAGTAGGTGTTAATAATGCTTTTCCTAAGGTTGTATTTTGAAAGGGAGTATTTAAACTTCCAGTTTTTACATCCAAAATTTTTCTGATAAGGGAAAACCCATTACTATGTACACCACTTGAGGCAATACCTACTAAGCAGTCATTTTTTTCGACTGCTTTACCATCGATAACTTTGTCTTTATCTATAATACCCACAGCGAAACCGCTAAGGTCATATTCTTTCTCTTGATAAAACCCGGGCATTTCGGCCGTCTCGCCGCCGATTAAGGCACAATTTGCTAACTCACACCCCTTTAAAATCCCTTCCATCACTTTTTTTGAAACATCCAAATCCAGTTTAGAGGTAGCAAAATAATCCAGAAAAAAAAGTGGCTTAGCACCACAAGTTAATATGTCATTGACACACATGGCTACCAGATCGATGCCAATGGTGTTATGGATATTCAGATCGAAGGCAAGTTTCAGCTTTGTTCCCACACCGTCTGTAGATGCAGCTAGAAATTGATTTCCTAAAGGATAAAGACCAGAAAATCCCCCAATATCAGGACATTTTTCCTTAATAGCTTCTACAAACTTTCTTGCAACTGCTGTATCAACTCCAGCTTTTTGATAAGTAAGCATGTGTCCTTTAGGTAAATGAAAAACGAAGTTTTAACATTGTAAAACTTTTTTTGAAATAAAAGTTCTTTTATTTTTCACAAATGTTGAAAAAACACATGAATTAGCTAAAATTTCAGAAAATGTATGGTTTGATAATCCACACGTACAGATGCGAATGCGCGAAAGAAATGTAAGCTCAAGACAAATTTTTGATGTTTTGAGGAATGGCAAAGGAATAGATGGCCCAAAATTAGATAAGTACGGAGACTGGCGAATTAAACTAAAACGTTTTTCTGCTGGAAGGATTGTGCAAGTAGTAATTGTTGTAAAAAGTAATCACTTAGAAGTTGTAACCGTTATTTAATTAAGATTATGGTAGAAAATTCTTATCATTACAGAATGTGGTTTAGATAATATTTATTTATCAAATGGATTTAAATTTAATACGACCTCAAGAGGAATGGCCGTTGCTATTCACAATATTGATGGCTTACATAAAGCTATCGGACTATTTCTAGTAACTTCCAAAAAAGATTTATCTAAAAAAGAAATCCAATTTCTGAGAAATGAAATGCTTATGTCTCAGTATACTTTAGGTAAATTGTTGGGAGTAAGCGAACAAGCAGTTCAGCGATGGGAAACTGGGAAAACTGGAATACCTAAGCCGTCGGAGTTTTTATTACGCATTCTTTATAGAGAACAGACCAATAATCAAAGCGGCAATATTTCTATGCTTTTAAAAGCAGTTGCTGATTTAGAAGATAAAATTAATGAAAAGCCTCTTCTTTTTGTAGATACCAAAGAAGGATGGCAATCTGTTGCATAAATGTGACTTAAATCTTGTTTTTTTAAAGTACTGAACAAAGACATTTTAGTTTAGACCATTTTTCGAAAAAAGATTGCAGATCAAAGGAAGAGATATCTATTTTTTCAATGAAGTCTTGAAAGGTTATTTGTTTTTCCAGTAATTGAAGAGTTTCATATTCCTTCTTTGAAAGACTTTTATAAACCACCTTTTTCTCCCATCGGAATAATATGCAGTAAAAATTACCTTTTTCCAATTTTGGAAAGTCATTATCCAAATAAAAATTTTCTGAATTTTGCAGAACTTCTTGCCTAAAAGGTAAAATATCAAAAGGCAAGCTAAAAAGATGGGTATGTGGCTGGAGAGAAATTTTTGTTGTTAACTCTAAGTTTTGCAAAGGAGGATATTCTGCTGAAAAAAAGCTGAGCATATATCCATAATCTATTTTTGCTGCCTCTAAAATAAGTGGCTTATCTATTTCATTGGGATAATGATCTTCTACCCATTTTGCCATGTTCTCTCCTAATATATAGAGAGACCAGCTGCTGGGAGGATACTTTTCTAAATATCTTCTGGCGATCATATCTTCAAAATCTCCTTCTCCAAAAAGCCTAACCAATAAAGGAAAATCTTTTTTTAGACAGCTGATAAGTCTAAGCCAGTACTGTTCATTGTAAATAGCAACTCTTTGGGCTGAAGTTAAATGCTTGCTTGGTTTTACATATTGTTGAGCTGTATTTTTATACTTAGCTTTTAAAACAGGAAGATTTAGTTCGTCCCACCCTTCCGTAGTGTCCGAAATGGCTTTTCCAAACCAGCTTTGCAGTTTAAGCAAATTTGCTGGAACTTTAGGATCTAGGAGATACATTTTCTATTTCCTGTTGAAATTGTTTAGCTTTGAAGGCTTCTTTGCAAGTATCATCAAAACTTAAGAAATGATCATCCCACTCCAATAAAGTAGATACTCCACCTGTTTTGGGATACACTTCTTTGTAAATCTGCCATACCTCATCACAAACATAGTTGTTATGGGTATCGATAATAAATTTATCGTAATTTGAATGGCCGGCTAAATGAATTTGCAAGACTCTATCTAACGGTAAATTTTTATAGTACTCATGGGGTTCAAACCCATGATTCTTACTGGAAACATAAATATTATTTACATCTAGCATCATGAAAATGTCTGCTTTTTCCACTACGGCAGTATAAAATTCCCATTCAGGCATTTCATCCTCTTGAAAAGCTGCATAAGAAGATACATTTTCTAAAGCAAAAGGGACTTCTAAGTAATCTTGCACAATCTTTACCCTCTCTACTACATAGTCAATGACTTCTTTAGTATAAGGTAATGGTAGAAGGTCATGATAATGAGAGCCAGGAACTCTGCCCCAGCATAAGTGATCTGAAATCCAGGGTGATTTTGTTTTACGAGCCAGCTCTTTTATTTTTTTTAAATAGTTAAAATCAATAGGATCAGGACTTCCAATAGCTAAAGTTACTCCATGCATAACAACAGGATAAGCTTCTAATATTTTTTCTAAATTTCTAACGGGAGGGCCATCTATTAGAAAATTTTCACTGATAATTTCAAACCAGTCGATATTTGACTGTTTGGCAAATATTTCCGGATAGTGAACCGGCCTTAACCCAACACCGATTCCTAAATTTTTAATGTTTTGATTTTTTCGCATAAACAGTTAAGGCAAAAAGGATTTCCTTTTTGCCTTATGAAGGTTAGTCGTTATAGAATTTACCGCAGCGTTGATCATCTGATTTTTTACTTTGACTTTCTTCAGTATCTCTTCCAAAGATTTTATTTCTTGTGTCATTTCTTCCATTATTGCAACCACCATTGCCACAGCTTCCACCATTACAAGGGCTTTTGCTGCTGCATGAACTTTTACTGCTGCATGAACTTTTGTTGCTGCAAGAACTTTTGTTGCTGCAAGATCCGTTACCACAAGATCCTCGATCTTGTTTTTGATCTTTTGTACATTTAGACATAGCTAGTAAGCTGTTTAAATCAAGATCATCAGTATTATTTTGAGCTGCGATACAAGCGCCTGACGCCAATCCAATCATTGCTATCTTTAATAGATCCTTTTTCTTCATAGTTTTTTCTCTCCTTGAATGGGTTAAAGTTAATAAACCTCTAAACCCGCAAAGTATAATCAAGATTTTTTTTTGTCCAGCCTGATTTAAAAAAATAAATTTACATTTAAATGTTTTTATTAACTTTATCTTTAAATTAATTTTTGTTATAATTATTAAGCAATTAAATAATATTGTTTTAATATGTTAAAAAAATTTTTAATAATAATTTCTTTATTTTTCATTACTGGGGTACAATTGTCCTTTGCAGAACAAGATAAGTATTCTTTTTTTGACAAAAGTTATTTCCCCCATGCGCAAGCAAATGACTATGAGAGCAACCTAACTCGTTATGTATTAGACCATTTGGACTTAAATGACGAAGATCTTGTATTGGATTTAAATCAGTCAGCCATAGATATTAGCATTTTTAAAGAATATAACCTGTCTGAAAGTCAAATAATAGGCATTGGAAGCTTTGACTTTAAAGGCCAGTCAGCAACAAAGATATTTGTTGTTGATGAACCCAAAAACTTTCACCCTTTTGAGGATTTTATAAAAGACACCTATAAAGCCTTAAAACCAAATGGGAGAATTGCTTTTGCAACTATTTTAGCCAAAAAAGCGAATGATCTGAATATTGTTATCGCTGATGATGTAAAAACTCAGATGAAAAATACAGGGTTTAAAGACATCCATTTTGAGCCACTTGGCAAGTATGTATTCCAAGGGTCAAGCGGAGTAAAATGGCAAAAGCACTACCAAGAAGACCTGATAGACTTTTATCTAGTGGTGGCTGATAAACCAGTAGTCTTAGAACGCGCTTAATACTTGCTCCTTAATTCTGAATTCTTATATTGCAGAGTTAAGGAGAAGTCCATGAAAAAGCTATTATTACTTTTTATTTTATTCCAATCTCATCTTTTTTCTGATACTTCCCCTTTTATACCTGAATCAGGGCAAGAGTCCGTCAGCATCCCTAATCCTGCAGATCTTTCTTCAAATTGGTGGAGTTTTTTTGATGTAAAAGGAGATGCCTTTGATAAAAGGGCTGAAAAAGCTTTGGCTTATTTTGCTCAAATGCAAGAAAAACTTCCTTCGGCATCTTATCAAAAATCAACTTATTTAATGGACAAAGTCCAAATTGCTGTAAACACATTAAGCAATTTAAAGAAAGCAACGCCCCCTATCCCCCCTTCCAAGCCAGCATTTCAAAATACATACAATCTTGCCTCCTTTATTGCTTTAGGAAATACACAAAAAGATTTAAGTGAAAAAATTGACGCTCTACACACAAAAGTAAACTTAGAAAGTTCTAAAATAAAAAGCGAAGATATTTACCTAGACACTTTGAAAGCAGAATATATGGATCTAGATCCATCTGACACCAGGTATTTACTAGGCTTAGAAATCATTGCTACAAGAATGAACATTTCAAGCGATCAAATCCGTCTTAAAATCCAGCAAGCCTCTTTGGAAAATTTAAAGATTGAAGAAGAATTTTTAGAAGAAGAAATTGCACATGCAAGAAAAGTACTAGTTGTTTCTAAAGAAGACCTGACAGGTATTAATTCTGCTTTATATGCCCAAGAAAGCCACAGCGAGGCTGCGCAACAAGAAGTGTTACTTATACAATCTCGTATGTCAACCCATCGAGATAGGGTAACTGAACAACAACTATTAAATGCATTTGTTCAGCAAAATTTAGAAAAAATTCGACTTATCGATCTACAAATCCAAAAAAACATCGTTTTGCTAGGACTAAATAGTGAAGACATATCTTTGAGCACTCTTTATCAACAAATAGATGTTTGGCGAATGGATATTGAAAAAATTCAAAACGAACAAACGATTAGACGAAAAACAGCGCGAGTAGAGCTGGAAAATACCTTAGAAGAACTTTCCCAGACAAGTGTCGATACAGAAATGTATCAACACATTCTAACTATGAATGAGACAGCATTGGTACAACTGCAAAAGATTGAACAAGAGTTATATCTTTCCGAGTTTCTTTTAGACCAGCTAAAGCTTCTTATTAGTGAGCATTATGCAACTTTTAAAGATAAAATCGCCCAAGGTTGGCACTCAACCATCGGATTTTTTAAGGAAAATGCCTCATGGTTTGAAAAAAGGCTTTTTAAAATAGGTGAGACCTCTATTACTCCTTTTGCCCTAATAAAATTCCTTATTACGATTATTATTATTTACTTAGTATCGTGGCTTACCAGAAAGGGAATTATCCGGCTTGGATCCAAGCATAAAAAACTTAACCAGGCTGGCATCTATACACTTTCAAGACTATTTTTTTATATAATGATGACAGTTGGTGTCATTATAGCATTTACTACAATAGGTATTGACTTTACTGCTTTTGCCTATATTGCTGGTGCCCTTTCAGTGGGAATTGGATTTGGCCTTCAATCATTTTTTAATAATTTTATAGCAGGCATTATTGTACTTTTAGAAAAAAATGTACGTATTGGTGACTTTATCGGCTTAGAAAGCGGAGAGCTTGGGACTGTAAAAGAAATAAAGGTAAGGACGACTCTTATCAAAACATTGGACAATTTAGAAATCTTAATTCCCAACTCCGAGCTTGTCATGAAAAAATTCACTAACTGGACATTGTCTGAAAAAATAAGGAGGATTAGAGTTCCCTTTGGAGTTGCTTATGGCACAGATAAAGAAAAAGTATCTAAAATAATTATTGAGGCCGCTAAAAAGGTTCCTTTAACCATAGAAGAGAAAGAACCCCAGGTATGGCTTGTGAAATTTGGAGAAAGCAGCCTTGATTTTGAACTTGTAGTATGGGTCAATGAATATACCACAGGAACCAGGACCCGTTCGACAACAGCTAAATATCTTTGGACAATTGAAACTGCCTTAAAAGAAAATAATATTGTAATTCCATATCCAACACGAGATGTCCATCTTTATCAAAAAAATGAACCATCTCAACTAAAATGAGAAGACTATGCTTTAATTTTGAGTGGTGTGGTTTTGTTTGATTTTTCGGTCTATAGTCTATTTGATTAGGAGGAACAAACACTTTTACAAGAGCGTAGCCCTGTTTTGCATATGCTAAGATAATAGTTTGCTTAATCTTATGCAAAAGTGTTGAGGTAAAGACGTGACCTAAAAAAAGAAGAAAGCCTTCATTCCAACTTTAAGCAGATAGCGTTTGCCTTCAGAACATGGGACCCTAAAAAATAAATTAAAAATATAACTTTTGAAAAGTTATAACCGCATGTTTTTCACCTAAAAATAATCACCTCTCTATATAATGAATCCCCTATGCAAAATATCAGAATGACAGCGATACTTCTTATGGCAGGAATTGGGAGCCGCTTTCAAAGCGCCCTCCCCAAGCAGTACCATAACTTGTCCGGTAAAAAAGTCTATCTTCACACACTTGATACCTTTGTCAAATCAAACCTATTCTATGAAATCATCTTAGTCTGTGATAAAGACTTTATAGCTACAGTATGTAAAGAAGTTGCCCACTACCCCAACTGTAAAGTAATTGAAGGGGGCAAAACAAGACAGGAGTCTTCTTATTTAGGCTTGCTAGCCTGTCATGCCAACTCTAATTTCGTAATGATCCATGATGCAGTAAGGCCTTTTGTGAGTTTAAGGATCTTACAAGAAAATTTTGAACAAGTACTTAAACATAAAGCAGTAGATACCTGCATATCAAGCGCAGATACATTAGTGCATACTCAAAATGGCTCTCATATTGATGATATACCCTTAAGGTCTGCCTATTTAAGAGGACAGACCCCTCAAAGCTTTTGTTATAAACTTATTTGTAAAGCGCATGAGCATGCCCTTAATGCAAAACAAGAAAATGCTTCAGATGATTGTCAACTTGTTCATAATTTAGGTCATAAAATAGCTATTGTGCGAGGTGATGAGCGCAACATAAAAATTACCACCAGCCTGGACTTGTTTCTAGCTGAGCAAATGTTTCGCCTTCCTATCAAACAAGAAATAACTCCTAATACCTCCATCAGAGGAAAAAAATATATAGTCATAGGTTCCAATGGGGGCATGGGAAGAGAGATCTGCCGACAGTTAGAACAAGCAGGAGCCATAGTTATCCCTCTAGCAAGAAAAAAAACTGCCATAACCATAGACTTAAACGATACAAAAAGTATGGAAATAGCCTTTCAATCCATCCATGGCCAATATGGAATGGTAGATGGTCTTATTAATGCAGCAGGCATTCTCATTAAAAAGCCGCTTGATAAGATCACCCTTACTGAAATTACTAAAATTCTACAAGTAAATCTTACCGGCGTCATTTTATCCTGCAAAATGGCAAAAATCAAAGCTCAGGGACATATTATTAATATTTCTTCCTCTTCTTACTTTAAAGGAAGAAAAAACTATGGAATATACTCCTCCACAAAAGCTGCCCTTGTTAATTTTACCCAAAGCCTGGCTGATGAAAAAAAGGACCTCTGCGTCAATGTAATAGTTCCCCAACGCACCGATACCAAAATGAGAAGAATGCATTTTTCTGCTAAGGAAAATGAAAATCTCCTAGATCCAAAAACAATCGCAGTAAAAGTTCTTAAAATATTAAAAGTTAAAAATCTGAGTGGTGAAATAATAGAAATAAGGGCTCAATAAGAGCCCTTATAAGTTAGAAATCAAATCTAGCGCCTACGTTAAGACCGTGTGTTAATATAGATCTTGTCCAAAGACTCATTCTTTCAGCATTATTTTGAACACTTGTAGTTCTCAAAGTATGAAAAGATCTAAAAAAGTTAGGCCAAATATTGGCTTCATAGCCAACTTTCAAACCAAGGTAATATCCACAATCGCAAAAATGATGTCCCCAATTTAAGCCTACACCAAGCTCCCAGGTTGTTTGAAAATCAGTAACTTTGTAAGAACGGGTAGATGTATAAGTAACAGGAAAGTCTGTACCAGTAAACTCATCTGTCACATCCTCTCTATGCTCAAATTGGAATTGGCCTACAAGAGCGGCAAGTCCCGACGTACCGTAAAATCCAAAACCCCATCCAAGGTCTATATTAGAAAGCATACCTGTATGAAGACCCACACCTAAATTCATGTGATTGTTCACATCAACATGGTTATTATATGACACAGTACCAGTTCCGGGTGTAAAGTTTTGAAAATAATCAACTCTTAAATCAGATTTGACCCAAGCAAAACGAACTCCGAGAAAAGGACTGAAAGTAAATCTACTACAAGCAAATTCTTTAAGAAAATCAAAGTCTAATACTTTTTCTCTATGCCTTTGACGAGCACTGGCAGAAACTGGAGGACCTCCATTATTAGTGTCTGAATTAGCTGGGTTTGTGGCCCAAACAGCAGAGATCCATTGCTGTAGAGGAAGAGGGAAACCATCAACGCCCCTGACTGAAACACTATTTGTTCCATCCGTATCATATTGTCTAAATGTTCCAAGGCCAAACCAACAATCAGAGAAATAGGCTCCCAATGTAAGTCGGTATCCTGAAGACCCATCCATCTTAACAGTGTTTACATCTTCATTGACAATAGTTCGAAGTCCAGAAGTAAAAGGAGGAACAACTGTCCTTGTAATTGCATAAGGAACGACTGTGTAAGTCTTCCAATACAAATACTCTCCTTCCATAAAAAGATTACCACACTTCACCGGTAATGGCAACATAGGACAACAAGTCATGTAATCACAGCAACTACATTTTGATGGACTTTTAATACACTCCTTTGGACATGGACAACATTCCTCTTTTTTTGGTGGACATGTATTGCAATTTGAATAATCTTTGTTATTTCTCATTGCTAAAGCATTATCATCTGCTTCTGCAAAAGCCATATTTGCCATTGAAAATAGGGCAATAAATATAGCCATCATAAATTTAAGCCTCATAAAAGCCTCCTTTTGTTTGTTATATAACAGGTATTTTTTTTTTTAGACAAGACTTTTTAGAAAAAAGCATTCTACTTAAGAGGATCCGAAAGAAAACTGTCATGCTTTTTATAAAATAGTTCAATTGATTGATCGAAATTTGGCAATCTTAAACATGTAATGCTCAGACTCCAAGACTATAGTCACAGATGAATGAGCTCTATGTAAGTTTTCAGCTTTTTCAAGACCTACAAGGTTCTTCATACAAGTCCGGAACATTATTCTAAGCGTACAATAAAGCCTTAATATAACTTTACCCATTTCCTTTCCCTCCAGACTGTATTATTTTGAGAAAAATATCTTATTGTACACACAAAAAGTTGATGGATTTTTTTAAAGCTTCAGCATTGCCTGTTTTAGAGCTATCCGAAATTTTATAAGCCATACATCAAAAAAAAAAGCTATAAATTCAGGTGAATTTATAGCTTTTCAGGATTTTAATAGCCTTTAATTGTTAGAAGTCAAATCTTGCACCTACATTAAGACCATGGGTTAGCAGTGATCTTGACCAAAGACTCATTCTATCTCCACCTTGAATCACACCATCAAGCACGCTACCATTAGGTCTCAAAGTATGAAAAGATCTAAAAAAGTTAGGCCAAATATTGGCTTCATAGCCTACCTTAAACCCAAGATAATAAGCGCAATCACAGAAATGATGACCCCAATCCAATCCTACTCCTAACTCCCAAGCTGTTTGAAAATCGGTAACTTTGAAAGAACGTGTAGTTGTGTAAGGTATAGGAGGAAAAGGCGCAACAAAAACTAAATCAGTTACATCTTCTCTATGTTCAAACTGGAATTGACCTACAAGAGCAGATACTGAAGAAGTTCCAAAAAGGCCAAAGCCCCACCCAAGGTCTACATTGGATTGCAATCCTGTGTGAAGACCCACTCCAAAATTCATGTGATTATTGACGTCAGTATGATTTAAATATCCGTCTATAGGAATCGAAGAGTTTGGATCTCGACCTCGAAAATAATCTATACTTAAATCCGATTTGACCCAAGCAAATCGAACTCCTACAAATGGGTTTATAGAAAACCTACCACAAGCAAATTCCCTAAGAAAATCAAAATCTAACACCTTTTCTCTATGTCGTTGACGCGCATTGGCAGTATTAGGGGGACCGGGTGTTGAAAAAATACTAGTGGGTATATTGCTATTCCAGACGAATATAAGCCACTGTTGTTCACTAAGTGGCATCGATGTTGTAGCGCTCGCTGAAATACCATCTGTACCATCTGTAGCAAATTGTCTGTATGTTCCGTAAAGTAATGAGCAATCAGAAAGGTAAGCACCCATGCCAAGTCTGTAACCAGAGCTCGCATTCATGTTGACCGATTTTACATCCTCATCTACCACCAGTTGTGTACCAGCTGTATATGGTGGAACGGTTCTTCTCGCTATTGCATAAGGAACTTCTGTATATGCTTTCCAATATAGGTATTCGCCTTCCACAAATACGTTACCACACTTAACGGGAAGTGGTAATAATGGACAGCAAGTCATGTAGTCACAGCAACTACACTTTGATGGACTCTTTACACATTTTGGCGGACACGGACAACATTCCTTTTTTGGGGGTGGTGGACAGTCACATCTATTTGGTGGACAGTCACAAGATGCAAGCACGTCATTATCAGCACCTGCAAAAGCCATACTTGCCATACAAGTTACAGCAATGAATACGGTTGATATAAATTTACGCTTCATACTAGCCTCGTTTTTTTTGCTGTATAACAAATAAAAATTTTTTCAAGCAAGTGTTTTGAAAAAAAAATGCAAAAACAAGATCTTATGCTAAAGAATTTCACATATGGGAATATGACTGTAATATATATGTGTTGAAAGTAAATTAAATTTAGTTTGAGAATGTTGATTGAAAAAATGAGGCTTGTTGGGCTCGAACCAACGACCCTCTCCTTAAAAGGGAGATGCTCTACCAACTGAGCTAAAGCCTCATTATGACCCCAAGGGGATTCGAACCCCTGTTACCGGAATGAAAATCCGATGTCCTAGGCCGGGCTAGACGATGGGGCCAAGAATGGTTAAATCTTAACCTCTTTGCCTAATTTATAACAAGATTAAATCTCTAAGATTTCTTCTTGTTTTTTTTCGCAAATCTCATCGATTTGCTTACAATAACTATCTGTTAGTTCTTGTATCTTTTTTTCTAAAGACTTCATTAAGTCTTCAGGAATTTCCCCATCAGCTTTTTGTTTTCGGATGAGTTCATTATTTTTTCTGCGCACTTCCCTCACGACAACTTTGGCATCTTCCCCTTTCCTTTTGCATTGTTTGGCAATGCTTTCACGCATTTTTGCATCCATAGGAGGAATGTTAATACGTACTACATTACCTTCTACAATTGGCTGAAGATTTAAGTTAGCATTTTCAATAGCCTTACCAATTACTCCAGTATTATTAGAATCATAAGGAGTTATAAGAATTTGCCTAGGTTCTGGGACAGTGATATTAGCAACATCACGTAATCTCATTTTAGCGCCGTACACTTCAACACTAACACTATCTAAAATAGAGGGATTAGCACGAGATGTACGCAGGTTTTTCAACTCACTTTGCAAATGAGCAACTGCACCTTCCATGCTGCTTTTTGTTTCTTTTTCAATGGTCATATTTTTTACCCTTGAAAGATTAGGAAATAGTCCAACGCCAAAATTTAGTAAGCTTTAAAGTTTTACCAACTTTTTGACTTTGGTTTGCTACATGTTTTTCCACAGTAACAGATGGATCTTTTACAAACTTCTGACCTAGTAAGCAGACTTGATCACAGTAAGCCTTAAATTTTCCAGCTACGATTTTTTCAGCAATATCAGCAGGTTTGCCTTGAATTTGTGCCCTGGCGATTTCTTCTTCCCTTTGTTTGATTTCTGCTGGGATCTCTTCAGAACTTAAGTAATCTGGATCTTCCGCTGCAATATGCATAGCAATGTCTTTTGCCAAGTCTTGTTCGAAATTAGAACCTTCAATCTCAACTACAGCTACAATTTTGCCATTCATATGCGAGTAAATACCATAAGATGCTGCCTCATTCTTAAGAATGACTTCCATTCTTTTGATTTGAATGTTTTCACCTAGAGCTTGAATAACTGTATTTCTGTAGGCATCGACTGTTAAGGCTTTATCTTCTAAAGTAGGTTGCTCTAAAAGCTCTTGAAGAGAAGAAGGGTTTGTTGTTGCAGCTTGAGTTGCGATGCTTTGTAAAAATTGTTGAAACTTTTCGTTTTTCACAACAAAGTCGGTTTCCGCGCAAACTTCTACTAAAGAAATATGTGAGCCGATATCAGCAAAAGCAATAGAACCTTCTTTAGTCTCTCGACCTTCTTTTTTTACAGCTGAGGCCATCCCTTTTTTGCGCAAATATTCAATAGCACGATCTAAGTCACCATCAGACTCTACTAATGCTTCTTTACACTTAGCCATACCAACTCCAGTTCTTTCGCGGAGTTCTTTAATCATTTCCATAGTCAAATTACTCATTGTCTTCATCTCCTTTCTCCTCTACTTCTGGGCTATTTTCCATTTCACCCATAGGCGCAATTTTTTCTTCTTGGATTTTTTCATCTCCTTTGGCAAGAGCTATGTTCATTTCACTTTTCTTGTCAGTGATAGCTTGAGAAATCGCTCCTAGTATTAGTTTGATGCTCTTTAACGCATCATCATTGCAGGCAATGACATAGTCAATGGGATCAGGATCACAATTAGTATCTACTAATGCAAGTACTGGAATACCTAATTTTTTTGCTTCTTTAACAGCTATATGCTCTTTGGATGGGTCAACAACAATAAGAAGTCCTGGAGGTTTTCTCATTGCCCTTATTCCTGAAAGGTTGCGATCTAGTTTAATCTGTTCTTTGGATAGCTCAGATAATTCTTTTTTAGTAAGCCCTTCTCCACCTGTTGCAATTTGCTTTTCAATGCGTTCTAAGGTTTTAACAGACTGACGAATGGTAGTAAGGTTAGTTAGCATACCACCTAACCATCTTTCGGAGACATAGTACTCACTACAAGACTCAGCAGATTCTCGAACAGTTGACTTTGCTTGATTTTTTGTACCTACAAATAAAATAGATTTTCTTTTTGCTACTACTTCGGTGACGGCTTTAATCGCTTCTCGTATTTGCTGCATGGTTTTAGCTAAGTCAATAATGTAAATGCCATTTCGTTCTTCAAAAATGAAACGCTTCATTTTTGGATTCCAGCGTCGTTTTTGATGTCCGAAGTGAGCTCCTGATTCTAATAAATCCTTTATAGTGATGTCTTCTCTTGTCGCCAAAATTTGATTACCTCAATTTTTTTTTAACTTTTCAAAAGCGCCTGATCAGAATCGAACTGACACTCGTAGCTTGGAAGGCTACTGTTCTACCATTGAACTACAGGCGCATTATTTTAGTTTCTTTATAACCTACAAATAGTGAAACAACATTTTTACTCTAAAAAACTATTTTTTTCCAAGGAAAATTATGATGACAAGCTAAATGCAAAAAATTTAAATTAATAACAGCTATGGAAATTACGCGAAAATGAGCAAAGAAGAACAAATATATTTAAAGACCCATAGAATTCTTAAGGGCATTTTCATCATAAATTTTATTTTACTTTTTCGCATTTGGCATCTTTGCTTTTATGAAAAAGAAGAAAAAGCTTTAGAAGCGAGAAGACCTCAAAGAAAAACTATACTTTTAAAATCAGAAAGAGGGGCCATACATGACCGGTTTGGGGTTCCTTTGGCTATCAACAGAATATGTTACAATGCAGCTATTTATTATGGGCAGATTCTTCAAATCCCAAGAGTCAAGTGGATTAAAGGAGAAAATAAGGAAAAAGTTAAGACCTATCCCAGGAAAGAGTATATCGAAAAGCTATCCAAGCTCTTAGCCAAGGAGCTAAATTTGAATGAAACAAGAGTTGACGACTTAATTCACAGCAAAGCCTCTTTATTCCCTCATATGCCTTTTATCTTAAAAGAGAACATTAGCGAGAAAACTTATTATAAATTGAAATTTCTAGAAAAAGACTGGCCAGGCCTATTTGCGGAAAGTACATCAGAAAGATACTACCCCCATAAGAAAGCAGCTTCCAAAATCATTGGTTATATGGGATCTATTAATAAAAAAGAATATTTGAAAATAGCTAATGAAATTAAGTTTTTAGAAAATGTATTGAAGCAGGACTCGAACTTAGAACCTATTTTTCTTCCTGAAGAGTATAAAAGTAAATTTGAAGTTTTAACCAGGTTAAAACAGTTAAAGGAAAAGTCTTACCGTTTTAATGATTTAGTGGGGAAAAGCGGCATTGAAAAGCAGTTTGAAGAAGACCTTCGGGGCTCGTACGGAGAAAAGAGCATGGAGGTAGATATCATGGGAACTTTTGTAAAAGAGCTTCCGCTTACAAAACCTGCTATTGACGGCCGCAATATTAAACTGGCCCTTTCAGTAGAACTGCAAGAGTTTGCTGAAAAGCTTCTTGCACAAGATGAACAAATACGGGAAGGCAGATCTACCCGTTATAATGCAAAGTTGAAAAAAAGAGAGACACTTAAGCAGCCCATTGTAAAAGGAGGATCTGTTGTTGCCATGGATCCTAATACTGGTGAGATTATAGCTATGGCCTCCTACCCTAATTATGACCCAAATGATTTTATCCCCTCCACTAACCCTTTATACCAAGAACAAAAAAAACAAAACGTGGAAAAATGGCTAGAAACAGAATCTTTTTTAGCCAGCATTTGGGACGGCAAAAATGAATTGGAAAAAAGCTGGTATTCCTTTTCTAAAAAAACTTTTGAAAAAGAAAGCATACCAGTCACCTGGGAGTTTTTTTTACAAGAGATATTTCCTGAAAGCTCTCCTTGTTATCAGTGTATGCAAAAAATTAAAACTGTCCAAAATGCTATTCAATTACAAGAAGATATCGAAGCCATCTTTTACTTTTTCAAAACAAAAAATGCCCCTTTGATTTTTGATACTATTTTTAGTGAGGGTATTTTGTGTGAACAAAAAGCCAGCCTTGCTGAAAAAGAGAACTATCAAAATATCTATCAAATAATAAAAGAAAGAATCGCTCCTTATGAAGAGAGGCTAAAAGACTTTTTACAAGAAGTAAAACATAACAAAGATAAACTTCTAATAATTGACCTTTGCAAAATTGCTGTATTTAGCCCTGCTTTTAGTGATGGACTCATCCGCCAAATAAAAACCTTGAGCTTAAGTGATTATCATAACCAATCAAGAAATGTTCTTGTTTTACAGTCTGCCATTTATAAAAAAGCATACACACTTTTTGAAAAGTACTATTTTGAAAAGTGGAGAGAAGAGAACTTGCATGCTTTTTTAAAAGAAAAAAGAAAAGAAGAAAAAGAAAAAAACACCTATCAAAGACCCTATATTGATTATTTAGATGAGAAAAAAAACAGTTTGTTTGAAGCTTTTTGGCAAGAAAATAAAGAAAAGCTTTTGTTGACTGCTCTAGGCAATACTGAAATAGATCTTGAAAAAGACATGAAAGATCAGTTTCTGCAATGGAAAGAGCTTTTCCAAGAGCAAACTTTTCACGATAAGAAATGTCAAAAAGCATATGACGAGTTAAAGCTCTTTTTAAAGGATTATAATCAACCTACGCAGTTTGCTTTTTTCAAAAGCGTTAGATCGTTCAAAGAACTTACCAGGCCCCTTCTTGCAATGTACAGAAAAGTGTACAAAGAAAACCCTGTTGAAAAAGACCTTGCTGCCAAATTTTATCCCGAAGACGGATATGGCTATATGAGAGACACTTCTTTTCAAGAGCCTGCTTTACAAGGCTCTATTTTCAAGTTAGTCACAGCTTACGCTGCTTTAGAAAAAAAGCCGTCTTTTGACTTTACTATTATAGACACAGTACAAGCTGACAATAAAGGATTGATCGTTGCCTTAAAGGAAAACCAGCAACCCTTTTACCGAATTTATAAGCACGGTAGGCTACCGAGATCTGCGCATAGCAATATTGGTACAGTTAGTCTTATAGATGCTATTGAAAAGTCTAGTAACCCTTACTTTTCTATTTTAGCCGGAGACTTTCTTAAAACCCCTGAAGATTTAAATTATGCAGCTAGAAACTTTGGATTTGGAGAAAAAACCCATATTCAGCTTCCTGGTGAAATTTCAGGATCATTACCCAGTGATTTGAGCACTAACAAGACAGGCCTTTATGCCTATGCAATTGGACACCACACTTTGATTGTAACCCCTCTTCAAACAGCTGTATTCTTATCGGCGCTAGCTAACTTTGGGAAAGTACTTGAGCCTAAAATTATTCAACAAATTGCAGGCAAACAAAGGGCTCCTCATTTGAGCTTTTCCCCTGAAAAGTACCTTCTGCAAAAAGAGTTAAATGCTTTAGGTATATTTTTTCCTATATTTGATGAAAGCTCTTACAATGACAAGTTTCTTTGTGTGCAAAATTTTTCGAGTTTTATAAGAAAAGATTTAGCTATTGATAAAAATGTAAGAGCAAAGCTTTTTGAAGGGATGAAACGAGTTATCTCAGGTAAAAAAGGAACAGCAAGGGCTGGAATTATTAAAAATTTGTACAAAAGTCCAGATCTTATGAAAAATTATAAAGAAATTGCTTCTCAACTCATAGGAAAGACTTCTACTGCAGAAGTTTTTCATAATCCTTATATAAGTGCAAAAGAGCGTTCTAAATTATATAAACATATCTGGTTTGGAGGAATCTGTTTTGATCCAACCAAGCAATCTCAAGTCTCCATTGACTCTTTCAAATATCCTGAACTTGTAGTAATTGTTTATTTACGCTTTGGCGATGCGGGAAAAGAAGCTGCGCCTATTGCCTCTGAAGTTATTAAAAAGTATAGGGAACTGAAAAAAAAATATAGACCTCAAGTACCTGAGCTTAAAGAAGCATCTTCTTCCAGTATTTGAGCAAAATACTCAATTGTTTCTTTAAGTCCTTCCTCTAATTTTTTAGTCGGCTGCCACTTAAGGTTTTTTTTAGCGAGCTCAATATTAGGTTTTCTTTTTTTAGGGTCATCGGAAGGAAGAGGCAGAGATATGATAGGTGACTTAGAACCCGTTAGTTTGAGTATTATTTCAGCTAAATCAATGATCCGATATTCAAGGGGATTTCCAAGATTAATAGGCCCTGTAATTGAGGAGTCGGTATCCATCATTTTAAATATCCCCTCAATTAAATCATCTACATAACAAAACGACCTCGTCTGCTTTCCATCTCCATAAATGGTTAATGGCTGATTTTTTAACGCCTGCACAATAAAATTAGAAACTACCCTTCCATCATTAGGCTGCATGCGAGGGCCAAAGGTGTTAAAGATCCTCACGACTTTAATTGGAATTCGATAGGCTCTTCTAAAATCAAAAAATAGTGTCTCAGCACATCTTTTCCCCTCATCATAGCAAGAACGTCTTCCAATAGGATTAACATTTCCCCAGTAGCTTTCTTCTTGAGGATGTACTTGTGGATCCCCATAAACTTCACTAGTAGATGCCTGCAAAACTTTTGCATTATTTTTTTTTGCAAGCTCTAACATGTGCATTGCTCCCCATACACTTGTTTTCAAAGTTTGAATAGGATCGAGTTGATAATGGTAAGGGGAAGCTGGACATGCTAGATTATAAATTTCCTGTACTTCTAAATCGATAGGAAGGCAAATATCACGATCCAACAGTGAAAAGCAATCATTTGAAAGTAAATGAGCTATGTTTTCTTTTTTTCCTGTAAAAAAATTATCTAAACAATAGACATAATGCCCTTCGTTAACTAATTTTTCACAAATATGAGACCCTAAAAAACCTGCGCCTCCGGTAACTAGTATTCGCTTTTTTCTCATCCTACTTCCTTAATATAGGGCTTAAAACTTTAACAAACCCGATATTTTCCTTATTGAAAAAAGGTTGTAAATTTTGCAATGTTTCCTCTTCAAAAGTAACAATCATCTTATCTGAAATATCTAAATAAGCTTTTGCTTCGACAAACTGAGCCGTCATTCGGGTAAATAATATTATTATATCGTATTTTTCTTTTATCTGTTCTATCAATTGCTTAAAAGAAGAGGAACGTAAAATTTCATAGCCAAACCTGGTTTTACCACCACTTTCCATGAAATCATAACATCCAGCATTTTTTATATGCTTTCCTTTTTTACCTTCTATGAACTGCAACAACCCAGTAGACTCTTTTGAAGGGAAATTGGAATGAAAATCACAATCAATAACAAGAACCTTTTTTCCTATCTTTCCTAAAATAGTGGCAAGTCCATGAGAAAAGTCAGGACCTTTACCTCCTATAATACTAACAATGTTTGGTTTATCTGTCCCAATAAAATACGATATATTACGAAGTGTTTCCAAATCAGAGTCCTGAATGTACTCTAAATTAGGGTCGTCTAACTGTCTAGAAACCTCTCCTAAAGCATTTTGCTGAAGAGCTTTTAAATTATCTAGCGAAGCTAAAAAGCCTCTTTGAAAAAAGAGGAAAAATTTATATGAAAAAGCAAGAAAACACCCTAAAACAAATGCAGCAATCAACCAAACGATAATGTTTTTCTTTTCTGCCCGATATGGCAGAGATGCAAAGTCCAAAGTATTTGAATTAATAAGATCTAAATTATGAGAAATAGTTTTAGACTCTGTCAATGTTGTTAGAGACTGGATCATTTTGATGGCAATATCTGCATCAAGAGTCAATTTTTTTTCTAACTTCCATTTGGTGGGTAAATGCACCATTTTTCCTTTCAGCTCTTCCATCTTAGTTCGAATGAGACTATTCTCTTGGAACAAATCTACTTTTCTAGCCTGGATAAAATCTTGTACTCTGTGGTTCAATATGGAAATTTTCTGGTTTACTCGATCTAACGTGACCATTTGAAGGGCATGTATTTTGTCTTTAAATATATTTTGCTGAATTTCCTTCACATGACGAAGCTCTTTAATATGCCCTTTTAAAAAGGTTCGAATAAGCTTAAGGTCATCTTTTATCCGAACAATATCTTTTTCACTTAAGTTTTGCCTGTCATTTAATTTAAAGCAGCAATCACCTGCTTTGACAAGCAAATTTTGACTAATGCCATCACGCAATACACTGCTTAAAGAACTAATATCAAAACTCTCATCATTGAGTTGCGTCAAAACATGTGTAAAGTGCTCTAGTTCAGCCTGTACATCATCCAGCTTTTTATTATAGTTTACATACAGTCCCATAGCACTATCTAAATCGATTCCTTCAAAATCCTGCCAAGTTTTTTCCGAATGCTTTACTCTTTCCGATAAAATTTTCTCTTTTAAAGAAAGTACTCTGGTATAATTTTTCAAATAAGAAACCAGGTCTTTTTTTATAGAATCTGTTTCAGAGCCTTCCTGCAGCTTATCTAGCCATAAAAAAACAAGATTTCTAGGCTTATCAGTAAGAAAAGCATTTTTCTTGGATATAGGCTTTCCCTGCTCAACAGAGTTAATTAAAGAGACAAGATTTTGCTGGTCCCCTCTTAACTGCTCTAGCTGTTGTAAATGGTTTTCCATAGCAGCAATGTCTAAAGATTCTTTGGAATTCAACGCTATCTCAAGAGCATCTTTGTCCTGTTTTAGCTTATTGATTTCTTGATAAACAAGCGAGATTTCCGAACTAAATGTTCCATCTGTGATGAACTGTCCTTTCCATTTATCAAGTCTTGATTCTTCCAAATCATTTTGAAATAGGCGGTTAGCAAAACTTGCTTGTGGCTTAATTAATATTTCCGATTGCTCTTCCAACCCTAAAAACCCTGTTTCTGACAGGTTCTTTTTTAAAAACTCACAATAGAGATCTAAAGAATGGTCGAACTGCTCTGAAATTTCTTCCTTTCTTTTTTGCAAATAAGTAAGTTGCGCTTTAGCAAACTTTTCATTTTGTGTTATTAGATACTGTTGATAGGACTCCATTAAGGTATTTACGATATTTTTCGCTAAATAGCGGTCTCTATCTTTATAGGAGATGTGAAGCATGCGTTGATCATCTTTATCTGCTTTGATAGTAATGCTACTTTTGATACTTCCATAAATGAAATTAAAAGGAGTAACACTCAAAGTATATAAGTACTTTTTTCGATAGGTTTTGGGAACATTGACTAAAGTAAATTCAACATCTTGCAGTTTAACAGGAACGTGTACTCTTCCTTTTGCTAACAGTTTTTTTTCACTAGATAGTACTTCAAAAGAGTCTTTGTCAGAAAACCGAAGATATAAGTTTAAAGGAATTTCTTTTTCATAACTGCCATTAGCAAAACGGAACTGGTCTAAATCGGATAAAGATTTGTTTGTTTGCACATACCAATTATCTCTGTACCTTCGGAGAACCCTTAAAAAAATATTTCTTTTTTTTTCAGCGCAGCAAAATTGCAGCCCTAGTTTTTTAGACACATCTTTAATCACAGCTTTAGAAAGCATAATACCCTTACTGGAGTCAGATTTTGCATCCAGCGATACTAATAGATCCTTTAACCCCCCTGAACTTTCTTTTTTTGTACTGGAATCGATAAATGAACCCGTTGCTTCGTATTTAGGAGCTTTTAACATCATAAGAGAAAAACTGACAGAGGCACAAAGTAGACCAACACCAATCATCCATTTTTTATAGCGATGAAATATTGCTACTAAGTCAGAAAAACAAAAAATGACCTCTTCTGTCATGGTATAAATAGCCCCCAGCCTCGGCATTTGTTTCCTAGAACTTCAAATCCGGTAAATGCAGGGAGGAGTTGGGAGATAAATCTATTCCACTCAGTAATTGGCTTAGCTGCAACATATACGATGTCCCCTGGCATTAAAAGCAGGCTGTCATTAGGTAAATGAATGACATGCTTCCAACTCAGAGTATAGATTTTAGGTTTTACAATATTGCCACGGATAATTTGAATATACGACTTATCACCTGTAAAAGGAATCCCTCTTGCAGCCGCTAAAGCTTCTCTTAAAGAAATATATCCATTGGGCAATGGGACAACAGATTCACAGCCGACTTCCCCTAAAACCATTAAATTCGCTGAAGAAGTATCCGCAATATAAATCTTATCCCCTCCTCTCATAACTATGTTTTGAGACATGTCCCCTTCTTTTAAAAGCTTATAAAAGTCGACTGCCACAAAATCATTATCTCGTATCATGTAGCTTTTAAAAAGATTTGCATTAGGCGGTGGCTTGGCGATAGATAACACATCAAAAAGGCGAATTTTCCCATTTACTGGAATACTTGAGGCAGCAACCAACCCAGCTAGCTCCACTCGTTTGACAATACGATCTTTGTAAGTTACAAAGACTTCAATATCGTTGATTTGCTCTAAGTATTTTTTTTGAATTTCTTCTTTTGCTTCTTTTAAAGTAAGTCCCTGTACTTCGATAGGCGGCAAATCAGGTAAATAAATTTTACCTTCCATGACCCTATAACCAATGCTTGTCCCAATCTTAGAAACTGCTAGAACAATATCATCTCTTTTAGGGTGGTATACCTCGATTTTTAGAATATCATCTTCATGAATGGTGTCTTTGTATTCGGCTAAATACTCGTCAGGGAGATCGTCTTGATATTTCCCTTCCATTTCTAAAATGGAAAACTTGCCTTCTCTGATTTTATAAGAGTCTAAAACAAACTCATCAGCTCCATACACATCTTTTCCCATATAAGGGGTTGAACAAGAAGAAAAAAATAAAGAACCTGTTAAAAGTATGTTCCTAAAACCAATCTTTTTTAAAAACCCCATAGAAAAATGAACTTACGGTCCAATTTAAATTATCAATTGTTTAAGCTAACCTTATATAGCATAACGTTAGATATGTAAAAAAGATTTTAAGAAGGTAAATGAAGAAAATTTTAATAACAGGTGCTGCAGGATTTATTGGATTTCATCTTGCCTTAGCATGTAAAAAAAGAGGGAACTTTGTAATTGGAATAGACAACTTCAACGCCTATTACGATGTTGCCTTAAAAAAAGAACGCGAAAAGATATTATCTAAAAATGATATCTCCATTCTCAATATAGATATACTCCAGCAAAGTGAACTGGAAAAACTGTTACTTTCGCATAATATAACTCATGTCGTTCATCTTGCAGCTCAAGCTGGCGTAAGACATTCCTTTAATCATCCAGAAGATTATATTGCCTCTAATATTAATGGTTTTTCTTCGCTAATGGAAACTCTTAGAAAATTTCCAGATGTTTATTTAGTCTATGCTTCTTCTTCTTCCGTTTATGGTACAAATAAAAAAACCCCTTTCCATGAAGATGACAAAACAGATCATCCCGCCAACTTATATGGTGCTACTAAAAAATCAAATGAAGTAATGGCAGCTTCCTACCGCCACCTTTATAACATAAGATCCACAGGATTAAGGTATTTTACCGTCTTCGGTCCATGGGGACGCCCTGATATGGCTTATTTTTTCTTTGCTAAGTCAATTATTGAGAAAAAAGAAATCCCTTTATTTAATCGTGGGCAAATGCGAAGAGACTTTACCTATATTGATGATATCGTCGACGGCACTATAGCAGCAATTGATAAAGAATCTGATTTTGAAGTTTTCAACTTGGGTAATAGTAAACCTATTGATTTAATGCTATTGGTGCAAACATTGGAGAGCTTTCTTGGTCAAAAAGCTAACATTAAAATGCTTCCCATGCAGCCGGGAGAATTACTAGAAACTTACGCAGATATTCATAAAAGCAGACAAGCGTTAAATTACTCCCCTAAGATCCCTTTTAACGAAGGGATGAAAAGATTTGTCGAATGGTTTAAAGAATTTTACCTACTTGAAGCTGCAATTGTTTAAAAACAAGTGGCAACATGTCAATTAAGTCTGAAGCAATTAAACTGTAAGAAGATTTTTTCTCTGCCGCCCATTCCCCTGCAACTCCATGAAGAAAAACTCCTAGCAAAGCCGCTTGATAAGGCTCTACATTTTGAGCTAATACTGCCGCAATAATGCCTGTCAAAACATCTCCTGTTCCTGCTGTTGCCATACCAGGGTCGCCATGAGCGATTATAACGGGCTTATTTTCATAGTGGAAGATCACACTTGGAGCTCCTTTTAAGACAATTACCAACTGATACTTTTTGGCGTAGGCCTGACATTTCTCATAAAGCTCATCGTCATCCTTTACACTTTCTATTTTTAGTAGTCTCATCATCTCTTTGTGATGAGGTGTTAAAATACTACCTTTTGGAAAGCTATCATTATCAATGAGGTAAAGAGCGTCAGCATCAAAGACAGTTGGCACTGCTATTTTCGGAACAAAATTATATAAAAACCTTTTAGTATGTTCTTCTCTTCCAAGACCGGGACCAATAAAACACGCTTTAGCTCTTTTTAACTCTTGTAAAATAGGGTCAAAATCCTCGAGGTTAAAAGGATTTTTTACAATTTCTAAAGGAGCATTTTCCATTTCACTTATTGAATTTTCAGGATAAAATAGACGTATAATTCCAGCCCCTGCTCTAAGGGAAGCTAAAGCAGAAAGTTTGGCTGCTCCTCCCATTTTAGGAGAACCTGCTATACCTATAACATACCCTGTTTGATACTTGTGTCTTTTTCGGATCAACTTAGGCAAGGTTACATTTTCATCTGTAAAAAGGTTAGCCTCTTCTTTGGCTAGCTCTAGGAATTTTTCACTAAGCCCAAAATCAGCATAGACAAGTTTACCCACATGGTTCCATCCATCATTAATGAAAAAACCCATTTTTGCCATTCCTAAATATACTGTCATAGAAGCAAAAATAGCTTTAGTCTGAACAATCCCGGTCGTTCCATTTACCCCTGATGGTATATCTATAGAAACAATAGGAAGGCATGAGTCATTAGCTATTTCAATTACATCTAGATAAAGACCTTCTAACTGCCCTTTAAAACCAGTACCCAAAAGGCCATCTACAATGAGTCCTGTTGAAGGAAGGCTAAGATTTTTTATATCTTTTAAAAATTCGACTCTCCCACCGTTTTCAATGAATCTTTCACAGTAAAATTGATTTAAAGGAGAACTATCTTCTAACTCGGCAAGATGAAACGCTTCTACAGTATATCCTTTTTGTAAAAGATACATTCCTGCAACATAAGCATCGCCTCCATTATTGCCTTTGCCAACTAACAAAAAAACTTTTTTAGGAATTTTATTTTTTTCAGCAAAATCATGTACATACTCGCCTACTCTTGTTCCTGCAATTTCCATGAATTGGTTTTCAGAAAAGCCTTCTTCGAAAGCCATTTTTTCAATTCTTTTCATTTCATCTGCAGTAACAATCTTCATATTACCTCTTTATAGATGTTCTTCCTTAATTGCTCTTTGCAATAGATTTTTTACAGCGTCTTTTGGATTTAAGTTCTCATAAATAATAGAATAAGTAGCCTCAGTTATCGGCACGGCAATATGATGATAACGGCCCAACTCTAAAGCCGAGACACAAGTATATGTCCCCTCCACTGCCATGGCAATTTTTTGCTTTGCTTCATCCGGAGTTAGCCCTTCTGCTATCAGTCTTCCAAAACGATAGTTACGACTCAACTTCGAAAGACAAGTAACGCACAAGTCCCCCATTCCGGAAAGCCCATTTAGTGTTGTTGTTTTACACCCTTTGGTAACACTCAGTTTCCTTATTTCGTGCAACCCTCTTGTCATTAAAGCTGCTTTAGTATTGTCACCAAACCCTAGTCCGTCGGAAATACCACAAGCTATAGCCATGATGTTTTTCATGGCTCCGCCAAAACAAACACCCATCAAATCAGCATTGGGATAAATTCTAAATGTAGGCGTAGTAAATATATCCTGAATGATCATCATCACTTTAGGATCGTATGCCGAGCAGACAACAGATGTTGGCAAATTAGCAATGACTTCCTCTGCATGAGAAGGTCCACTTAAACAGCCAATAAGTTTATCATCTACTTTCTCTTTGATCACTTCCGGAAACAAAAGGCCTGTTTTTTGCTCGATCCCTTTAGAGGTTATAATAACAGGACAAGGTTTATCCCAAAGAGTTACTACCTTATCAAAAACTTCTCGAATTCCAGATGATGTCACACTTTCTACTACAGCTTCAGCACCTGCCAGTGCTTCTTTTAAGTCTGAGGTAATTTTCAAGTTAGCTGGGGCCTCAAAATCCCCTAATTTTGGATGCTTCCTAGTAGTTTTAAGCTTTTCTTCTAAGTCTTTAGATCTTGCCCAAAGAGTAACTTCATGACCATTAGAAGCCAAGATGCAAGCCAAACAAAATCCCCAAGTGCCCGCACCTAGATAACAAATTTTCACTGAACAACCTTTTCTTTTTTTAATAACAAGTTTTGTACATTAACTAAATCACTTAAGCTTTTTAAAGGAGCAAAACATTCCTTTTTTGAAAAACAAAGAGCTCCTGTTTTTTTAGAATAGCACAAAACATCAAAAATAAATCTTTCACATTTTAACATATTGATATTACCAACTCTATATTTAATTGCTTTTTTCTTAGAAAGGTGAAAAGGTAATATTTTTTTTTCCATTTTTTCAAAAAAATCCAAACTAAAAAAATAATTACCGACATTAGCAAAAGGGTAATTTAACAATCCTTCTTTAGTAAAAGCTTCATCAGGCAAATGAAAATACTCTTTTATCGAGATAGCTCCTTTACAACGAGCTAAAATGCCTAATTTTTCTTCAGGAATATCTCTCTTAAAACATTTTAAGGTAACTTCATTTTTTTGATGCAAATGGTATCCCAAAAGTTCCTCATCAAAAGGATCTGCCAAAGGATTATCTACTTGTATGACTGAGACATGTTCAACATTTTTTTCTTTAAATTTTTGAACTACCTTTTTTGCTGCTGAAAAAACTTCCCCATTACCAGAGGGGCCTACAGCGATTTGTTTTTTTTCATTTAAATACCAATTTCCTTTTTCATCTAATAACGGCAGACTTTTTGAAGAGAAAAAAATAACTTGATTTTGTTCAAGATGGAAAAAACGATTATTTTCAAAATGCTTAACGGTATCGCATAGATTTTTATCAGAGCACATGACTGCTATAATCGGCTTACACTCATGAGTATTTTTTAGCTGGGCAATTTTTCTTGCAAAGATGTGAAAAAAACTTTTTCCGGACATAATAGGAAAAGAGCCTTTAGGCCCCTTAAAGTTTAATCTCGACCCATCTCCAGCAGCCAAGATAATGCAAGCTACCTTGTTGTTTTTAAGTGCTTCTTTTCCCTCATCTCGATACTTTCCTATTGCTTGCTCGCATGTTTTCAAAGGCAAAGCTTCACTTTCATGTATTGGAACACGCAAAGCTTCTTGCTGCAAAACTACATCAGGCCAAGACAACTTGTGCACTGTGTCTAAAATAGCCTTCTTTTCTTCTTTAGAAAGCTCATTTAAAGTTTGAAAAAACTCTTTTTGTTTTTGAAACAACATTCATTCCTTCAAGTGAAAGCAAATAGTTGACACATCGATATTATTAACATTTTTATCCTGACCTAAAAGAGGCACATGTTTTAGACCTTTATTGGGAGAGGCAACATTTTGTTTCATAATTCCTTGAGCAATATCAGCCCAAAGAGAAACCACCTTAATGGGAAACTCTACGTCAAGGTAATACATAAAAGACAGGACCCCACTGTCTGGCAACACCGCTTTTGTACATGCATTTTTAAGAATGGAAAGCAATTCACACAAATTTGTTTTCCCTCTTAAATCTATTAGGTGATTTCCAGAAAAGCTATTTGTGTTTTCCTGCCCTAAAAGGACTATTGGCGAGTTGATTGCGTTAAAAAGGCTTTGCCATTTATGAGGTGGATATCCCCTCCACAAGTTATACTTACTTTCTATTGCAGGCTGCACTGCGATAAGATCGGAAGAAGGCAAATTAAATTTCTTCCAAAGCATATCATACTTTTGCTCCCATTTAAGCCTGGGAGTAAGAGCTCCTATTTGCCAACGTACCCAATAAGTTGGATCTGGTTTTTCAATAATTACATCATAGTTATCTGGATTTATATGTAATTCTTGCAAAGCCGAATAAATATTATATTGAGCATGCCTTTTCCAAGAAGGCACTACTAAAAACTGCACATCTCTCAAAAAAGAAAAACCCTCTTCTAAATCGGATCGTATTAGAAAAGTGATTTTGGCATCAGGAACATATTTCTTAATTCGGTGAACTATGGCATAAAGACCTAAGGGAATATCACCAAGCCCCCGATTCCACTCCAAAAGAAAGGTTTTCTTTTTTTTTAGAGCACTTTTTTGCAAGAGTTTCTCGAAAGGATTTTGCTGAATTTTTCTAAGAATGGTCTTAAACATTTTTCTTTTCTAAAGCATCTGTAATGGCATGTAAAACTTCTTCTACAGCAATCCTTTTCATGCATCTAAAATCAATAGGACATACTTTTAAATAGCAAGGAGAACAGTCTACATTTTTTTGAATGACTTTACCATGTTTATAAGGGCCTGTCTTATGCCTGTTTGTCGAACCAAATAAGGCAATTAAAGGGGTTTTAACAGCTGCCGCAATATGCATAGGACCTGAATCATTTGTTAATAAGACATCACAAAGCTGAATAACACTTACTAACTCACAAATAGAAGTAACCCCCGCCAGATTTATGACCTTATCGGAAAGGCCCCAGCAAATTTCTTTGACAAGGTCTACAGAACTTACGTCCCCGAAACAGACGACATAACAATTTTTCTCCTCAATAAGCTTTTGAGTAATTTCTCTGAATCTTTCTTTAGGCCAGCACTTAGCCGGACCAAAACTGGCAGTAGGGTTAATCCCGATAAGAGGCCTGCCCTCTTTATATCCTCTTTGATAAAGAAGAGTTTTTGCATTGTTCAGCTCTTTATCTGACATATGAAGTCTAGGAAAAGTATCAGACACTTCAATACCTAGAGGAGCTAAAAGCTTTTTATAAAAGACGACTTGATGCTCTTTTTCATGATTTTCTGATTTTTTTATGGGATAGGATAGAAGTATATTCCTGAGGTTGCAGTCATAGCCTATGATGTTTTTTACTCCCCCTTGCCAAAACCACCATGCTGAAGAAAAAGAATTTGTCAGCAAGATCCCTAAGTCATACTCCCCTTGCTTTAAGCGGGATATAATATTTTTGGTCTCTTTTCTCCTTTCGAAAAACTTTGTAGATTGTTTGGTAAAACAATAAAGTTCATCAATGTCTTCGTCATATTGCAAAATTTCACAAATAGGGGACCTACACATCACCGTTAAAGCACTATTAGGATATTTTGCCTTGATATCGGTTAAAACGGGAGTAGCCATCACAATATCACCGATCCAATTCGGCATTCTCACGATAATGTTTTTAGGCTCAAAATCAATTTTCTGCAAAAAGTATCCCCCCTACTTTCAGCCTAAGTATGCCATATAACTCATTTAACATCAAAGCCCTCAATAACTTACTCTATTAATTTTATTAAGAAATATTAACAAAAACTTAACAAGTAATTAAATTACTTTTGATAAAATACTTTTTATCAAAAAATAAAAAGGCTATTGTATGTTTAATAATGTAAATCAAGCAATTAATGGTTATCATGATGAGGTTTTAATAGCCTGTAGATCACCTGAAAACAGAACCTCTTTAATAACAGACATTTTTCAAAGGCTTGATTGGTCAACAAATGGTTTTGCTGCCATTTTAATTCCTATTAGAACCTGGGTCATTAATAGACAAATAAAGCTTTTTATTTTAAATCAACAAGCAGAAAAAATATCCGTTTTAGTTCAAAAAACAAATGCACTTTCTAGAATAGGTGCAAGTCAAAATGCCATTTTTGCAGATCTTCGAAAAGAAGATGATTTAGAAATCTTCAGTGACTTAGACATTTACAATTTCCTGCAAAACCCTATACATCCTGAAAAAAGAAGAGAACTTAGTAACATGGAACTTTGGCAACAAATCAAATCCATGAGAATTAGTTCACAAGAAGCAAATAAGTTGTCCCAATTAGTTAAGAAGCCTCCTCAGAAAATTAGCACAAAAGATAAGCAGCGTCTTTTAGAACTGCATGCCTTTTTTGCCATTTTCAGAAACTACGACAGGCCATTACCTGCTCATATTGAAAGTTTACTGGAAGCTTGCAAAAGCTCTCCATTAAGATTATTTCAGTTTGACAGAGCTCTATTCGATTCTCTAAAAAATCAAGATTATAGTAATTTAATGGAAGACCACAAAGGAATAGCAGAGCATGAGCCTGCTTTAAGGTTCGTAGGAGATTATAAATCTATATATATTTTTGACAAGTTGGTAAAAGAAAATACAGACAATAGATTATTTAAGTTTAGCGAAAATGATAGTAGGCATGGTTTTTCTGATCTTGGAACTTGGAAAAATTTTAGTGAGTTCAATGAAGAAGATCAAAATGGTCCGCTTAATGGGGAAGCCGCTAAATATTTGGCCGCCAATTTATCAAAAGAACCCTACCAATCATACAGCCGCTTAATACAACAATTTATGTCTCAACATCCTTTGACTGGTGTTCTTAGCATCTTTAAAAGGTCAAAGACAACGCCAAAACTCTCCTTTGGAAATGGAACTATTTTTACTGAAGTTTCCCATGAAGGAAACGACGTCTTCATCAAACGCACATGTCGATTGCCTATTAACGAAAGCATGAGCATGGAAGCAAATCAAATAGGCCGGATAGAAATACAAGTGGAGTTTGCAATCCGTGAAGGTGAACCTTCCGTGGAAAGAGTATCAATTAATGATATTTCTTTTGATAAGACATACGACAAACTTTTTGAGATCGTTTAATCTCTCTTTTTTCTAAATCAGAAATTCCGATATGGTGGTTTTATGAACACAAAATCACCATGCATTATTTTAGGCGTTGATCCTGGAACTCGGATTACCGGATTTGGAATTATTCAATCTAATCAAAAAATTGAGCCAATTGATTTTGGCTGCATTCGACCGCCTAGTAACGACCCTCTTCATAAAAGATACTGGATCTTACACCAGTCTTTAGAATCTATTATTCAAAAACATTTACCAGATGCTATTTGTGTTGAATCGCAATTTGTTAAGAAAAATGCACAAAGCGCTATGAAGCTTGCCATGGCTAAAGCCGTTGTTTATCTCATTGCGGCAAAGTACAACATCCCTTTATTTGAATATGCTCCTAAAAAAGCAAAACTTGCTGTTGTAGGAAATGGCAAGGCGAGTAAACTACAAGTACAGAAAATGACCCAAGCAATTTTAGGACTGAAAGCGCCTCCTGAGCCGGAAGATGCAGCTGATGCCCTAGCTATTGCCATTGCACATGCCAACAGTTTGAATATATGTACGAGTATATAAAAGGAACATTAGAAATTAAAACCCCTCACTATGTCGTCCTTGATGTAAGTGGCGTGGGCTACAAAATCATGACACCTTCGCATATGTTTTCCAAACTAACTGATTTAGGAGGACAACTTAAGCTGTATACCAGCTTTATCGTTAAAGAAGATGAGCAAACCCTTTATGGGTTTTTAAAACCCGAAGAAAAAAAATTATTTGAGCTTGTTATCTCTGTCAGTGGCATAGGGCCTAAGCTTGGCTTAACTATTATTGGCCATTTAGATGAAGAAGCCTTTTATGAAGCTATAGCCACTGCCAATGTAAAATTAATTTCTAAAATACCCGGCATCGGTAAAAAAACTTCAGAAAGACTCATTTTAGAAATGAAAGACAAATTAAAAAATCATCTTGTCAGCATCTCCTCGGAAAATTCAGATAACCATATTGGAAAAGATCTTTTAAATGCCCTTATCAATCTAGGATATCACCCTATGAAAGCACAAAAGGCCGCTAAGCTGGTACAGAAAGAAAACCCTGAAATGAAAGACCTGGCTCAATTAATTACTCTTGCTTTGAGAAAAATTTAATTAATTTGCTTTTTCTGTTACAATTTTTCTCACATTATTCAACTTAAAATTATGTTTAATAAAGACACAATTGCAGCTATTGCCACACCTTACGCAGAAAGCGCTATTGCCATTTTAAGAATATCAGGCAACAAAGCTGTACCCATTGTTAATCAAATTTTTTCTAAAGATCTAACGACCTTGAAATCCCATACGGCACATTATGGAAAAATTTTTGATGAAAATAACCATGTCATAGATCACGTTCTTCTCCTCTTTATGAAAGGTCCTAAATCTTACACAGGAGAAGACACCATTGAAATCCAGTGCCACGGCTCTACATTTATAGCTAAGACCATCCTGCAGACTCTAATAAATAAGGGAGCAAGGCTTGCTCAGCCTGGCGAGTTTACTTATAGGGCATACAAAAACAATAAAATAGACCTTGTACAAGCTGAAGCTGTCCAGTCATTAATTTCAGCAAAAAATAAAACAGCAACTAAAGCTGCCCAAGAACAATTGGAAGGCTCACTATCTTCTGTGATTACTTCTTTTCAAAAAGAACTGACAGATATTGCAGCTGTATTGGAGGCTTGGGTAGATTTCCCAGAAGAAGACCTTGCCTTTGAAAGCTTCACTTCCATTTTAAACAGGCTTCAAAAGACAAAAGAAAAAATGGTGTATTTGTCTAATACATTCGATGAAGGGAAAAAGTTATCTGAAGGAATAAAGATATGTATTGCAGGACCTCCCAACGCCGGGAAATCAACCCTCATGAATTTCCTGTTACAAAAGGAAAGAGCTATTGTCTCTGATATCGCTGGAACTACTAGAGATACTATTGAAGAGCAAGTTCACCTGGAAGGAATGCAATTAAATCTTATCGATACAGCGGGAATTAGAGAGACTGATGAAGTAATAGAAAAAATTGGCATAGAAAAAACAAAACAAGCAATGCAAGAAGCTGATTTTACCATCTACATGGCTGAAGCTAACAATATTCCAGAAAGTGACATACTTAATTTGCTTGACCCTCAAAAAACTTTGTTGGTTATTAATAAAATTGACATTTCCCATCCAAGATCCATAAGCTTTCCCCATTACGTGGAAATATCTTTGAAAAATCAATGGGGAATAGAGTCTTTTAAAGAAAAGTTAAAACATCTTTTAACCGTTAATAAAATTGACAAAGAAGAAATAGTCCTCACTAAATTAAGACACAAAAATGCACTTGATAAATCTATAGAATTTTTAGATAAAGTATATGCAGGACTGAAAAACAACATATCTGCAGAATTTGTCACCTTTGATATGAGAGAAGCTCTTTATAGTTTAAGTCAAATCATTGGAGTGGATGTAACTGAAGAGATTTTAACTTCAATTTTTTCTAAATTTTGTCTGGGCAAATGAGAACGCAAGAAAAAGCAAAAAAAATTGCAAAAATTTTAGATGAATACTTTCCCGATCCGCAAGTCCCTTTAAAGAGTAAAGATCCTTATACGCTATTAATTGCCACATTGCTTTCCGCCAGATGCACTGATGACAGAGTGAATAAAATCACACCCCATCTGTTTGCAAAAGCAGATTCACCTGAAAAGATGATTAGACTTACCACTGATGAGATTCGAAAAATTATCCAGCCTTGTGGCCTTTCTCCAACTAAGGCAAAAGCCATTAAAGGCCTATCTAAAATTTTACTAGAAGAATTTGATGGCAAAGTTCCCCAAACCTTTGAAGAACTGGAATCACTTCCAGGCGTAGGTCATAAAACAGCTTCTGTGGTCATGTCGCATGCTTTTCATAAGCCTGCTTTTCCTGTCGACACCCATATCCATAGACTTGCTAAAAGATGGAAGTTAACCACGGGAAAAACTGTAAAAAAAACAGAAGAAGACTTAAAAAAACTGTTCCCAAAATCCCAATGGAATAAACTACACTTACAAATTATTTTCTTTGGAAGAAAGTTTTGCCCAGCAAGAGGTCATAAGCAATCAGAGTGCCCTATTTGCAGTTTTGCGAGCGAGTGACTGACCCATTAGCCCCCTCACTTCCATTTTATTTTTTGAAGCTTGAAGTAGATCTGTATCAAAAGCAATGACTCCTGGCTCAAAAAGCATGATAATGCATGAACCTCCAAAAGAAAAATATCCTTTCTCCTCTCCCTTTCTATGCAGAGTTCCTGGAGAATACGTTTGATGAACCGTACCTACATTTGTAGCTCCTACCTCAATAAATAAAATGGTCCCAGTATCTTTTGTTTTTAAAGAAGTTATATAGCGCTTATTTTGGGTTAAATATTGAACATTCTTTTTTAAAACACTTAAATTGACAGAGTAGAGATACCCATTTATTAATGAAGCCTTATCTGGAATACAATCTATAGGAAAGTGGAACCTATGGTAATCTACAGGGCACAGCCTAATAATGGCCATGCTACCTTGTTTATATATTTTAGCAAGGGTAGGGCTTTGCACCAGTTCATCCAAGGAAAAACGCTGATTTTTAACAAAAAACCCATCTACTTCATCCAGCCGATCAAAAACAAGATACCTTCCATCGGCAGGCATGGTCAAAATCTCAGAAGACGGTTCAATAGGCCTTGCTTTCTTATGGAGCTTTCTAATAAAAAAATCATTAAATGAGGTGAAAGTTTTTTTCAAAAATTCGCTTGAATCCACCTCATACTTATCAATAAATTTTTTTACCTTTCTACGACTTGCCCTTCTTTTTTGCAAGAATCCATAAAACCTTGAAAATAAAGGGGTTTTAACAATAGCGGGGCTAAATAGAAAAAATAGGAGCTTAGAAAGCCACCCATTGCCATATAAAAGCCAAAGAGCCTTTTGGCCATATACTTTTTCGAGCTTAACCTGCTTAGAAAGTCTGTCTATATAGCGTATTTCATTCATAAACGTATTTTTTGAATGGAATTATAGCATATAAGACGCTAAATTTGAAATTAATCATAAAACTCTTTATAATAGTAGTAAGCTATTAATTGATATAATTAATTCACTTTTAAGGAATTACAACAAAATGTTCGGTCTTTTAAAGAAAATTTTCGGCACCGCTCAATCCAGAGCCCTTAAAAAATATTCCAAGTATGTTTCAAAAATCAATGCATGCGAAGAAAAATACCAAAGTTTAAGCGATGAACAAATCGTAGAAAAAACAAATGAACTAAAGAATCGCTATAAAAATGGAACGCCTTTAGAAGACCTTTTAGTAGAAGGATATGCATTAGTTAAAAATGCATGCAGACGCCTTTGTGGAACGGAAGTCTCTGTTTCTGGTTATCATCAAAAGTGGGATATGATCCCTTATGATGTACAGATTTTAGGAGCCATAGCCATGTTTCATGGAGCCATTGCTGAGATGCAAACCGGGGAAGGAAAAACCCTGACAGCTTCCATGCCCTTGTTTCTTCATGCCCTAACAGAAAAACCAACTCACCTAGTGACTGTGAATGACTATCTTGCTAAGAGAGACTGCGAATGGATCGGTTCCATTTTTAATAAATTAGGACTTAGCGTCTCTTATCTTACTAACGACATTGAGCCTCATAAAAGAAAAGAAGTGTATGAAGCAGATATTGTTTACGGAACTGCTTCAGAGTTTGGCTTTGATTATTTAAGAGACAATTCCATGGCCATGCACAAAAATGAGCAGGCACAAAGAGGCCACTTTTTTGCTATCATAGATGAAATTGACTCTATTTTAATCGATGAAGCTAGGACACCTTTAATTATTTCAGGGCCGGTACAAGTCAGCAGACAAATGTATGATGTCCTAAAATCTGGCGTTTCTCAAATTGTAAAATCACAAAAAGACCTTTGCCAAAGGCTCTCCTCTGAAGCAAGAAAAACTCTGGAAGAGTTAGGTTTTTTCACAGGAAATGAAAAACCTTCTTTAAATAAAAAGGTTCGCAGCTTAGCAGACCATGCTTTTAGAAAACTTTGGTTAGTTTCTAAAGGTGTACCTCGAAATAAGACTTTAAAAAGGATTAAGGAAAATCCTGATCTGCGTGCAGAAATTGAAAAATGGGAAACATTTTACTATTCACAACAGAACAGAGAAGAAAAAGCTGCAGCACTAGCTGAGCTTTTCATCGTAGTTGATGAAAGATCGAACGAATATGAACTAACAGACAAAGGGATTACCCTTTGGAGTGAGGTTTCTGGAGATACAACTTCAGAAAATGATTTTATTATGATCGACCTTGGTTATGAGTATGCAAAAATCGACGAAGACAGTTCTTTAGAAGAACAAGATAAGATCCAAAAAAAGCTACAATTAAAAGAAGAAGATGCTAAAAGAAAAGAGCGTTCCCATAACTTAAGGCAGCTTTTTAGAGCCCACTTATTAATGGAAAAAGACATCGACTACATCGTACAAGATAACAAAATTGTTATTATCGATGAAAATACGGGAAGGCCGCAACCTGGAAGAAGATTTTCTGATGGCCTTCATCAAGCAATAGAAGCTAAAGAATCTGTCAAAATTCAAAAAGAAACGCAAACATACGCTACCATCACTTTGCAAAATTATTTTAGGCTTTATGAAAAAATGTCGGGTATGACAGGAACGGCCATGACAGAGGCAAATGAGTTCAAGGAACTGTATAAGCTTGATGTTCTGGAGATTCCTACTTATAAGCCTTCTGGCCGAAAAGATTTCAACGATGAAATCTACATGACAGAAAGGGAAAAATATCATGCTATTTTACAAGAGATCCAAAAAGTGCATGGAGAAGGAAGGCCTATTTTAATAGGGACAGAATCAGTAGAAGTTTCTGAAAAGCTTTCCAGGATCTTACGTCAAAGTAGACTTAACCATACCGTCTTAAATGCTAAAAATCATGCTCTCGAAGCTGAAATTATAGCTGATGCAGGTAAAGAAAAAGCCATAACACTTGCTACCAATATGGCGGGAAGAGGAACTGATATTAAACTACAAAAAGAAGTAGCAGCTTTAGGTGGACTTCATGTTATAGGAACAACAAGACACCACTCAAGAAGGATTGATCGACAGCTTAGAGGAAGATCGGGTAGATTAGGCGATCCAGGCTCTTCTAAGTTTTTTATTTCTTTTGAAGATTCTTTAATGAGACTTTTTGCCTCTCCTAGAATGACTGCTCTTTTACAAAGATTCAGACCTCCTGAAGGAGAACCCATTTCTGCAAAAGTGTTAAACAAATCCATTGAAACGGCGCAAAAAAGAGTAGAGCAAAGAAATTATACAATTAGAAAACATACCCTTGAATATGACGATGTCATGAACAAGCACCGAAAAGAAGTCTATGATTTTAGAGGTGAAATTTTAAACTCCGACAACCCCATAGAGATAGCTGAAGAGCTTATTACAGCTTTTTGCGAAGAAAAAGCTGCTGAATTCTCCAACTTTGAAGACTACAGGCAATACCTTATGGAACAGTTTCCTGTTACTGTTGAAGAGGGCATGAGTGAAGAAGATATAATTGCAAAAATTATAGAAGCTTTTCACCAAAAACTTGAGCATCAGAGAATTATCGTTCACACAATGCGGCCTGAATCCAAAGACCAACCAGACATCTTGCAAGAAGTTGTTCGAAACGTATGCCTAAGAAAAATTGACTCTCTTTGGCAAGAGCACTTATTAAGTATAGATCACTTAAGAGATGACGTGCACTTGCGAGCTATTGGTCAAAAAGATCCATTAATGGAATTCAAACATGAAGCATTTCAACTCTTCGCCTTATTTTCTCAAAAAATTAAGTCTGAAATCACCAAAGATATTTTCCGTTTTGCAATGGTAGCTCCGGAGGAGCCTACAGAAAAAAAGCCCTTAAAAAAAATAGAACTTCACACACATAAGTCATTTACTCCGGAAGAACAAAAAGAAGAGAAACAGGAACATAAATCTGAACCAACACTTTCAGAGCCTAAAGTAAAACGAAATGATAACTGTCCTTGTGGAAGCAATAAAAAATACAAAAAATGCTGTGGCAGTACTGTTAAAAGTGCTGAGATAGACTAAGTTCGTTTTTTTACTCTTCTTGAATTTTTCTAAAGCTCCAGAAAGAAGCCAGAGCTCCTATAATAACGAATAAAATCCAGTATTTACTAGTGAGCTCTAATTGAACCTTACCGTCATCAGAAAAAACAAACAGTAGGATTCCTATGGATAGAAAATTCAAAGCAAAAATAAAGACAATATATTCTAAAGATATTTTTTTATCACTCTCTTTGCTTTTTATTTTCTGATTAGCTGTCTGAGAGCCTTGCTCTTCTTCTTCAGAATTTACTTGATAAGGCGCGGGGTATAAAGATGCAATTGTTTCTTGCGGGGACAAACTTTTTTGTTTGGTTTCAAATTCTTCTTGAGGATCTAATCCGGCATCGAATTCTTCTAGTAAATCTGTCCCACAAAATGGACAGACAATTACTTCAAGGTCTACTTGCCCATTACAATTATAACAAATTTTTTGTTGTTTTTTTGGCTTCATAAAACCCCATTGCTTCTCAAATTTATAATAATCGGTTTATCCTTTTTTCAAACTAAAAATCTCAAAACAGAAAAAGTGTGCAACAATTTTTCTGTTACGTTAAAATAGTAAAGAATTTGGTTTAAGAGGAAATTGTGGCTGAAACAAAAGAATTTGACTTAACAGTTATTGGAGCAGGACCAGGAGGTTATGTAGCAGCAATTAAGGCAGCACAAGAAGGAATAAAAGTTGCCCTTATTGAAAAAAAAGATTTAGGAGGTGTTTGCTTAAACGTTGGTTGTATTCCAACAAAAACTCTTCTAGCTGCTAACGATGTCCTAAAAAAAATACAACATGCAAAAGATTTTGGCATCAATGTCAATGAAATTTCTTTTGATTTTTCCAAAATGAAAATGCGCAAAGACAATGTAGTCGGTGGTATTAGAAAAAGTTTAGAAGGACTAATCAAGTCCAATAAAATTGAAATCATTCGAGGAGAAGCTAAATTTGACTCCCCTCATGAAATTAAAGTTTTTGGAGAAAACAACCTTTTAGTCAAAACAAAAAAAACAATTATCGCGACAGGGTCTGAACCGATTGATGTAAAGTCCTTTCCTTGTGATGGCAAGAAAATACACAACTCAACAACTATTTTAGACTTAGAGACACTTCCAAAATCACTTGCTATTATTGGTGGAGGCTATATTGGGTGCGAGTTTGCTTCTTTATATGCTTCTCTAGGGTGCAAGGTAACTATTTTAGAGGCATTAGACTCTATAGTTTCCCTTCAAGGAAAGACCATTTCTGATGCTTTAACGAAAGCTTTTGTTTCACAAGGAATTGAAATCCAAACAAATGTCTTTGTCCAAAAAATTGACACAGGAAACAACGGCGTAGCAGTGGAACTTGCAGGAGGCAAAAAGCTTTCCTACGATATGGCATTAGTATCTATTGGAAGAAAGCTGAATACCGGCAATTTAAATTTAGAAAAAGTAGGCGTTGCTTTAGACGAAAAAGGAGCGATTGCTGTTAATGAAAAAATGGAAACGTCCGTACCGGATATTTACGCCATTGGCGATGTTACTGGAAAATGGCTACTCGCACACGTTGCATCACACCAAGGAATGGTTGCAGCTCAAAACGTATTAGGTAAAGAAAGCAAAATGCATTATTACGCAGTTCCAGCTGTAATCTTTACCACTCCTGAAATTGCCATGGTGGGCATGACCTTAGAACAAGCCATTGAAGAAGGATACGCAGCAACTGTTGGCAAGTTTCCTTTTCAAGCGCTTGGAAAATCTGTCGCTTCCAATGAGACCGAAGGTTTTGCTCAAATAATAAGCGACAAGAAGACAGGACAAATTTTAGGTGCTCAGATTATAGGAAGTGAGGCGTCCGCACTTATTGGAGAGATGACCCTTGCTATTCAAAATGAGCTCACTTTAGATTGTGTTATCGACACTATCCATGCTCATCCAACTGTTGCCGAGGCGTGGTTAGAAGCTGCTTTAATAGCAAATGAAACCCCTATTCACTTTCCTCCTAAGAAGAAATAATTATGCAAGAGCTTTTTCAAAATCGTCCGAAGAAAAAAATCAATACCTTGCCCAATAAAAAAGAAGAAAATTCGCAAGGGCGTTTTCCTTCATGGCTCCATCGCAAGATTCCAAAAGGAAAAAATGGTTTTCAAACTTCTACGATACTGCAAAAATATAATTTAAATACTGTTTGTGAAGAAGCAAAATGCCCTAATCGAATGGAATGTTACTCCAAAAAAACAGCCACTTTTTTGGCTTTAGGGAAGGTTTGCACTAGAGCCTGTGGTTTTTGCGACATAGACTTCAGCAAAACCCCTAAACTACCAGATGAAAACGAACCTGAAAGAATTGCTCACTCTGTAAAAGAGCTAGGATTAAAACATGTCGTAATCACTATGGTTTCTAGAGATGATCTTGAAGATGAAGGTTCCATATATCTTGCTAAAATTATTGATGAAGTCAGGAAAGTAAATCCGCAGGTTACTATTGAAGTTTTGACATCTGACTTTTCCGGAAAAGAATCTCTAATAAATAATGTTTTACTCAAAAAACCTGAAGTATTTAATCACAATATTGAAACTGTGCGAGAACTTACTCCTAAAGTAAGACATACTGCTACTTATGAAAGAAGCTTACATGTTTTAAAATATGCTAAAGGAACCAACTTAAGTAAGTATGTTAAATCTGGAATTATGCTTGGACTAGGTGAAACTAAAGAGCAAGTAAAAGAAACCATCTCAGACTTGTATCAAGCTGGCTGTGATATTATAACTATCGGACAGTATCTACAAGCCAGCAGATTAAAGCTCCGTGTTAAAGAGTTTATTACACCTGAAGATTTTAAGATGTATGAAGAGTTTGGTCATAGTCTAGGAGTAAAACACATGTATTCAGGTCCTTTTGTACGCTCTAGTTATAATGCATCCCTTTTCCTTGATAAATAGCTCTTGTTCAAGCTAATTGTTTTTTATTGTCTTAAAAAAGACTTTAACTTAAAATATTTTCCTCAATTTTACTAAAAACTTTTTATTGTGTTTATATGAATAATAACTTCCTTACTAGCATTAATGCTTTTAACGCTTTGAATCCCCTTTGGACTGCACGAGATTTTTTACATGCAGAAAATTTGAATGATCATTTAACTGAGCATGCTCATCACTATCAAGAAACTCAACGACAAGGCTGTAGTTTTGTTTCAAGGTTTATTAGTTGCACTGCACTCGTCGATCAATGCGTTAATGCACTTAGACCAGTTCATAAAAATCTTATGAAAAATAGAAGCTTCTTAAATTCTGCCGCTGCTGCAACTATTGGCACTGCAACGATTTATTCGCTTATATCCCCAGCCCTCATTTTGCTAAAAAATGCAACTGGAAACAATGCAGCAAAAATAGCTATAGAAAAAGTTAACCAAGTTTTTAGTAAAATGGCTATGTTCGCAGCTACTACTATTATTCTTGTTAATACTGTAGCTCAGGCAACCTTTCCTATGATTGCTCTACAGCTTGGTTATGTGGCTATACAAAGTCTAGCTACATACGTTGACCAGCCAAAGCTTCATACTGTTCTTCATGTCTCTGAAGCTATTTTAAAGATCAAAGCACTTTCTGCAGCTACCACTCTTTTAAATATAGGACCGTATACCACATTTTTAGGTCTTATAAATATTTTCATGATAAGCTCAAGCTCAATTCTAAAGCTAATTTCCAACTGGTCTTATATAAATACCTCAAATGCCTCTTCTCCCATTGGGAGGTTTGCTGAGGAACTATTTGAAATAAATGCAGATCGACCCTTAGTGCACCATGTGCGCGGAAGGGCACAAGATTTTAATGTCCCGCCTCGAGCTGCCGCCTTTCATCGACCACCTCCGCGCTTACACCGAGCTCCACCGGCACGACCAGCTCCGCGCTTACATCGAGCTCCACCAGCACGACCAGCTCGCCAAAACCGTGGTATTTATTTTAATAATTATACCCATTTTCCCAGCTTGCCTTCCTTAGCAGATGTCCACAGAGGATTTCCGCTTAACTGCTATGTAAACGAAGAATCTAAAACAACTCTTGCACTAGATTGGATCCAAAAGGGAAGATATAACGATTTGTCTAACTTGTTTTCTAGAGCTTTACCCCGATCTTTTGATTGGAGAGGAGCTGCAAATGAAATTAGGTCTAACGATAATCTACCATGGTGGTTTACTGAGTGTATAGTGAATGGAACTTTTGGATTTGATTGGAAAAATCCAAGAGCTTTATTAATGGCCTATCTTTTTGGATCTCAAGAATTACTTGATTTAGTAGAAAATCAACTTACTTCCCTTGAAAAAGATGCTATTTATAGATTTGTTGAAGAGCAACTCCCTCATCAAAATGTGATATTAAATAATCGAGCGCTCCTTTATCTCCCACAAGAAAACATTGAAGTTCCTCCTGCTAATGGAAATCCTGATATAATGGGATTATTGAGGCACTTTGATCAAATAGCCTTTAGAGCTCCAAGATTCATAAATCGGGGAAATGGCAGCCGAGTAAATATTGGTGGGCATTACGATCCAAGAGATATAAAAGACACTAATGTAGAGCATGGCCCGCCCCCTCCTTATACTATAGAAGGCGCCAGAAGTGGGTTAGTCCGTCTGCTAGAAGGGATCAACTATAGAATAGGTGGGGCTGGCGTTCCGGACAATGCCGAAGAGAAAGAAATTTACTATACTACCCTAACAAGAAAGCTGCAGCATTTATTAAATTTTGCGGCAAATCCCGCATCCGATAGAACACAAGTAGCTAATATACTTGTTGATTTATGCATGGCTGGAAAACATTGCGCTAAACAGTGGCAAGATACCATCAATCAACAATATGGAGTGAATATTAATCAACCCGGCTCAGGCGCAAGCGAACTTTCCACGTCTGAGAAAGTACAATCTATCCTGTTCAATAGAAGACACGATCTTATGCCGATGCTGACTGAAGCAAGAGGATTTGAAATCCATAATTTAAACGCTTCAAAAAAAGCTCTTAAGCCTTATGTTGCTGTCGCAAGACCAGACGAAGGTTTTTCAGAAGGGCTTGGTAACATTGGATATAACAATAAAGTAAGTGATTTGTTGTACAGATTTTATGAGCTTTATACTCCTGAGAACATTGTTGATGAAGTATTTGAAGCATTAAAAGATGCTAATAAGTTTCCACCTGAGGAGCTAGAACTTTGGTTTAAAAATAACTGCACTTTGCAAGAGGTTGAATATGCTTGTAACATTAATGACGACTTCTGGGATGCAGCTTCTAAAGATCTTATAGAAGATTTTGACGACGAAACAAAAAAGATTCAAATTCTTAAATGCATCAGCAATGAGGACGGCACACATAGCTTTGGACGCTTAAACGATCCTTATAATAAGAAAGCCATTGAATTGATGCTTTTTAAAATGCGTGTTTTCAACTTTTTACCTAATCTTTAATATTTCTCGTTGACTTTGCTCCCTTAAAGCAATACTTTGCATTTAAGGGAGGGGACGCATGAAAGCCAGGATAGCTACTGTTGTCCTTGCAGGAGGGCAAGGCACAAGGTTATTTCCATTAACATTAAACCATTGCAAGCCAGCAGTTTTTTTCGGAGGAAATTACAGATTAATCGATATCCCCATATCGAATTCTTTAAACTCCGATATGAGGCATATCTTTGTTCTTGCCCAATACCTAAGCACTGAACTACACCACCACCTGTCCCAAACTTATCAGTTTGATGCCTTTCACCCAGGGTCCCTGGATTTTTTAACTCCCGCCGAGCTTCCCAGTAAAGAAAAAATCTGGTTTGAAGGAACCGCTGATGCAGTTCGAAAAACCCTTCCTACCATACTCGAAAGTCCGGCAGATTATTTTTTAATATTGTCAGGCGACCAACTATACAATATCAACTTTCAAAAGATGTTGGAGTTTGCCATCGAAAAAAAAGCAGACTTGACCATTGCATCTCTTCCTGTTGTAGAAAGTGATGCGAAAAGACTTGGTCTTTTAAAAATAGATGACGGCTCCAAAATCGTCGATTTTGCCGAAAAACCCAAAGAAGATTCCCTTTTACAATCATTTACTTTGCCAAAGTCTTTTCATAAAAAATGGGACTTACCCAATAACTCAGATAAAAAATATTTAGGATCAATGGGAATCTATATTTTCAAACGAGATGTGTTGGCAGCATTACTTGAAGAAGATAACCGTGAAGATTTTGGAAAACACCTAATCCCCACACAAATAAAAAAGGGAAAGTCTTACGCTTTTATCTATAATGGATATTGGGAAGATATTGGGACTATCTCCTCTTTTTATGAAGCCAACCTTGCTTTAACAAAAAATAAACTGGGACTCAACACCTATGATGAAAGCAATCCCATTTTTTCAAGGTTATGCCATTTGCCAGGCCCGAGAGTAAAAGATTGTAAAATAACAGACTCGATTATTTGCGATGGGAGTATTATCTTTGCCTCAGAAATTACTAATTCTATTATTGGACTGAGGTCTCATATTCAAAAAGGGACTAGCATAAAAAGAAGTATCCTAGCTCCTAATCATTATTATTATAGGCCGGAAAACTTGAAATATTTGCCAGAAAATTTTGGTATTGGGCAAAATTGCCAAATTGAAAATGCCATTATTGATGAACACGTAAAAATTGGAAATAATGTTAAACTCATCAATCAAAAGAACCTGGATACTTTTGATGGAGAAGGTATTTATATAAGAGATGGGATTATTATAGTCTCAGCTAATACCCATATTCCTGATAACTACATTTTATGAAAGTTTTTGCTATTGCCGATCTACATTTGAATTTAAGTGTACCTGATAAGTCTATGGAAATTTTCGGCCCTGTCTGGGAAAAATATGTAGAAAAAATAGCAAGAAACTGGAAGCAAACAGTACATGAAGAAGATTTTGTATTAATCCCCGGAGATATTTGTTGGGCTATGTCTATTCAAGAAGCTCAGATTGATTTGGGGTGGATTGACGATCTTCCAGGACGTAAATTAATGCTTAAAGGAAATCACGATTATTGGTGGAGCTCTCTTAGTAAAGTAAAAAGCATTTTACCCGACTCTATCGAAGTTTTACAAAATGACGCTTTCCACATACAAGATATAAGTATTGCTGGAGCAAGGCTTTGGGACAGTCCTGAATACACATTTGAAAGCTACATTGAATATAGACCTAATCCCAAAGAAAAAAAAGATATAGATGCTCAAATTCAAAAAGATCTAAATGAAAAGCTCTTTGCTAGAGAGCTTGAAAGACTTCAGAGAAGCCTGCAAAAAATCGACCCAAAAGCTAAATACAAACTCGCCATGACCCACTACCCTCCTATAAGCGCTGATTTACAAGATTCTCAAGTCTCTAAGCTTTTAGAAAAATACGAGATACAAAAGTGCGTTTTTGGTCACCTGCACAGCTTAAAGCTGGGAAGTCAACTTTTTGGTACTAAAAATAATATTGAATATATCTTTGTAGCTGCAGACTATGTGGATTTTACCCCTGTAAGAATACTTTAATGCAATACTAACTTAAGTTTTTTAATGTCGGGGTCTTTAAGATTAATTTTTTCTAAAGGCTGCTTTGCCTGCCGCCTGTTCATAATTGTTTGAATTGCTTTTTCTACATCTTCCTGATCAAGACGTCTATAAAAGTCAGCTATTACTTCTAAAAGATCTAAGAAGTCCTCTTCTTTTTTCAATATTTTTAACGTATTTTTGACAAGCTGTAAAAACAAAGACCGATCGCCTGTCTCAGCCATAAATCGAAGTATTTCTAACTGAAGGTCAAGATTAGGACTTTTCTTTAATTCTTTTATGATTTTTTCAGCAAGCTCGTTAGAAGCTGCAATGTCATTTAAAGATAGTAGCCTTAATCTTATAAAATCAAACCAGACCAACTCTGTCATGAAGGGGTAAAATTCTTCTAACAATTCTTGAGCATATAAATAATTATCTGCATCCACCTGCTCTGCAATATAATCGTATAAGAACCCTTCTAAATCATGGGCTAAATATTCAGACAACCTGGCAAAAGTTTCACTAGGCTCTACTCCCATGTCTACATTTTCATCTAAAATATCTTCTAGGTTTGCCAATGCATCCTGAATTTCTTCATCGCTTTGCAACTCATTATGCTCATAGCGAAATATTCTCAAATCTAGCTCATCACAAAAAATAGACAGTGATTGCTTTTCAGGCAGAAACCTTCGCCAAAGCTCAAAGATAAGCAAGTAACACTGATCATCTATTTTAGCATTATGGGTGCCTTCTAAAAGAGCATCCGTAAGCTCCTCTGGAGTATCACAGCCTTCAGATAATTGCCATAAAGACTCTTTAGTAAGTTCTATCCCCAGTATTTCTAATCGATGATACAGATCTTCCGTAGATGCTTTGCGCATATCCTCAACCTGCCAACTCTCACAAGAAATGGTAGGGTCAGACATATAATTTAATCTAAGAAGATTATACAATGCTTTTGTTTGAAACTTCATGAGATTAATGTTTAATTTTTCTAATTATAAGATACTCTTCTTTTCGATATCTCGTCAAACTACTATTTCAACGATATGAGAATTAAAATTAAAAAAAAATCTTTTCTTTTACTTGAAGTATTAATTGCCTTTACATTGTCTTTATTTTTTATTTTTTTCTTTATCAAGTCTCCTTATGAGTTATTTTTAACTACAAAAAAAAAGGCACTAAAGCTAGAGCTTGAAAGAGTAGCTAATTGCAGTTTTTCTGAAGTGCTAAGTTTTCTATATTGCAATAACATCTCACTTGAAAGCACTATGTCTTCTAATAAGAAAAATGCAAACTTCTATTATTTAAGTGATTATAAATTAAATGATAAAGAAATCGTTGCTAGAAAATATCAATTAATTGGATATGCTTCGAAATTATCCAAAGATGACTTTTTATACAAAAAGGTTAGGATTGATCTTCATTTATCTTTAAATGAACATAAGAAGGAATATATTTTTTCTCATTTTGTCATTGTTTCAAAAAATAACAAAAAAGTCTTCCTTCCTCAAAACAGTAAAGAAATTCCTTTTTAATTCTTTTTGCTAGAAAGAAAATTTATTTTTAATACGGGCTATACTTTTTTTTTAATGTTCTTTATAGAACAGATAAAAGGAAAGTTGGCAGCTTATATTTATGACGACCCAAAAACCAGTTTTTAAACCTCATGTTTCTAGCAAAAAAAAGGTTCCTGAATTTACTTTTAAAAGCTTAAGCTTAGGAATTATTTTAGGATTTTTCTTTGCCATTGGTAATGCTTACCTAGGCTTAAAAATTGGCACTACCATTTCAGCATCTATTCCTGCAGCTGTTGTATCCATGGGAGTTTTTAAGGTTTTCTTCCGAAAATCGACTATCTTAGAACATAATATTGTGCAAACAATAGCAACAGTCGGAGAAGGGCTTGCTGCCGGTATTATCTTTACCATTCCGGCTTTAATGCTATTGGGAGATGCCCCTTCTATCGGGAGAATCTTTTTACTTTCTGTACTGGGAGGTATTTTAGGGGTATTGTTTATGATCCCTATGAGAAGATACATTATTGTAGAGGAACATGGCGTTTTACCTTTTCCAGAAGGGACTGCTTGCGCCGAAATTTTAAAGGTAGGGGAAAAAGGACATAAATCTGCCATCATGGCTTTATGGGGCCTTCTTTTAGGAAGTATTTTTAAAATATGCTCAGGAATATTTGGACTATGGACAGAAAAATTTACATGGATCTTACATCCATTTGAAAAATCCAACTTTAGTGTTGCTACTACCCCTTCCCTTTTAGGTGTGGGGTTTATTGTCGGACCTAAAATCACTTCTATTATGTTTTCTGGAGGTGTTTTTGCCTGGTGGGTTATTATCCCGATTATGAAAATGTTTGGAGGCTCTGAATCTATAATTTATCCATCAACTATTCCCATCAGTGACATGAGCTCACAAGAGATCTGGGCTAGCTATGTTCGTTATATTGGTGCTGGAGCAGTTGCTACAGGCGGATTTTTAAGCCTCATAAAGATTTGGCCTTTGATTATTAAAACGGTGCATGTAGGAATCAAGGAGCTCTTTTCTGGATTTGGCAGTAACAGAATCTTAGATAGAACAGATCAAGATATTTCTCTTGGATGGCTAATCTTAGGATCAATCGCCATCATACTTACTTTATGGCTTTTCCCTGGCCTTCCTATGAACCTAACCACTATTATTTTGCTTGTTATTATCGGTTTTTTCTTTGTAGCTGTAACATCGATTACAGTAGGGATTGTTGGCTCAACTTCCAATCCAGTCTCAGGTATGACTATCACGACGCTATTACTAACATGCATAATTTTTGTACTTCTTGGATGGACAGAAAGAGTTTACTTAATTGCAGCTATTACAATGGCTGCCGTTGCCAATATTGCCATTTGCATGGCAGCTACCACCTCTCAAGACTTAAAAACTGGTTTTCTTTTAGGATCTACTCCTAAGCTGCAGCAAATAGCAGAAATTATTGGAGTTTTTATCCCTTCTCTTGCTTTAGGTTTTACCGTCTACATTTTAAATGAAGCATACCAGCTGGGCTCTGAAAGCATGCCAGCTCCTCAAGCAACTTTAATGGCGCTAATTACCAAAGGAGTAATATCTGGCGATCTACCATATACCCTGATTATTGTAGGGGTCATAATTGGCCTGTTAGTAGAAATTTTAAAAGTTCCCGTTTTGCCTTTTGCAATAGGTCTTTATTTGCCACTTTCTTTATCAGCAGGCATAATGGTTGGCGGGTTAATATCATGGTATGTAAATCGTCATTCAAAAAAAGAAGAGGCTCAAGAAAAAGGGATCTTGCTTTCTTCAGGACTTGTTGGCGGCGATGCCTGCATAGGTATTTTAATTGCTTTTTTAACAGTAATTGGGGCTATTGCTCCCGAGCCTACTATTTTAACTCCTCCTTTCATAGGTTTATTAGCTTATTTACTGCTAGCAGGCATAATAGGAGCTCTAGCCTTAAGAAAACCAAGAAAAAACTAGCCTTTAGCTTTTTAGAGCTTTCTATTGCTCTTTTCTTATTGACTATCCTTTTAACTTCTTTGTTCAGCTTTTTATCGCATTTTCCCAAAATGGACAAACTTGCAAGAGAAAAAAAACAGGAACTCATCTCAGACGTTACGTTGAATATGAGACTAAAACAAACATTTAGTAAAATAAACTACTTGCAAAAGGGATTTGAGCTATACTCAGATGATTCCTGTAACTCTATTGTTTTTACCTTTGACAATGAAGTAGATCCTGATCCTGACTTTGGAGGCGTTGTGCTTGGTGAAATATTGCTAGAAGGCAATTCTATTATTATGACTATTACCTCGCTAGTAGACTCTGAAAAAATGAGGAAAGAAACATTGATGGAAAATGTGTCGGATTTTTCCTTTTCTTTTTTTTCACCATCGCAAAAAAAATGGATCACTAACTGGGATAAAAAAGAAACCTGTCTGCCTGTCATGATAAAACTGCATATTAATGCAAAAGACTACTGCTATATCTTTAACCAAGAAAATCCCATTGAGCTTTCATGAATATTTTAGGCTACGTCTCCTTTATTTTGTTAACAATTGGAATCGTATTTCAAATATATTTTTCTAATTGGTTTTTTGATGAAAAAATACGCCAAAATTTCGAGGGTTTTTTTCAAAACGACTCAGCTTTGCAAAAAGAGTATGTAGAAAAGATTTTTGAGAAAATCCCCTCAAAAGCAAAGCCTAAATCACCTTCTTCTTTCTCAAGCGCTGTCCAGCTAAAACGTCTTTCCTGCAAAAATGAAATAACTCCTTATTGTATGAGATTGAATCTTTATCCCCTTTTAGACGCAAAAGAATATAAGCATCATTTTCTTTATCCCATTTTTTCTAAACTGATCACAGATCTATATGAAGATATTTTTTTAACCGAAAAGGAAATCACTTTATTTATTGATGAATTTTTAAAGTTACTAAGAGAAAAAAAACAGCTGAGTGAAAATATTTCTCTTACACAAGTAAAATTTAAACAGACTGCTTTTCAAAAGGCCTATTACAAAATGCTTAAAAGCAATAAAAGCCTTCTTCAATACATTAAAATAAAAAAAGGAGAAAAAACTTGTCTGTCTTGTTGCGACTACTCACTTTTGAAAGCCATTTTTAATGCTGAAATTGCAGAAAAATATGTTAATAAACAAAATCCATTAGAACGAGCCTTAATTGATCGCCAAGACTTAGCAAGGCTTTGCTCTATTTATCGAATCCAACCAATAGACTTCTCTTATTTTGAGACTAAACATAGAAAAAGTTTAGATAAAGAAATGACTATTACTATTTCTGACACAAGAACAGGCATACAGACAAATCAAGCTTTTTCAACACATTTTAGTGGACAAAAGCTGGAAAAGTAATGGTAAATGTAGTCCCTTCATTTACTTTAGAACTGACATGAATCTGTCCTCCATGCTTTTCGACTATAGTTTTTACAATGGAAAGCCCTAGGCCGGCACCACCAAATCTTCTAGATCTAGCTTTATCTACGGTATAAAACCTTTCAAAAATATGAAGCTGATCTTCTATGGGTATGCCAATACCATTATCCTGGATAGTTAATTGGATTTCAGATCCTTTTTGTTGCACTTGGATATGAATCAATGGATCTTTCTTGGAATATTTCACGCTGTTTTCTAGTAAGTTGACAATAGCAAGCTCAATTAAATGATTATCCCCTAATATTTTGGATATTAAACTTTGCTTTTCAAAATGTATTTCTACATTCTCATGGGCTATTTGTACCATGTGAATGCTGTTGTCTATAATGGAAATTAAATCGAGCTTTTCGAACCTTGACTCTGAAAAGTTTTCAATATCGGCTAAAGTTAACAAGGAATTGACTAAAGAGTTCAACCTATCACATGTTTTGATAATTTTTGAGGTTATATCTTTCATGACATTTTCAGAAAGCTTAGGAAAGTCCTCCAAAGTCTCCGCAAAGCCTCGTATAATTGTGATCGGTGTCCTAAGCTCATGTGATGCATTGGCAATAAAGTCCTTTCCCATCTCAATGACTTTATAGTCGGATGTCTTATCTTGCAGAACCAAAATAGCTCCTTGCTTATGCTCTTTAGGGATCGCTATAATGTCTAAAAATACTTTTTGCTTTTGCTGAACCACAAAAGATTCGATGATAGTTTTTTCTTTTTCCTTTACTTCTTCAATTAGTTTTTCACTAAGCTCAAGTAAACTCGAATTTTTATCTTCTAAGTATGCTATTTGCTTTCCTATAACGTCTTTTTTTGCTGTCGACAAAAACTTACATGCCATCGGGTTTATGTAAGTGATTTTGTTCTCTTTGGTCACAGCCAGAACGCCTTCCATTAACGAGTCTAAAATGGATTCATTTTCATTTTTCTGCAGCGTAAGCTTTTTAATCTGATCTGTAATTTTTTCAGACAAGGAATTTAGCGTTTTTGCCAACTTGCCAAAATCATCATTAGGGTCAATGACCTTGGCATATTCAATTTTAGGTAAAACCCCTTCTTCATAAGGCTTTATTGAATTAATGATATGCTGAATAGGTCTGCTTAAACGATTCAAGATAAAAATAGTGCTTATGGAAAATAAAAGTAAAACAATAGCCCCAATCGTTAAAAATCCAATTTCAAAACTCGAAGTGAGATTTTTTATTTGCTTAAGAGGAAAAGCTGTTCGCAAGACATAGGGCTTGCCTTGAAAATTAAAGGAAATAGCCACATAGGCAAAAGATTGAGAAAAAAGCTGTGAATATCCTTCTTCATACCCGCTTCCTTTTTTAAAGGCTTCTCTAACTTCGGGATGAGCAACAATAAAATTAGGTTGATACTTCTCCCCTAAAATTTCTTCTACGTAAGAGTCGTATAATGTCTGACCTTTTTCATTTATAAGACTTACTCTAAAAAAAACCAGCAAGTGCTGCTGTCGCAATTTCCGTGTTACCTGTTCAATGGAAGTTGAGTTGTAGGTAATTTTCTGGATTAAATCTTGCGCCCTTTCTTCTAAAGAGTTGCGAACAACCCCATACACTATTTTTTCTACAAAGGGAAAGAGCAGTGATAAAAAAATCACCAGAAGAACAATGCTACTTATTACTACTTTTTTCCTGTAGGACCACATAACGGTACTTTAAGTTACATTTTTTATACGATATACTGTTATCGGATCAGTAAATCCTTTTAAAGTTACAGGATCTAACTTTTCAACATCTACTTTTTCTTTAAAATGTTTGATAGCATCTTCAGTAACTAAAATCTGATCTGATTCTGCAATGTCACAAATCCTCGCGGCTAAATTCACATTAGATCCTAAAACTGTATAGTTAAGACGATTTTCTGCCCCCATATTACCTGCCACCACTACTCCTGTATGAATGCCCACTCCAATATGAATTTCGGGCTTATTTTCTTTTTTCCGCTGCTGATTCCAGCTATTTAAATCATCAATCATGGTTTTAGCTGCTACTACTGCTTTGTAAGAACTGTTTTCATCTTCAATAGGAGCACCAAAAAGAGCCATTACTTCATCTCCTACATATTTATCAATAACGCCAGAAAACTGATCTACTGAATGTGAAATCTTCGTCATAGTAGCATTCAGCATTTCAATAACTTCATGAGGAGACATTTTTTCCGTTATTTTTGTAAAATCTCTAATGTCTGCAAAAAAAATTGTGACTATTTTTTCTTCTCCCCCTAATTTAATAGCCCCTTTTAATATTTCTTCAGCAATTTGCTTGGAAACTACTTTATTTAGTACGCCTCTTACCTTTTCTTTATCTTTAAGGCCTTTCACCATTTCTCCAAAGGACTGACAAAGAATTTTTACTTCCTTACTAGGGCCAAAAGGTATTTTAGGAATTTCTACTTTTTCATAGTGTCCTTCAGCAATAGGCTCCGTTACTTTTGCCAAATGCGAAATAGGCTCCGATACTTTTTTAGCTATATTATGCAATAAGGCCAGACTGATTAAGAAAGCAGCTACACCTATCCCCCACATAGAATAGGTCACTTTGCTGATTAAATCAGTTACTTCTTCAATAATATAATTAACAAAAGAAAAAGCTTTTGATTCCAATTCTAAAATATAAAAATCAAGGTTAGAGTTTTCATAGGGCTCTAATCGAAGGTAATAGTAATTTTCGCCATCTACTCTTACAATCCCTTTATCTTTTTTTAGATCTTGAACATCTATTCGATAAAAAGGAGATTCTCTTAAATGGGTTCCTCTAGGATTATATACCGTCAAAATCTTATTATTATGCACTAATAAAGCTGTTTCATTTGAAGCTAAAGACAGTTTTTGCAGCGTGTCTGAAATATCAATTGCTAAAGTTAAATAACTTTCCTTATTAAACATTAAAGTATTACCCAAAAACAACCTATCTTGGCTGGGATTTTTAATTAAAGCGAGCGAAGAAGGAATAGGATAAGCATTTTCTTTAGGTCTATTTTCATTGAAGTATTTGGCACTATCAAAAACATTCGTGTTTGACATTACTTGATAGCTAAAAAAACCTGCTCCAGAATTTTTATGGGAAAAGGTAGAGACAAGGCCAAGAGGGGCCCTTGTGCTTAAAGGATTATCATCAAAAATATCTAAGCTTAAAAAGATGCAAAGTTTCCAAATTTGTCGAATGATCTGATCTTGATATATATTTTCTGTAAGTGATTCGGCAAACTCCTGGAAAACAATATTAGAAAGATTAGGATCCATTCTGTCTAAAAAATGAGGAGGGAAAACAGGTTCATCAGGTTGGTTTTTAAAATATTCTTTTTCGATAGTTCCTACCCAATGGGTCGACAAATAATTCTTAGCTTTTTCAATTTTCTTTAAAAAAATCTGCTGAAAATCTTTCATTACAGATATTTCTTTTTGGGAGAATATTTTTGACAGGTCCTTTTGCCCTATTTTGAAATCTAAAGAAAGGAGCTTTTGAGGCTCGTAAAATAAATACTCATCTGGTTGGCTTTGTGCTTCAAAATCAGCCAAATAAGGAATATATTTCTCTATCTCTTCGGAAGTAATACGAATGCCAATATATGCTTTGTCATTAGGGTCTTCATAAAAATGAATCCATGCCAAATCTTCATCAATCACCTTTTTTTCACAGGAAAAAAGGGCTTTGAAATTAGGCATAATGACTAAAGAGGAATCAGAGGTAGAATTTTGAAGAAAATCAATCCACTTGTTTTCCAGTAATAACAAGGAAGAAGGTATCCAAGCTCCATAAGGGCCCCTTTTTAGAAACTTAGCCTTCAAGGCCGAATACTCTTCCAGCCTATATAAAAGGGCGTCTACTTGCGCTTGAAATTCTGATAAAACAATTCCTAAAAAGCCTTCAAAATGAACTCTTGTTTGCTCTTCTTTCTTTTGAATGGCAACGTTCATTTCCTTTTTAGATTCTTTTAAGTGCCTATAGACTAAAATGTTTTCCATGCCATAACTAATAAGGGCAAATAAAAAGAATAAAGAGCCGATCCAAATAAATAGTCTTGTTCTAAGCTTCATTTATATTGATGAATAAAAGTTTTCATAGCCATCTTGTGTAATCAAAATCATATCTTCATAACGGGCGCCGCCTACTTTTTCCTTATATAGCCCAGGTTCGATAGTAAAAACCATGCCTGGCTTTAAAATAAGGTCTTTGTCATCTCCGTCCCACTTAATGCGAGGATATTCATGGACCTCTATCCCAATGCCATGGCCTAAGCTGTGCAAGAAAAGTTCTTCCATTTTCTCTTCTGCCATTACTTCTCTTGCTACCCTATCAAGATCTCCTAGTTTTACTCCCGGCTTGCATAAGGAAAGAGCTTTTTGATGCGCTTTTTTGACAACAGAATAGTACTTCTCAATTTCAGGGTCAGGTTTCCCTACGAAAATCATCCTAGTCATATCAGAACAGTAGTGATCTAAAACTATACCGATATCTATGAGAACAGCGTCATTTGCTTTTAACGCCCTTTTGCTGCTCTTATGATGGGGATAAGCTGTATTTTCTCCAAAAGCAATGATAGGAGAAAATGCCATGCTGTCTGCTCCATTCTTGCGACAAAAAACTTCAAACTCTACGGCAACTTCTGTTTCCTTTACCCCTTCATTTAAAAAAGAGCAAATATGCTCAAAAGCTTTCCAAGTTAAGTTGGCCGCCTTTTTCATTTTTTGAATTTCAGTAGCATCTTTAATAAGTCTAAAAGGCTTCAAAGGGTTTTCAATAGCTACAAGTTTAAAATCCACTACTTTTCTTTGTTGCTTAATCCTTTCTATGAAATCATTAAATTTTAGATATGAACAGTAACTAGTCTTCGAGCTATTAAAACCAATTTTTTTTGATAAATTGGATCCATAGGTACAAATGGTTTCTGAAAGAGCCTCCTGACTCAATAAATCGACCTGAAAAGGACTATTTTCTCTTGCAGTAGCAATGTATCTCCCATCAACAAAAAGATTGGCATTTTTTTGCGTAATTAACATTAAACCGGCACTTAACTGAAGGTTAGTTAAGTAAAATAGTGAATCAGGATCATCAATCAACAAAAAATCCATATCTTTAGAAGATAGCAATCTTTGCACGTTTTCTAATCGTTTTGATAAAGACATAAAGGAGCCCCTTTAGCATTGAATAATTTTTGTATATCTTGTGGACGGCATTGAATCAAGGTTGGTTTTCCTTTCGGTGAATAAAAAGGATCTTTACACCCTTTTAGTTCTTTTAAAAAGATCCTTACTTCTGCCGGAGTAAATGAGGTTTTCTTAGCTGCAGACTTAGCAACATTATCCATTAGTCTTTTTGTTCTATTATCGGGTATCTCGTCTATGAGAAGATCGGAAAGGAAATTTTCTAAATCTTGTCTTTGAAAAAAGACAGGCATTGCATCTACAGCTATCGTGCTATCATCAATGGCCCTTATGTCTAGTCCAAGTTTTTGCAGCTGCTTACTATCTTCTTCCAGTATTTTTACTTTCAGTGCCCCTACTTCTAAAACTATAGGCACAATAAGAGATTGGACTTCGAACCCCCTATCTTTACAGGAAAAAAGTTCGAACAATAAAAGCTCATATATGCCTTTTAAATCTGCAATAACGACCCCTTCAATGAAAATTTTTTCGGATAAGGTCACATTTTGTAAAAAACAAAATCTGTCTTGAATAAATATAGGACCATGGTAGTCATTATCCATAGGAAGCACTTTTTGAACTGCTTCTTCAAGGTCAAATATTAAAGGCTGTGTTTTTTTAGAGAACAACGGAGGTACTTCAAAAATTTCTTTTTGGGGAATAGGAATAGGGACATCGAAAGCTTTTTGGACTGCTTTAAAAAATATCTCCTGGAAAAGCCCTTCCTTACTGAAGCGAACTTCCTTTTTTTGAGGATGGACATTCACATCGATTTCATGTAAGGGAACATCTAAAAATAAGATGGCAGAGGGGAAGCCCTCTTCTGCAATCCTCGTCCCATACGCTTTTTTTAAAAAGTTAGATAAAACTGAGGAATGAATTTTTCTGTTATTTACATAAAAAAACTGACTCGATTTATTTCTCTTATAAAACTTTGGAATCCCTAAGAAGCCCTTAAGTTGAATGTTTTCAAAAGATATTTCCACATACTTAAGTTCATTGGCAAAAGTTTTGCCAAAGACATCTTGAACTCTTATGAAAGGCGTGCTTTTTTTATGAAAAAAAGCTTGTTTACCATCTATTATTAAGGTGAAAGAAATCTCAGGAAATCCTAAAGCGAACTGCTGAAAAACCCTAATAACTTCCTGTGTATTTCTTGCAGGAGCTTTTTGAAATTTTTTTCTTGCGGGAGTGTTGAAAAAAAGATCCTTAACTTCAATGGTTGTTCCTTTTTTTCTGGCTGCATCTTTTATTTGTTCTATTTTCCCTCCACTAACAGATAGTGAGCAAGCTAGAGCTCCTTCAAAAGAAGAAGTAATGCTCATCTTAGCGATTGAGGCAATTGACGAAAGAGCTTCACCTCTAAAACCCATTGTTTTTAAAGCAAAAAGATCGGATAAACTGGTAATTTTAGATGTTGCATGTCTTTGAATGGACAATTCCAAGTTAGCTCTTGTCATACCATGGCCATCATCTTCTACCTTTAAAAAAGTAAGACCACCCTGTCTTATCTCTACTAAAATATGCGAAGATTTGGCATCTAATGCATTGTCTACGAGTTCCTTAAGGGCTGAAGCTGGATTTTCAATTACTTCCCCTGCCGCAATTTGATTGATAACATTTTCACTTAAAAGATATATTTTTTTTTCCATTTGCTATAGTCAATTTTGAGTTTAGGGGGCCTTTTGAAAAATTTTTTTGCTATTTTTGTGTTATTCATTTCTTATTTACAAGCAACCTATGTAGGAAATATTGCCTCACCAGCTATTTTGGAAAAAGGGCTTTTTAGTGAAGAAGATCCTTGGATAAAGGTACAAACAGGATATTTAGCCGATTTTGTAAGTGATAAAAAATTGATTTCTGAAAGTACAACGGTTGACTTTGGAGATAAGAAAAGGGTCAATAATTTTGAAATTATCTCAAATATGGGCAACATATCGGTTACTTTTCGAGAGCGTTTAGAGCTTTATGGAAATTTAGGGCAGTCGAGCGCCAAAATTCTTTGGTTTGCCAACTCCCCGAATGATATTTTTCCTGAAGGGAAATTTTTAAATATTGAAACAGAAAATCATTTTTCCTGGATAGTTGGTGCTAAAGTTATTTTACTTCAGTTCGGCAAAACCTATTTTGGAACAGACTTCAGCTATTTCCGGATCCCTACAACCAAACGATCTATTTTTTATCTTAATGAAGAACCCACCCCCTTTAATACAAAACCACAGTTTTTTTCTTTAAGAGAGTGGCATCTGGCTTTTGGATTGGCCAGCTCGATGGGAATGTTTACGCCATATTTAGGAGCTAAATATTTAATAACTCGTATCCGTTTTAAATCAGATAGCACCTTTACTTTAAAAAATCGCCTCAATATTGGATACTTTTTAGGAACATCTATAAGTGTTCATCAAAAATTTTTCCTGAATGCAGAAGCCCGCTTTTATGATGAGCTTGCCTATTCTGTTTCAGGATCTGCCGCTTTTTAAACTATGGAAGAACATAAAGAAGCCAGATTTATCGTAGATACATTAACCAAGCATGGTTACGTGGCATACTATGCTGGTGGATGGGTTAGAGATTTTCTCTTACAAAAACCATCAGATGACATAGATATTGCTACAAGCGCTTCTCCAGAAACAATACAGCGCCTTTTTAAAAGAACCGTACCTATAGGCATAAGTTTTGGGATTATTCTGGTCATTATTGACGATAAGCAATACGAAGTGGCTACCTTTCGAGAAGATATAGAATACAAAGATGGCAGAAGGCCTACCAAAATTGCTTTTTCAACAGCTGAGCAAGATGCCCAAAGAAGAGACTTTACCATTAACGGAATGTTTTATGATCCCTTAAAAGACATGGTAATCGATTTTGTAGATGGGAAGAAGGATCTGGAAAAAAAACTTATTAAAGCTATTGGAAACCCCCACGCAAGGATAAAAGAAGATCGCTTGCGGATGATTCGAGCTGTTCGACTAGCTTGCAGGTTTTCCTTTGCTATTGACCCTGATCTAAAAGATGCTATTTACAAGCATGCAAAGGAGCTTTTTCCTGCTGTTGCCATAGAAAGAGTCGTTCAAGAATTTTCTAAAATGACTATGTATCCAAGCTTTTCTAAAGCTATGCTTGCAATGCATGAGCTCAAACTTCTAGAAGTTATTTTTCCAAAATTGCAAGATGTAGATCTCAAAACTTTAGAAGATAGACTTAAAACCATGGAGAATTTCCCAAGAAACTCTCCCTTAATTGTCTATGTTAATGAGCTTTTTGATAATAATTCTATGGATGAGGCTATTGCTCTTTGTGAGTATTTAAAACTATCCAATCAGGAAATCAAGTTTATTAAATTTCTTTATGAAGCAAAGCAGCTTCACCAAAATTTACAGACGGAGGACTGCTCTTGGGCCCTTTTCTATGCCAATTCACTTTCTGACCTTTGTCTTCATATAATTGGGGCTAAAGTCCCAGCACCTCAAAGAGTTGAATTTTTCCAACACCACGAGCAACGAAAAAAAGAACTCACTCCATTTATTGAGCGAATAGAAAAGCAGACTCCGTTAGTGACAGCTAATGACCTTATTGACTTAGGTATTAAACCTTCTAAAAAATTAGGGGAGCTTTTACATGAAGCAGAAAAAATTTCTATTAATAAAAGACTTCTTGATAAAAACGCCGTTCTTAAAGAACTACAAAAACACTTTTCACTTAACTAGTGATCTTTAGAAAAACTTGATGAGAAGCATGGTTAGATCATCTGGAAATTCATTACTAGCGCAAAAGTTTTTTGTTTCTTGTAAAAGGCCGTCTAAAAGTAATTGAGCTGAAGATTCTTGTGAAGATTGCAAGTATTCTTTAAGACCATTAATTCCTAAAAATTCATGATTTTCATTTTCAACTTCAATAACTCCATCCGTATAAAGTATTAAAGTATCTTGTTTTTCTATTTGTACAGCTTGTATTTCAATGTTTGGAGTATCATCTACGCCTAAGGCAATTCCGACAGTGTTCAGCTCTGTAACTTGGCTGTCTTTCTTAATAAAAGCAGGAAGATGTCCCATATTACAAAAAGTAAGAGTATTGTCTTTAGGTTCATATAGTCCTGCCCAAAGAGTGACAAACATTCCAGAATCTTTTGTATCTAAACAAAAAAGGGCATTTACTTTTTCTATGATCTTTTTTAAATCGTCATAAGTAGAGGCAAAAGAACGAAACATGCTTCTAATAGTAAAAGAAAATAAGCAAGCTGGAATTCCTTTGCCAGCAGTATCAGCGATAATAATAAAAACTTTTCCATCTTTTCTAACAAAAAGATCAAAGAAATCCCCCCCTACTTCCTTTGCTGGAATAAAATTATTAGCAATTTCCAAACCAGGAAGATCCGGCAGCTTAGAAGGCAAAAGAGCTAGTTGAATGTCATAGCCAATTTTCAATTCTTGCGCCATTCTTTCTTTATGGGCTTTTTGAACCTCAGCTTCCTTTTGATGGCGGACAATAGAATCGATTGTTTCATTAAAATCTTGTCCTACTAAATTGATTTCAAATCCCATTCTATCTTCTTTAAACCTGGCTGATAGGTCTCCTTTAGAAACTTTGGCCATGGCCTCATGAAGGTTCTTAAGAGGCCTCGCCATTCGAAAAATAAATAGTAAAGAGCCACCTCCTCCAACTATAACAATCAAAGCGAGCAAGCTGATAACTTGAATCAAATATCGTTTTGCTTGCAAGATAATGACTTTGTCTTCATTGACATCTAAAAGAACTGAAATGGCAGATTCTTTTACAGGACTTAAAGCAGCAAGGCTGTTTTCCTTTCCCTCTAATTCATAAGCTTTCGAATACTTCTTGATCTTTTTTAAGGTATATTCACCTTGGACAACATGAAAATTCCCTATTTGCCCTGAAGCTTTAAGTTTTTGAACAAATAATGGACTTACATTTTGCATCGACTGCATCTCAAGATTTTCATCAGAACTAGCGAAAATAATTCCTTCTTCCATTAAAAGGGAAATATCAATCTGGTAAGGAGAGTCTACAAAAGAAGATAATCTGGTAACTAGAGCCTCAGCAGGAGTAGTTGCTAATAATAGCCCAATCTCATTACCTGTTTTTTGATCATAAAGGGTTTTTCCTACAAACAGCCTTTTTTCCTGAATAAAAGGAAGCACTCCAAAAATAACAAAATTATCTTCGCCAAACTTACTTATTAAAAAAAAATATTTTGAAAAATCTTTTCCCAATAAAATTTCATTAGAAGAATTTTTACAAAAAAAAGTATCTGCTTCTAAAAAAAATATTTCTGACAATTTGAATTCACTGGCAACTTTTTTCAAATAATTTTGCACGGACTCTTCTTGATTGTCCCCTTCAATGCTTTGAATAAATTGAGAATCATCTTCGATTAAGTTTAAAAGCCCTTTTTTATCGTCGATGATCTCATAAATAAATGATGACCTTGTTTCCGCGAGTATATTTAGAGAAGTAAATAATTCCTGCTTTCTTTGATCTAAATCACGCCTATACATCCAAAATGAATGTAATACCAGAGGAAGTACAATAAGAATCAAACTAAGATAAAAAACTCTAAAAATAATTGATGTGTTTATTCTTTTAATTAAGGGCTTTTTTGTTATTTCTTTACCTGACATAATTGAGTTTTTAAAGTAATTTAATTTTTATGCTAGCAAAACAAATCCGCTCTCTACAACACCCACTTGTCAAAGAGTTCGTTAAACTTAGAAAAGATAAAGCCTATCGCTATGCGAAAAAAAAAGTTTTTCTTAGCGGTAAAAAAATTATTCAAGAAGTAGCTTCTCTCTTTCCTATTTCTCTGCTTATCTTAAAAGAAAAAAAAGACCAAGGTAAAATTAAAGCTAAAGAAATAATTACTGTTACCGATGAAATTTTAAAAAAAATTTCAGGAGTAAAAAATCCTGAGCCTTTTGCTGCCATAATCGAGCTCCCTGAATATAACTCTATTGACACTTCAGGCTGCATTTTAATATTGGATAATATTGCTGACCCTGGCAATTTGGGCACATTATTCAGAACAGCCTTAGCCCTTGGGTTCAATGGTGTTATTCTAACGCCAAATACAGTAGATCCTTTTAACGATAAAGCAATAAGAGCCTCCAAGGGAGCCTGTTTCTCACTCCCCTTTCTTACACAAACGAAAGAAGAATTACTGACTACTTTAAAAAAATCTTCTATTTATCTTGCTGATATGGATGGAAAAGATATTGAAAAGGTCACCTTTGAAAAGCCATGCGCTCTAATTTTAAGTAATGAGTCATTAGGAGCCGGCATTTGGCCTGCCCCAATAGACATTATCAGTGTAAAAATGAAAAAGAATGTAGAATCCTTAAACGTGGCTGTTTGCGGCTCTATTATTATGTATAAAATGGCTCATGGAAAATAACGAATATTACGAAGAAGATTTTTTTGCTAAACACAGAAAAGACACAAAAAAGCAAAAAAAATACTATCAAAGCAAAGATCGCTCTAAATATAAAAAAACAAATCTCGAAAAAAAAGTTACTGAAAAACCTCTTCCTAAGGAAGCCCAAAAAGCAAGAGTGCTAAGCATCACTGGAGAAAAAGTTGTTCTTGATTTTCAGGGAAAAGAATACTTAGCGACCCTTAAGGGAAGTCTAAAGAAAGAAAAAACAAAAAATAAAAATCTCATTGCGGTAGGCGACTTTGTATGGTTTGTTTTTTCTGACCTAGAAGGTCAAATCATTAAAATAGACCCTAGAATAGCAGAGCTTGCTCGAGTAGATGTTTCAGGCAAAAAAAAACAGTTGATTGCTGTAAATATTGAGCAGATTTTTATTACAGTGTCCGTTGTGATGCCAAATTTAAAACCCCATCTTGTAGATAGATTTTTAATTTCTTCCAAAAAAGGAAACATGCATCCAATTGTTCTGATCAATAAAATAGACTTATTGGAAGATGCTGAAGAAAAAGAAAAGGAGCTTTTCAATGATTTTGTAGCTTCTTATGAAAAAGTCTTTGTTCCCATTCTTACTGTAAGTGTTACAAAAAATAAAGGCATTGATCGACTCAAGCAATTTATGAAAAATAAGTCTTCCGTTTTTGCGGGACAATCTGGTGTTGGAAAATCCTCTTTAATTAACGCAACTACCTCACATAATTTACGAGTGGGCTCTATTGTGCAAAAAACATATAAAGGCTCTCATACAACCACTAAAGCAGTTTTACTGCCCCTAAAAGAAGGAGGATTTTGTATTGATACTCCAGGCATTAAAAGTTTTGGTGTTTGGGACCTACAAAAACAAGATATTATTGATCATTTTTGGGAAATTAAAGAAGAGGGAAATAACTGTCATTTTCCTAACTGTACTCATATTGACGAGCCAAAATGCAAAGTTAAAGAGGCTGTAGATATTGGTAAAATCTCTTCTTTACGTTTTGCCTCTTATCATAGTTTAATGAAAGAAATACTAACCTAATTTAGGCGGACTATGGAAAAAATAGAAAAAGTTCATGCTATTGAAATTTTAGACTCTAGAGGAAACCCTACTATACGCGTTTTTGTACAAAGTACATCAGGCCTTACTGCCTATGCTTCAGTTCCTTCTGGAGCATCCACCGGAGAGTATGAAGCACTGGAATTAAGAGACCATGAACCAAGCCGCTATTTTGGAAAAGGTGTTTTAAAAGCAGTGGAAAATGTAAACGGTCCTCTTCAAAAAGCTTTAATCGGAAAAGATCCAGTTCATCAGGAAGAAATTGACAAGCTTATGCTTTCGGTAGATGGCACTGAAAATAAATCTAAAATGGGCGCTAATGCCATTTTAGGGATATCTTTAGCAAATGCTAAATTGAAAAGTCTGATAGAAAAAAAACCTCTTTTTGCCTCCATTCGAGAGCAAAAAAATTATATCCTTCCTATGCCCATGATGAATATCATCAATGGTGGAGCTCATGCTGATAACATGCTAGATTTTCAGGAGTTTATGATAAGACCAGTTGGTGCCGCAAACTTCCAAGAAGCTATCAGATGGGGAGCAGAAATTTTTCACACTTTGAAAAAGTTACTACAGAATAAAGGATATGCAACTTCTGTGGGAGACGAAGGTGGTTTTGCACCTCCCTTAGGATCCAATGAGGAAGCATTAGAATTTATTGTAAAAGCTATTGAAAATGCTGGCTATAAACCTTTTGACCAAGTAACTATTGCACTAGACCCTGCCGCATCAGAATTTTTTGAAGCACAATCAAAGCAATATATCGAAACAAAAAAACAAAAGAAAAATAAAGAGTTTAAATCGAGATCTATAGAAGAAATGGTTTCTTACTATTCTTCATTATGTGAAGAATACCCTATTGATTCCATTGAAGATGGCTTAGACCAAAACGATTGGCAAGGGTGGAAGCTTTTAACGGAAAAGCTAGGCAATGAAATCCAATTAGTAGGAGATGACCTGTTTGTCACAAATCCAAAATTTTTGCAAAAAGGGATCGATCAAAAAATTGCCAATTCAATTTTAATCAAGGTAAATCAAATTGGAACCCTTACAGAAACCCTGCAAACAATTGATCTAGCTCATCAAAATAACTATACGACTGTCATATCCCATAGATCAGGAGAGACTGAAGATACTTTTATTGCCGATCTTGCCGTAGCTGTTAATGCAGGTCAAATCAAAACAGGATCCCTTTCGCGCTCTGATAGAATTGCAAAATATAACAGGATACTAGAAATCGAGGATATGCTGGGTAAAAAAGCTACTTTACAAGATTCAAATCCTAAGACAAAGAATAATGCTTAACTTTTTAACCTTAAATAAGGTAATCTTTATTACCTTATTTTTTCACAGAGGCAAAAATGGCATCAATAGCAACTGCTCCGTATCAATTATTCCATGCAAAAGATTTTAATATTGAATGTCCCATTTGCTTGGATCCCATCAAAAATGAAAAAGTATCAGCAGGACATTTTGTTAGCTATGATAGTACCTCAGATGATCTTGTCACCCATATTTTTCATAAAACTTGCTTGGACGGATGGATGGCTCGTTCAAAAAAATGCCCTTCCTGCAGAATAAGATTACATAAAGGCCTTGATGACCCCAAAGTTATTTCAGTTTTATCTTTTAAAAAAACACCCTCTTCCACTGGTTCGAAGTTTTCTCAGTCCACCTCCTTAAAGAACATTGCCAATATAGGCGGAATTATCGCAGCTGGCGCATCTTTACTCCCAATATTTAAGCTAATCCAAACAGTTTTCTCAATAGCCTCACCAGCCTTTGCTATGATTTCCTCTATTTTCGTCATATTTCCTTTAGGGGTTGTCTCTTCTTTTTATGCTGGCGCTTACCTAACAGAAAATACAGCAAAGTACCTTCTTAGCTAAAAGAGCATACCTTGCTAGATAGTTAGCAAATTAGCACTGCAGCTTTCATATCGCCTTGAAAAAAAATTCAATGCTAGCCTATTTGAAAAGTAAATTGAGATGTTTGTAATGCTAAAAAAAATAGCTATATTTGGAGAAGCAGAAAAAGGGATGTTTCAACAACCTTACCTTTGCGAGTCTTTAAGTAAGCTTTTTGATAACTTGGGAAATCCAGTCGAGAAAAGCAGCAGCATAGCCTTTGCTATTCAAAGTCTTCTCTCTCATTACGGCATTGTATACTTTAGAGTACATGAAGAGGGCTTTAGTAAAAAAGATTACATGAAAGGATTACAATATCTTGAAGAAAGTAATGAGCATATGCCATTAAGCTTAATTACTATTTTTGGAGTGGGTGATAAAGAAATTATCACAGCGGCCCGCAAAGCCTGTAAAAGCCATAACTGTTATATGCTCATTCAGGAAAAAGATTTATATGACTATTACACTCATTAATTGAAGTAATTTTCTAAACCTTCTTGAGTAGGTGTCATTGCCTTTTTTCCTTTTTCCCAATTTGCCGGACAAACTTCGCCATTTTTCTCATGATAAATAAGAGCATCAAGAGTACGAAGGGCTTCATCTACCGATCTGCCAAGAGGAAGGTCATTAATTAGCTGATGACGTACTACGCCTTCTTTATCGATTAAAAATAAACCTCTATAAGAGACGCCATCTTCTTCTTTGAGCACTTCATAGTCCTTGGAAATACTCTTATGAATATCAGAAACAATCGGATAGCTAACACCTTGGATCCCACCTTTTGATCTTGGAGTTGTAAGCCAAGCAAAGTGCGAATACCAGCTATCAATAGAACATGCTACTAATTCAGCTTCTCTAGCTTCAAACTCTTGAAGTTTTTCCTGAAAAGCATGCAGCTCTGTTGGGCAGACAAAAGTAAAATCTAAAGGATAAAAGAAAAATACCACATATTTTCCTTTTAAAGAGTCTAAGGAAAAATCTTCTACAATTTTTCCATTCTTTACTGCTTTAGCACTAAAGTTGGGAGCTTTTTTTCCAACAAGAGTCATTAGGATACCTCCTTTTTTATGTTAAATATTTATGGGCATCTGCAAGCCATTTTTCCTTACCAATAAATGTTGGTTCTCCATGGCCTGGATACACTTTAGTATTTTCAGGCAATTTTGCAAGTTTTTTTAGTGATTCGATCATGTCAAACCTATTAGAAGAAGGAAAAGAGACATTACCAAAAGAACCTTTAAAAAGGGTGTCCCCTGAAATTAATACTTCCCGATTTTTCTCATAAAAGCAAACAGATCCAGGAGAGTGGCCTGGAGTATGAAGAATGGTAAAAGAAAGCTTGCCAATGTCAATTTTTTCATTGTCTTGTAAAAATCCATCAGGAGCCATTCCTTGAACTGGAGCAATCATCGGAACTCCATCAACACCTGGATTTGTTAAATTTTCAGCATCCTTTTCATGAACATACACAGGAACTTGAAGAGATTTTTTTAAAAGAAGACAATTTCCTATGTGGTCCCAATGGGAATGGGTAAGATAAATAGCCTGCGCTTTTAAAGATTTTTCTTTGCATAAATCAATAATTGCTTCACAACTTCCAAATGGTGCATCAAAAATAGCGGCTATGCCTGTTTCTTTACAGGCTATGACTATTGCATTAGTGTCTAAAGGACCTGTTTTGAAAACTTCAAGAATCATAATTAAAAAAATAGATAAAATTGCACCGGAGAGGAGTCGAACCTCTAACCTCCTGGTCCGTAGCCAGGTACTCTATCCAATTGAGCTACCGGTGCACATTTCGGATAATAATGATCTATTGAATCTAAGTTTAAATCAAGTTCTTTCTAATAGGAGGCGTAAGAGGTAAAAATCGCTGAAAGCCTTTTCCTAAAATAGCGAAAAGCTCTTTTTGAGTAACTCTGTAAACATTTTTTTTATCTGAAATAGATTTTTTTTGAACTTTTTTTTCTACATCGATTTTAACAAAAGGATCAACTTCTTCAAATTCATAGCCATGTATAAAATCAATCCCGTTAAATTCCCTAGAAAACTCTTCTTCTACTAAATCAACCCAGTTTCTTTCTTTGCGATGCCCCCAAGTAGTTACCTTTCTAAGCATTTCCTCTTTGGTCCTAACCCAACTATAATGATGAATGAACGGACAGTTATCTTCACCGGTGCAGTGACGTTTAGTTTTACCTTTTACATGATTAAAACTGGCAAAGCGATCTCCTTCTTGCAGTAGCGTTTTTCTAGAAAGAGCTTTTTTTCTAACCATCACTACTGAATCCTCCCAAGTTTTTGCCCTGTATTTTGACTCTCGAAAATACCAGTAGTTAGAAAGTTTTACAGCATCAAATTGAGAAAGAGGAAATACCTTCAGCCAATTATTAAACTTGTCTGATTCAACTATTTCATCCGTATCTAAAAAGAGAAGATAGTCAATATCCTTTTTAGTATAAGAAAAGCCAATAGCCCTAGAAAAAGTACAACAGAAGTTATCCCCTATTTTTTTTAAAAGTTTTCTAGGAACTTTATCTAAAATATAAGGATAGAATAAAAACTGACAGTTTGGAAACTCTGAAAAAGTCTGCTCTAAAGCATTTAAGTCTTCTGAAGAACCATCAAAAAAATGATCGCAAACAGTAATCAAAACCTGTTCAGAAAATTTAAGAGCCTCATCAACACAAGACTTTAAAAACCTATACTCATTTGTGCAGTAATTAATAACCGATGCAATTTTCATAGAGAAAAACTTTATCTTCAATCTTTTGTAGAAGCAACATTTTTTTCTAGAAAATAAAAGTTATAGCTTAAGGAAAAATTAAACAAAAATAGACAAGATGAAAAAATCATCTTTTTTGTCTGTCAGCTCTTCTTCTCCATAGCCCTTTATTTCTTAAGTCAGGTTTTAGTTCTATCGCTTTTGGAATAATTACTGAGTATTTTTCTTGATCGCCTAAGGCGTAATAGTAGCTATAAGCAGCTTTGTAGCCTTTAAATGTCACTTTATTTTAAAGCTTCCTATCGACAAAAATCTAAGTAAATTAAACAATGACATTTTCAATAGAATAGAGAAAATTATGGCTTCTTACCCGACTGCTTTAATTATTTTAGATATGCAAAACGACCTTTGTCATGCGGAAGGTGTCTATGCCAGAAATGGTCTTGCAGCAACTCATGTCCCTGTTATTCTTCCTAATATTATTAACACTGTTCACTTCTGTCATAAAAACCGAATTCCAGTTATAGCAACCCAGTTAACTGTCTTAAGTGATATTGATGGCAATGCTATGGGATTAGGGGTTTACTCCAAGCTCCGCCCTTTTTTAGAGAAAGAAGGATTTAGACCGGAGACTTGGGGATATGACTTGTTAGATGCAATCCCTAAGGTCGACTATAAAGTAAGGAAGTGGAACCTTTCCGCCTTTTATGATACTGAACTAGAAAGATATTTATCCTCCCTTGATTGTGTAGAGCTAGTTTTGGTGGGCTTTACAACTAATGGACCTATCGAAACAACTGCTAGAGAAGCAATAAGCCGAAATTATAAAATTACTACATTAATAGACTGTGTAGCTAGTTATAGTGAAGCCCTTCATCAAGCCTCAATTACTAACTTAAGCTCTTTTGGCCAAGTACTTAAAAGTGAAGAATGGATGCAAAATTATATAAGCAACAATCCTTAAACCTCGCATGAACATCGTTATTTTGGGAGCCGGCACATTAGGCACCTATGTTAGTTCCATTTTATCTTCAGAAGAACACAACGTTGTTTTAATCGACAAAGACCTAAAACGCCTTAATGACATCAGCCGAGAAATTGATGTGGCAACCATCCATGGCCTTGGCTCTAATTGGAAACTTTACGATGACCTTTTAGAGAACAAACCTGAAATTTTTATAGCAATGACCGGAGATGATGAGACAAACTTAGTCTCTTGCGCCATGGCTAAAAACTTGGGCTATCCAACCACGATTTGTCGAATAAAAGATTTAGGATACCTAGCAAGAAGCAGGCTTGATTTTGCTAAACTTTTTTTCGTAGACCATTTTATTGCCCCTGAAATATTGGCTGCCCACGACATTTTTAAAATCCTTCTTTCTACAGGTGGAGAAGGCATTGAAAATTTTGCCCATGGCGCTATCCAGATGCGCAATATTCACATCAGCGAAAACTGGGATAAATCAGAGGTTCCCATCCATTCCTTAGGCTTACCGGAAGAACTGATCATAGGAGCTATTAAAAGACAGACGCATGAAGGAACTAATATTATTTTCCCTCATGGAGAAGATACCATACTTCCCAATGATGAAATCACAATTGTTGGTGAAACTAACATTATGTTAGAGCTACCTAATTTCTTTGGGCTTAATCCGATCCATTTAAATTCTATCATTATAGCAGGTGGATCCACAGTCGGTCTTCATCTAGCCAGGATTTTAGAAAGCCAACACGTTTCTGTAAAAGTAATTGAAAAAGATGAGCTTCGCTGTAAGAAATTATCAGATCATCTCCCAGATAGCACTATTTTGAACCACGATGTTAAAGATTACTCGTTTTTGCAATCAGAAAATATCCAATTAAGTGATGCTTTCATTACATGTACCAAAAAAGATGAGCTCAATATGGTACTATCCTCTCTTGCCAAACAGATTGGTTGCAAAAAAGTAATAAGCTTAATTTCCGATACGCATTTAAGTCAGACTTTAAGAAAGTTAGAAATTACCCCTTCCCTTTCTGAAAAGTTAAACATTGCTAATAGGATATTGTCTTTAATACACGAAGAAAAAGTTTTGTCTATTACTTCCTTATACGACAATCAAGCTAGAATTATTGAAATGAGAGTATCAGCGGAGTCGAAATTGATTGGTATTCCCTTAAGTCAGCTAAAAGGAAAAATACCTAAAGACCTCATCATTGCTGTTATTGAAAACAAAGGAAGGGTCATGATTGGAAAAGGAAATAGAGTACTTTCTCCACATGATACTGTCATCATTATTTCTTCACCTAAACATATTCAAGAGCTACAAGAGCTTTTTTAGGAGGAAAATAGTGCAATACCGAGAGCTTTTTAAAATAGTTGGCAACTACCTTTTCTACTTTGCTTTAGTTTTATGCCTTCCTTTTCTTGTCGCCCTTTATTTTGATTTTGGAGTTCAATCTGTTTACCCCAATTCCTATCTACAGTTTTTAGAAACTATTGGTATTTGCCTTTTACTAGCTGGAAGCTTTCGCTTTTTAGGAAGAAAAGCCAAAGGAAATTTATATAGAAGAGAGAGTATCCTTTTAGTAGTAGCAATATGGTTTCTAACATCTATCATCAGCGCCCTGCCCTTTTACCTAACCCGTACGCTAGAAAACCCTGTAGATGCCTATTTTGAGTCTATTTCAGGGCTTACTACCACAGGAGCATCTATTATGTTCCCTAAGTCTTTTAATGAAAAACAAGAAGAGATTCCTATTCATCTTACCAATGTTCATGTCCCCGATAAATCATATGACTTTTATGGCACGATCAACCCTATCAGAAATGAAGAAGGTCAAATTATCTTAGAAGGATTGGAAGCTGTTGCTAGGCCTCTTCTTTTTTGGCGTAGTTTTATGCAATGGTTAGGAGGTTTGGGAATTGTTTTAATCTTTTTAACTGTATTGCCTGCTTTAGGAGTGGGAGGAAAATTTCTATATCAAATGGAAATGACAGGCCCTTTAAAAGAATCCATAGCACCAAGAATAAAAGAAACTGCCTCACTTCTTTGGAAGCTGTACCTTGGTCTTACCTTTATTGAACTTATTTTACTAGAACTAGTAAATCCTAAGCTTCCTTTTTACGACGCCATTTGCCTCACACTATCTAATGTTTCGACTGGAGGCTTTTCTATAAATTCAAACAGCATAGGTCATTATAACCATTCAGGGATAGAGTGGGTTGTTTTACTTTTTATGATTCTAGGAAGCATTAACTTCGGTTTGTACTTTCATATTATTCGCCTTAAATTTTATAGAATTTACTCTCCTGAATTTTCCCTATTTGCTGCTTCTTTGTTTTTAGGCGGCTTATTAGTCTCCGCCTTTTTATTTGGAAGTCCTTTATATTACTATGCCGACACTTCAACAACATCTTTTATGGAAACAATTAGGGTAGGTGCTTTTCAAGCAGTAAGTGCACAAACTTCCACTGGATTTAGTACAGCCAACTATGATCTATGGCCTTTCCCCTCTCAGATGATTATGTTTATTTTAATGTATTTGGGTGGCATGGCAGGGGCTACTTGCGGAGGTATTAAAACAACACGGTTTTATATTCTTTACAAAATGATCCTACATAAAATTGAGGCTATATACCGTCCAGATAAAGTTAAGCTCTTAAAAATTGGTAAAGTAGAAATTGACGACTCTACCACAATTACTTCTATGGCTTTTTTTGCCGTCGCTATTTTTTCTTCCGTCTTTGCTGGAATGGTTTACATTTTAGATGGCGTTGACCCTGAAACGGCTATTGCCGCTGCTTCCAGTATGTTAAATAATACAGGTATTTCTTTTAGAGCAGCAGGGCCTACAGAGACATTTGCTTTTTTATCTAATTTCTCTAAAATCATTTCTTCTTTTTGGATGGTATTAGGAAGACTGGAATATTTTGCCATTATTCTCTTATTTCTTCCCGTTTTTTGGAGATCAAGATGAAAAACATTCTTTTTCAAGTTAAGGCTGAATTTAGCTTAGAAAGTGCTTTGGCAGAGAGTAAAAAATTAGGCCTGCAAGATCACTATGTCATCGAAGATATTGCTGCTGAAGATTTCTGGATTGGAGGACTAATCAAAGAGGTCCCCGATGAGTCTGAGCTAATCTCTCTGCACTTAAAAGGCCCAAATGATATTGATTGGAGAGTACAGTGGGAAACTTTTGCTGAAAACTTTCAAAATGGAGTAGCGCATATCGATCTATCCCGTTTTGGTTCAAAAAAGACCCTTCACCTTCTTCCCGGGGAAGGATTTGGAGATTTATCTCACGCCACAACATACTTAATGCTAGAGTTAATGCAGGATAGAATAGTAGGAGAAAGTGTCGTTGATATTGGGTCAGGCAGTGGTATTTTATCATTAGCTGCAAAACTGATGGGAGCTGAAAAAATTATAGGTGTGGAAATTGATCCTGCATCCTTTTACCACGCCCAAAAAAATGCTTTAAAAAATAAGTTAGATGTAAAGTTTGTTTTCCAACTTGACATTACTAAAATTCCCCCAAAAAACCTTTTCTTAATGAACATGACAGTACATGAGCAAAAAGAGTTTATTAAGTCATGTCCCGAAGCATTAAAAGCGGCTCACAGCTGGATTGTATCGGGTATTTTAAAAGAACAAAAAGAACAATACCTTGAAATGATAGGCTCATGGGGATTCAAAGCTACAGCAATTAGGCAAAAAGATAAATGGCTCGCCATGATCTTAGAAAAATAAGCTTATCTTTTTTTTAATTTTTTCTTAACATGCGAACTCTAAATAATGGAGTTAAAGCATGCTTACTACTTACCCTGCAGCGCTCGCAGATATTGAATCTCAACAGCCCGTCCAGCATGATGATGAATGTGATTGTGAAAGGCTAGAAAGAGCTGCTAAAAGATCCCTATACATGATAGGTATTCTAACAGTTACCTTTGTCACATCTTCTATTTCTACAATGGCCTTAATTATTTCCACAGAGGAAGATTGTGTTGATAAATCTGGGAAAATTGCCCTTTGGAGCGCTATGTCCACTTCTATTATTACAGGAATTTCCTTGGGAGGCTTTTGTTGTTCAAGGGCATGGAAGGGAATAAAGCTTATAAAAAGACATATGGATAGCTGACAAAACATTATCAGCTATCCTCAAAAAAGAGAATTTGAGCTTACATCATTCCCATTCCGGGCATTCCGGGCATTCCACCCATTCCAGGCATGCCGCCCATGCCACCCATTTGGTCCATACTAGGAGCATCTGACTTTGGCGATGGTTTTTCTGTAATCATAGCAGCTACTGTAATTAACAGTCCTGCCACAGAGGCTGCATTAGTTAGTGCACTTTTAGTGACTAAAACAGGATCAATAACACCGTCTTTTACAAGATCAGAATATTTGTCAGTGATTCCGTTATAACCAAAAGACCCTTTCAAATCTGCAACTCTTTCTGCAACAACATCACCACTCTTACCACAGTTTCTAGCAATATTGATAACAGGTGCAAAAGCTGCTTTTCTTATAATCTCTACACCAACTTGTTCATCATGCTCCAAGCTAAGCGACTCTAATTCTTTTACTGCACGAATTAAAGCAACTCCTCCACCAGGAACAATCCCTTCTCTTACCGCAGCTCTTGTCGCATGAAGAGCATCATCAACACGATCTTTTTTCTCTTTCATTTCAGCTTCAGTAGTAGCTCCTACATGGATTACTGCTACACCGCCTGAAAGCTTTGCTAAACGCTCTTCAAGCTTTTCCTTATCGTAATCTGATGTTGAAGCATTAATCTCAGCTTTAATTTGATTTTTACGTTTTTCGATTTCTTGCTTATTGCCACTTCCATCAACTATGGTTGTGTTGTCTTTGTCTACAGTAATTTTCTTAGCAGAACCAAGTACATTTAAATCAAAATTGTCTAAGCTCATCCCAGTCTCTTCTGAAACAACTGTAGCTCCAGTAAGTGTAGCGATGTCTTGTAACATTGCTTTTCTTCTATCTCCGAAAGCAGGAGCTTTTACAGCACAAATAGGAAAAGATCCTTTAATTTTATTTACCACTAAAGTAGCTAAAGCATCTGAATCAATGTCCTCTGCAATAATGAGAAGAGGAGAAGATCCATTTTCTATGACTTTTTCCAAAATTGAGACAATCTCTTTAGTGGAAGAGATCTTTTTGTCTGTAATGAAAATATTACCATTTTCAAATTCTACATTCATCTTTTCTGCATTGGAGACAAAATAAGGTGAAATGTATCCTTTATCAAACTGCATCCCTTCGACAACTTCCAAAGTTGTTTCGATACCTTTTGCTTCAGCTAAAGTTACAATGCCATCTTTTCCTACTTTTTGCATGGCTTCCCCAATAATGGAGCCGATTTCTGCGTCGTTATTCGCAGAAATTGTAGCAATTTGTTTGATCTCTTCAGGACTGCTAATTTGTGTGGCCAATTTATCTAGCCCCATGATCATTTTATCGACAGCTTTTTCAATACCCCTTTTAATGCTTTGTGGGTTTGCTCCTGCTGCAACATTTTTCACGCCCTCGGAGTATATTTCCTCAGCTAGAACAATGGCAGTGGTCGTGCCATCACCTGCAACATCAGATGTTTTAGAAGAAGCTTCTTTAACAAGCTGAGCGCCCATGTTCTCGAATTTATTTTTTAATTGAATTTCTTTAGCAACGGATACTCCGTCTTTAGTAGATATAGGTGATCCAAATTCTTTAGAAATAACTACATTTCTACCTTTAGGACCCAGCGTAACAATTACTGCCTTTGCTAAAGTTTTTACACCTTTTAAAATAGAGTTTAGTGCTTTTTCATTAAATTGTAGTAACTTGCTCATTAGTTAACCTCCTCTAAAATTCCTAATATGTCATCTTCTGAAAGTAGTAATAGTTCTTCGTTTGACTCTATTTCTCTTGGGGCATAACTAGAAAATAATACTCTGTCATTTACTTGGACTGTTAAGGGCTGTAAGTTGCCATCTTTATCTTTTGCCCCAGGACCTACTGCCAATACAATCCCCTCTTTGGGTTTTTCCTGAGAAGTTTCAGGAAGTAAAATATTTCCCAAACTTTTTTTATGCTCAGCTCTTTTCACTAAAACATATTTGCCAAGTGGCTTAATGCTATCTTTGGTTATCATCTCTTATGACCTCCGTAAAAATTAAAAAGGCCGATCGTAGTTCTGCCTTGAAATTTTGTCAATATTTTCAATGAAAAATTAGCAAATAAAGCGATTAATTGCTAAAAGATTTTTGTAGAAAATAAACACACCTTAACAGCTGCTGAAAAAGCCTTTGTCTAGAAGAAGAAATAATCTTTTTTTTCATGCACCCCACGGAAGGGGCAAAAAAGGAATGGTGATGAATAATAATAAATGTCTCAAGAAACAATAAGCTTTTACGTTTTGCATGAGCCTACGTTGTCTCTATTTTCCTATGAAGAGCAGGAAGAGATAATTTGAATGGCAGACAAGATAGCTAAAATTCAAAATAAAAGCTTTATTTTAGCCCTTAGTGACATAGTCTTTGAACTAAGTGTAACTCTGGGTAGAAAATCTTCTTGATAAGCTAAGAATGCACCTTTACAACTAAAATCCCTTTAATAGTTAAAATAATTTCTGTAGTTGTGTTTTACAAACTAAAATCTTTAGTATGTCGATCTTAAAAATTTTAATACTAAAAGAATATGAAAGTTCACAATAAAGCAACTGAAGAATTTAGACCACCTACTAGTCTTTTTGAACTTGATCAGTATAAACCACTAAGTTTTCTTGATTATAAAATGGAGCAATATGGCGTGGCTGGTTTAGGTGGTATCATAATGGGACTTTTAGTGGGTGCTCCTTTGGCTATTGCTGGTGGCATAGGAGTAGGAGCTTCTTTGCATAGATCTTTTTGGGAAAACAAAAAAATTAATCATGAAAATAAAATGGAATCTCTTTCTGTTCAAGAAGAAGTAGAAACAAGCCGTATTATTAGAAAGCTGATTGAAGCAGATATTGATAATTTAAATAAACTACACGTATCAAAAATAAAAACAATGGAAATAGGAAATTATATTTTATGTGGAATTGGGTGTTCTATAGGTGTTTATTTTTTATCTGAAAGCGCTAAGTCATGGGAAAAATCTAATAGTTTAATAAATTATTCGATCACTTGTTTAGCTACTAGTGTAGCTTCTTACTTATCTATACAGGGATTTTCAAAAGCATTACAAAAGGTAGATTTAATATGAAAGTAGGAGATGCACACAACACTCAACAGTTTGCAGAACAACAATTAGAGAACCTAAGAATTATTTCTTCAGGAAGGCGAGCTAGAAAAACTTTTGTAAAAGAAGAAATGAGAAAAGTAGAAGAAAACGCTAATAAGATTCCAGAGGGTACTGCTTGGAAGGTTTTTTCCGTAGCTATGGATGCAATTTTAAGTGTAGCTAATTTTTTTAGATTAATAATTCTTGGATCATTAATGGGTATACCTTTTTTAGAAAATCTTACTGGAAAATTAACGTAATTAAAAAAAATAATTTGGAGTAAAAATGTCAGCTATAAATTTTACAACAACACCATCAGTTAATAATGTAGAAGAAAATAATAAACCAACTTTTAAAGATTCAACATCTTTTAAAATTGCTAAAGTGGCTTACAAGCTAGCTATTCCGTTTGCTGTTTTAAGCTATGCACAATCAATTAGTACTGTTAATGCCACTCCTTTTACAGACTGCATCGATTCATGCCGAGAAAATGCAAATGGAGCCCATCCTATAGCTGTTTTATTATGTCAAACCATGTGTTGGATTCTTACAGGCGGTAAATAATGCATGAAATGATTTATCAAATGATTCCATACTTGATGATATTAACATCAGAAATGATTTGCTCTATATTTCTTGAGCGAGGAATTAGTATTCTTCAGGGAAAAAAATTTTCATGGAAAAGGTCGTTTGCATTTTTTTGTATAATTACTGCTTCTGTTCCCATTATGAAAAGTATTTTAAATAGATGATTTTAACCAATTTTTAGACAAATCAGAAGCTATTAGAACGGTGACTTTTTATAGGCACCGTTTATTACCTCATAGAATGCTTTCTCGAGCATTTCTCTGATTTTATATCAAAGAAGTGTCAAAAGTTTCATTAATCTTAACCAATATTAAAAAAGAAAATAGCACTTACCAAAAGCCTTGATCCAAATATTACCAGAAAGAAACTAACTATTCTTTTAAGTGTAAAAAATGGATGAAGCTTTTTAAAGTCAAAAAGCCCAATTCCACTACATAAAAAAATAGAAGATAAAATCATTCTCAATATAAGGATAAAAGAAAGACCTATGGGATTAGTTAAAAATTCACTAACTGTCATTTTTCCTCTTTTTTTTATTACTTAGCAAATATAGCACAAATGGCATAACAAATCATCCTAGGTAGTCCTCCATCCGAATTTCTATCGCAATTGTCAATACACTCTCTAAGTGAAGGCGCTGCATCAGCTGTTGGTATATTAGATAAAGCTAATAATACTGCCACTGTAATTGCAACAGTAGAAACTGTTCTTGTTAGTCTTTAAGTATTACCACTCCAAGTTTGTGTTTTATTTGATCGGTATGATTCTTCATTTCCTACTTGAAATGTTGCTGTTGGAGTATTTGTTGAAAAAATATCTGATATATTTTTATCTCTATTTTTATAATTAAAAAATTTAAAAACCAGCACTTTAAATTTTTAATCAATAGACATCAATTTAGGATATTATTTTAATGCCTTGTGTTTTGAACATTAGGATAATACCAGATCTAAAGAGAATTCAGGAAAAAGCGATCTACTCTCAAAGAGAGTATCTAATCTAGGATTAGATCTCTTTCTTTCCATCCCTTGATAACTATTTAAATTTTCAAAATCTAACTCTTTGTGGTCTGGAACAATTACCATTAGCTTTCCCCCTCTCTTCTTAAACCTCAAGAGTATTATAAGAAGCACTTTTGTGATGTTTTAGTTTTTCATCACAAAATTAATCCTGTTAGGTTATTGTTTATGGCAAATAACAACCATTGAGAAATATGATGAAGACATTCGTTTTTTGTTCCTTTAAGGGCGGTACAGCTAAAACATCCACCGTATTACATCTTGGCTCTGCATTAGCAAAATATCACAATAGAAAAGTTCTACTAGTAGACTTTGATGCACAAGCAAATTTAAGCACAGGCCTTGGCATAGGGCCAGATTCTTTGGATACAATGGTTCCAGTCTTAAAAGAAGAAAAAGAAATTCAAGAGGTTATTCAACCTACATCCATTGATAATTTGCATATAATTCCAGCTAACACATACTTGGACGGCATAGAGACTCATGTTCCTTTAGTTTCTGACTTATATGCCCATGAAAAATTAAGAAATAAACTCACTAATCTTAACTATGATTATTGTTTTATTGATACTCCCCCATCACTGCAATGGCT